>Ga0181558_10002183_pt1 | contig 18702 bp, 16 predicted proteins | sample 011ome_22_FD_133754 | JGI IMG/M metagenome (GOLD analysis project Ga0181558, IMG submission 133754) | Coastal salt marsh microbial communities from the Groves Creek Marsh, Skidaway Island, Georgia - 011507BT metaG (megahit assembly) | ecosystem: Environmental > Aquatic > Marine > Intertidal...
TATAAAACGAGAAACATCGTGTTTTCCCCCGAATTTCTAAGGGAAGGTAAGGCGTTAATTGACAATCTATATCCATCTCGAATTGTTGTTGGAGATAAATCATTGCTTGGTCATCGAGTTGCGGCATTATTTAAAGCCGGTGCAATTAAAATGGATACAGATGTACTTTTTACTGGAAGCTCCGAGGCCGAGGCGATTAAGCTGTTCTCAAACACCTACTTAGCAATGCGTGTCGCCTATTTCAACGAGCTTGATAGTTACTGTGCCATTGGCGGGCTCTCTACCAAAGATGTTATCAATGGGGTCTGTTTAGATCCGCGTATAGGGTCTCATTACAATAATCCTAGTTTCGGCTACGGAGGGTACTGTTTGCCGAAAGACACAAAACAATTACTCGCAAATTACGAAGATATTCCTCAAAATCTCATTCGGGCGGTAGTTGAAGCAAACGAGACTCGGAAAGATTTTGTAGTGCAGGAGATAAAAAAAAGAAACCCCCGTGTTGTCGGAATCTATCGTCTCATCATGAAGACAGATTCAGATAACGTTCGGTCATCAAGTATTACGGGCATTCTAGATAGATTAAGGGAGCAAAATATACAAACGATCGTTTATGAACCGCTAATAAATGCGGACGAAATAAGTGGAGCTAAGCGCATACAGGATCCTGCTGATTTTAAGTCGCAATCTGATGTCATAGTTACAAATCGAATGGTCACTGAATTGGAAGATGTTCAGGAAAAAGTATATTCAAGAGATATTTTCAGCCGTGATTGAAGGTATGTCGCGATAATATTTAAGCTTTTTAACGGTGTTCGATGTTGTGCAAATTAAATAGGAGATACTGAATGTTGGGTACTATTGTATGACTCCGAGCTCGTTTTTTTTGATAGTTTGCTGATATGTATTTGGTATGGCGAGCTGTGGTTGATTCAAGTTTTTTATTTTTTAACGAGGGTTTGACTTGAAAGTTTTGGTGACCGGCGCTGCTGGGTTCATTGGGTCAGCATTGACAAATCGTTTGCTTCATCGTGGGTATGAGGTGATTGGTGTTGATAATCATAATGATTATTACGACGTGACATTAAAAGACGCTAGAGTCGCTCGATTGGAGCTTCATCGTCAATATAAGCATTGTAGGATTGATTTATGTGATCGAGATGCCTTGAATGATTGTTTTGTGCAGAATAAACCGAATCGTGTTGTCAATCTAGCGGCGCAGGCAGGCGTGAGATACTCCATAGAGAATCCATTAGCTTACATAAATACAAACATAGTTGGATTTGCCCATATTTTAGAGGCATGTCGTCATGGCGATGTAGAACATTTAGTCTACGCATCTAGCTCAAGCGTTTACGGAAGTAATACTCAGCTACCGTTTTCGGAAAAGCAGAATGTCGATCACCCACTTAGCCTTTATGGGGCTAGCAAAAAAAGCAACGAGTTAATGGCGCATGCATACAGTCACCTTTACCGTTTATCAACAACAGGATTGCGTTTTTTTACAGTTTACGGCCCATGGGGACGGCCTGATATGGCCTTGTTTAAGTTTACTGAAGCACTCCTTAGTGGAAAAAAGCTGAAAGTGTTTAATCATGGAGAGCATAAACGAGATTTTACTTACGTTGATGATATTGTTGATGCAATATATGCGGTGTTAGACAAACCGGCTGAGCCGAGTAAATCTTGGAATAGTCTGAAGCCTGATCCCAGCATCAGTGAGGCCCCATGGAGGATCTATAATATTGGCAATAATCGACCGGTAAATTTACTAAGGTATATTGAAGTTCTTGAAGGCGAGTTGGGTCGAACGGCGGACATTGAAATGCATCCTTTGCAGGACGGTGATGTTCCTGATACTTGTGCCGATATAGATGCGCTTATTGAGGACTTCGGAATAAGACCGAAGATTTCCATTGAAGAAGGGATATCGAATTTTGTTGCTTGGTATAAAACCTACTATAGGATAAAAGATGAATAACCATGACAAGCCTACGATCGCGATCATTGGTTTAGGATACGTGGGTTTGCCGCTGGCGGTTGAGTTTGGTAAGGAGTATCCCACAGTTGGATTTGATACTTCAGGGGGGCGCGTTGATGCTTTCAGAGCCCACGAAGATCCGATGGGAGAATTGACTCGAGATCAGATTGTTGCTGCTAAGTATTTGAGCTTTACCACAGATCCATCGGCGCTGAAGGGCGCAGACTTCATAATTGTGGCAGTTCCGACCCCAATAGATGATGCGAAAATTCCTGACTTTGGGCCACTGAAATCTGCAAGTGAGACTGTTGGACAGCAGATAAAAAAAGGAGCGGTAGTTGTTTACGAATCTACAGTTTATCCAGGGGCAACTCGAGAAATTTGCTTACCCATAATAGAAAAAATTTCCGGCCTAACATGTGGGGAAGATTTTTTTATCGGTTACAGTCCGGAGAGAATTAACCCTGGAGATAAAACGCGCACGCTGACGAAAGTAGTAAAGGTGGTCTCTGCGGATGACCCTGAGATTTTGGAAGCTGTAGCGTCGTTGTATGAGTCAATAATCGATGTTGGCGTATTCAGAGCAACAAGCATTGAGGTGGCTGAGGCAGCAAAGATCATCGAAAATACTCAGCGGGATTTAAATATCGCATTAATGAATGAGCTCTCTATCATTTTCGACAGGCTGGAGATAGATACAGGTGATGTTCTTGAGGCGGCGAGTACTAAATGGAACTTTCTAAAATTTAGTCCAGGATTGGTGGGAGGCCATTGTATCGGTGTAGATCCTTATTACTTGACACGCAAGGCCGAAATGCTTGGCTATCATCCGGAGGTAATTCTGTCAGGACGTCGCATTAATGATGGAATGTCGAAATTTGTAGCCGAGAAAACAGTCAAACTGATGATAAAAGCAGGCATGAATATTCACCAGGCAAAAGTAAATGTTCTGGGGCTTAGTTTTAAAGAGGACTGTCGTGATCTACGGAATTCCAAAGTTCCGGAAATTGTTAGTGAACTCGAAAGTTATGGCGTCAAGGTTGCCGTTCATGATCCATATGTTTGTAAGAAGGATGCAAAGGCGGAATACGGAATAGATTTAATGAATTTTGACGATTTAGAGCTGGCAGATGCGCTGGTAATCGCAGTACCACATTCCTATTACGCTGAATGCGGCGCACAATCACTAGCGAGAATGATAAAAGCTGGCGGATGTTTGATTGACGTAAGGGCGCTCTTTAAGAAAGATGCATTCAAAGACCTTGTGGTCTGGAGAATGTGAAGGTATTAAGTGCTCATGAATTACGCAAATTAAATTTTATGACGAATAGACATTTACCATATAGTCGCCAAAATATTGATCAAGATGACATTGATGCGGTTGTCGAGGCGCTTAAAAGTCGTTTTCTTACTACAGGGCCTGAGATATCGGCGTTTGAGAGTGAGTTGGCTGAGTACGTAGGCGCGAAGTATGCGGTAGTTTGTAGTAGTGGTACTGCAGGGTTGCATCTTGCGATGATGTGTACCGGTATTCAAGTGGGACAAAAAGTCCTTACTTCGCCAATTACTTTTGTCGCTGATGCAAATGTCGCCCGATATGTTGGCGCAGACGTAGTGCTTAGTGACGTAAGTAGCTCGACAGTTAATATTTGTCCAAAAGCCAGTAGAAACGTGTTGCTATCCGATCCTTCGATTAAGGTGCTAGTCCCGGTACATTTTGCGGGACAACCCTATGACGTAAACGGATTCAGTTCGTTACTACAAGATTTTGATGTCTCTGTTGTTGAGGATGCTTGTCACGCCCTTGGGGCAGAGTATCAGGATGTTGATGGTAAATGGCGTAAAGTAGGAAGTTGCCATTCCTCTTTGATGACGGTGTTTTCTTTTCATCCAGTGAAAACTATGACAACAGGAGAGGGCGGATGTATAACAACTAACGATAAGGCCATTTATCAAGAACTAAAAAAATTGAGGTCGCATGGTGTAAGTAACGATCCAGAAACGTTTCAATCTATTACTCGAGGATTCACGGAGATTGATGGAGACAGAGTTCAAAATCCGTGGTATTACGAAATGCAATCGCTGGGATTTAATTACCGAATTACAGATTTTCAGTGCGCATTAGGTCGGGCGCAGCTTAAGAAAATAGATCAAAATATTACGAGGAGACATGAACTAACTGTTATTTATCGAGAGGCTTTGCACAGGCGTCTTGGAGATTTAGTGCGACCGTTACACTGTGGTTTAGGTATTAAGCACGCACACCACCTCTTCGTTGTTCGCATCCCGTTTGAGCGTTTGAGCGGGGGGAGAGCTGGGTTGATGAATAGCTTGCTGGCGAAGGGAATTCACACTCAAGTTCACTACATGCCCATCCAGCATCATCCTTATTATCAAAACTTAATTAAGCCAATAGACGATACGCCGAACGCGAATCAATATTACGGTGAATGTTTGAGTCTGCCATTATTTGCTCAGATGGAAGAGTCTGATGTCTTCTGGGTGGTTGACACCCTTGATCGACTCATTAGTGCTTCAATCAAAAGATAGTTATTTAATAGTAGTCAAATTTATAGTGAAAATCGTAGCGACAATTGAGGCGCGAATGGGGTCAACTAGATTGCCTGGCAAGGTTCTCGCCAAGATTGGTAGATGGTCTAGTTTAGAACTTCAGATTGAGCGGTTGAAGCGGTCTAATTATATTGATGAGATTGTCCTCGCGACTACCACCAATACCGATGATGATGTTCTTGAAATTTTCGCGATAAATCAAAGCGTAAGTTTTTTTCGTGGAAGTGAGCAAGATGTACTGCAACGGATACTTGGTGCGGCGCGAGCCTTTAAAGGAAGCTTATTGGTACAACTCACCGGAGACTGCCCCCTGATCGATTCAGAGATAGTTGATGACCTTATTAAAAAATATTTAGAATTAGAGCCAAATATAGACTTTGTTTCAAATGAAATTAATCGCAGCTACCCGATAGGATTGGATTGCAGAGTTCTTTCAGTTGACCTCTTGCACAAAATTAATGATGAGTGTGAAAGCCTTATACATCGTTCACACGGTACCACATATGTTTATGCAAGTGCCGAAAGTCATAGATTTAGGTGTCTCAATATTGAGGCCCCCGTGGTATTAAGACATCCCGATTGGCGTTGGACGCTTGATACGGCTGAGGATCTTGTGTTTTTTAGAAGCTTATATGATTACTTGGGAAGCGAACTGACAAGAATATCGGCTATCGAGTTGGCTGCTTGGTTACGTGATAAACCCGAAGTGCGAAAAATAAATAGCAGCGTACAACAAAAAAGGATTGAAGATGGTTGATTGCGCTATCGTTGGGTGCGGCCGAATAGCAGGTGGCTACGATGCTCCACACGACGATCAAATTAAAACCCATGCTAAGGCTTATATCAGAAACTCAAATTGTCGACTAATTGGCGTATGTGATTCTGACTCGATATCAGCTCGACTCTTTGCAGAGAAATGGGGAGTAGATAAGGTGTACACAAATATCGAGGATCTTCTGGAACAATGCAAGCCTGATATTTTGAGTGTTTGCAGCCCGAATGAGCTACATGAGCTGCATTTTTCGGAAGCGTGTAAAGCCGGGGTTCCGGTCGTGTGGATGGAGAAGCCAGCAGCGCCCTCTCTGAAGGCGCTGGAGCGAATGATTAATCTCTCAGAGACGAGTGATACTAAAGTGTGGGTTAATTACTTCAGGCGTAACGAAAAAGGGTTTCTTAAGTTGAGTGCGGCGCTGGCTTCTTTGGGGGAGTTTCAAAACGTAAGAGCAATATACACAAAGGGGTTGAGAAATAACGGAAGTCATATGCTCGATTTAATCGATTGGTTTTTTGGCCCAATACATAATGTTGGCGCAGTTACTCCTCTTCACGATCCGGATTTTCCATCAGCTAGCTTAACCATTGAGGCAGCTCGCGCGAGCGTTGAGCTAGTAGCGCTTGAACACGAGAAATTTGAGATATTCGAACTCGATATTATTGGAACAAATGGTCGAATCACCGTTATAGATGGGGGACAGGAGATAAAATATTATGGAAAGGCGCGCGCGCGTCTTTACGATGAGTATACTAATTTACTCTTCACGCACTGCCACTCTGGAACTTATTCTACGTTTATGCAGCAGGGTTTATTGAGAGGTCTGGCCGGAGAAGCAATGCCTAATTTACAAAATGAAAAAAATATACAACAGGTAATAGCAAAGATTTGTACTACAGCAGAATACCAATTTTGATTGAAAATATTGATTATTAGTTTTAAAAAACGAGTGCTCATCATTGGCCCTCAATCATTATCGCTAGTTACCCTACTGTGCTGTTGGTGGTCCAAGCGAATAGTATTGATGGATACCGGCTTATTTGATTTTATTGATCATGAAAACAAGCTACAGCAAATAAAAAAACTTCTATTTAAGCTTGGTTTAGGCAAGAAGCTGGAGATAATTAAAACGCAGAATCACAGCGACCTAGCTGGGAAAGCAAATGCTATGTCTGTAGACTTTGCATTGGCAGAGGTAAGTGAGATGAGAGCAATCAGAGGTGATTCTTACTATTTGGGGGGATATTTAGCTCATCGCGCGCAGCCGATTTACGCTCTTGAGGCGTTCTTACGGTTGCTGTCGGAGCGACTCAACGATCGATGCCTTATTAAAAGTAGCTATCTCGAGTTTGGTCAGGGTTTTACCATGAGCCTAACAGTATTTCTCTTGAATATCGGCTTGACGGTCTTATTACCTTTGTTCTTGATTTTTGAGGCAACAAAAAGAATCTCATTTGTATTTCGGACTGAAGCTATTAAACGCAGTGGCATTTGTGTTGATTTGTGTCATGGTCCAGGTTTAGGTGTGTCGGGTCGACCCCAAAATAATGGGATATATTCTGATAGTTTCTTTGTGAAAAATTCAGGTTTTTTTTCCTTCAGCAATCATTTGTTTTTAGCTCATGGCTGGAATAAGGACCAGATTCCAATGTGGAAAGAAGAAATTAATAAACAGGGAGGATCAGTCTTTGGAGTATTAGCCGGTAGAGTACGAATGTCAGTCTTACAATTACTGAAATTGATTTACCATAACTTGAGCGTATGGGTTTCAGCTTCTATAACGAGAAGTAGGCCAACGCAAGGTTGGACAGTACGCCTTCGATGGATTCATTTTAAGTACCAACTAGATTTTTTTCGCGCGCAGGTGTCATTTACACATTTCAAGCCTAGTGTTTATATAAGTCGGCTTGATTATGATTACAGACATCATGCTTTAGGTGCCGAGTGCTATCGGCAGCATACGCATTTTGCCGGCATTGGCCATTCCCCACTAGGGGGAGTGACTCATACGCCTAGTTTCTCAATTATTTCTTTTTCAACGTATTTCGCATACCATGAGATTTTCTGGAAATCTTTTTTTCCGGCCTTACAAGCATCGTTAGCAGACTTGTATCAAGTTGGAGTGTGGCGAACTGACTTTATACGTCAGTCGGAAAAAATCAATGAGAACTGCAAGCTAATAAGTGCATTAAAGAAAAAATTAGGATCTCGCTTTACGGTCGGCATACATCTTCCCGTTCCGCAAAGTTACTTATTCGATGATGTCGCCATTGAGAGATGGCTAATGATTTTCGAGAAAATCATTAAAAAGCATACGGATATTGCATTCGTATTGTTCCCCCGTAGAATCGATAACGCTCCACAAACGTTCGTTGATAAGGTTCGCTCTCTCGTTATTAGGGGTAGATGTGAGCTGGCTAATGACTTAAGTCCTCAGTGGTCTCAAGCTTATTCGTTTTATCCATTGTTGGACTTTGTGGTGGGATGCACTTATTCAGATACTGTATTGGAGGCTTTGGCATGCAAGATTCCGGCTTTATCTTATGCTGATATCGGCAAGGGGATGGCAGAGCTTGAAAGATTTGATCCTTCGCTTAGTGTGTACGATGGTGATGCTATCGAGGATGCGATAATAGGAGCAAAGCTAGGTCATTGGCCATCGACTGATTTGTGGACGAAAATTATGAACGAGCTGATCATAACGGCAGATGGTGGGTGTATTGATAGAATGCAGCATGTGCTCAGCAAGTATTTACGTTAATTATAGATGTTATCTATCAGCATATTGAAAAGGCAACGAGATGGCGGAACCACTTTTTAAAGAAATATTGCGGTACTGTGTAAGGTGCTGTATGCCCGAAACTGCAGAGGGTATTAAGTTCGACGATAGAGGTGTATGTAATGCCTGTAATAGTTCAGAAGAAAAAATGCATATTGATTGGGCTCAACGAGAGCGGGATTTACGCAGTAAGTTAGATAAATTTAAAATTAAATTCGCGGACCGTGCCTGGGATTGTATTCTTCCGATATCGGGTGGTAAAGATAGTTTCTGGCAGGCGTATTTACTTACGCAGGTTTATGGTATGCGCCCTCTGGCTGTAACTTTTAGTCATAATTGGTTCACCGACATAGGCAGACAAAATTTAGATTTGCTTTTGGAATCTTTCGATGTGGACCACATGATGTACACGCCTAAGCGGAGCTTGGTGAATCGAATAGCAAAGAGATCGATAGAGATGATTGGCGACTCCTGCTGGCATTGTCATGCCGGGATTGGTGCATACGTGATTCACATCGCAACAAAATTCAATGTGCCTTTAATTATTTGGGGAGAATCTACAGCCGAGGAAGGTTGTCGATTAAGCTATTTCGAGTCAGTTAAGAAAGATGTTTTCGACGAAAATTATTTCACATGGATATCAGCAAGGCAGGACGTTGATGCTATGGCGAGCAAAGATTTGCCGGCAAGGGAGTTAGAGATGTTTCGCTACCCTAGTAAAGAGGAATACAAGAATGCTGGCGTAGAAGGATTTCATCTCGGTGACTATATGTTTTGGGACGAAGAGCGGCACACGGAGTTCATTAGGGACCATTTTGGTTGGCAGGAGACGAGTGTTGAGGGCACATACAAAAATTATAAAAGTGTTGAGTGTGTTATGCCCGGGCTCCATGACTGGACAAAATTTATAAAACGAGGATATGGGCGATCAACAGATCATGCCACGAGAGATGTACGAGCAGGTATCATGACCCGTGAGGAAGGCTTTGACCTCATAAATGAATTGGATCCTCAGCGGCCTGAGGTGCTTGATTTTTTTCTGGAGCAAACGGGTATGACGGAGGATGAAGTGATATCCAAAGTTAAGGCATTGCGCACCGGACCGGCAAAAAAATTACCATAACTTATGAATTTTGATAAAGATAAATTATATCTAGCATCAGCATGGCAAATAGCCGAGGCAGTTCGTACTTCCAAGATATCTGCTTTTGATGTTGCGAAAAGTTTTATCGCTAGAGTTGGTGAGACCGAAGGAAGCTGTCATGCGTGGGCTCATTTGAATGAGTCGTATTATCTTCAGCAGGCGAGAACCATTGACAAAGCAGAAAGGCGAGGGATTCTAGCTGGAGTTCCGATTGGTGTTAAAGACATTTTTAACACGGAAATTCTACCCACCGAAATGGGGTCAGCTGTTTGGCAAGGGCATAGGGCAGGCAATGACGCTCGCTGCGTGAGTTATCTTCGTCGAGACGGGGGCGTTATAGCAGGAAAGACAGATACGGCAGAATTTGCAGTGCATGTTCCTGGGTGTGCAAAAAATCCTTGGAGTGATGGGCATGTGACTGGGACGTCCTCGGGCGGGTCAGTTGTTGCGGTCGCTACTGCTAATGTTCCTCTTGCACTCACAACGCAAACAGCTGGTTCAACTATCAGGCCCTCATCCTGGTGTGGTGTTTATGGCATGAAGCCTTCGTTTGGCGTGATCCCAAGGACCGGAGTGTTAAAAACGACCGATACATTAGATAATATTGGTTTTTGTGGCCGAAGTAACAAGGACTTACGTCTGTGTTTTAACAGCATGCGAGTACGCGGTCAAAACTACCCTATCGTAGAGCGATCACTCACTTTTCATGCCGAGCGGCCACACAAAGGTTGGCGAATAGGCTTAATCTCCGACAATTCTTCTGACGTAACCAAGCCATACGTCACTGAGGCTATATCGCAGTTGGCAAGCGACATTGATCAATTAGATAACGTGAAGGTGGTTGATGTCGAATTGCCGGTCTCTAGGAAGACTTATAGCAACCTCCATCGGCGCCTCTATAACTCGTGTTTAGCGTATTATTTTCGAGATGAATTAACAAATTCTCCTGATTCAATTAGCAAGTCGTTTAAAGATCTTGCTAAGCAAGGCTCCGAAATTTCACCTAAAGACTATAGCTTAGCTTTAGAGGAGCAGTCTAAGTTAGCTAAACAATTCGATGCTTTTTACGTTGAGAATTCGATAGATTTTCTCCTCTGCCCTAGCTCGGATGGTTCCGCGCCTAAATTACAAGAACCCTCATCCCATCGAGACAGGAATTTGCTCTGGACTTTGACTTGGTTACCGGTAATAACGGTACCCCAATTTCGCTGTCCTGATGAGCTTCCTTTTGGCTACCAAGTAGTTGGACCTAGATATAATGATTACAGAATGTTTGAATTTATTGAATATCTTGTAGCTAATGATCTTGCTCCTAAGCTTACTAGAGTAGCAACGCCAAAATATAGATAATTTATAAAAAAATCACATGTCTAAAAAATGTCCAATCTGTGAAAGCAAACAACTTATTCAGGTGAAAAACAATTACAAATCATCTGGCTCTCTTGAGATTTTTAGGTGTGATATTTGTGATTTCGAGTTTTTGAATTCGTGGGACGATGTAAATCATGTCAAATCTCTTTATGAGGATGATAAATATATATTTAGTCACAATGTTCAAGATGATCCACAAATCCCACTAAAGTTTAATGAATACGAAGAGCGCTTTGAGTGGATTAAATCTCATCTGCATGAAACAAAGACGTTGCTTGAAGTTGGTTGTGGTGATGGTAAGTTTTTACGAATGGTACGTGATCACGTTAAGCTGGCCGACGGGATCGAGCTTTCACCACCTCAGGTGAAGAGATTACGAGAGGACGGATTTACATGTTATGACGTGATGTTGGATGAGATGGAGCCACCCAGACAATATGACATTATTTGTATGTTCGCAGTTCTAGAACATGTTCCGCTTGTAGTTAATTTCCTCTCTGCTCTGAAGAAGTATATGCACCAAGATACTCAAGTCTTTATCGAGGTTCCAAATCTCAATGACGCTCTTGTTAGCGGTTTTGATTTACCTGTGTTCAGAGATTTTTACTACAGGCCTGTACACCTCTATTATTTTACTCCTAAGTCTTTGGGTAAATTACTTGAAACATCCGGGTTTCGATACGAGTTACACACTTCTCAACAGGCATCTATAACAAATCATTTTCATTGGATGCACAAACATAAAGGGCAGCCTAACGGAAATTATATGGCTTCTGTGGTCGCGCCATGCGAGGTGAGTGACAAGCTTCCAATACGGAGTATTCTCGAGGAGGTCGATGATCACTACCGAGGTCTGTTGCGGTCTGCAGAGATGGGCGATTTGCTATCTGCACATGTATCTTTAAAAAAAGAAAGTTTTCAAAGTGACTAGTTCTAATGCAGTAGGTAAATCGGTCCTTATTCTTGGGGGTAGCGGTTTGCTTGGTTACCATTGTCGAGAAGAATTCGAGACGGGTTACAATGTTTTCTCGACATGGAATAAACATGGTATCTCGGAAGGATTAGGCACTAAATTTAATGCGCTTGAAGATTGGGCGGTCCTAGGTGCTTTAATCAGAGAAACTCGTCCGAGCCTAATTGTCAATACAATAGCTCACGTTACTGTGGATGGCTGCGAGGAAGACCCTTCTCTGGCGAAACGTTTAAATGTGACATTTGTCAGGAAATTGGTCGATCTACTAGCGGAGCTTAACCTTGAAAAAACACATCTGATTCATATTTCAAGCGATAGCGTCTATGGGCAAGCTTCAGATAATAATCCATGGAGGGAGCGAGATCCGAAACAGCCATTGTCAGTCTATGCAGCTTCAAAGTTAGATAGTGAGCGCGCAGCAATGCACCACGTTGGACCACTCACAATCCTGCGTACTGCGTTCTACGGTATTAATCCGTACTCAAAGATTAGCTTGCTTTGGTGGATAATTACAACAGCTCGGTCTGGTCGGCCTATACATGGTTGGGAGAATATTTTTTTTAGTCCTGTGTCAGCTCGTTACCTAGCCATAGGAATACGATCTTTATTTGAATTTGGTGTGACTGGAGTTTTTAATGCGGGAAGCGTTGATGCTTGTAATAAGTATGATTTTTCATCCACTGTTTGTGATTACTTGGGAATAGATGCGAATATTATTCGTAGTAGAAGTAAAAGTGTTGCCGGAAAGCAGATTAGGCCGGAGTATAGTGTGTTGGATAGCGACTTGTTAGGCGAGAAAATATCTTGGAAAATATCATGGCAAGATGATCTGAGGGCTTATTTAAATAATCTGCCGCCTTTCCCGGAAGATTGAAAATTTTGAAAACAGAGTTTTTGAGTAATTTATAAATACTTTCTGGAGTAAATAATGGCGTCAGCAATTATGCAAGTTGACAATAGAGATATCGGTCGAGATAACCCAACATATTTTATAGCTGATATAGCGGCAAACCATGATGGTGATCTTAGTCGGGCGAAGGACTTAATCTATCTTGCGGCCGAAGCTGGTGCTGATGCTGCGAAATTTCAACACTTCCAAGCTGATAAGATTGTTTCTGATTTTGGATTTCGATCGTTAGGAAATCGAATGTCTCATCAATCTTCGTGGGGAAAACCCGTTTTCGATGTATATCAAGATGCCGAAGTTCCTCACGAATGGACTAGGGAGCTCAAAAAAACATGTGATGATGCAGGGATTCACTTTTTCTCTGCGCCCTATGATTTTGAAGCGGTGGAATTGTTGGACCAGGTAGGTGTGCCCGCTCATAAAATCGGATCAGGAGATATAACCTGGACTGAAATGATTGACCGCGTGGGACAATCCGGAAAGCCTGTTTTTATCGCGACTGGTGCATCGGAAATGTCTGATGTCACTAGAGCGTCGGACATTTTAAAAAAATATGATGTTGCCGTATGTCTGATGCAATGTAATACTAACTACACTGGTTCGATTGAAAATTTTTCCCATATACATTTAAATGTCTTAAAAACTTATGTGAAAGAGTTTCCAGACTTTGTGTTGGGTTTATCAGATCACACACCAGGGTGCACAACTGTGCTGGGTGCAGTCGCGTTGGGCGCTCGAGCAATTGAGAAACACTTTACAGACGACAAGTCGAGGATTGGCCCAGACCACAAATTTTCACTCAACAGAAAAGATTGGCGTGAAATGGTTGAACGCACTAGGGAGCTAGAGGCTTCGCTGGGGTCAACGAGAAAATTTACTGCAGAAAATGAGCTCGAAACTGCGATTTTACAACGAAGATGCCTTTGCGCGCTGCGTGATATTCCCGAGGGCTCAAAAGTTCAACAAAGTGATCTTGTTGCGCTTAGGCCGGCGATTGTAGGGGCTTTTTTGCCTTATGAAAAGAATGACCTGGTGGGTAGAGTGCTAAAGCGAAAAATTTTAAAAGGTGAATACTTAAGTCCTTGTGACCTCATTTAACAAGAAAGTTGTAGTTATAATACCGGCCTTTAACGAAGGAAAAACAATAGGCCGTGTTATTTCTGAGGTTAATCAGAGAAATTACGACGTAATCGTTGTTGATGATGGATCTACGGATCAAACAAGTCAGGTGGCGAAAGAATTAGGCGCCACAGTTGTTCGCCACCCAGCTAACAAAGGTTATGAAATAGCTTTGAGTGCAGGCCTAAGTGCTGCCGCAGATATGAGGTTCGAGATAGCCATAACTTTTGATGCAGATGGCCAATTTAATCCAGACGACCTTTTATTATTTACGCAACGACAAAAGCTTGAAGGAAGTGATTTAGTGATCGGCGTTAGGAACCGATTCAATCGAAATATTGAATACGCTTTACGGCTATATGGGAGTTACCGTTTTAGTATCTTGGACCCTCTGTGCGGCTTAAAACTGTACAGATTATCTTCAATCAGTTCACTCATGCCCTTCGACAGATTAAATTTAGCGGGTATGGAGATGGCGTTTAAACTCGCCGTATCGGGGGGAAAGATTTCGCAAATTCCTATTGAGATTATGGATCGAGAAGATGTATCCCGGTTTGGTAGCGCTCTCATTGGTACGCTTAAACTAATGCGAGTGCTGATAGTTGCTATAAAGGTATTTGGCTTAAGGCGGAGCGTTCATGACCAGTGACAAGAAAAAGATAGTTGCGATTATTCAGGCGCGATTATCCTCTTCGAGATTTCCTAAGAAAGTCTTAAGGACTATAAATGGGAAAACAATATTGATGCGAGTTGTTGAAAGGCTTCAGGCATGTCAATTTCTAGAAGAAATTATTATTGCGACAACCGAGGATGATGTTGACGATGAATTAGTTGAATATTGCAAGCAGCATCAACTAACTCATTTTAGAGGTGATCGTGATGATGTTCTCAGTCGATTCTATCAGTGTGCGACAGTTCATGGAGCGTCCGACATTGTCCGCGTTACGAGTGATAATCCATTGATTGAGCCGGAAGTGGTTGATAAAACTATTGATTTGTTTTTCAGAACGGGTGCTGATTACGCTGCCAACAATATCATAAAAAGTTTTCCGCACGGTCTAGATGTAGAGGTGTTCCAATTTAAAGCATTGGAGCTCTCTCACTGGTCTGCTAAAAATCCAGCAGACAGAGAACACGTGACCCAATATATTCGTCGCAACAAAAATATTTTTCACTTGGAGAACTTTGTGTCTGATTATCTGGAACATAACATTCGTTTGACTGTGGATGAGCCAGAAGACTACGAACTCATATGTTTAATAATAAGATTGCTAGGCGAAGATGCGAGAGTAGATGCCATCCGTCAGTTATTCAAAGAATTTCCCTCTCTGCGGAACATTAATAGCGAGGTCGCAGACAAACATTACTTATACAACAAAAATTTAGAAATCATATAGGCCACTTGGAATAAAATTTGTTATGAGTCAATTGAATCAATTAGCGCTAATGGGGGGCGAGCCCATTAATCCGAATGAGCTACCGCCTTACAACACGATCGGTGATGTGGAAATTGAGGCTGCAAATGTTGTTTTGAAAAGCGGCGTTCTCTCAGGTTTTGTCGCAAATGCAGGAAAAGAATTTCTCGGCGGAGAACATACGTTAGCTTTAGAAAGGGCCTTTTGCGAGAGGTTTGGCTGTAAGTATGCCGTCGCTGTTAATTCAGCAACTTCCGGTTTACATGCGGCTTTAGTGGCTGCTGGGGTTGAGCGAGGAGACGAGGTAATCGTACCGCCATATTCAATGTCTGCCTCGGCCACATCTATCATTATGGCCGGCGGGGTACCAGTTTTCGTTGATATCGAGCCAGATTTTTATTGTTTGGATCCAAGTAAGTTAATGGCTGCGATTACGCCTAAAACTAAGGCGATTATGGCCGTGAATATTTTCGGTCAGCCGGCAGCGTTCAATGAGATAAAAGCGATTGCAGATAAACACGATCTCTGTATTATCGAAGATAACGCGCAAGCGCCAGCGGCCCAATATCAAAGTGAGTGGGCGGGCGGGATTGGCCAGCTGGGCGTGTTTAGTTTGAATCGACACAAAACCATGCAATGTGGTGAGGGTGGAGTAGTTGTATGTAACGATGAACTTCTCGCGCACCGATTGAGAATGGTGCGTAATCATGGTGAGGCGGTACTTCCTGAGCTAGACACCGGGAACGTATCGGACGGTGATTCGTTGATAGTTGGTTTTAATTACCGACTAACAGAACTTCAGGCTGCGATTGCGCTTCCACAGCTAGACCGTCTTGATGATTTAAACGCTGCGCGTATTGAGCTTGCAGATTATTTAACGCAAAGATTGGAGGGGTGTGAGTTTCTGAGTGGGCCGAAAATACGACCAGGATGTACACATGTTTTTTATCTTTATGCGATGCGCTATGAGCAAAATTATTCAGGTGTCAGTAGGGATACGTTCGTACAAGCCCTAAGCGCTGAAGGATTTCCAGTATCTAACTATGTGCGCCCGCTGTATCGCTTGCCTCTTTATCGTGAGATTTGTGGTGATCTTCAAACATTTAATCCAGCTAATTTCCCCGTTGTTGAAGAACTTTGGAAAGAAAAAATGATTGTTACGCCTATTTGTAGGCCCCCTCTTGATCGAACACATATCGATTTAATGGTAAATGCGATAGATAAAATCTGTATGTCAATCTCTGAACTCCGTGCTTACCAAGTCAGATAGTCGCTACGAATGAAACGTTTGCTCGCGCATGCTCGGGAAGCTGGAATAGCACACCAATATCGCTATGTTTTACCCATTCTAAATAGCTCTGGGTGGGATATTGTTTGTGATTTTAACGATATAGCGAAAGAGGCTTTTGGAGGTAATGTCAAACTACAAAACGAACTGAGTGATATTGACATGGTTTTGTGTGGTTACGACACCGCGGATATAGATGTAACGGGAGCCTTGGTCGTTAGGGCGAAGGCAAAACGTATACCTGTTGTTGCAATTCTTGATGCTTGGAAAGGAATAGATCGCTTTTGGTATTCTGATAATAAACTGAGACCGCTTGCGGATAAAATATATGTTCTTGATCAAATTCTTATCAATTGGCTTGCACGGATGGGAATTCCTGAGAGTCGTATGGAGCTAGTTAGGCACCCTATAGTTTCTTCATTGCCGGTTTTTGGAGAGAAGAGCTATTATGATTTTCGAAACGTTACCAGGGAAAAATATGGCCTCTACTCGGGTAGGCCAATTTTATTGTTTCTATCTGAGCCTATAAGAAGTGGAAGTGAATACCAGTCGCTCGCGAATTGTGTTTTGAGGGAAGAGCCCACCTTATTACATGAATGGATACGAAAAAAATATGGTGATACTCACAGTCTCTTAATCAGATTCCACCCGAGGGAAGAAATTGGGGATATAAATGGATGGATGACAGCAAATCATTTTTCCCTTGAGGAAAGTTTTGTGCTTTCTGATTTAGTGGTCGGGGTAGGGTCTTCGGCAATGATCTACGCCGTAGATAGTGGTATCCCTGCCAGAAATCTTCATGCGCTGATTAATTGGACTCCTAATTTGAGTGATTATCGTCCTGAAATATGGTATCAATTGGCAGAAATGGGCCGAATAGGGGAAGATACACCTTCGAACCCTCGTCAGATTAAAAATAACAGAGCGGCCCGAAACATAGTTGATCTGGTTGAAGAGCTATATTTGTCTAGCTGCGAGTTTTAATGGTTGGCTGGTTCAGCCTAGGGAGAGTGAACAAATGAGCGCTATTTGTATTATCCCGGCCCGGGCCGGGAGCAAAAGAATTCCTTATAAAAATGCGAGATTGTTTCACGGCCAACCTATAATTTCGTATTCAATCGATGTTGCAAAGCGGTCTAAGCTGTTTGAGCGCATTATTGTTTCAACCGATGATCAAAATATAGCCAAAATCTCCATAGAATGCGGGGCTGAGGTTCCATTCTTGAGGCCAGCCACATTGGCGGACGATTACACTGGAACGGTTCCTGTAATCCGTCATGCACTAGAGGCGTTAACCCAACAATTGGCGGGCGTAAATGCTGTGTGTTGCATTTACCCTACTGCACCGTTACTAGATGAATTGTCTTTGATTAAAGGATATGAAAAATTATGTGACGAGCATGTGGATTACTGTTATCCGGTTACCAGTTTTTCTCATCCTGTTGAACGGGCTTTGACTATGGATGAAAAGGGACGTTTAACCGCAATATCACCCCGAAATTTCAGTGGTCGTACGCAAGATATGGTGTCCGCCTACCACGATGCTGGTCAATTCTATTGGGGAACAGTTCGCGCTTTTGTTAGTGGACTTAAAATAGTATCTGCTAGGGCAGTGGGAATACCTATACCCCGATTTATGGCCCAAGATATTGATACGGAAGAGGATTGGAGAACCGCTGAGTTGATGTTTACGGCGCTTCGGTCCATTAAAGCGTAGCTAAAAATTTTGACTAGTCTCTATATAATTTCTTCAGATGATGCCGAAGTGCTTGCGGGCATACCTCGCGATGGGTCTAGTGTACTTGCAATCACAAGTGCTGCAATGGATGGGTTAGAAGATCTGGGGATAAAATTTACGGTTCTTGAAGATTATTATTCTTGGAGTGACGTAAGCAAAAAATCCACCCACTTTGTTGAGGAGTTTTCCTCCTGGCTTAAAGCTCTCGATGAACGGACTCGATCGGCCGTGAACTTTGAGCATGCGTTCAGCAGCAACGGTTATTGGTTGCTGCATCGATTATCTAACATTTACTATCTTGTTTGCGTAGCAGAGGCTCTATCCAAAAGGTACGAGAGCGTTTATATGTTTGCTGCGCGCGGTATGGATTTACAATTTTCTAATCCATCAATAACATTAAACGACTTAAATTTATCAGTGCTGGGAGGCGGACTGCAGTTTAACCTATCTTTGATTAAGCACCTAACCGGAGCAAAAGTTATTGTAAGTGGAAGTCGAGAACGGAAGTCGCCGAGATTTTTGCGTGAGAGTTGGCGTTCTTTATTTTGCAGATCCCCCAAGATTCTTCACCGCTACGTGATGCTTTGGGGGGGAGAACTTAGACGTAAATGGACCTCAAAAAGCGGATGCTTTTTAGTAATACA
>Ga0181558_10002186_pt1 | contig 18695 bp, 18 predicted proteins | sample 011ome_22_FD_133754 | JGI IMG/M metagenome (GOLD analysis project Ga0181558, IMG submission 133754) | Coastal salt marsh microbial communities from the Groves Creek Marsh, Skidaway Island, Georgia - 011507BT metaG (megahit assembly) | ecosystem: Environmental > Aquatic > Marine > Intertidal...
GAGATGCGCGGATCAAGTTCGCGCATGACGCTGGACATGGGAGATACGGTCTAGACCGTTGCCGGCATGGCGAGTCCGAGTTTGTCGGCTTCGGCTTGCAGCCGGTCCCAGGTCCCCTGGGGGAGCGGGATGCCGTTGGCGGAGCGCTCGATCAGGGTTTTGTCGCCCCGTTCGCCGGGTGCGTAGATTTCGTCCACGCCGTCCGCGCGCGGCAGCCCTTTCAATCCGGCTGCCAGCGCGTCGATATCGGACTTGTAGGTATCGAGATCGGTGAACGCCGAAATATCAATTGCCGCACACAGTCCGTTCTGGCGATATCCGGTCGGCTTGGCGTCCGGACCGATATTCGGTGTGACCAGCGGGTTGCTGGCAAACAGACTGACGAGACACTCGATCATCATCGACAGACCCGACCCCTTTGCGCCGCCCAGCGGCATCAGGGTCTCGACCGCTTTCGCGTCCGTGGTGGTCTGACCTTCCGCGTTCAGTCCCCAGCCTTCCGGGATCGGCGTGCCCGTATCCTGGGCTGCCAGGATCTTACCCATGGAGGCGGTTGCCGTGGACATGTCCAGCAACAGGGGCGGGTGTTCGCCGCCGGGGACGGCAATCGCAATGGGATTGGTGGAGGCGCCCGCGGCCTTGGCGCCGTAATAAGCCATCATCGGCCGGGAGGCGGTCATCACGATCCCCGCAAATCCTTCCCGGGCGGCCTGCATGGCGAAGTAGCCGATGGCGCCGCCATGGGTGATGTTGCGCACGATGCACCAGCCGACATGGCATTCCCGGGCGCGGCCCATGGCCTCTTCCATGGCGGCCGACAGGGCAACCGGGCCCGGGGCCCAGTCGGAATCGAGGACCGCGATGGCGCCACTGCGTTTTTCCACCTTCATGTCGGGATAGGCGTGGATGTTTCCGTTCTTCATATAGGCGGTGTAGCGCGGGATCCGCAGAACCCCGTGGGAGTCCATGCCGCGCAGATTGGCCCAGATCAGCATATCGGCCCAGACTTCGGCGTGCTCTTCAGCGACGTCGGAGGCCAGAAAGATGCTCTTGGTGAACGCCTTCAGCGCCTCGGCGGATACAATATGCTCGCTCTCACTCATGCTTCCTCTTCGGCCAGATAGGCGCTCGTGCCCGTGGTTGCGGTGTCCCGCAGCGGCCATTGGCTGGCTGTGACATTGTTGTGGAAAATATCAATCGCGTTGTTGAAGGCGGCTGGGTCTTCAAGATTGATCAGGTGTCCGGACTTGGCAAATGTTACCAGGCCGGCGCTCGGCATTGTCCGTTTCAGGAAGATGTTGGTGTCGATGCAGGGTTCGTCCTCGTCGCCAATCATCAACAGGACCGGCGTCCGGCACGCGCTCAGTTCGCCGGCAAAGTCATAGAGTGAGGGCCGACCGGCCTGTACCCGGCGGAGCGTAAAAGCCGACCCTTTGGGTGCGTGTTCTGTGAAGTGATCGGCGAATTCCTGCCAGGCGTCCGGGTTCTTCAGCTTCAGCTGGGTCCGGGTCGCACTGGCTGCGAATCCGGGCAGGTCGAGTGAGTTCTGGCCGAGGATCGTATCGGCCAGCGCGCGGGTTTCTTCGAGAAAATGCGCGCGGGTGTCGGGGAAGGACCCGGACCCGCCGCTGGCCGCCACAAGGGTCAGGACCCGGTCGGGGTGGGCCAGCGCGAACCGCAATCCGGTATAGGCGCCCATGCTCAATCCGACGAGATGCGCCTGCTCGATCCCCAGTGCATCGAGCACACCGAGCAGGTCCGCGGTGGCGATGTCCTGCCCGTATTCATCCTCGCGGTCGGGTACATCGGAGGGCGGGTAGCCCCGTGCGCTGTAGGTCACGCAGCGGAAGCGGCTCTTGAAGTGATCGACCTGATGCCGCCAGGAGCGGTGGTCGCCGCCGAACTCATGCACGAAGACCAGCGCCGGGCCGTTGCCTTCGGCTTCGACCCAGAGACGCGTGCCATTGATGTCGTGTAACGCCATCGTCCGCTATAGTTCCGCACGCACCAGCGCAGCACCGGCTCCGAGCGCCTTCAGCTTGCCTTGGGACACGGTGCGGGGCAGGGGCACCATGCCGCAATTGGTGCAGGGGAAAATCCGCTCCGGCGAGGTGAACTCCATCGCCGCCCGGATTACCTTGGCCACTTCTTCGGGAGCTTCGGCGGTCAGCGTGGTCACATCAATGGCGCCGACGAGAACGTCCTTCTTGCCGTCGAGGAGCTTGACCACTTCCAGCGGCACGCGCGAGCCGGCAAATTCCAGCGAGACCTGATCAATATCGCTGTCGGAGAGCGCGGGCAAAATCGCCTCGTACTGATCCCAAACATCACCGAGCGTTGCCTTCCACTGCAAATTCGCTTCGATGCCGTAGCCGTAGCAGATGTGCACCGCCGTGGTGCAGTCGAGCCCCTCGACGGCCCGGTTCAGCGCCTCGACGCCCCAAGTGGGCACCGCGTCGAGATAGACATTGAATGCGGGCTCGTCGAACTGAAGATTATCCACCCCGGCGGCGACCAGTTCCCGGGCTTCGTCGTTGAGGATTTTGGCAAAGGCCATCGCCATTTTCGGGCGGTCGCCGTAGTGCTCGTCCGCCAGCGTATCGACGATGGTCATCGGTCCGGGCATGGTGAATTTCAGCGGGCGTTCGGTCTGGGCGCGGGCGAACTTGACCTCGTCGGCGTGGATGGGGCCGCTGCGTTTGAGTTCGGACACAACCGTCGGGCAATCGGCGTCGTAACGATCATCGCGGATGCCGATGGTGGTTTTCTTCTCGAAATCGATCCCTTCGATCTTCTCCAGGATGCCGTGGACGAAATGCTGCCGCGATTGCTCGCCATCGGTCACGATATCGATCCCGGCCTGTTCCTGGTCCAGGATCGCCAGGCGCACCGCGTCATGCTTGGCTTCTTCCAGTCGATCCGGGTCTTCGGCGGCCCAGGGAGCCCAGAGTTTCTCGGGTTCGGCCAGCCAGGCCGGTTTCGGCAGGCTGCCGGTGATGGTCGTTTTCAGCATGTGGGACTCCCCGTCCGTAAAAGTTTTTTTGCTCCGCCATCGTATGTGACGGTTGGTTCGCAAGTCCGAATGCCGCATCATCTCAGGGCGGTGGCAAGACCGCAAGAAACAGAAGACGTCAATCAGGGGGAAACCGATGACCGACAACACCGTTCCGCAGGGCTGGCCCGAGGGCAAGGCGCTGGCTGTCTCCGTGAACATCATGTGCGAGGCCTGGACAGATGAGGCCGCGCCCGGCATCGGCCCCATGGGCAATCCGCTCAAAGCCGGATATCTCGATACCCAGGCGCGGTCTTGGGGGGAATACGGTATGACCCATGGCGCACCGCGCCTGCTGGATATCGTCGGCGAGCTTGGCGTGCCTTGCGGCACCTATGCCAGCGGCATCATCGCCGAGAAATGGCCCGAACTTCTCAAGCGAATCGATGGCGACGGGCATTTCGTTGGTGCCCATGCCTGGATGCAGAACACCCTGCCGGTCTATCAGGAGCGCGCCGATGAAGAGGCGGACCTGAAAAAAGGCGTGGCGCTGTTCGAAGATGTGATCGGCAAGGCCCCAAAGGGCTTTGCGAGCCCGCGCGGTACGTTCAGCCCCAACACCTGCGAGCTGCTGGTCGAGAACGGCTTCACCTGGCACATCGATCATTTCAACACCGATCTGCCCTACCGCCTCGACACGCCCGCAGGGCCGCTCGCCGCGGTGCCGTTCACCATGGAGATCAACGATCTGCCGATCTACATGCGCTACGGCAACCCGCCCCAGGCCTATTCCGACACCCTGAAGCGGATCGTCGAGAAATACGACAGCATCGGGCGTCCGCCCGCCGTGATCGACATCACCGCCCACGCTCATGTCTTCGGCCGTCCCTACGGCGCGATCGAGTTCAAGGCGGCGATTGAATCGGTGATGAATGTGGACTGGGTCTGGATGACCACCCATGAGGAACTGGCGGGCCTGGTGCATTCAGGTTAGCCGCGACAGCAAGTTGGGGCACGCGAAGCGGACCTTCCAGGGCCTGATTCTGGCTTGTTTTGTCCTGGCCGGACCGTTTTGCGCTCCGATCCAGGCACAACAGCCTGCAAAGGTTGTTCTGCGGGTCGGTCTGGACGCGGTCGAGTGTATTGTGCCCATTGGCGCGGCACCCGCGATGCGTCAGGCCGAAGCAGTCCTGGCGAAAGCGGACCAGGGTCCCATCATGTTTTTTGCCGTCAAGATCAACGAGACGGCGAACCGAAATGTCGACAGTATTGTCGCCGACCCATCGCCTTCCGAAATTCCGGGTTTCATGCAGACGGATACATTCGTATTCCGTCTGCAGTTGCGCGGTATCGAGGACGGGCTCAAATCCTTCTCCGGCATGGATTCTACGGCACTTCCGAAGGACCGGATGCTTTTGTTCTTCAATCTGGAACAAAACTACAAACTGATCGCTGAGATGATTCCGGCCTGCGAGGATGTCGAAGCCCGTGAACTGGAACCGTTCATTCGGAAATACGACGGCCTGCGCTCAGATTTGCGCGAACTCTTTGAGAGGTTCACCAATCAAAACGGATGATGCCTGAACTCGGCACCTTGACCGTAAGCATTGCGTGTTCGATGCAGGCGGCGTGCGGCACCTGCCGGATGAGTGTGAGATTATCGCGTTGAGGCCAGCTGTTCAGCGGGGTCTGTTTGTTCCTTGTCCAGCGCGGCGCGCAGGCTTTGCAGAACCCGGAGCGCGGTCTGCAGGTCTTCGGGGGTCGTTGCCGCGCCCAGCGCATTGGCCCAGGGCACCTGAACGCGGTGCGCGGCGTCATAGGTCTCGCGGCCCCGGTCGGTCAGCACCACCAGCTTGGCGCGTTTGTGATGGGGGTTGGGGGCGAAGGTGACGTAGCCGACGTCATCCAGATCGTTGACGATCCGCTGCACATTCTGGCGCGACAGGCCCATCTGGCGGGCGATGTGGGGGACCGGCATGGGGCGTTCGGCCATGACGACCGCGCCCAGCACCTGCCAGCGGGCGCTCGTCAGGCCGAGACCGGCGACCAGCCGGTCGCCCGATGCCAGCAGGCGGCCGTTCAGCCGGATGGTTTCCAGAAACAGCGACGTCGTCAGGGCTCCAGCGAAACTGTGCTTTTCCATATCCATAATGACAATATATTGTCATTATGGTGTTAGAAAGTCAAATACAGCGGCCGCCGTCGATCTCCATGCACACGCCGGTGATCAGCGAGGCTTCGTCGGACGCCAGAAACAGCACCGCATCCGCCACATCCTGCGGGGTCGAGAACCGTCCCAGCGGCACGGTCTGACGGAAGGCTTCGCGGTTTTCCGGGGTGTCTTCTCCCAGAAAGGTCGGCAGCAGCGGGGTTTCCCCGGCGACGGGGTTCACCGCATTCACCCGGATATTGTCCCCGGCCAGTTCGACGGCCATGGATTTTGTCAGGGTCGTCACCGCGCCCTTGGAGGCGTTGTACCAGGTCAGGCCGGGGCGGGGCCGCACGGCCGCGGTGGAGGCAATGTTGACGATCACCCCGCCACCGCCATCGCGAAACACCGGGATCGCCGCATTGGCGGTGTGAAACAGCCCCTTCACATTCACCGCCAGAATCCGGTCGAGCTCGTCTTCGTCGACCTCCAGCATGGATTTGCGTTTGTGGGCGACCCCGGCGTTGTTGACGAGAATGTCGAGGCTGCCATGGGTGGCAACCGCATGGGCGACCAGCGCCTGCATCTCTTCGGCACTCGTCACATCGGCCTGACAGAAGCGCGCCGTGCCGCCGGCTTGCGTGATCTCCGCGGCGACGCGTTCCCCGCCGTCTGTGTTCACGTCGTTCACGACAACCGCAGCGCCTTCGCGCGCAAAGGTCTTGGCGATGCCCTCTCCGAAACCGGATCCCGATCCGGTGACGATGGCGGTCTTGTTGGCGAGCCGCATGATGTTCTCTCCTGCATGGGTCTTCCGCGCACAGGACATGCGCGGCGTGCGTCGTTTCGGCGAAAATGCTAACAGCAAAGACAGGGGAAACGGTACGAACATCAATCATGAGCGACAAACCAAAAATTCTTGTCACGCGAAAACTGCTGCAGCCGAACGAAGACCGGTTGCGCGCCGAGTTCGATGCAACCCTCAGCACAGACGACCGCATCATGACGGCCGACGAGGTTGTGGCTGCGGCGGACGGCATGGATGCGCTGCTGATCTGTGTCACCGAGCCGATGAACGCAGATGCCATCGCACGCCTGCCCGAAAGCGTGAAGACCATCATGACGCTGTCCATCGGGCTGGAGCATATCGATCTCGATGCGGCGAAGGCGCGCGGCATTGCGGTGTTGGCCACGCCCGATGTGGTCACCGATCCGACGGTTGAGATCGCCATGTGCCTGATGCTGGGCGCAGCGCGGCGTGTCACTGAAGGCGCGGCCATGATGCGCGCGCGCGAATGGGAGACCTGGACCCCCCGCATGCTGGTGGGCACGGATGTGACCGGCGGCACGCTGGGCATCTACGGGATGGGCCGGATCGGGCGGACGCTGGCAAAGCGCGCGCGCGGTTTCGACATGACGATCCGATATCACAACCGCTCGCGCCTGAGTTTCGATCTGGAGGCGGGGGCCAGCTATTACACGAGTGTCGAAGCGCTGCTTTCGGCCAGTCCGTTCTTTGCGATCACGGCCCCCTCGACACCCGAGACCCAGGGCTTCCTGAATGCCGAGCGGATCGCGCTGCTGCCCGATGGGGCGATTGTCGTGAACACCTCGCGCGGCAATCTGATCGATGACGATGCGCTGATCGATGCGCTGAAGTCCGGCAAGGTCGCCGCGGCGGGGCTCGACGTGTTCAACGGCGAACCGGCCAATGTGCGGCAGGAATATCTCGATCTGCCGAATGTCTTTCTCACACCCCATATCGGCAGTGCCGCCCATGACGCTCGTGTGGCGATGGGGGACCTGCTGCTCGATGGGCTGAACCTGCTGCGCGCCGGTGAGCCTGTGCCAAACCGTGTCATGTGACCGGGTGACGTTCCGCACGCGGCCCCTGGCGGTTTTTTCCGCCCTACCCGGACCGGCGCAAGGTGCGATCTGGATGCTTGGGGCCTCACTGTGTTTTGGCACCCAGGGGCCACTGGTCCGCTTCTCTGTTTCCGAAGGTGCGCATCCGCTCGAAGCGGCGTTCTTTCGTTCCCTGATGGCCTTCCTGCTGATGCTGCCGTGGATTCTGCGCAACCGGGATACCGCGCTGCGGTCCCAGCGTCCGGGCGCCCAAATCCTGCGCTGTGTCTTTTCCATGGGCGGCCTGATCCTGCTGGTACTGGCGCAGGCCAGGCTCCCGCTCGCTGAGGTGTCGGCGCTGACTTTTGCCGCGCCCTTGTTTGGGACAATCGGGGCGGCGCTATTGCTGGGAGAAGTCGTCCGCAAGCAACGCTGGATCGCCACTTTGGTGGGCTTTGCGGGGGTCTGGGTCGTCCTGCGGCCGGGTCTGTCGGACGTGGATCCGCTGTTTCTGCTGCCGCTGATCTCAGCCGTGTTTATCGCGGCATCAAACCTGATGATCCGATCGCTCTCCAGCGTGGATTCGCCCACCACCACGGTTGCCTGGCTGGCCATGGTGTCGGTGCCGGTCACCCTGGTGCCCGTGCTGTTTGTCTGGTCCTGGCCGACGCTCGCCGGTCTGTTCTGGATGTCGCTTCTGGGCGTGACAGCGCTGGGCGCGCATATCTGCCTGACGCGTGCGTTCACCGCGGCAGAAGCCTCGGCGGTGCTGCCCTATGACTATTCGCGCCTGATCGTCACCTCGACCTTCGGCTACATCCTGTTCGCTGAAGTCCCGACAATCTGGACCTGGGTCGGCGGCGCGGTAATCGTCGGCGCGGTGGTCTATATGGCGCGCCGCGGGGGCGGCCGCGCGAAACCGGCGACCCCGGCGGGGGAGACATAGCCGGTGCTGTGCCTCCATCGTCATGCCCGCACTTGTTGCGGGTATCCACGTCTATCGGTCCCCTCAGAAGTAAAGCGAGGCCCGCCGACGTGGATGGCCGGAACAAGTCCGGTCATGACGTAGGTGTTAAAACGCCCTCGCTCGCATCGCAATGACGGCGAGGTTATTCTGCCGCCAGCCGGTAGCCGCTGTGCTTGCGCATGCGCTTGGTGATCACGGCGGCCGCCCCGTCGAGGATAGCGTCGGCGTCGATGCGATGGGTCCGGTACAGGTCCTGCAGGTCGCCGGACTGTCCGAAGCGCTCCACCCCCAGCGCGGCGATGTTGTGATTGGCCACGCCGCCCAGCCAGCTCAGGGCCATGGGGTGCCCGTCGAGAACGCTGACCAGTCCGGCGTCGGGTGCCAGCTGTGAAAGCAGAGCCTCGATATGGGAGGGCGTCACATTGGGGCCCTGGGCGTGGGCGCGGGTTGTCGCCTGCCAGTCGGCGTAAAGGCGGTCCGCCGAGGTGACGGCAAGCAGGCCTGCTCCGGGAATGTCTTCGAGGATCGCTTCATGGGCCTCAATCGCCTCGGGCGCGATCACGCCGGTATAGACGATTGCCAGTTCAGCACCGGGCGCGGGTTCGCGCAGCCAGTAGGCACCGGCGATCACGTCCTCGGCGACAGGGGCGAAGTCTCTTTGGGGCTGGTCGATCATCCGGGTCGAGAGACGCAGATAGACCGAGCCGCCGTCATCGGCCTGCATGTGCTCGAAGCCCCAGCCCATGATATGGGCCAGTTCGTCAGCATAGGCCGGCTCATAAGAGGTCAGGCCCGGCTGGGACAAGCCGATCAGCGGTGAGTTGATCGACTGATGCGCGCCGCCCTCGGGGGCGAGGGTGATCCCTGACGGGGTGGCCGCCAGCATGAAGCGGGAATCCTGGTAGCAGGCGTAATTCAGGGAATCCAGACCGCGGGAGATGAAGGGGTCGTAGAGCGCGCCGACCGGCAGAAGCCGCGCGCCGAACAGCTTGTCCGACAGGCCCAGCGCGGCGAGCAGCAGGAACAGATTGTTCTCGGCGATCCCCAGCTCGATATGCTGGCCCGACGGACTCATCGCCCATTTGAAGGCGGAGGGGACCTGCTCCTCGCGGAACACGTCGGCCATTTCCTGGTGGCGGAACAGGCCGCGCTGGTTGACCCAGCCGGCCATATTGGTGGTCACCGTCACATCCGGCGTGGTGGTGACGATATGGCGGGCGAGCTCACTGTCCCCGCGCCCGAGTTCGTTGAGGATATGTCCGAAGGCTTCCTGGGAGGACATCCGTGCGCCCTCGGGAACCGGGAGGGTCTGGACCGGTACGGCGGGAACGCGTTCCGGTTCGGGGCGTGCGGCAAAGGGCACGTCTTCCAGGAAGGCGCGCAGCGCGTCTTCGTCCACGCCCAGCCCTTCGGCGAAATCCCATTCATGGCCGTCGCGGATGTCGTGGCTGTCCTTGAACTCTGCCATCTGGTCCGGGTTCATCAGGCCCGAGTGGTTGTCCTTGTGGCCGGCGAGCGGCGTGTTGAAGCCCTTGATCGTGTAGGCGATGAAGCAGTGGGGCGTGTCATCGTCGCCCACACTGGCGAAGGCTTCCAGGGTGGCGGCCATGTCGTGCCCGCCCAGATTGGTCATCAGCCGTTGCAGGGCATCGTCATCGTATTCCTTCAGAAGGGTCTGGATGCCCTTCACGTCACCCAGGTCCTCCGTCAGATGCGCGCGCCAGGACGCCCCGCCCTGAAAGGTCAGCGCGGCATAGAGCTGGTTCGGGCAGTTGTCGATCCAGTGCTGCAGCTCTTCGCCGCCGGGCTTGGCGAATGCGGCTTCGAGCAGCTTGCCGTATTTGATCTCGACCACCTTCCAGCCGACCGAGCTGAAGAAGTCGGCGATCCGCTGAAACAGGTAGTCATGCACCACGCCGTCAAGGCTCTGACGGTTGTAGTCGATCACCCACCAGAGATTGCGTGCATCGTGCTTCCAGCCTTCGAGCAGGGCTTCGAAGACATTGCCTTCGTCGAGCTCGGCATCGCCCATCAGTGCCACCAGCCGGTTGTTGGGCCGCGCATCGCCAAGCTGATGCAGGCGCACATAGTCGCGCACCATGGCACCGAACAAGGTTGCGCCCACGCCGAGACCCACCGAACCGGTGGAGAAATCCACATCGTCGGTGTCCTTCGTGCGCGAGGGATAGGATTGCGCGCCGCCGAGAGAGCGGAAGTTCTCCAGCTTGTCCCGGGTCTGGCGCCCCAGCAGATACTGGATCGCGTGATAGACCGGTGAGGCATGCGGTTTCACCGCGACCCGGTCTTCTGGGCGCAGGGTGTGCATATAGAGCGCCGTCAGCAGTGTGGCCGAAGAGGCGCAGGAAGACTGATGGCCACCGACCTTCAGCTCGTCGCGGCTTTCGCGGATATGGTTGGCGTTGTGGATCGTCCAGGAGGATAGCCAGAGAATTTTTTTCTCCAGCTCCTCGAGCATCGGGATATCGACGTTGGACAGAATGGTCTTGCCGGAGACTTTCGTGGCCATGGTGTTTGCCTGACGTGTTCGGGAGGCCGTCAGACTAGCATCGGTGCATATTCGAAGAATTGCGAAGATGGCGAGAATACCCGATAGTTTGGCAATATCTGATCATCATCAGCATTTTTGAAAGCATATTATGCCGCAAACAGAACTTGACGCGATTGATTACAAAATTCTCGAAACCCTTCAGGGGGATGCCCGGATCTCGAATGTGGACCTGTCCGGGCAGGTCAACCTGTCACCGTCCCCCTGTCTGCGCCGGGTCAAGCGGCTGGAGGCGGAGGGGACCATCCGCTCCTATGCAACCCTGCTCGATCCCGCCGAGGTGGGCCTGCCGGTCAGTGTCTTCGTGCAGGTGTCGCTGGAACGGCAGGTTGACGATGCGCTGGAAAACTTCGAGCGGGAAATCGTTACCCGGCCGGAGGTGATGGAGTGCTACCTGATGACCGGTGACAGCGATTACCTGCTGCGCGTGGTCGCGCCGGATCTCGAGAGTTTTCAGAAATTCCTGCTGGAACATCTGACCCGAATTCCCGGTGTCGCCAGTATCAAGTCGAGTTTTGCCCTCAAGCAGGTTAGCTACCGCACGGCCCTGCCGCTCGGGCATTTGCGTTGATCGGACGAACCTCAGCATCCTTCGAGGAGCGCGCAACGCGCGCGTCTCGAAGAATGCTGTGGAAAGCAGGCGCGCGAATCGCATCACAACCCCCTCGCGGAGCGGGCCATGATCAAGATGGTCGCTGCGAAATTGTGCAAGCCGCCGCCCGGTCGTAGTCTGGACCCGGTCGGAACTTCGGAGAGGCATGATGGAAGATACGGTCGGGGCGTTTGTGCCCCATGGTCTGTTCGAGGTGAACGGCGCGTCTGATGGTCCGCTGGCCGGCCTCACCTTCGCGGCCAAGGACATCATCGATGTTGCGGGTCACGTGACCGGCTGCGGCAATCCCGACTGGTTGCGCACCCACGCGCCAGCCACGGCGACCGCCTCCTCGATCCGGTCCTGTCTCGATGCGGGGGCCACGCTGGTCGGCAAGACGGTCACCGAGGAGCTTGCGACCGGGCTGACCGGCGAGAACATCCATTACGGTACGCCGCTGAACGTGAACGCGCCCGGCCGTGTGGCAGGCGGCTCGTCGTCGGGGTCCGCGGCGGCGGTGGCGGCCGGGCTGGTGGACTTTGCGCTCGGTTCGGATACCGGTGGTTCGGTGCGCTCGCCCGCCAGTTTCTGTGGCGTTTACGGTATTCGTCCCAGCCATGGCCGGGTTCCCATGGATGGTGTGATGCCATTGGCGCCGGGACTTGATGTGGTTGGCTGGTTTGCCCGAAACCCCGATGTGCTCGACCGGGTCAGCCGCACCATTCTGCAGGGCCCGGAAGGCAAGCCGGATTGCGGCCGCTTTCTGGTGGCATCGGACGTCATGGGTTTGCTGGACTCACGAACATCGCAGGCCCTGATGGACGCGGTGGCGGAGATCGAAGGTTTGCTCGGCCCGGCTGAGGGCATCGCGGTCGCGGGCGATGCCGCTCCGTCGAAAGGTCTGGCGTCCTGGGCGGAGATCGCCCGCACCATCTGGGGCGCGGAAGGCTGGGCGGCACATGGCGCGTGGATCGAAGCCGAGAAGCCGGTCTTCGGCAGCGGCGTTGCGGCACGGTTTGCAGCCCGCGCCCGGGTCACCGCCGAGGCCGCGGCCCGGGCGAATGCGGCGCGTGACGCCATTGCCGATTATCTGGATGACCTTCTGAAGGAAGGCGCGGTTCTGGCATTGCCGGCGGCCCCCGGTGTGGCGCCGGAAATCAGCGGCAGCGATGCGGACATCGAACCCTTTCGCGCCGCCAATGAGCCGATCGGGTCGGTTTCCGGGCTGGGCCGGTTACCGCAGATCGTCTTGCCCATGGCAGTGCTTGACGGCTTGCCGCTGGGGCTTGGCCTGACGGCTGCGGCCGGGAATGACGAGATGCTGCTGGGAATTGCCAGCGCTTTGTATAACGCCGGTGCCATACCGGACAGGGAGAATGAACATGAGTGAGTTGTATCGGACCTTCGTTTCGGGCTTTTGCAGTCACGACAATATCAAGGTTCCGGGCTCGGGGAGGGGACCGCTCGCCGGGACAAGCTTTGCCGTCAAAGACATCATCGACGTCGCCGGTCAGACGACCGGCGCGGGGAATCCGGACTGGTACAGGACCCACGAGCCAGCCGAACGCCACGCCACGGCCGTTGCCCGGCTGCTCGATGCCGGGGCCGACCTGGTGGGCAAGACCATCACCGAAGAGTTTGCCTATGGCCTGATCGGTGAGAATTTTCACTATGGTACGCCTGTGAACCCGCGCGTGCCCGGGGGTGTGCCCGGTGGGTCTTCATCCGGTTCGGCTTCGGTGGTGGCCGCCGGAGAGGCGGATTTCGCGCTTGGTACGGATACGGGCGGTTCCGTGCGCGTCCCGGCCAGTTTCTGCGGCCTGTACGGAATCCGTCCCAGTCATGGCCGCGTCCCGCTGGACGGGATTTTGCCCCTGGCGCCGAGCCTCGACACCTGCGGATGGTTCGCCCGGAACCCGGAACTGTTCCGGACCATTGGCCATGTGCTGCTGGGGGTGCAGCCTTCGGGGGCGCCGACCCGGGTGCTGCTGGCCGAGGATGCCTTCGAACTTGCCGATGCGGAGGTGCGGGATGCGCTCGCGCCCGCCATCGCCGCTGTGACAGCGCAGATCGGCACCCCGCAAGTTGTGCGGCCGGGCGAGATGGTCGGGCTGGCAGGCTATGGCGAATGGCAGACCGCCATGCAGGTGACGCGTGGCTCGGAGGCCGCGGCCTCGCATCTGGCCTGGATGCAGGTGACGGATCCCGAGATGGGTCCGGGCTTCCGCGGGCGGTTCGAGGCCGGCGCAAAATACACAAGGGCCGAGATTTCCGAGGCCATAACAAGGCGGGCAATGATTGAGGGCTACCTCTCGGGCCTGCTGGGGGAGGATGCCATCATGCTGGTTCCCGGCGCCCCGCGTGCGGCCCCGCAGCGCGGCGCCGAGGAAGCGGTTTACGACGACCTTCGCGACCGCAACGAATTTTACAATTGCGCTGCACCGCTGGCGCGCTTGCCGCAGGTCTCTCTCCCGCTGGGAGAGACGGCATCGGGGCCGGTCGGGCTGGGCCTTGTGGCCGGTCACGGGAACGACGAGATGCTGCTGGACCTGGCCGTGACGTTGGCGAACTGAACCCGGTCGTTAACCATTCAACTATTTTGTGATTGGGCGTATCCCGACGGAGTGGTAAATAATTATTTAACGCCGTCTTTGGGGGATGGATATACAGCGTCGAGGATTTTTGGCCGCGCTTGGTGCCGGGACTGTCGCAGGGCTGACTCTGCGTCCCGCCTGGGCGGCCGCTGCGCTCGACGATGTCGGTATCCCCGCGAAATCCTTTCCGGCGCTGTATGGAACCCGCGAATTCTTTATCGGCGATACGGTCAAGAAATTGCCGCAGGCGCGCGTCGCGGTGCAGCCGCTCGATAATGTTACAGCCCGCAGCTTCTCGCGCACGCTTTTCAAGAGCGTTCCCGAGGCTGTTGCCGGTGGATCCCACTGGTCCAAAATTCTCGACAGCGCGCGATCGCTCGATCCCATGCTCCGGATGAAGATGGTGAACGATTTCACCAATCGCATGCCCTATATCGAGGATATCGACAATTACGGCTTGCGTGATTTCTGGGCCAAGACCGAGACCTTTTTCGAGCTTGGCGGCGATTGCGAAGACTTTGCGCTGGCGAAGTACAAGCTGCTCCAACGGATCGGCTTCCACCCGGACCGGATGCGCGTGGTCCTGGTCGTCGACCAAAAACGCAATCGACAGCATGCGGTGCTGGCCGTGAATGCGAACGGCAAGGCGTGGATGCTCGATTCGCTGAACCGTGACGTGGTTTCCCACGAAACGGCCCCGCAGTACCGGCCGACCGTGTCCCTGAGTGGCAAGCGGCTCTACCTGCATTTGCCGCCGAAAGCCTGACCCTTTTCCATGACCGACACGGATGTACGGGGTGACGACAGGTCACCACGGACCAACTGGCTTGCGGTTTCGGTTCTGATTCTCGCCGCGATGACCGCGGCGTTCCAGATCGGCAAGGCACCTTCGGCACTCCCTGTGATTCGCGGTGAACTGGGATTGAGCTTGGACGAGGGCGTCTGGATCATCTCGATCTTCAACCTTCTGGGTATTTCGCTGGGCATGGTTGCAGGCGCGCTCGGTGACCGGCTGGGGCACCGCCGGCTGATCATCTGCGGTTTCCTGGCCATGGCGCTGGCCAGTTTTGCCGGCGCGGCGGCGGACGGTTTCCTGGTCCTGCTGTTGAGCCGTGTGCTCGAAGGTTTCGGGTTTATCGTGGTTGCGTCTGTGGCGCCGTCGATGTTTCTCGCCGTCAGCGCACCCCGCCATCACCGCCTGATCTTCGGGCTTTATAGCGGCTACTGGCCCGCCGGTGTGGCGGTGATGATTCTGGTGACCCCGGCGGTCATGGAGGCCACCGGATGGCGTGGCCTGTGGATGCTGAATGGTGTTCTGGCCCTGCTTGTTCTGGCGATGGTCTTGCGCGTAACCCGCGCCGGTGCGACCCGGGCGCGGATTGTCTCACCGCCCCCTTTCGGTGAGGCTTTGCGCACCTTCACGCGGATCGGCCCCATGACCCTGGCGCTGACCTTCGGGACCTATTCGTCGATCCATGTGACGGTCGTGGCGCTGCTGCCGAGTTTCTACACCGAGGGGGGGTCCGTGGGGCTTGGCGCGGCCTCGGTGCTGACGGCGTTGGTGGCTGTGGTGAATGTCGGCGGCAATATTCTGGCCGGTGTGGCGATGCATCGCGGTGCGCCGCGCTGGTTGCTGGTGGTGGGAACGTTCGTGCTGATCGCAGGCAGCGCTCTCTTGATGTATGACGACGGATTGTCCTTTGCCCTACGGCTGGGGGCGGCGATCTTCCTGTCCTTCATCGCCGGCATGATCCCGGCCTGCCTATTTGCCGCGACACCGGTCGTGGCGCCAACACCAGCATTGGTGGGCGCAACAACCGGTCTGATGATGCAGGGCTCCCAGCTTGGTCAGCTTGTCGGGCCGGTGACCATGGCCTGGGTCGTGACGGCCATGGGAAGCTGGGATTACGCACCGGTAACTCTGGTGGTTGCGTCCGTTGTCGGCGTTGGGCTGATGCTTGCGCTGCGCCGGATTGAGGCACGCAATCCGGCGTTGGATTAACCCGCCTGGCCTCGCTTTACCCGGGGCGGGCGGCTGTTATAACTGTCGCGAATTCAAATCACCGCGAGAGTGAAAAATGAGCGCGTTTCAGACCCTTGATGATTTTGATCCGGCCGGAAAACGCGTGCTGTTGCGTTGCGATCTCAACGTGCCGATGTCCGAAGGCAAGGTCACGGACGGCACCCGGCTTGAACGGCTGGTGCCGACCATCAGTGCGCTCACCGAGCGGGGCGCGCGGGTTCTGCTCGCATCTCATTTCGGTCGCCCGAAAGGTCAGGTGGTTGGGGAGATGTCGCTGGAACCTGTGGCCCGGGAGCTGGCTTCCATCCTGAACCGGGAAGTGGCCTTTGCCCCGGATTGTATCGGTGACGCCGCGATGGAGGCCGCCGCGGCACTGCAGGACGGCGAGATTCTGGTTCTCGAGAACCTTCGGTTCCACACGGGCGAGGAGGCCAATGACCCTGCCTTTGTAAAATCCCTGGCCGGTCTTGCCGATGTCTATGTCAACGACGCCTTTTCGGTGTCGCACCGTGCTCATGCCTCGACCGAAGGCGTGGCACATGTGTTGCCATCCTATGCGGGTCGCCTGATGCAGGCTGAGCTCGACGCCCTGAAACGCGCGCTGGAGGCGCCCGAGCGTCCGGTGATGGCTGTCGTGGGCGGTGCGAAGATCGGGTCCAAGCTTGAGCTTCTGGGCAATCTGATCGGACGGGTGGACTATCTCGCGATCGGCGGGGGCATGGCCAACACCTTCCTGTTCGCCATGGGGGTCGATATCGGAAAATCCCTGTGTGAGCAGGATATGGCCGACACGGCCCGCGATATTCTCAAACGCGCCGACGGGTCGGGGTGCGAAATCATTCTCCCCTCCGATGTGGTGATCGCACCGGAGTTCAAACAGAATGCTCCCAGTCAGACTGTTCCCGTCGATGCCGTGCCCGATGACCAGATGATCCTCGATATCGGCATGGGGACGGTGACCGCGCTGGCAGCAAAATTGTCCGAGATACGTACAGTTGTCTGGAACGGTCCGGTTGGCGCGTTCGAGGTTCCGCCCTTCGATGCCGGGACCAGCGAACTGGCGCGGGCTGTGGCCGATGCCAGCCAGCGCGGTGGATTGCTCTCCGTGGCGGGTGGCGGCGACACGGTCGCTGCCCTGAACCATGCCGGTGTGCTCGACCGGTTCAGTTATGTCTCGACTGCCGGCGGCGCGTTTCTGGAATGGCTCGAAGGCAAGGAATTGCCCGGCGTCGCCGCATTGTCCCGGTAGTTCGGCTTTGGCGACCCGGCGCGTCCGAGATCCTGAAGCCTTCGGGCGCACGGCGGCGGAGGCGTGCCGCCGGTTGCTGGGGCGCGATGCCCTCAATGTGGACTGGCCGGCCAGCCGATCGCGACGTTCCGTGCGTGTTGAGTTTGTAGACGGCTCGGTGATCGCCACGCGGCGCAAACGCCGGGAGCGCTCCCGGCTCGAAGCCTATGTTCTTTCCACCCTGCACGAACACGGTGCCGCGGTACCGGCGGTGCTTGCTTACGACGGTGAGTGGTTGCTGCAGGAGTATATCGAAGGTGTCCGCCTGCCTCATGTGCTGGTCTCCGGAGACGATGCGCGTTCTCACGCGTTGCTGGCCGATGCCGCGGCAGGTCTGGCGCGCATCCACCGGATCGGCGATGAAACGGGCCTCGTCGACAAAATGGTGCGCCTGGGCGCGACCGATCGCTGGATCGATGAGTTGCTCGACACACCCAACCGGATCGGGATGGCACTGGATGTTCCCGCGCCCGCTCTTCGGCTCCTCGACATTTCAACGCCCCAAGAGTCTTCCAATTTTGGCGATGGCGCGCGAGAGTCGTTGCATGAGTGACTCTGGTAATTCGATCCGGCGTGACCCGCAGGGCCCTATCCACGAGGAGGTGCCCGAAGGCGATGAACTGCCGCGTATGGTGTGCCGTGACTGCGGCTTTATCCACTATGTGAATCCGAAGGTCGTGACGGGTGCCGTCGTGACATGGCGTGCGCCGGGCACGCGTTTGTCCGAAGAAAAAGTGTTGTTGTGCCGTCGGGCAATCGAGCCGCGCGACGGATACTGGACGCTGCCGGCGGGATATCTGGAGTTGGGTGAGAGCACTGAGCAGGGGGCGATTCGCGAGGCCCTCGAGGAAGCCTGTGCGGAGATCGAGATCGACCGGCTGCTGGCGATCTACAACATCACGCGCATCTCACAGATTCAGACAATCTATCGTGCCCGCCTGTCGTCGCCGGACATTGCGGCGGGACTGGAGAGCCGGGAGGTGGCGCTGCTGTCCTGGGACGATGTGCCGTGGGACGACATCGCTTTTCCGACGGTGCACTGGGCGCTAAGGCAGTATCTGGAGACGCGCGAAGAGAAAGACTTCGCACCCTTCGGAAACCCGCCGGGCGAAACGCCCGACGGCATTTAGCTGGGTGTGTCTTCCGGGGCCGCTTCGGGCTCTTCCTCGATCTGCTCGCGCAGGAAAAGCGGTGTTTGCGAGGTCGCAAAGAGGAATGTCAGGGGCATGATGCCGAAGAGCTTGAAAGAGACCCAGAAGTCGGTCGAGAAGTTCCGCCATACGATCTCGTTCAGGATCGCCAATACGACGAAAAAAATGGCCCAGCGCAATGTCAGGACGCGCCAGCCGCGTTCGGTCAACTGAACCGCGGCGCCGAGCAGCGGCTTCAGCAACGAACGGCCCGTGAGCAGGCCGCCGAACAGGATCACGGCGAAGAGCATGTTAACGAGCGTCGGCTTGAGCTTGATGAAAAGCTCATCGGCGAGCACGAGGGTCAGCCCTCCGAAGACCAGCACGAAGATGCCGCTGACCAGGGGCATGACGGGAATTTTCCGCTCGACCGTCCAGCCGATGGTCAGCGCGATGATCGTCGCAATCATGAATGCGCCCGTGGCTTCGAACAGGGCCTGACCGACCAGAGGCTCTGCCCCCTCGGCGAGCCAGAGATGCCGGAATTCC
>Ga0181558_10002195_pt1 | contig 18650 bp, 14 predicted proteins | sample 011ome_22_FD_133754 | JGI IMG/M metagenome (GOLD analysis project Ga0181558, IMG submission 133754) | Coastal salt marsh microbial communities from the Groves Creek Marsh, Skidaway Island, Georgia - 011507BT metaG (megahit assembly) | ecosystem: Environmental > Aquatic > Marine > Intertidal...
GGAGTCTGGTCCGTGTCTCAGTACCAGTGTGGGGGATCTCCCTCTCAGGACCCCTACCTATCGATGTCTTGGTAAGCCGTTACCTTACCAACTAACTAATAGGACGCATGCCCATCTTCTACCACCGGAGTTTTCCTCATCTATCGATGCCAATAAATGATCGTATGGGGTATTATGCCAAATTTCTCTGGACTATCCCCCTGTAGAAGGTAGGTTGCATACGCGTTACGCACCCGTGCGCCGGTCGTCAGCAGAGTGCAAGCACTCCCTGTTACCCCTCGACTTGCATGTGTTAAGCCTGCCGCTAGCGTTCATCCTGAGCCAGGATCAAACTCTTCGTTGTTGTTTCTTAATTAATTTCCACAACGAACTAAAATTGACTCGGTCAAAATGGTTCTTTTCACTTGTATCTCTCGATACGCGCTGTCATTCTTATTTTTATTCTTTCAATGAACTTGAACTAAAAATCCCAAAAAATAACTCTTTGACCTTTTTAGCGGGTGCAAATATAAAACCCTTTTTAATTCTTTCAAGGGGTTTTTAATTAATTTTTTGAAAAAATTTACTTACTTACTTATGCATTGACAATCAAGTAATTAAATTACTCAAAAAAGTTCCAGATCAAACCAAAACGGATGGAAAAATCCCGATAAGGGACGAAAGGGGCCGCGTAGTAATCGTAAGGAGTGTCAATATCAATCAAATGCTCTATGGGAGCGGATATATTTTCGAGTTTTAAAAAGATACGCGAACTTTTAATTTTTGCATTAAAGAAAAAATCCACCCGTGGATATTCTCCAATCTTGGTATTGTTTTGGGTCACAAACTCTGCCAATAGAGGATTGTACTGATCGGCGTAGTAATCTGTAAAAAAAACAAAGGTGGCTCCCGTTTGAAAAAATAAGGCTTTATTAAATATAGAGGAAGTTAGCATTAAGGTGCTTCGGATTAACCATTCGGGAACGTTCAAAGCTATAGGTCCACTGAGTATTGCATCTGGATCTTCTTCCTGATTTACTTTTTGGTATTGCATATTATTGACCCAAGAAAAATTTCCAAAATCAATTCTTTGGTCCAATCTCGCCTTGAAATAGTCTATTTTTTTATCGGTTTGAAGCACCTCTACACTGAACTTTTTATTCAAATCTCTTAGCCGTGTCGTATTATTTAAGAAGGTGAAATTGTCTATCGACGTCCATTCGCCTTGTATTCTACCCCATTTGGGATGTGAGATAAAAACAGAACGGGTATTAAATTGTTGATTTTCTAAATGGGTATTGTCCCAATTGTACATTTTATAATCACTTTCTGCCAAATAAAAATTGAAGTTCAAAGGCTGTGAGCGGTACTTATATGAAGCTCCCAATAAAATGTCTTTCACGAGAGGACGTTTTATATCCAAAGTAAAAGCCTGAGTAGCGTAGTCTTTATTTAACGACTGATACCCCATCGCACTTGTTGTAACCCCAAACAATTCTTTTTGCCAACGCGCTTGAGCGGCTAACTGTGAGGTTTTTATTTGATTGGAAAGCAGCGTGTCTTTTTCGTATTCTTTAGACCCCAAACTATAATCCCAATTGTGGTGATACAGATCTAATTGGAATTGCCCTAGCGCTTTGTCTTTGTATTGGATGTAAAGTTTATTTTCCAAAGTATTGAACGAAGTACTATCACGAACATTGGAGACCTCGTAATTTTCGAAAAAATAGGCCCCAGGACGATTCTGGTTGAACTTGTATTTTTTGTTTTCCAAACTGGCCGAGTAGCCTACCGCCATTTTATAGACGGTGGTGTCTTTCGCTACGGGCAACATTTGATAGCGGTGTTCCATAAAGTACCGTTTTCCTTCCAAGACGTTGTCTGCTTGAATTTGTGTTCCCAGACGATTGCGGTCTAAAAACCCGTCGTAAAAAACAATTTGTTCATTTCCATCTTCATCTAGGACAGGATTCCCAGACTCGTCTGCCTCAACATAATTCGGTGCATTTTCAAAAAAATACACGGAGTCATTGGTCAATCCCCCATTCACTTCATTTTCCAAAGATTGTGTGGTTTGGTGCATACGCAAGCGATATCTTTGATTGTAGGTCTGATATTGTGTGCTCAATCGAAACTGTCGGGAGCGACTCAAAGCGGATACGTATTTTCCCAAAGAACGAAAGCCGCGAAAAGAAACGGCAATGTTAAATCTGGGAGAGGTATTGATGGCCAACGAAGTATCTAAAAACTGCCCTTGCTGAAACGTCGATTTAAAAAACAATTCTGTATAGGCTGAAGGGACCTCATAATACGGAATATCTTCTTTTTCAAAATACCCAAAGTGTTTGACCCGAGCCCCCATTTGAGGAGTAAAAGGTTGGTCGTGAAAATTATATCCCAGTTTGTTAAACCCCTCTCCCATATTAGGAAGAGGTAAATATTCAAAATAGTCTTCCCTCAAAAAATTAAAGGTGTATTCCCCTTCCAAGGAGAGCGAGGTGTCCACCACCTTTTCGGTCCCATCCAAATACATGATTTTATAATCCGAAACAGTAACCTCATCCATTGACTTGATGTAGGGAATGTAGCCTTTCTTTTTAGGGGGTTTCTTATTTTCGTCTTCTGGTGGAGTTTCTTTTTGTTCCTCTAATAGAGTTAGATCTTTCGATTTTAAAGTGTCTTTTATTTTTAAATCGAGTTCTTGAATGGTTGGGATTGTGTCTTTTACAGGCAGCTCTTCTTGCTGACTCCAAAGCGCTTGCTTTAAGAGTAAAAGGAGAACAAAAAGGGGGATTCGCATGCCGAGTATGATTTGTTTGCGAAGTTATAATAAATGGATGTAACTTGTGATAGGGTATAAAACATAAAATTTGATTCCTATTGATGCTTAGTGTACAACTGACAAATTTTGTAGAAGCGGGAACAGATGAAGCAGGCAGAGGGTGTTTGGCAGGGCCCGTCACCGCCGCTGCAGTGATCCTTCCCCCTGACGTCGTGCTGCCACTGCTCAACGATTCCAAAAAACTTACTGAAAAACAGCGAGACAACTTACGCCCTTTAATAGAACAACAAGCCCTCGCTTTTGGCGTGGCCCATGTTTTTCAGGATGAAATTGATCAAATCAATATTTTAAAGGCCTCCATCAAAGCCATGCACCTGGCGCTGGAACAGCTTCAAAAAACCCCTGAATACATCCTTGTAGATGGAAACAAATTTTCCTCTTTTAAAGGAATTCCACACCAATGTATTGTAAAAGGAGATGGTAAATTTCAAAATATTGCCGCAGCCTCTGTTTTGGCAAAAACCCATCGCGATGACTACATGAAAAAAATTAGTGCCGAGTTTCCCGCTTACGGTTGGGAAAAAAACAAAGGCTATCCAACCTCAACACACCGAGCTGCCATTCAAAAACTCGGCAGCACTTCGCACCACAGAAAGTCCTTTCAACTCCTACCTCGGCAACTCGAAATGGATTTTGATTGAAAACTCGTTCATGAGATAGTTAATAACATTTCAAAATTTTAAAGAAACAGCCTCTAGAGTTTTTTAATTTTGAAATCAGTTATGCGATATCCCATTTTACTATTGAGTTGTTTGATTTTTTTCGGCTGTAGCGTCGAGAAAAAAGAAGTTGTAAACCTCTTGGAATGTGTTCCACAAAACACCCTTGCTGTATTTCAAGTCAATGATCAAAACATGCTGAGGAGTGCACTGTCCAACCTCCCTTTTATAGAACCTATTTTTGAATTGAACGACGACTTTTATAAAGAAATCAAAGCCGTACTTCCGGAGTCCTTTGCCCCAAATGCCCTGCTCTGCATTACCCCAGAGGGAAAAGCAGCCCTGGCAGCCTCTTTTATTTACAAAGCATCCCCAACTGATAGTCTGACCCAACTTGACAATTCCAAAGAATCTTTTACTTACAACTCCATCCCCGTTCAAGTGGAAGAAGAGGGAACTCAAAAAATTTTTAAAGCTCGAGTTAAAGACATTTATTTAATCAGCAGCTCTCGGCTGGTTCTCGAAAACAGCATCCGTAATATTCAAGACCAAAAAAAGGGAATTCAAGACAACCGATTCTTTAAACTGGCCGATGTAAGTGATCCCAATGCGCCTCTAAATCTTTATCTGCATCATGACGTAAGAGAACTAATGGATCGTTTTTTTCCTAAGACTGAGCTCTTTCCTTTTCTAGGGAGTACCTGGTTTTCGTTTGACTTCAATACCAAAAAAGATCCTTTTACCCTGGACGGAGTGAGTTTTATCAATGATTCTATTCCTGATAAACTTACTTTTTTAAAAGGATTGGAACCCCAACCCCTCTTGAGTCCCGATTATGTCCCTCAAAGTTTTGACAGCTACCTTGCCCTAGCAGTAAGTGATTACAAATCCCTGGAGACTAATTTTAAAAAATACAGTCGCTATAAAAACATCGCTTTGGCGGAAATTAATTTTGACGCCTTGAGTGGGGTGGATGAAATTGCATGGCTAAAAACAAAATTAAATAAAGCCCTGTATTTCCATATAACCAATTCGGAGGCGATTCCTCCGATCTTATTTTCAGATCAAACCCCAGAAGACTCGTACAGAGGTATCTCCATTTCCCAAGTAACTTTTCCCAAAGACCTTCTCTACTTTTTGGAAGCCTTCGGTGCCGCCTATAATCCTAACTATGTTGCCCTGGTAGAAGACTTTTTAATTTACACCCAAGACAAAGCCTATCTCAAGCAACTCATAGGAAGCTATTTGGATGGGAATACCCTTGCCAATAATTTTAACTTTAAAAGCCTTCAAGAGGATTTGGCAGATCGCAGTACCTTCCTTTGGGTGGGCAATACGGTCAACCTAAAAAACCAGTGGAAAGAAAACCTCCCTGAAAAAGAAGCGGAATGGGATTCTGTAAAACTAAAGGAGTATCCTCTGGTTGCGCTGCAAGGAATTGCCGAAGCGCGCTTTGTCCAAAGTCGGTTTACTGCACAACGCGACAATCCAAAACAACAAAAAAACAGTGTTGTCAGTCAGTACAGCTTTACGCTTGATGCGTCTTTAGCACGAGCCCCACAGTGGATCAAAAACCACCGAAACAAGACCCAAGATGTGGTGGTTCAAGATATTAATAATGTGTTGTACCTTTTCTCCAATACGGGTACCCTGTTTTGGAAAAAACAACTTTCAGGACCCATTGTTGGAAAAATTGAACAGGTGGATTTGTACAAAAACAGACGTTTACAAATGGCATTTAGAACGCCAGATCGTTTTATGATTTTAGACCGAAACGGAAAAGTAGTTCCCCCTTTCGATAAAAAAATTAATTCGGAAACGCCTCATCATCTAGCAGTTTTTGATTATGACCTCAACCGCAATTATCGTTTTCTTCTAAGCCACGGAAAAAAAGTGGAAATGTATGACAACCGAGGAAGGCGTGTTTCTGGATTCAAGCTGAATACGCTAAAACAACCACTCCAAAACCCTCCGAAACACATCCGTTTTGGAAACAAAGATTATATTCTATTGCAAGATATCGCTGGGCAAGTACGTATTGTAAATCGGCAAGGAAAAGACCGGATACAACTGAAGGGCGCCGCAAATACTTCTTCAAATCCTATTTTTGCACATCGTAACACCTTTGCCACCACAAACCAAGAGGGAGCTCTTTTGCAAATTGACACCAAAGGAAACCTTACGGAAAGTCCTTTGGGTCTTCGACCGGGGCATCAAGTTGATATGACCAGTAAATCCCTGGTAACCCTTTCCGAAAATAAATTGGTCATCAAAGGCATTCCTGTAGTACTTCCTTTTGGGAGCTATACCGCTCCAAAAATTCATTACATCAATAATGTTATCTATGTGACCCTTACCGATCTAGATGCTCAAAAAGTCTATGCTTTTTACAGCAATGGAACAGCAGTGGGTGGTTTCCCAGTTTATGGAAGCTCTGAAAGCACTCTAAGCAATGCAGACAATGATAAGGCGGTCGAAATGGTCGTACAGTCGGAGGATGAAGGGTTGTTGATTTATCAGATTAACTAAAGTTCTTCTTGTTGCATTTCCGCCTCAAAAAGATGTGCAAAGTGTGCTTTTAATTTGGTCTTTACTTCCTCAAAAGGAACGTTTCGCCCTAATTCTTTTTCCAGAGAGGTAACTGCTTTTCCTTGAATTCCACAAGGGACGATGTATTCAAAATAAGACAAATCCGTATTGATATTCAAAGCAAAACCATGCATGGTCACCCAGCGGCTGGCTTTGACACCCATAGCGCAAATTTTCCGTGCAAAGGGAGTTCCCACATCTAACCAAACTCCGGTTTCCCCGTCACTACGTGCGCCTTTTAACCCGTATTCCTCTAGAGTCAAGATAATGGCTTCTTCCAAAAAGCGAAGGTATTTGTGGATGTCTGTAAAAAAATTGTCCAAATCTAAAATGGGATACCCCACAAGTTGCCCAGGACCGTGGAAAGTTATGTCTCCACCCCGATTGGTAGGATAGTATTCTATTCCCTTCTTCTTTAATTGGTTTTCATCTAAAAGCAAATGCTCACTTTTTCCACTTTTCCCCAAGGTGATGACAGGAGTATGCTCTACCCACAACAAGTAATTTTCAGTCTGAGTTTGCTGTTGCTGGTTTCTATTGGCTCTTTTGATCGCAATCGTTTGATTGAATAATTTTTCTTGAACGGCTAGTGCTTCTTGATAGGATTTTAGCCCCAATTCAATAAGTTGGATGGTTTTGTTTTTTTGGGTCATTTCTTCCTAGCTGTTAAAACCCCATCGCCCGGGATTATTTAAAATCACCAAAGCGGCAATCACTCCAGGAACCCATCCGCAGAGGGTTAAAATAAATACGATCAAAACCGAACCGCACCCTTGGTCAATGACTGCCAGTGGTGGAAACAAAATGGAAAGTAAAACGCGAAAAAAACTCATGTGATTAATTGTGGGGGTAAAGATATAAAATTTGAGTCCTTAGATTTTTACAGTCTGCGTATCTTTGCATCAAATTTAATGCCATGGCAAAGCTTTCCGAGCAGGAACTCATACGCAGAGAAAAATTAGAAGGACTTCGAAAAATGGGGATCAATCCCTACCCCGCAGCACAGTTTCATGTAGACTTCTTCGCGGGAAATCTTCCAAAACAGTACAAAGAGGAAAAAAAGGTTATTCTTGCCGGGCGTTTGATGTCGAGAAGAATTCAAGGAAGTGCCAGTTTTGCTGAATTGCTAGACAGCACTGGACGTATCCAACTTTATTTTAACCGAGACGAAATCTGTCCTGGCGAAGACAAATCGCTCTACAACGAGGTGTATAAAAAACTACTAGACATCGGGGATATCATCGGGCTGGAAGGAACTCTTTTTACTACACAAGTAGGTCAACAAACGGTGAAAGTTTCCCACTTTACAGTACTCAACAAATCCCTTCGCCCACTACCCCTTCCTAAAACAGATGCGGAAGGGAATCTCTACGACGCTTTCAATGATCCGGAGTTGCGCTACCGCCAACGCTATGTGGATTTGATTGTCAATCCTCAGGTTAAAAATACATTCCTCCAACGTTCAAAAATCACAACCACCATTCGAGATTTTTTAACTGAAAAAGGGTATCTAGAAGTAGAAACTCCTATTCTACAACCCATCCCCGGTGGCGCCGCAGCACGCCCTTTTGTAACCCATCACAATGCGCTCAACACAAAATTATACCTGCGCATTGCCAATGAGCTTTATTTAAAAAGACTCATCGTAGGAGGTTTTGAAGGGGTCTTTGAGTTTGCAAAAGATTTTCGAAACGAAGGGATGGACCGCACCCACAACCCGGAGTTTACCGTAATGGAGTTGTACGTAGCATATAAAGACTATTTCTGGATGATGGAAACCACCGAAACCCTCTTGGAACGGATTGCTCAGGAAGTACATCACGGGACAGAAGTTGAAGTGGGAGATCATAAAATAAATTTTAAAGCACCCTATCCTCGAGTTCCCATTCTAGAGGCCATCAAGACCCATACTGGGGTGGATGTTTCTCAAATGAACGAGGAGGAGCTCAGAAAAACGGCAACAGAACTTGGCATTGAAGTAAACGAGACCATGGGAGAAGGAAAATTGATCGATGAAATTTTTGGTGAAAAATGTGAGCACCACTACATCCAACCCACCTTTATCACGGACTATCCCAAGTCCATGAGCCCACTTACCAAAGAACACCGAACCAATGAAAAACTTACGGAACGTTTTGAGTTGATGGTCAACGGTAAAGAACTTGCTAATGCCTATTCAGAATTGAACGACCCAATCGATCAACGGGAGCGTTTTGAGGCCCAACTCGCCTTGAGTGAAAAAGGGGACGACGAAGCCATGTTTATCGATCAAGATTTTCTTCGTGCTTTGGAATACGGTATGCCCCCTACTTCGGGGATTGGAATTGGAATCGATCGTTTGGTTATGTTGATGACCAACAACAGCTCCATTCAAGAAGTCTTATTTTTCCCTCAAATGAAGCCTGAACAAAAAACGGTGGAGCTTACCGAGGAAGAAAAAATGGTATTACAACACATCAAAGAGACCCAGCCTGCTGTGTTGACAGCGATTAAAGAAAAGGCAGGACTGAGCAACAAAAAATGGGACAAAGCCATCAAAGGTCTCGGTCAAAAAAAAGTGGTTCAGGTTGTCAAAAATGAAGAGGGGTTGTTTATAGAAGTGTTAAAGTAATCCCAAAGAATTAAACCTTCGTTGTTTTGACTTATCAAAAGAAGAATTAAATACTAATTCTATGAAAACAACTTATTTCCTTTTTGCCCTTGCCCTGCCCCTGATGGTATTGACTCAGGCCCCACAACCCAAGGAAGCGTTGACTAAAAAGCAGCGCTTGGAATTACACGTCAAAAAAATGCAACTGGCGTTGGATCTTTCTGAAAATCAAACGGCTTCCGTTCGTACTGTACTAGAAAAACACCAAGCGGAACGTCCCAAAAGAGGAGAAAAAACAACCCAACTTTCTTCTGATGAACGCTATGAAATGAGGATGCAACGTATGGACACCCAACTGGCCATTCAAAAAGAAATGAAATCCATCCTGAACGATGCACAATACGCCCAGTGGAAGGAACGTATGCCTAGGAAACGTATGGCGGAACGGTCTCGTCACAAACCGAAAGGGATACACCGGAACGAAGGGAAAAATCCTGCACCGAAAAGAAAAAGAAACTAAAAACAAAAAAGCGGGAAATACTTCCCGCTTTTTTTTACCACCTACTTGAAATAGTTTTTTTTAAAGTTTTTGTGCCACTTTTTGAAATGAATGGATTGTTTTGTCAATATCTTCAAGGCTCAAAGCATCATTTAGAAAATAACTTTCAAAGGCACTTGGAGGTAAGTAAATTCCTTCATTTAACATCCCGTGGAAATAGGAATTGAATCGTTCGTTATCTCCCTTAGCTGCCGTTTCGAAATCGATGACGGGTTGCTCTGTAAAATGAAGAGAAATCATTGAACCGAGTCGATTGATTTGATAGGGAATCCCTTTGTTTTCAAGAACGGTATTCAATCCCAATTCTAGACGTTCGGTTTTTTCTGCCAAGCGGGTATAAATTTGTGGGTCTGCATCTAGTGCTTGCAACATTGCCAGTCCAGCTGCCATTGCCAAGGGATTTCCACTAAGGGTTCCCGCTTGATAGACAAGTCCTTCGGGGGCTAAGTATTTCATGATTCCTTTTTTGGCTGCAAAAGCGCCCACAGGTAGTCCTCCGCCTAACACCTTCCCGTACGTAACAATATCGGCTTTGACCCCTAAGAGTTCTTGGGCACCTCCTTTTGCTAAACGAAATCCTGTCATGACCTCATCAAAAATGAGTAAACTAGTGTATTGGTCACACAAAGCACGTAAGCCTTCTAAAAATCCTTCTGCCGGTGGAATACAGCCCATATTCCCTGCCACGGGCTCTACAATAATCGCCGCAATTTCTTCAGGGTACTCTTGGAAAAGCTGCTCTACTTCTGTCAAATTGTTGTAGTCAGCCAAAAGTGTATCTTTTGCTGTTCCCGCCGTTACTCCAGGACTACTGGGGCTCCCAAAAGTTACCGCCCCACTACCGGCCTGGATAAGAAAAGCATCGGAGTGACCGTGATAACACCCTTTGAATTTAATGATTTTTTCTCTTTGGGTCGCACCTCGAGCCAAACGAACCGCACTCATGCAGGCTTCTGTCCCAGAATTGACAAAACGGATTTTGTCCATATTGGGAATCATCTGGAGTGCCAAACGTGCGATTTCCGTTTCCAGTTCTGTAGGGATCCCAAAAGAGGTCCCCCGATCGGCTCGTTTCTTCACCGCCTCGATCACAGGAGCAAAAGCATGACCTAAAATCATTGGACCCCAACTGGAAATATAATCCAAATAGGAATTCCCATCCACATCGTAGAGGTAGGCACCTTTTGCCTTTTCAACAAAAATAGGGGTCCCCCCTACAGATTTAAAAGCACGAACGGGAGAGTTTACGCCTCCTGGGATGACCTGTTGTGCTTCTTTAAATAAGGTGCTGCTTCTTTGATATCGCATAATTAGTTTTTTGCTGGAATTTTTAACTCCTGACCTAAGTAAATTGTCTGATCTGAAATTTGATTGATGTCAATTAATTCCTCCAAGGGAATCTTGTAGTACTTTGAAAGAGAATACAAAGTGTCTCCTTTTTTTACAGTATGAGTCAGGTTTTCATTGGAAATGCGTATTTCTTCTTTCGAAGCTTTTCTTTTTTTGTTGTCAAAACGGGTTAAGTAAAATCGTTCGATCAAGCTGATCAATTTATCAGGGTAGTTAGGGTCGGTGGCATAGCCTGCTTTTTTAAGTCCTTTTGCCCAAGCTTTGTAATTACTGGTTTTTATATCAAAAAGAAAGGCATAGCGAGAGCGGTCTCTTAAAAATAAGGAGTGGTCTCTATAGGAGTTTGCTGGGTTTTTATAAACACGGAAACATTCCCCTTTCCGATCGTCGTCATGATAGATACGCTTCCCGTTCCATTCTTTATGACACTTAATTCCAAAATGGTTGTTGCCTTCTGTGGCTAAACGTCCGTATCCCATACCCGATTCCAAAATTCCTTGCGCCAAGGTAATGCTTGCCGGAATTCCGTATGCCTTCATTTCTGCTTTGGCCACGGGACCGAATTGATTGATGTATTGTTCTATTTTCTCTCGATTACTCAGACTCTTTTTTTCTTTAACCGAGGGAGTGGTTTTTGAGACTTTTGTAACTCCTTCCGTAGGGGGTTTCGGTTTTTTTTGTTGGATGACTACCTTTCGAGAGCTACCGCATGAATAGATGAGAAGGGACAGAAAGCCTAAGGCAAGAATTTTTGATAGTTGAGTACGGGTAACTTCTTTTTTTGTAACTGCCGATTCATCCCTGAAACTCCCTGAAGTCCTCCTGTGTGAATTGCTAAGATATGCTTCCCCCAACGCCATTGTTTTTTCTTAATCAGATCAAAAATAGCAAAAAGCATCTTCCCTGTATAAACTGGGTCCAAAGGAATTTGATATTGTTCATAAAAAGTATTCATAAAGTCAATGAGAGCTGGAGTAATTTTGGCATAACCCCCAAAAGTATAGTCCGCATTGATTCCCCAATTTCGTTGTTGCGTTTGGTTGGATACAAAGACATTCACTTCAGGATTTTTTAAAGCGTTAAATCCAATTACGGTTTGCTGTTCAGAAGCTCCCTGAACAAGACCCGCGAGGGTTCCTCCCGTCCCTACACTCGTACAAATCACGTCAAACGATGAATCTTTTGGGTTGAGAATTTCAGTGCATCCCCTCACAGCCAGAGCTTCCGTACCTCCTTCGGGAATCAAGCGGTAGTTGGAGTGCTGCTTTAAAATCGCTTGAACTTCTTCAGCAGCCTCTTTTTCCGCATACGTACTTCTTGAAATACAGTGTAGTTGCATTCCCATCGACGCGCAATACGATAAGGTATTACTTTCTGAAATTTTATTTTGCCACTCTTCCCCACGAACGATTCCAAGGGTTTTTATTCCCATTAATTTTCCTGCGCAAGCGGTCGCTGCCAAGTGATTTGAAAACGCTCCTCCAAAAGTAAGGGCAACATCAATTTGCTGCGCCACAATCTCCTGAAAAATAAAATTGAGCTTTCTAAACTTATTCCCCGAAACTACAGGATGCAACATATCCTCTCGTTTTATGTAAATCGAATGGTCGTCTATGACACCAACCGATTGATTTATACTATTTTTGGATGTGTCAAAAAGTTGCATGTTTAAAAGTACATAAATTGAGATTGGATTCACTACCTCCACTGGAAGAAGGAGACTTTTATTTAACCCCTGAGGGCTACAAGGTTTTTACCGAGCAATATCACCTAAAGCGCGGTTATTGTTGTAAAAGCAATTGCCGTCATTGTCCGTATGGATACGATTCCAAACGCAATTAATTTTTTCGGCACTATTTTTGTTTTATATTTAATAAGTAAAAAGCCACTTTAGCTATGAGAACAGCTGTATTACTTCTATCGTTTTTATTTTTAGGGGCGTGTTCGTCCATAAGAGTTTATTCAGATTTTGACCGAGATGTTGATTTTTCTGGATATGAAACCTTTGCTTATTTTAAGCCGGAGATTGATAAAGTTGACATTTCCGATTTAGATAAGCGTCGTATTCTAAGAGCGCTCGATACGCAAATGAGTCGCAAAGGACTGTCAAAATCAGAAACTCCTGATCTTTTGATCGGTTTTACAACCCAAGCCAAAGAAAAAATTTATGTCAATACGTGGAACAACTTCGGCTGGGGCTGGGGCTGGGGCTTCAACCCTTGGTTTTGGGGAGGGCCTAGTTACAACACAGTAAGTTCGCAGACGGAAGGAACGCTCTATGTGAACATTATCGATGCTACTACCAAACAGTTGGTTTGGCAAGGAAAAGGTAGAGGAGGCATTACTGAAAACACAAAAAACAGAGACGAACGCATTGCTTTGTTAGTAGAAGAAATTGTAGCAAACTACCCGCCTAGTTTAGAACCTTAAGTTTTAGGAAAACAAATTTTTTCCGCCGCTTCTAACGCCTCGGATATTCCTTCGGTTTTTTTTCCCCCCGCAGTAGCGAAAAAGGGCTGACCCCCACCACCACCTTGGATGTACTTCCCTAAGTCTCTAATGATTTTACCCGCATCTTTTCCTTGTTCTTCGACTAAAATTTTAGACACATAGCAGCTCAGTAACGGTTTTCCCGTTTTTTGAGATCCTAAAATCAAGATCGCTTTGTCAAAGTTGGCACCCATTTCAAAACTGAGGTCTTTCATTCCTTGAGCATCCAAATCCACTTCTTTTGCAATAAATTGGATTCCTGAAAGCGTTTGTATTTCCTGAGTCAACTGCTCTTTTACTACTTGCGCTTTTAACTTTGAAAGGGTATTCAATTCTTTTCTTAAAGTTGCATTTTCTGACTGCAAATTTTGAATGGCTTTCAAGGGGTCTTGTGCTTGTTTTAAAAGCTGATTTACATTTTCAAGGAGTGCTGTTTGTTCTTCAAAATAGTTTTTGGCAGCATCTCCTGTGATGGCTTCGATTCTTCTAATTCCCGAGGCCACGGCACTTTCTGAGGTGATTTTAAAATGCCATATTTCTGAAGTGTTGGCAACGTGTGTCCCACCACAGAGTTCCACGGATTGTCCAAAGCGAATGGTACGTACTTCCTCTCCGTATTTTTCACCAAATAGCGCCATTGCTCCTTGTTCAATGGCTTGAGCAAAAGGAGTATTTCGCTGCTCCTCCAAGGGTAATTTTTCTTGAATGCGGGCGTTTACAAATTGCTCAACCGCTTTGAGCTCTTCCTGAGACACTTTGGCAAAATGAGAAAAATCAAAACGAAACATTCCCGAATGAACCATGGAGCCTTTTTGCTCGACATGATTCCCCAGAACAGAGCGTAATGCCTGATGCATAAGGTGGGTTGCCGTATGATTAGAAGACGAGCGTTGACGTTGTTTAGGATCTACCACAGCCATGTAGGTTGCCTCTAATTTTTCTGGAAGGTTTTTACAATAATGAATAATTAAATTGTTTTCTTTTTTGGTCTCTAGGATATAAAAAACATCCCCATTGGACGATTCCAAATAGCCTTTATCTCCTACCTGTCCTCCCCCTTCTGGATAAAAAGGAGTGGAATCAAAAACCAATTGAAAAAAATCCCCCTCTTTGGAGGTCGTCATTTTTCGATACTGCGTAATCTGAACTTTAGAAGTCAATTGATCATAACCAATAAAGTCTTCCTTTTCTGATGCACTGAGCACTACCCAATCTCCTGCTTTGGAAGCGGCTGCTGCTCGAGATCTTGATTTTTGTGCATCCATCGCTTGATCAAAACCCGCTTGATCTACTGTAAAGCCCCGTTCGTGGGCAATGAGTGCGGTAAGGTCAAAAGGAAAACCAAAGGTGTCAAACAATTCAAAAGCTTTTGCACCGTCTACTTTCTTCCCTTTGGATTGTTTTAGTATGGATTCTAAAAGCACCAATCCTTGATCTAAGGTTTTTAGAAATGAGTTTTCTTCTTCCTTGATCACATTATATGCCAATTGTTGTTCTCTTACCAGTTCGGGAAAAGAAGCTCCCATTTGTTGGGATAGGATTTTGACTAAAAGATGGATAAAGGGTTCTTTTTGATTTAAAAAAGTAAATCCATAGCGAATGGCACGTCTCAAAATTCTTCGAATGACATAGCCCGCTCCAGTGTTACTTGGAAGTTGCCCATCGGCAATAGCAAAGTAAACGGTTCTCAGGTGATCGGCAATTACTCGGAGGGCTCTGTCAGATTTTTCTGACACGCCATAGGTTGTATTTGTTAGGGTTTCAATTTCTCTGATAAGGGGTGTAAAAACGTCGGTGTCATAGTTAGAGGTCTTTCCTTGTAAGACCATACACAAGCGTTCAAATCCCATGCCCGTATCAATATGTTTTTCGGGGAGTTGTTCCAAACTTCCATTGGCTTTTCTATTGAATTCAATAAAAACTAAATTCCAAACCTCGATGACCTGAGGGTGGTCTTGATTGACCAAATCAGCTCCTGAAACTTGAGCGCGTTCCTCTTCAGAACGAATGTCAACATGAATCTCGGAACAAGGACCACAGGGTCCTTGATCGCCCATTTCCCAAAAATTATCTTTTTTGTTCCCCAATAGGATACGCTCTTCAGGAAGAATTTTTTTCCAAAGTTGATACGCCTCTTCATCTCTGTCGATTTGTTCCTCTGGTGCTCCCTCAAAGATGGTTATATAAAGTTTATCAGGGTCTATTTTATACACTTCCGTTAGCAATTCCCAAGCCCAAGCAATGGCTTCTTTTTTGAAATAATCTCCAAAACTCCAATTCCCCAACATTTCGAAAAAGGTGTGGTGGTAAGTGTCAATTCCCACTTCTTCCAAATCATTGTGCTTTCCAGATACGCGTAAACATTTTTGAGTATCCGCAATCCGCTTGGAAACAGGTTGGGCATTGCCTAAAAAATATTCTTTAAAAGGGTTCATTCCTGCATTGGTAAACATCAAGGTCGGATCATCTTTGATCACCATCGGTGCAGAGGGGACAATTTTATGGGTTTTAGAAGCAAAAAAATCTAAAAACTGTTGTCTAACTTGTTCGGATCTCATTCCAAATTATTTTTGTAATTGAAACTATTTTACCACCACCAGAAGACCTATTAACAATCCAAGCTGTCAAAATTTTGTATCTTTGGTGCCGCATAAAATATTCTATGCAAAAGAAGTGAAAATTTATAAAACTTTATGAGTAAAGTCAAATACTATTACGACCAGGAGACACTTTCTTACCGTCCGGTTAAGGCAACTAGTAAAAATCGAATTTCTAATATAGTGTTGTTTGTACTCGCTTCCTTTTTTTTCGGAGTAACGTGTCTTTTGATTTTACTAAACTCGGATGTAATCAATACCCCTTCGGAAATCGTCCAGAAAAGGACACTAAAAAATTACGAATTACAATTTGATATTTTAAATAAAAAACTGACACAACTTGAGGCAGTTGTTTCCAATGTGGAAGAACGAGACAACAACCTGTATCGGGTTTATTTTGAAGCAAGTCCCATCCCAGAGGAGCAACGTCGCGCAGGTTTTGGTGGGGTGAACCGTTATAAGGATTTGGAAGGCTATGACAACTCAGATTTGGTTATCAATACGGCCAAACGATTGGATATTTTGACAAAACAAACTGTAGTTCAGTCCCGTTCCTTAGATGAAATAGAACGCTTGGCAGCAAATAAAGCTGCGCTTATAGAAGCGATTCCAACCATTCAACCTGTCAAAAATAAAGACCTTACCCGTATCGCTTCAGGTTTTGGATACCGAAGTGATCCATTTACAAAAGCAAGAAAAATGCATTTCGGAATGGACTTTACCGCCAAAAGAGGAACTCCAGTTTATGCCACAGGTAATGGAGTCGTAAAACGTGCAGACAGCCGTTCTTCAGGCTTTGGAAAACACATTCGGATTGATCACGGTTTTGGCTATATCAGCCTTTATGCCCATCTGTCGAAATACAATGTGAGAAGAGGTCAAAAAGTAAAACGCGGAGATATCATTGGGTATGTAGGAAATACTGGGCGTTCCGCAGGGCCCCACTTACACTACGAAATCATTAAAGACAACAAAAAAATTAATCCTTTGAATTTTTATTACGGAAATCTTTCCCCAGAAGAATTTGAAGCCTTGTTGACCCAATCCAAACAAGAAAACCAATCTTTGGACTAAGATGCATATAAACCTTCCAGAAAAACGGTATTATTCCATTGGTGAGGTAGCAAAAGCATTTCAGGTAAAGCCTTCTTTACTTCGATTTTGGGAAAAAGAATTTAAAGAAATCCAACCCAAGAAAAAGGATGGGGGTACCCGAAAATACACCCCTGAAAATGTTCAGACCATTCAATTTATTTACCATTTAGTCAAAGAAAAAGGCATGACCCTTCAGGGTGCCAAAAATCAATTACAACGCAAAGCTACTGATGCTCCAAAAGAAGCTTTACTTGTCAAGCTTGAGAAAATAAAAGCTTCCTTAGAGCAGCTAAAAGAAAATTTATAGCCTTATTTTTTTCGGAAAAAGATTTGAATTGGGACTCCCTCAAAATCAAATTGTTCTCGAAGTTTATTTTCTAAAAATCTTCGATAAGGATCCTTAACATATTGGGGTAAATTACAGAAAAATGCAAATTGGGGGTGCGGTGTAGGTAGCTGGGTACAAAACTTAATTTTTACATACTTCCCCTTATAGGAGGGTGGTGGAGTCTTTTCTATTATAGGCAGCATTACATTGTTGAAGGCTTTGGTGGGGATCCTCCGCGCTCTGTTTTGATATACCTCCACAGCCGTTTCAACCGCTTTAAAAATGCGCTGTTTGGTAAGTGAAGAGATGAAAATGATGGGGACATCCGTAAAAGGAGCGGTAGCTTCTCGGATTCGCTCTTCGTATTTTTTTGAGGCATGGGTGTCTTTTTCTAATAAATCCCATTTGTTAACCAAAATAACGACGCCTTTATTATTTCGGTGCGCCAGCCAAAATATATTTTGTACTTGCCCGTCAAAACCACGGGTTCCATCTACAATCAAGAGACAAACATCTGCATGTTCAATAGCGCGAACAGAACGCATTACAGAATAAAACTCAATGTCTTCTTTGACTTTAGCTTTCCTTCTAATCCCTGCGGTATCCACCAAATTAAAATCAAATCCAAAACGATTGTATTTTGTATCAATACTATCTCTTGTGGTGCCTGCAATATCAGTTACGATGTAGCGGTCTTCTCCAATTAAGGCATTGATAAACGAAGACTTTCCTGCGTTGGGCCTTCCTACTACTGCAAATCGGGGGAGGGTGTCTTCTAGTCGTTCTTCTTCTTTGGGTAAGTCTTTGATTAAGTCGTCTAGTAATTCACCTGTACCACTTCCACTTACACTGGAAAGAGAATAAAATTGTTTAAATCCAAGCGCATAAAATTCAGGTGTGTCTTGGATACGCAGTGCATTATCTACTTTATTTATGGCTAAGTAAATCGGTTTGTGAGAACGTCGTAAAAGTTCGGCAATGGTTTGATCCATACCAGTGACCCCATCAGCAACGTCTACCATAAAAATAATGGCATCTGCTTCTTCAATAGCAAGATTAACTTGCTTGTCAATCTCTTTTTGGAAAATATCATCACTGTCTTCTACATATCCCCCAGTATCGATCAAGGTAAAGTTCCTACCATTCCAATCCGACTTGCCGTAATGACGGTCCCTAGTAACACCACTAATCGAATCTACAATAGCTTCACGCTTTTGGATCATTCTATTAAAGAAGGTGGATTTTCCGACGTTCGGTCTTCCTACGATGGCTACAATACTGCCCATTGTTTTGATTTGTTGCAAAAATACTCTTTTCAAATCAAGGGGTTTATTTAAAGTAGAAAGATTTTGCACAAGACCTGATTAATATGTAAGTTTGTCGTCCTTACCGCGAGGTAGAGCAGTGGTAGCTCGTCGGGCTCATAACCCGAAGGTCGCTGGTTCGAGTCCAGCCCTCGCTACTAAAACAATAAAACGGTTATACTTTTATAGTGTAACCGTTTTTTTTGAAGAAATGATTTGATCTAATATTTTACTTAGTGCAGGAACTGACATCAATTTCGCTATATAA
>Ga0181558_10002209_pt1 | contig 18606 bp, 16 predicted proteins | sample 011ome_22_FD_133754 | JGI IMG/M metagenome (GOLD analysis project Ga0181558, IMG submission 133754) | Coastal salt marsh microbial communities from the Groves Creek Marsh, Skidaway Island, Georgia - 011507BT metaG (megahit assembly) | ecosystem: Environmental > Aquatic > Marine > Intertidal...
AATGTCTCCCCCTTTCATATCAACTGGGTTCGTAGTTGACAGTATAGCCGGTTTTTGTTTCAAAAATTCATTAATTCTCTTCTGTGAAGCGGCTGCCCGCTGTACCATGGAAGTAACCCAACCGATGGAAGCAAATGGCCAAGTAAGCATGTTTACATAAATCACAAAGGCGGCAATATCACCATTGGTAATTATTCCCTCATTTGCTTTTAACCCACCAATGTATATAGTAAGAACCGTACTTACTCCAATTAGCAATACAATTACCGGGAAGAAAAAAGCATTAATCGTTGCCAGTTTCATTGACCTAGACCGATATTCGTTTGCCTCTTTTAAAAAACTCTGATTCAAAGACTTTTGCATGTTGTACGCTTTCACAACTCTAATTCCCGAGAACGACTCTTGAACAAAAGTGGAAATCATTGACTGCTGAACCTGTACCTCTTCGCTCCTTCGATTCATTATTTTACTGATGTAATAAATCATAACAGTCATTATGGGAAGCGGAGCTAATGCATATAAAGTAAGCTCCGAATTCACCGAAACCATGTAATAAATTGTCAGGCCACTCAACACTAATAGATTGATAGAGTACATAATCGCTGGCCCCAGATACATCCTCACCTTACTCACATCTTCCGAAATTCGATTCATCAAATCTCCCGTATTGTTTTGCTTGTAAAAAGCGGGGGTTAATTTTTGGTAATGATGGTAGATTTCATTCTTTAAATCATACTCAATTAGGCGCGACATAATAATAATAGTTTGCCTATTCAGGAACACAAAAAAGCCACGAACAATTGAAAAACCTACGTAAATCAAAGCCAGATAAAGCGCTCCATCAAGAATTTCGGAACGGTCCATTTCGGTTAAAGAAGAAGACCGAATAGACCCAATTTTCTTTTCGAATAAATCCACTGCTTTTTTTACTAACCGTGGCATCTCCACGCCAAAAAAATTAGATGCGGTAATAAAAACAGTACCGAGCATCAGGCGCCACTTATATTTGACCAAGTATTTATTAAGATAAGCAAGTGATTTCATTGGGACAAAGATAAGTTTTTAAAACTTACAATTTCGACAAAACTAGAGTGATTTCATGGACAAAAAGAAAGATTAGAAAATAGGAAACTTTTAAATCGAAATTAAAGTCCCAAAAAAATAAATAATAATCGTAATTTTGTACTCCTTAAATAAATTTAATAATCATGGAAAATATCGTAGCTGAAAAAGCTCAAGAGCATGGATTCCTTCTGAATAGAATGGAAATGATGGGACACGAACAAGTCGTGTTCTGTAATGACAAAGAATCTGGTTTAAAAGCAATTATTGCTATTCACAATACAACCCTTGGCCCTTCGTTGGGAGGTACCCGAATGTGGAACTATGCGAGCGAAGCAGAGGCACTGAATGATGTTTTGAGACTTTCGAGAGGAATGACTTATAAGTCAGCGATTTCTGGATTAAACTTGGGGGGAGGTAAAGCAGTGATTATTGCCAATCCTCATACCGACAAGTCCGAAGCACTTTTTAGAAGATTTGGAAAATTCGTAAACAGCCTAGGAGGAAAATACATCACAGCTGAAGATGTGGGAGTTTCTCCAAGAGAAATGACCTGGGTAAATATGGAAACTGATCACGTGAGTGGGTTGCCAGGAAAAAGTGGAGACCCTTCACCAGTTACAGCTTACGGAGTGTATATGGGGATGAAAGCCGCAGCTAAAAAAACTTATGGAAGCGATAGCTTAAAAGGAAAAAAAGTATCGGTGCAAGGTGCTGGACACGTGGGAGAATACTTAATTCAATTCCTTGAAAAAGAGGGCGCGGAAATTTTTGTAACTGACATTTATCAGCCTACTCTGGATCGTATTTCAAAAGAATATAAAGTAACAGTAGTAGCACCGGAAGATATTTACGATTTGGACGTAGACATTTATTCTCCTTGTGCCTTAGGAGCAACTGTGAATGACGAAACCTTGGGAAGATTGAAGTGTAAAATCATTGCTGGGGCTGCCAATAATCAGTTACAAGACGAAGTGAAGCACGGTAAAATGTGCATGGATATGGGCATCACTTATGCACCAGATTACTTGATAAATGCAGGTGGAGTGATCAATTGCTTTTTTGAAGTAACCGGATATGATAAAGAGAGAGTGATGGACTTAACCAAAGATATCTACAACACTACTTTGGACATATTCGAAAAAGCCGACCAAGAAAATATACCTACTTACTTAGCTGCGAACAAAATGGCTGAGGAAAGAATCGAACAAATAGGAAAAATTAAACTCTCATTTTAATGCTATCTAGAAGACACATACGAATAAAAACCTTCTTGGCATTGTACGCCTACATATTCTCCAACAACAAGGAATTGGACAAAGGAGAAAAAGAGTTAATGTTTAGTTTGAACAAAGCATATGAGCTATACGTTACTTTGCTGTCTGTTTTTAACGAAATAAAAAATGTTTCTGAAGAAAAAATAGAGAATGCAAAAACAAAACTTCGACCAACTGAAGATGACCTAAACCCTAATATGAAATTAGTTCACAACAAAGCATTTGCTTTGTTGAACCAAAACAGTCAGCTAAAGAAAGACATTGATAAGATGAAAATCCAATGGAGATCTGAGGCTGCTTTTAGTGTGATTAGCCAAGTTTTCAAAGAGTTAAGAAGTTCTGAAGAGTACAGAGAATATATGAATAGTGGGGAAGATTCTTTTGAAGAAGATAAGCAGTTTTTAATCACTATTTTCAAAAAGTTTGTGGTGAATAACGAATTACTTCATGAAGTACTGGAAGACAACAGTATCTTTTGGAATGACGACCTTGACATTGTGGCGATGGCCGTTATAAAAACTCTTGAAACAATGAGCGAGAGCGATTCAGGAATTGAAAGCCTCAGCCCGTTGTTTAAAGATGAAACAGACGAGGAATATGCCAAACTATTGTTTAGGCACACGATTCAAAAAGAAGAAGAACTGGAGGATTTGATTACGGCTCAAACAAAAAACTGGGACGTAGACAGATTGGCTAAAACCGATGTAATTCTTATGAGAATGGCATTGATTGAAGCCATTGACTTTCCTTCCATTCCGGTGAAAGTAACGATTAACGAGTATATCGAAATTTCAAAATTCTATAGTACCCCAAAAAGTAAAGGGTTCATAAATGGACTATTGGACAAAATTTTTACCAAATTAAAGGAAGATGGTAAAATAAATAAGTCTGGAAGAGGGTTAATGAATAAATCAATCCCAAAACAATAATGAACTATCAAATTCTTGCTTTTATAGCTATTGCTTTTCTTTTTTCTTGTGGAACCACAGAACTAACAGAAGACAACTTCACTGACATCATCGAAATGAAAAATCCTCCCGTGATTGAGCTTGAGGAAAGTGAATTCGATTTTGGCACTGTGATAGAAGGAACCGAAATAAGAAAAACTTTTCGATTTAAAAATACCGGAAAAGGTCCTTTGGTGATTGCCGATATCAATGGAAGCTGTGGATGTACGATCGCAAAAAATTGGTCGAAACAACCAATTCTATCTGGCGAAAGTGGCTCGGTAGACATTGTTTTTAACACAGAAAGAAGAGCTGGCTTAAATACTAAATTTATCACAATAACGGCCAATACCCAACCTGCCGATACAAAAATAAAATTAACCGGGACGGTTGTGGGTCCCGACCAAAATTAAAAAAAAGAAACTATGAACACATTATTTATGATGGCTCCAGGTGGAGAAAGTAATCCAATGCAAATGATTATCATGTTGGTTTTAATGTTTGGAGTTTTTTACTTCTTCATGATTAGGCCACAAATCAAAAAACAAAAAGAATTAAAAACCTTCAGAGAATCTCTTGCCGTAGGCGCTGAAGTTGTAACAATTGGTGGCATTCACGGAACGGTGAGTGCTATACAAGACACTACCGTAAAATTAAAAGTAGAAGGTGGAACAATTATCAAAGTTGAAAAATCGGCTTTAATTACGGATTTTGCTGCACACCAACAGCAAAACGGAAGAAAATAACGAACAATAGTATTGTCCCAAACAAAGTTTTGGGTAAATTTGAAAGAGCCTTACTAAACTAAGGCTCTTTTTTTAATGATAAAAACGAAGCAAATAATTGGAATAACCGGAGGAATTGGCTCAGGAAAATCTGTTGCAGCCAACATTCTCAACTCCATGGGATATCCAGTGTACAACTCAGACGACAGAGCCAAAATATTGATAAATAAGGACTCTAGCTTAATTCTTAAAATCAAAGAATCGTTCGGAAACGTGTATAACATGGAGGGATTGGACAGGCAGAAAATGGCAAATATTGTGTTTAACAACCCCGAAAAACTGGCCCTGCTCAATTCTATTGTACATCCAGCAGTGGGCCATGATTTTGATTTGTGGGTGGACAAGCAATCAAGCTCACTGGTTTTCAAAGAGGCAGCCATCCTATTTGAAACTGGCATTTACAAGACATTAGACAAAGTGATTCTTGTTACCTGCCCTCTACCCATCAAAATTAAACGAGTAATGGAAAGGGATTCGGTTTCGCAAGAGGATGTTGAAAACAGAATGAAAAACCAATGGAGTGATGAGCAAAAAATAAAACTTTCCGATTATGTGATAGATAATTCTGGAAATAAATTATTGATTCCACAAGTTCAAAAGATTCTTAATCACCTTACAAAATGAAACGAACTTGGACGATTATTTTTCTGATTTTTTTTGGTTGTCATCAAAAAGAAAAATCACTATTGCTGAAAGATTATTTTGATACCAGCTCCATTTCAAAAGTAAAGATGTATAATTATCAAGGCAGATTTTTACTCGATGAGTCGCAACTAAAAGATTTTAAACGTAACTTCGGAAACTCCAAGCCTATTGATCAATCGCTAAAATTAGGCGCTATTGGATTCATGATTTTCTACAATCAGGATTCATGCATGATATACAGCAATTCCAAAAGTTCTTTTCTAGAATGTCCCGCAAGCCTATTTAGGGCACGAGAAGAGAAAGACCAAACCACATGGGAGTCTCGCTATTTTTCGAGCAATGGCAGTAACTACCAGAATTACAAGCCCACTAAATAGACTGTACACATAACACGATGTAGGTAACGTAGGCAGACAGAAGAATAAGCCCATGAATTCTTCCCATTTTCTTTCCAATAAACATCAAAGGATACAAAGCCAGAGCGATTCCAAGCATCCAGTACATATCAAAATTCATTACACTTTCTGCCACTTGTATCGGCATTATGATAGATGTAATACCTATAACAATAAGAATATTGAAGATGTTGGATCCCACCAAGTTTCCGAGAGAAATGTCTGTTTGTCTTCGGTATGCCGCAACTCCCGATGCTACTAACTCTGGCACTGAAGTACCAAAGGCAACAATTGTCACTCCAATCACTTTGTCGGTCATACCAAAGGACTTCGCTACTCCTTTTGCACCCTCTACAAACCAATCGGCTCCGAACTTAAGCCCCACAAGTCCTCCTACCAAATACAAAACAGTTAGCCACATATTAGTAGGTAATCCGTCTATGTCCTCGTCCAAATCTAAATTGAGTTTTCGCGAATTCCTGATAAGTAAAATTGTAAAAACCAGTAATATTCCTACCATCACTACTCCTTCCAAGGGCGAAATTACATTATCGAGCGAAAACACGTAGAATAAGATACTGGAAAACATCATCATGGGCCAGTCGATAATTTTGGAATTTCGATCGACTATAATGGGGAAAATAAGAACCGTTATTGATAAAACAAGTGCAATATTGGCAATATTTGACCCGATAACATTTCCAATTGCCAAATCTGGCGATCCGTCCCAAGCAGCTTTGATACTCACAAATAACTCAGGTGCAGAAGTACCAAAAGAAACTACGGTCATTCCAATTACCAAAGGAGAAATTTTAAATTTCTCGGCAATTCCTACAGCTCCCTTTACGAGGTAATCTCCACTAAAAATTAGGATAACGAGTCCCAGTATCAACCAAAAAAAATCCATCATTAATCTATTTTTATGTCCTTTACAGAATCATCAATCTCCTTCTTCATTTCAGTAATAGGATTAGAACCCTCTGCTTGATCCATAATATCCCGTTTAATGTTGTCAGTGGATTCTTTGATGTCTTGTTTTATGTCGTCAGTTGCATTCTTAATTTGGTACATCACTTTCCCAAACGAACGAGCTATTTTTGGAATACTTTCTGCACCAAAGAAGATAAGAATAAACAAAAAAACGATAAATATTTCTCCGCTGCTTAGGTTCAAAAAAAGGAAAATCATTGACATATATGAGGTGTATTTTACGGGTCTGGATAGGATTTATTTTCTATGACTAAGATACTAAATGTTTAGCAACTGTTGCGAAAAGAAAAAAGTGTTTTCACAAAAAAAGTCCTCTGATTTCTCAGAGGACTTTCTACCCTTTTATGGGACAATTAGTTTATTTCTTTCTTTTTGAAATTTAAAGATTTGGTTAAATCAATAACCGATGGAGTAGCGATACATAGCGATGAGTAGGTACCTACAATCACCCCAATCATTAAGGCAAATGTCATTCCTCTGATTGAGTCTCCTCCAAAAATAAAGATAATCAACAATACCAAGAAAGTAGTTACCGAAGTATTTACCGTTCTACTCAAAGTTGAGTTCAGTGCTTCATTTATTACTTCTGCTGGCTCTCCTTTTCTTCTTTCTGTCAAGAATTCTCTAATTCTATCAAATACTACCACGGTATCGTTTATTGAGTAACCTACTACCGTTAAGATTGCTGCTATGAATGCCTCGTTTATTTCCATCGCAAATGGGACTCTTCCCCAGCCAATCGAGAATAAAGACAACACAATAAGCACATCGTGGAACATCGCCAAGAGAGCTCCAAGCCCAAATTGCCATTTTCTGAATCTGAATACGATGTACAAGAAGATGATAATTAAAGAAAGTACAACAGCATTGATTGAAGATGTTTTAAATCCAGCTGAAATATTCGCATCTACTTGTCTTGATTCAATAATTTCGTAAGCACTAATATCTTTCAATCCTTCATTCAGTTTTGTTTCCACTTTCGCAGAACCTTCTGAAGATTTATCACCCAACATGTATTGTGTTGTGATGAGTGCCTTGTATCGGTTATCAATCATTTTCACCTCTGGCATATCACCAAAAGAAGCCGCTAAGCTTTCTCTTACATCTTGGAAATTCACTTCGTTTTCAAACTTCACTTTGTACGTTCTACCTCCGGTAAACTCTACTCCGTAATCCAACGACCTCGATACCAATGAGAAAATTCCTCCTGCTATAATTAATCCTGAGATCACATAAAAGACTTTTCTTTTCTTGATGAAAGGAACGTTCATGTTCAAGAACAAGTTTTTCGTAATAGAAGTCGAGAATGAAATATCTTTCTTTCTATCGATCATGTAACTAAAAATCAATCTAGAAATAATTAATGCCGAGAATAGTGAAGTAAAGATACCGATGATAAGAGTAATGGCGAATCCTTGAATTGCCCCATGACCAAAGTATCCCAACACAATTGCAGTAAGCAAGGTTGTAATGTTTGCATCCAAAATAGCAGACAACGCTTTTGAATATCCTTCTTCAATGGCTTGTCTTTTTCCTCTTCCATTTCTCAACTCTTCTCTTATTCTTTCAAACACAAGCACGTTTGCATCTACAGACATACCTATTGTTAACACAATACCAGCAATTCCTGGCAAGGTAAGTGCTGCACCCAAAGAAGCTAATGTTCCGAAGATAAAAAAGATGTTTGTAATCAAGGCTAAATCAGCTACGGCTCCTGCTTTTGAATAGTAAAAAATCATGTAAACCAACACCAACAGTAAAGCTCCAGCAAACGACCAAAGTCCTGCTTTCACGTTTTCTGCACCTAGTGTAGGTCCTACCACAGATTCATCTACAATTTTTGCTGGTGCAGGAAGCGCACCTGCTTTCAAAATATTCGATAAATCTTTCGCTTCTTTTATTCCATCTGCCCCATTGAAAGATCCTCCGGTAATTTGTGTTCTTCCTCCTTCAATTTTTCCTGAAGCTACAGGAGAAGAAAATACTTTGTTATCCAACGTAATGGCAATTCCTGTTCCGTCTTTCGCACTTTGTTCAGTTAAGTCTGCCCATGCAATCGCTCCAGCATTTTTAAACTGCAAAGAAACCATTGGTTTTCTTGTCATTGGATCAAAGTCTTGTCTTGCCGACTCCACTTCTTCTCCGTCCAACTCAGGAATTCCACTTTTCGTCTTCTTTATAAGATATAGATTCAAAAGAGGCGTTCCGTCCTCAGTAGATCCTGAAGCTTTGGACTCCCACATAAATGCCAAATCTCTTGAAATAGAAGATACTGCATTCTGCACAGCACTCATTTTCATAAAAGCATTCACTTCTGCCGTATCCGTAATTTTTGCATATCCCAATACTGCGCTTTCTATCCACTGGCTTTCTTGATTTGCGTATGGGTATAATCTTGCCGACAATGGACTTGTTTTTCTGAACACGTCTTGTTGTTCGTCAGCTGTTAAGTTTGCAAATGGATCATTTTTTGCTGCCGTATCAGCAGTTGCCATGTCTGCAGAATCGGTAGATTCTACTTCCGAAGAATCACCTTCTACCGCTATTTCGGCAGGTGAATTGGTATCTTTTGTAGCATTCTCAACAGAATCGAGGTATCCAGGATACATAGTTCTACTGATGATGTCATTTAACTTCTCGTACACTGCATTTCCTACTTCCGTGTTTTTGTAAGTGTGCCAAAACTCTAATCTTGCCGTACTTTGCAATAAATTTCTCGCTCTTTCTTTGTCTTTTACACCAGGCAATTCGATAGTAATTGTTCCTTTGCTTTGGTTTTTTTGGATAGAAGGTTGAGAAAGTCCTAACCCTGATACTCTCGATGAGATAACCGTTTCAGTTTTGTCCAAAGCTCCTTTCGCTTTTTCTCTCAACATCGCAATCACCTCTTCGTTCGAAATCTCAGTCAGTTTGTTTCCATTCTCGTCTTTGAATTTAAAAATCTCTGCCAACGATTCTTCCGGATTGATTTCATTGAATTTTTCTTCGAATAAGTCAACAAATTCTTTCTCATTTTCTGCTGTCGTGAACACTTCGTAAGCCGCTTTGTAAGGCTTTGCGAAAGAGATTCTTGAAGCATATCTTCCGGCTAAATTCGACACCATATCAGGAATAGAAACCTGAAGCGTAACACTCATTCCCCCTTCGAGGTCAAGTCCTTTTGCTAGCTCGTTGTCTTTACAATATTTGTAAGTGTGTCCAAAAATTGGATATACTGACTCATTGGTTTTGTTTATCAAGTAATTCTCCAACACCGCTTTTTGAAAAACATCTCTCTCGGCTTGTGTAGAAACAAGATACTCGGCATTTCCAACCGTTGCTCTTACCGAAGAATCGCTTCCAACGTACTGCGAAGCCTCTGATTTCGCGAACTCTTGAGCTCCTTTCTCTACGCTACTTGTCACCCACGTAAAGGACAATTGGTAAAGACAAGCTAGTGTTAGTAATATGGTAAACACCCATATGATATTTCTATTTTGCATAGTTTATTTGTTTAATTTACTTACTTTTTTAGGGGTGCAAATATAAAAGAACCTTGGTTATAAAACAATTTTACTCCTATTTATTTTACTGAATGAGAATGTTCTATTCAGCGATTTCTCCTCGGTGCGGAATTAATGCATCTCGCACAATTCTCATGTGGGATTCTGGCACTATGATAAATGCGAGTGAATGGAGCTCTGACTGCTGTTCTACTCCACTGTTTACGAAAGGAATCCCTTCTTTTTGCACAAATTCTTTGAGATGAATCTCATGATGAAGGGCTGTTTGATGGCCGTCCTCGCCTCTAAAGTCCCAAATCAATTTAATGTTTCTTTCCTTCTTATTCATGGTGACTAATTTACTTAAAAAAATTCCCTTTGGGCTATTTTCACCCGAAACAAAACAAAGAAAAACTGTTCTCGGGAGAGAAAGAGTTTTGTCTTTCCCCCCAGCTTTAGATACCTTTGTAACATGGAAAAAGCGATTCAAACTTTACGAGAAGGAGGAATCATCCTCTACCCCACCGATACCTTTTGGGGAATAGGCTGTGATGCAACAAACAAGGAAGCAGTAGCCAATATTTATGCCTTGACACAACGAACCCCGGAAAAAGGAATGATCGTACTGTTGGAAACCGATTCCAAACTCAATAGATACGTCAAACAAATTCCGGACATTGCCTGGGATATTGTGGAGTTGGCAGAAAAACCCACGACCATCGTTTATCCCGAAGGCTACAATGTTGCCGACAATGTACTCGCGACAGATAAGTCATTAGCCGCGCGAATCGTAAAGGAAGGCTTTTGCCATCAGTTGATTAAAAAATTTGGAAAACCAATCGTTTCTGCCTCTGCAACTATTGCTAACGACAAAGCGCCTCTCAGGCTGGAGGATATTGACAAGAGAATTTTGGACGGTGTAGATTATATTGTAAATTTGCCGTCCGACACAAAATTAACACCGAAAGCTTCGACCATTATGAGAATAGAAATGGATGGAACTTTTACCTTGATAAGAAAGTAACTTTCACTTTTCAGTAATGACAGAAACACAACTTGCCCACCACTTAACCCACCCAATTTTTGAGGTAATTAGAGAGACCGTTCCAAACGAGCGTGTGTATGTAATTGGCGGCTTTGTGCGCGACTTATTGTTAGGAAGACCGTGTAAAGACATAGACATTGTGATTGAGGGAAGCGGCATAGAATTGGCAGAAAAGATTGCCGAAAAAGTAAAAGCGACAAAAGTTTCTGTGTTTAAGAATTTTGGAACCGCCATGATTAAGCTCAATGATGGATACGAAATAGAGTTTGTGGGAGCAAGAAAAGAATCCTATGACAGAGGATCACGAAAACCTATTGTGGAAGATGGAACGATTGAGGACGACCAAAAACGAAGAGATTTTAAAATCAATGCGCTTGCCATTAGCCTCAACAAAGCCAGTTTCGGTGAACTGATCGACCCTTTTAATGGAGTACAAGACCTGAAAGACAGACTATTACGAACTCCTCTTGCTCCGGGAGTTACCTACTCTGACGATCCTTTGAGAATGATGCGCGCCATTCGCTTTGCGACTCAATTGAATTTTTCTATTCATCACATGAGCCTAGCAGCAATCAAAGAAAACAAAGAGAGAATTTCCATCGTTTCTCAAGAAAGAATCACGACCGAATTGAACAAAATCATTCTCGCAGAGAAGCCCTCCATTGGATTTAAATTATTATTCAATACTGGACTACTCGAGATAATATTTCCTGAAATGGTGGCTTTACACGGAGTAGAATTTGTTGACAACAAAGGCCACAAAGACAATTTTTATCACACGCTGGAAGTACTCGATAATATTGCCCCCAATACCGACAATCTGTGGTTGCGATGGGCAGCTATCTTACACGACATAGCCAAGCCACCTACCAAGCGATTTGACAAAAAAGTGGGATGGACATTTCACAGTCATGAGGTAGTGGGTTCTCACATGGTAAAAGGAATTTTCAAACGACTTAAACTTCCTTTGGATTCCTCCATGTCGTATGTTCGTAAATTGGTATTTCTTCATTTGCGGCCCATTGCTCTTACAAATCCCAACACAAAAGACTCTGCTTACCGCAGAATGCTCATGGAAGCGGGGGACGATATTGATGACCTATTGACGTTGTGCAGAGCAGATATCACCTCCAAAAACGAGCACAAAGTTCAGCGCTATCTGCAAAAGTTTGACAAAGTAGAAAAGCGAATTGCAGAAATAGAAGAAAATGATCGAATACGAGATTGGCAGCCACCAATTTCTGGCGACATCATTATGAAAACTTTTGGGTTAACGCCCTGCTTCGAAGTAGGACAAATCAAAAACGACATCAAAGAAGCTATCCTAGAAGGCACAATTAAAAACGACTTTGAAGAAGCTTTTGCCTACATGGTGGAAGTGGGCGAAAAATTGGGGCTTAAAGTTGTGACGAGAAACGAAAAGTGATATCTTATTAACTTAACTGGTTTTAAATTGAATAAAACTAACTGGTAGATGCCAATTTCGGTGGATGGTTTATCAAAAAGGAAGAAAAAACCAATGAACATCAAGTGGGAGTTAAACGAGCCTTTGCTTTACCATTTGTGGAAAGAGGCGGCAAAATTGAGAGTCGGATAAATTCTCTCCCACTCTTCCTCTGAAAATTCACTAACTTCGTGTTTTAATTCACGAATCTCTCTTTACTTACGAATGAAATTAGACCAACAAAGCGGAAAAGACCTAGAGTTTGGTGTTGTGTGCGAACTACTTTCCAGTTATTGTAAATCCAAAAAAGCGAGAGAGAACGCTCTAAAATTAGGTTCTTTTTCTTCACCCGAATTGCTCAATCAAGAATTTGATCTGCTCGAGGAAATTCAAGAAATTTACCTTGACGAGCGGTTGATCTTTCCTCACCCCAACGCAGAAGATATTGACACTGCACTGAATATTCTGCGTATAGAAAATGGAGTCCTTATCCTCAACGAATTGCTAAAAGTGTACTCTCTGTGCCAAGGAACCAAACTTCTTATTGATTTTGCGAGGAATCAGCAAGATGAATATCCAGTGGTATTTGCCGCCTGCGAACACATAACTGGAATAAAAGATGTGCTTGCTATCATTACCGAAATATTAGATACCAAGAAACTAGATATTAAGGATGATGCTACTTCCCTCCTACTTACCATCAGGAAAAAACAAAAGGCAAATCGCTCCGAAATAAATAAAAATTTTGAAAAAGCATTGCGCAGGTGTCGGCAAGAGGAATTACTTGGTGAAACTGAAGAGTCTTTTCTTGACAACCGAAGACTACTCACTGTGCTTTCTCAATACAAAAAAAGAGTGCCAGGAAGAATTTGTGGCGTGAGTGCAAAGGGAAACTACACGTACATCGAACCGCAAGAAAGTTTTGAGCTCAACAAAGAGCAAGAAAGACTGAGAATTGAGGAAAGCAATGAAATTTTTTCTATTCTAGAAAAGGTTACTTTTCGCCTTAGAGCTGAAAAGAAACAACTGAAAGCCTTCCAAAACCTCCTGGTAAAATTTGATTTGTTGAATGCCAAAGTATTGTTTGGACAATCCTACAATGGATCCAGACCGGCATTGAACAAAGAGAGAAAAATGCACTGGAAAAATGCCAAACATCCTTTGCTATTCCTAAAAAATGAAGCGGTAAACAAGGAGACCATCGGTCAAGAAATAGAAATGAACGAATCGAGTCGATTCTTGGTGATTTCGGGACCCAACGCAGGAGGAAAATCTATCACCTTAAAAACGGTGGGAATCTTACAGTTGATGTTTCAATCTGGCTTGTTTTTGTCGATGGAAAAAGATAGTTCCTGCTGCTGGTTTGAGCAAGTACTCTCCGACATAGGCGACAACCAATCCATAGAAAATCAATTGAGTACTTACAGTTACAGACTCAACAGAATGAATTATTTTCTCGCAAATTCCAATTCTAACACGCTTTTGCTGCTAGACGAGTTTGGGAGCGGGACAGATCCCGAGCTGGGAGGAGCCTTAGCCGAGGTATTTTATATGGAATTATACGAAAAAAATTGTTTTGCGGTTATTACCACTCATTACACCAATATCAAAATACTCACCTCAACTTTAGAGTCAGCGACTAATGCCTGTATGCTTTTTGATACAAAAAAACTAGCTCCTCTGTTTACCCTCTCTATTGGGCAGCCGGGATCCTCTTTTACTTTTGAAGTGGCCCAACACAATGGCATTCCGAATGAACTCATCGAGATGGCCAAAACCAAAGTTTCGAAACAAAAACTCCAGGTGGATGCTCTTTCCGTTTCTTTGCAGAAAGAAAAATCGAAGTTCAAAAAAATAAATACAGAACAATATCGCTCTCAGCACAAAGCGATGAAAAGTATGAGAGAGTACGATGAAAAACTAGAAAAACTCCAAGCCAAATCGGAGAGAATTAGTCAATTCATTGAGCAACAAAATAAGTTTGTGACGATTGGAAAAAAATTCTATGAAATTTTAGGCAAATTCAAGCACCACAAAACAGAAAAAGCTACCATGGAGGCGTTAAAAAAATTAGCCTCTATTGAACGAATAAAACTAAAAGAAAAGAAAAAACCTGTTGTGCTAGACAAATCTTTATCCGCCATAGAGTTGCCAAAATCTGTACCAGCCAAGGAAATGACGAAAGCATCGCCTGAAGAAGACAAACAACTAGAGGCGAAAAAACTAAAAGAGTTGCTCGTAATTGGAAATAAAATAAAATTAAAAAACCAAAAAACTTTGGGTACGTTGCTCGAAATTGAAGGAAAGAAACTGACCGTTCAGCTTGGTAATTTCATCATAAAAACTTCAGTTAGCGAAGTTGAAATTTGAAGAAGAATATTAGAGGGGTATTACCTCATTCTCCGCGCATCTTCATCTACCCGATTGTCTTGCCCCCCCACTCTCATATTAAGGAGATACTTCCAATCTCGGTTGGTAATTTCGCCTGGCATATCTGAGTGAATCAGCTCAAAATCTTGAGTAACTGCCGAAGTATGATAAAAAACGAACAGCACATTCGATCTGTTTTGTGTTTGATAATAATGCCAAATCACATAAGGATAAGTTCCTTGTTCGTTCAATTTTTCTACCTTATCATTGGGTTTGCCATATTTTATATACACTCTTCCCATATCGGTCATGTATCCCGGTTTTACCGAGTTTCCAAACAATTCTTCTACCTCCGCTACCTTTTTACGGTATTTTTCCCATTCGGCTACAGCATTTACTCCATACCTTGTTTGCCAAAAATTAACAAAATACTGCTCTTTCAACTCATCGCTTAAGGTAGATTTTCCTCCCGTGAGCACCTTGTACTCAAGTGTGTTGGCAATAGGAACCAGTGCTTCCAAAAAATAGTCCAACGAATCTTGTGGAAGATCATAGGTTAAAGAGATAGGTTTAGCTGTATCTGGTTTTTGTTCCACCACCTGGGTGTTTACTCGCTGAAAAAAGACTTTCTCACTTGTGACAATTTGATTTTTTTCATCTCGTATTTCTACCACCAAATTATAGTTACCCGAAGGTAACTTTTCTATATCAAATGCATGAAAAATTGGCGTGGTCTCCTTCAATTCCTTGACACTTCTCTTGATGTAATTGGGCAATAATTTGTTTCCATAAAATGTTTCTATGAATTCTTTTACTAGAACTTTTCTGGAACTCTGTTTGTTGTAAACTTCAAAATAAAAGGCCAACTTAAACACTTCAGTGGGAATATAGTTGGAAATGAGTGGGTACAAATCATATCCCGATTTTGAGAATTCATTTCGTTCGGTGGTTTTTTTAAAATAATCCACCAGTTCTAAATCAGAGAGAGTTGTTTGTGAATCAAAAGCTCTGATAGCAAGGAATTTATTGAGTTCTACAGGTACTTTTAGCGGACTATTCAGATCTACGATTTGAATTTCTAGTTCGTACACTCCGGGCTCCACAAAAAATCGTTGTTGATCCTTAAAATCAATTGCAACACTATCCACCAATTCAGGACCTAACACGTTGTATTTTTTAAAATCAACAATCGAATCATTTCGTTTTAAAATTTGTGTTACCAAAACTCTTGCTTGCAACACAGAGGATTCTTTCGATTTATATTTTAAGGAAGAAGACACAAAAGACAAATAATTCTCGATGTAAATGCCTTTGCCAGGTATTTGAAATTGTTTGTAATTAAATATAGCCTGAAGTTCTGCCTTTACTGAAAAACTCATGAACAAGATAAAGACACTCGCCCACACTATTTTTTTATGTTTGATTAACGACATACACTATTTTTTCTATCACTTGGTTCAATACGCTATCAGGACACGAGGCTCCACAAGTAATAATTACCTTAATTTTTTCCTTGTTAAATTTACTGATAAAATCAGTAGTTTTTTCCTTCTTGGTATGAATATCAAAGTGGTTTATACAATTCTTACCCACAATCTTCTCCGCATTTTGCACAAAAATAGTAGGGAACTTCTTTTCCAACAACTCTACAAGATGCATGGTGTTTGAGCTATTGTAGCCCCCAACCACAACCGCAATATCTCCCTCTTCTTTCAACAATTCCAGAGTAGCTTTTTGGTTGTCATTTGTCGCGTAGCAAAGGGTGTCTCTCGTATCGGCAAAATGATTAATAAGCTCTTCTTCTCCAAAAACACTCGTCATTTTATCTTTGAAATATTGAGAGATCTCGTGTGTTTCGTTAGCAAGCATCGTTGTTTGGTTCACCACTCCTACTTTCTCTAGATCGGTGTAGGGATCAAAACCGAGAGAATACTTTCCTTCAAAAAACGAATGAAAATCTTCTCGAGGCAATTGCTTATCTATAAATTGCGCCAAGAATTTAGCCTCCTTTATATCTTTGACAATCACAGACTTTCCATTTTGACTACTGTGAGAAAAAGTAGCTCGTGTTTCTTCATGTGTAGCCTTTCCGTGAATGATAATGGTGTAGTCTTTTTCCCCTAATTTTTCTGAACGATTCCAGACTTTCTCCACAAAAGGACATGTGGTGTCGTAATCCTTAGAAACAATTCCTTTTTCTTTTAGAATTTCTTCAATCTCGAGAGTGGTCCCAAATGCAGGAATCAACACAATATCCTCGGAGGAAATAGTATCCCAAGGAACAAGTTGATTTCCTTTTGTATCCATAATAAATTTTATACCTCGATCCAATAAGTCTTCATTCACCGTAGGATTATGTATCATTTGACTGAGCAAATAAATCCTCCTTTCGGGAAAATCATTCAATACCTTGTATACTTTTTCTACTGCATTTTCTACTCCGTAGCAAAAACCAAAATGCCGAGCTAGGACAAATTCTACTCCATCAAACTCAAGTTTTGAAGGAGAAAAGTCCTTTTTCATGCGATCTTCCGATTTTCTTTTTTCTTTAATCTCCCCAATAATGGAAGCTTTGTACTTTTCGGGAATTTCAAATTTTTTCAAGGGATATTTTTTTTATGGTAAAACAGGAATTCTTACGTACTTTTAAAGAAACACTGTTAAAATCTAGTATGAAATTACAAAAAATTGGACTAATATTCTTTATTATTTTTTGTGTTATCACTCTCCTCATTATCGGAAAAGGGATAATGCTACCACTTATTCTAGCAACATTTCTTTGGTTCATTATTAAAGAAATTCGAGAATTTATGGATAAATCTTCTTGGGTTAAAAACAAAGTGCCCAGAGGTGTAAAAACAGGGATTGCCTCTATTTTCATCTTGTTTGTAATTGGTTTGATTTCTAATTTAATAATATCCAATGTTCAAGATCTTTACAACGAAGCTCCCAACTATCAAGAGAATCTCGAAAAAGTGGCGAACCAACTAGAATCAAGTTTTGGACTCAATATAGGAGAAAACCTCAATAATTTCATCGGCGACATTGATCTTACCTCGATTGGCAAAAACCTTTTGGATTCGTTTTCAGAGCTATTCTCAAGTACTTTCATGATATTGTTGTACCTCATTTTCATTTTATTGGAAGAAACCAGTTTTGTAAAAAAACTGAAAGCTGTGTACGAAAAACCCAATGAATTCCATGAAGTAAACGAATTGCTTATCGAAATAGACCAATCCTTAAGCAAATACATCTCTATTAAAACTCTGCTGAGTCTTATCACGGCTGTCTGTAGTTTTGCCGTTCTCAAATTAATTGGAATCGATTTTGCTTTCTTTTGGGCAGCGTGCATCTTTATTCTCAATTTTATTCCTTCCATTGGTTCGCTTATCGCCACATTATTTCCTGCCCTTATGGCGTTAGTACAATATGGCGGAAGCGATTTCACTCCCTTTATTTTGGTCTTAGTATTCGTGGGAATTATTCAATTATTGGTCGGCAACTTTTTGGAACCAAAGATGATGGGAAATTCCTTAAACATAAGCTCATTGGTTGTTATTCTCTCCTTGAGTGTGTGGGGAGCAATCTGGGGAATTATAGGGATGATTCTTTCGGTACCTATTACGGTTATGATGATTTTAATTTTCTCAAAAATAAAGGGAACCAGAAACGTAGCTATTCTCCTTTCCGAAAAAGGCATAATAAAATCTACTGAAACAAAATGAAAAGATCACTCTTTGCACTAAGTACTTTGTTACTACTACTTGTAGGCTTCTTTTTAATTGCCGAAACAAACCATTTCTCAAAAAAATTCCAACGCTACAAAATAGCCTATGCCAGCGAGCTAAATTTTCAATCGAGTCTTCTTGATGTAAAAGACTATCTCAACTCCAATGAATGGCTAACAACACAGCAATCGAGCACCGACAAATGGAAAAAAGCAGTGAGAGCCAAGCAAAAAGCAACCTTTTACGGTTCGCTGCTTGCAGGGTGGATGACTATTTATTTCTTTACTTTTTTTATTCTTTTCCGATTAAATAAATCCTCGGCTTCACACTTTGGATTTGTTCTGCTCAATGTTTCGTCCCTGTGTCTCGTTACCGGAATTCTACTTCCCTTTATTGAGTTAGGGGCATTTCTAAACAACCTTACCTTGGATATTGG
>Ga0181558_10002219_pt1 | contig 18550 bp, 15 predicted proteins | sample 011ome_22_FD_133754 | JGI IMG/M metagenome (GOLD analysis project Ga0181558, IMG submission 133754) | Coastal salt marsh microbial communities from the Groves Creek Marsh, Skidaway Island, Georgia - 011507BT metaG (megahit assembly) | ecosystem: Environmental > Aquatic > Marine > Intertidal...
GTGTGAATGGAGCCTTTAAGAACTTTTGCTGTTCTCGGATGCACAGGGAAAACTACCGGAAACTCACCACAATTCTCTTCTATATTTTTTAGTAAATACTGAAAACTTTCCAAGCTATCCACATTAGCTGGCCTATGAACGGTGAGAATAAAAAAATTTCGCTCCGACAAATTGAAGTGTTCCCAAAAATCAGGAGGTCTCAGATAATTTATGTTGCGCAATAGTGTGTCTATCATGGTGTTGCCAACGAAATAGATTTTTTCTTCAGAGACTCCGGCATTGGTTAGATTGCGACCAGCGTTACGACTGGTAGTGAAAAAATAATCAGATATTGAATCGGTTACAACTCTATTTATTTCCTCTGGCATAGACCAGTCATACGAACGAATTCCTGCTTCCACGTGTGCAACAGGTAAGCCACATTTCTTAGCAGTTAATGCACATGCCACCGTTGAGTTTACGTCGCCCACCACGAGGCAAAGGTCACTTTTCCTCTTAATTAGCAGTCGTTCATAACTCGTCATTATTTTGGCCGTTTGCTCAGAATGAGTTCCGGATCCAACCTCAAAATTCACGTCAGGCTTTGGAATGTCGAGCTGTCGAAAAAAATCAGACGACATTTGATCATCATAGTGTTGGCCTGTGTGAACCAGTCTATACGAAAAATTTTTCACGCTTTCACTCTGCATAAGAAATGCATGAATAATCGATGCGACTTTTACGAAATTTGGCCTTGCGCCAGCAATAATATCAACTATCATCAAGACATCTCACTAGCCAAATCTATGCTGACTTTGCTAACCTCGAGTATCTCTTCAAATGGTATCGGAGAATTGTCCCCAACCTTAACCGCATTAACAAAAGTCTTTACGCAATTGAGTTGTCCTTTATCCTGCCTAAAAGAGGAAGATCTAGTAAATCCTGACCAGCCAAATCCTTTAATTTTTCGAAAATTATCTAACTGAATAATCTTACCAGACACAAATACCTCAAGGCGCTCTTTTGGAAAGCTCTTAATTCCGTTGGTGAGATAGTGAATCGTTCCTATGGATCCATCCTCAAAACTTAAACTAAGAGTCGCGGTATCAGGACTAATACCCCTCATTCTTTGAATACCGTAATCAGTGATTTTTTTACCAACAATAAAACGTAAAAGGTCTACGAAATGACAAGCCTCACCAAGAATTCGTCCCCCACCAACAATACTATCTAAAGTCCAGTGCTTCGAATCTAATGGTCCGGCATTGATTGTCATTATCACTGTTTTTGGCTCTGTCTCTCGATACAGTAATTCTCTTATCTTCGCCGCGTAAGGCGAGAATCGACGATTAAATCCAACCATCAGAATGGGGCTCTGTCCTGTATTCTTTAATTCGTAATATTTTTTTTCTATTTTTTTCAATTCTTCTAACGTCATACACAACGGCTTTTCAACAAACACTTTCTTGCCTGCACTAAGGCCATGAAGAACAAATTCTGCATGCGTATTGTGTCGTGACGCTATAGCAACAATATCAACGTCAGGATCTTCTATTACGGCGCTTACATCGGTAGTTGTTTCCGCAAAACCAAATTTTTTGCCCACATAAAATCCAGATACTCCTTCTGACGAAGCTATATTTCGCAAAACTACTCCAGAGGTTTTAAATGCAGGAACAAGTATGGATTGAGCGTAATTTCCAGATCCAATGAAGCTAACTGCTGGGCGATTTTTGCTAAATCGTGCAACTCGTTTTTGACTTAATTCGACAGTATGATCAGGTGCCACCTTACTGTCCTTAGGATATTCAATAATAACACCGAGCAATGAAGAATCTGTATTAATGAGGTCATAAGCTTTTTCAGCCACATCGATTGAATACCGGTGAGTAATCAGCGCTGCCGTCTTAAATTTCCCATCAGACATCATGTCTAAAACAGCTTCAAAATTTCTTTTTTCAGTCCAACGCACGTATCCGATGGGATAATCTAACCCCTCTTCCTCATATTCTCTCTCATAACGACCCGGCCCGTATGAACAGGAAACTTGGAAGCTTAATTCTTTTTCATAAAAAAGCGCTCTGGACAACTCTAAACCTGCAACACCCACCAAAACAATTCGACCGCGTTTACGACACATCCTTGCGGCGTCCTGAACTGGTACGTTACTGCTAGTAGAGGCGGTTATCAGAACAGCATCGGCGCCCTGTCCTTTCGTTAGAGAGTTAACAATATCAACAGCATTTTGTTTTGATGATAAATCTATCGTACTCGCACCGAAAGACTCAGCTATCTTTAATCTATCTTTTTGAAAATCAATTGCGATTACCTGACACCCGTTGGCACGTAATAGCTGCACCGCGCTTTGACCTAAAATACCGAGTCCCATCACTACGACAACCTCGCCTAGTGTTGGCTGGACAAGCCGAATGCCCTGTAAAGCTATTGCGCCTAGTATTGTAAAAACTGCGGTATCGTCTGGTACGCCCTGGGGAATACGCGAGCACAAATTGAACGGAACAGAAACAATCTCAGCGTGCCGACCATTCGAAATAACACGATCGCCCAATGCGAGGCCACTAGCTCCAGCACCCACAGCTATCACTTCGCCAACATTGCAATATCCAAGCGGCAGCGGAGTGTCAAGTTTATTGAAGACAGCTTCAATCGTTGGCAACAATCCATCGGTTCGGATCTTATTTAAAACTAAATGAACTTTATCTGGCTGTCGTCTGATTTTCCCAAAAATATTAGATTTTCCGAACTCAACCAACATACCTTCCGTTCCAAGTGAAACTAATGTTTTACTAGTTTTAATAAGTACTTGGCCCTCTTTCACTTGCGGCGCGGGAACGTTAGCGATACTCGTTTTACCGGTTCGTAATGATTGTAAAACCTGTTTCACGAGCGACCTCCATATTGATCTTCAAAATGTACAGTAGTCTCTGTTTGAGACTCAATAGCATTTTTTATTGCAAGCGCAAACCGCGCCGTAAATTCAACATATGTCGGATCCTCACCAGGCATATCATCTTTAACACGCTGATATGAATTAGTAATGTTAGCCTCATGTCCATGGTCACGAAACCAAGGCGCAAAATGATATTTCTTATGATTAATATCTACTGTAAGATTTTTAAAGTCCGTTAATTGCGCCATAACGTCTCCTCGTTGTAAATTAAGCACTTCTCGCACACCCTCAAAGGTAGCGCCTTTAGCAGAAAAGGTAATCGCACCACTAGATCCATCTGCAAACACTAGCATTAACATGAAATCGGAGCGGGAACTCGAGGGTGAACCCGGAATAATTCGGCATGGAAATGCGGTCTCTTTATTAATGAGATGGAGACTCATATCCGTCCAATGAATTAAGTTCCCGAGGATACGCCCTCCTTCTTTGTCATCAAAATACCAATGATCGTTTGGTATTCGGTGTCCGGCCACAAACCAATTGAACATGATCGGACCTTCCTGACTCGACAACAAGTGTTTTAACTTATCGAATAAGGCACTTCTTGGTCTATTAAATCCCATAAAAACTTTTACCTCTGGGTTATTTTTCATAGCACTCATCAACTTTTCAAGCTGATCTCCAGAGACTACGTGCGGCTTCTCAATATGTACGTGTTTTCCGGCATTTATACAAGCTATCGCATAATCGCAATGCGTCGAGTGATTGGAAGCTATATAGACGAGCCGAACGGATTCATCAGCTAATATCTCCTCCCACCTTCGCGTCACATAGAGTCCCCCATAGTACCTACACAGAGAAAGAGCTCGGCTAGAATCAGGATCATAAGTGCATCTAAGGAATTTTTTATTGCACCTAAAAAGATAGTAAGCAATATTACTGAAAGCGAAATTCCCGCACCCGACTAACGCAGTAAATCTAGACGAGTCGAGCTTACTTTTACAATTTAAGTTATCCCAAGTATCGCCCTCAAAAGTACCATCAAAACGCAAATGGTATGTCCCACGAATTTTCGTAACAGTTCGCGCTAATCCATAATGCCGGATATACCTTACGACCTTTTTAATTTTAATAAACCAGTTATCCATAAGAATATATTTGTCTAAAAAAACTTTTTGTTTTTAGGCCTCCTTTTGCGAGGCTAGCTTATTAAGGAATTGAAAAGTTTCGTTAGCACACCTCTCCCACGTGTATTTTGATGCGTGTCTCGTTGCTTGGGCGGCAACTCGCTCTCTGAGTTTCGTTGAATCTAATAGTCGAAGAATAGCGTTCTCTATTTCCTCGGGACATTCCGGGTCGAAATAAACACCACCATCCTTAAGCACTTCGGGCATTGGCCCGCGGTTAGAGGAAGCAATCGGAACTCCTGAGGCCATACCCTCTATTAACGTATTTGGCATATTTTCACAGCTTGATGCGAACAAACACATGTCAGCCTTTGCGTAACAGTCAACCATGTCCTCATACGCAAGAGTGCCTCTATAATTCACAAAAGACCTATTTGGATCGTATTTTTCTATAGCTCGCATCAGTCTTTTAAAGGCCGGGGGGAATTGAGAGCCTACTAATTCCAAGCGCAACGGGAATCCCTTACGTCGAAGATTCGCCAAAGCTTCTACTACATACCATTGATGCTTGTACCAATCTATTTGTGATACATAAAGAATTCTGTATGGTTTTTTATTATCAGAGTAGCTAGCAATCGGCTCCTGAGGTTTAGCAGTTAATCTGAAACGATCATTTACCCCATGGGGAATCGTAACTGCCGTTTGGAGACGGTGTCCGACCACCTTTCTAACAGCAGACTGAGCATAGGAAGTTAAAAAAATAACGCCACTCGCTACTCTAAAGGATCTTCGTTGAGCGAAAAAAAGTAAAATCCATTTCACTGCCATCAACGAAAAGCCGTATCTTTTTATTTCACTCCACTCAAACGGGAGCATGTTCCTGCACATAACCACAACAGGACAAAACGAACCCGCATAAGTCCCGCCCGGAACTAATAAGACGTCGCACTCCTCTTTCCGTGCCAGAGAGGAGAGCCTAGTTTTTTGCCAAATGACTCGTTTGAGAAGACCCTGAGACAAGGCCATTTCTTCTCTCTTGATTAACCAAGAGCGGTTCTCTAATTTTGTTAATATCCTCGAACCACCCCAAACCACAACCTCCGAAAACCCCATTTTAATAGGTTCTGCATTACGCAAAAGCTCTACTATATGAGTAACTCCTCCTCCCGACCTGAGATTAGCCGCGTCAATCCCTAATTTAAAAGTTCGTGTCACCTCAACTATCTTGATAGCGGTACTCACCAGTGGCAAGCCGCGAATTAATAATATCCATTTCCAGCTCTCCAATTGGCTTATAGTATGCGCCACCATCGCTCGGAGAGAGTACATCTGTCGGGCACGCGTGCCCCTCAATTACTCTCCTCGCCCCCCTTGCAAGTAGATCGAACCCACAGCGATATACTTTTTCACGAATATCTACATACCGATCTTCTTTCCCGAAACGATAACCTTCCTCAATCACGATAGGTCCCGCATCAATTTCGCTCACCATAAAATGAACACTATTATAAATTTGCTCATTGTTAAAAATAGCCCACTCAACACAAGTACAACCCCTGTAGTCAGGAAGCCTACCAGGATGAATATTAAGCACGCCGAGATTTGGGGATTCTAATGCGCACTTTTTCAGGATGGTTGGTGTTCCACCATTTACAAGCACAGACAAATTAAGCTTTTTTATTAAGACCGCTGTAGTTGGCGAATTATGAGAACTAACAAAGAACGTTGGAATTTCATGTTTCTCAAATTGATCTAGTGTTAAAGAAGGTAGTCGACCCTGCGTTCGATCATTCCATATTGACATGGACTTTTTATCAAAACCTTTTGCGTCAAGTATTACACCACCTATTTTCAATCCTTGTTTAATAAGCGCTTGCAAAGTGTAACCCAACAAAGGTGAACCATACGCACTCAATACTCCGACTCTTGCGTCAGCAGTGTCACTCATCCCCGAATACCTTTTTCAAAAGCATCACCGACCTGTTTTTATGAATTTATCTTTGTTCTTTGCAATCCAGGAACGCAGGTACTCGATGGACATCCACTCGGTATTGTTATTCGAAGCGTAAATAAAGTCCGGATCTACCAGCTTGCCACCAGCAATTCGCTTTGGGTCAGATGACCAATTATGAATTGCGGGAAGAACTTTAAAATATTCCTCGTATTCGTAAGTGTATCTCGCATCCTCTGGACCAATCATCTGTTCGTGTAACTTCTCACCGGGCCTGATTCCAATAAAGCGTCTTTTGCTCTCGGGTGCAATCGCTGTTGCTATGTCAGTGACTTTCATTGATGGTATTTTCTTGACATAGATTTCCCCACCCTCCATGTCCTCAAAAGCCTGCCAAACCAGTCTAACTCCCTCTTCAAGTGAAATCATAAAACGAGTCATTGAATCATCTGTGATGTTCAGGACTCCTTCTTTCATTTGCGATATAAAAAACGGTATGACGGACCCTCTTGATCCCATTACGTTCCCATACCGAACGACTGAAAATCGCGTATCTTGCTGCCCCGCGTAACTATTGCCCGCTATAAACAACTTGTCGGATACGTATTTAGTTGCGCCGTATAGATTGGCTGGGCTCGACGCTTTATCGGTCGAGAGAGCCACTACCCTTGAGACCCCATTGTCAATACACGTATCGATCAAGTTCATCGCACCAGTTATATTAGTCTTAACACATTCGAAGGGATTATATTCTGCCGTTGGTACGATCTTTGTAGCCGCAGCATGGACAACATAATCTATTCCGTTTAATGCTCTAGACAGACGTTCTTTATCCCTAACGTCGCCTATAAAGAATCGAACTCGTTTATCACCCTCAAAAATCTTTGCCATCTCCCATTGCTTCATCTCATCTCGCGAATAGATGACGAGTCGTCGAGGGTTATGCTTCATTAAAGTTCGAGGAACAAACTCGTGTCCAAATGAACCTGTACCTCCTGTTATTAGAATTGATGAATCATTAAACATGTTTATAGTTTCTCGAATTAAATTCTAAAAGCATTAAAATCGCCCACAAAAGGGGGTGAACATTACGTTTACCGGTTTGATGCAGTCGAAATAAATTGATACACTTTTTCTGGTCTATAGGTAGTCCAACATAGTAACTCGGATCCAGAAATCTTTCTTCAGCCCACTTAAATAGTGGGCCACGCAACCATGTATCAATTGGAACACCAAAACCCCGTTTCGGAAGGTCAATTAACTCACGCGGAATATGGCGAAAGACTAATTGCCGAAACAAAGATTTAGTCGTTCCGTTCTTGATCTTCCACTTGATTGGTAATTTCATACCCCACTCAACTAATTCTCGACTTAGCAGTGGCGCGCGTGACTCTAGAGAGTACGCCATGGATGCCATGTCTGTTTTTTGGAGGTAATCCTCTGACAACGTATGTAGCGCATCTAATCTCATACCCCTCTCACTCGCACTCATTCCAATCGGAAATTGAAGTTCATCTTCTTCAAAAATGTCAGCAAGACCTTTCGTATCCGCTAACGCCTCCTTGCTCAAAACCCCTGAAAAATCTTTTGCAATACTTCTCCCGTAAGCGAACGCGCCTGAACGACTTTTTTGCTTAAGTGCGCCCGCAAACAACTTCGCCCGATGCGAGCCATAAATCGAGGCACAATTAGCAACCATACTTCTCAGCCACGAGGGACAAGAATAAAATGGGGAAAGCATTTCAGCGATCTTATAGTAATGATATCCACCGAAAATCTCATCTCCCCCATCTCCCGTGAGACTAACCTTCACATGCTCTCGGGCGAGTTTAGAGACGGCCATTGTTGGGAAAGCTGCGCTATCAAAAAAAGGTTCATCAAAACTGTCTAGAAATTCTGGTAGAAGTTTTAGTAAATCATTTACCTGGAGTGGCACTGAGTAATGATCGGTTCCTAGATGGGAAGCGATTTTTGATGCTGTCGCACTTTCATCATAAGCCTTTTCAGAGAAGCTTATTGTAAATGTCTTTACCGGGTGATTTGTTTCACGCATCATTTTCGCGACCACTAGGCTACTATCAAGCCCCCCAGATAAAAAGGCGCCAACAGGAACATCCCCCATCATTCTAGACGCCACCGCGCGCGTACTGATTTCATCCAACTCGTCCAACAAGTCGGTTGCAGACCGTCGATTCCAACTTTCGTTAACAGGTATCAAACGCAAATCCCAATAGCGCTTGGAGCGCAGGCCCGAAGCGTCAACGAATAGACATGTCGCAGCAGGTAATTTTTTCACCTCACGATAAATTGAATACGGTGCCGACGTATAACCCGACTCGAGAAATAATCTAAGACCTTGTTGATCATACTCAAACGAAGCGCTGGGCATCAGCACTTTCAATGCTTCAGGCCGAGATGCGAAAGCGACACGCTCATTGCTCCAAGAATAGAATAATGGCTTTTCACCAAACCGATCACGCCCTAAAAATGCGGTTCTTTCCCGTCGGTCCCATATTGCAAAGGCAAACATACCATCCAGCCGTTCGACAAAATCCGGCCCCCAAGCAGAAAAAGCGGCTAATAAAACCTCCGTGTCAGAACGGCCGCGCCAATTAACCCCAAATTCCTCAAGCTCTTGTTTTAGCTGCTGAAAGTTGTAAATTTCACCGTTAAATACGCAGACATACCGTTCATCAGAACTCAGCATCGGTTGGCGTCCAGATGACGTCAAGTCAACAATAGACAAACGTGTATGTGCCAGGCCTACGGCCTCATCAGTCCAAATTCCCTCATCGTCTGGTCCACGATTTTTAAGGTATTGGATAGATTTTTTCAACAACCGAGTATCGACACTCCTGTTCTTGAAATCGATGTATCCAGATATTCCACACATACTCTATATAACGTCTAATGTAAGACGCTCCCTTGGCGTACTTATCTTATAACTACATCGTACAGGTTACTAGAAAAATAACCGGAACTAGGACTAATCAACTTTGATTCCGAGACAATATACATTTCTTACATATCTCTGGCTTTTCATCAAAATTAGGAGAGTTTATGTCCTTTCGCAATTGCTTAAATTTATCGCTATTCCAAAGCTCCCCAAGATTGTCTGTTTTCGTATTTCCAAGTACAAATTCGTAGCCATGGAATGAACAACAAGGTAGAACGTCTCCGTTCGCCCTAACCACAAGACGTTGGTAGGGATAAGCGCACAGAAGAAGATCGTCAGGAATGGGTTCTTCGGTCACTTTTTTCTTGACACTAAGACTATTCGCAAAATTGGTCTCCGATTGGTAACCAACATGGGAATTTACTAAATCTTGAAGTGATACTACATTCACCCGCTTTTCCCAGAATTTTTCAAAATCGGGTAACTCATGAATATTTACCTTAGTCTTAAGAAATGACACCCTGGTTATTGGAAGACTAGCATTTAACTCTTTTTTAACCTCTAAAAATGTCAATATATTCGCAATAACCTCATCATAGTTACCACCAATCCTTAACTGATTAAATATGGGCTTTGAGAAAGCGTCAATTGAGAAAGAAATCCAAGTTAGTCCGGCTTTAATTAAGTCCTCCGACATTTTTTTTGTCAGCATACTAGCGTTGGTAGTGAACATTACATCTATTACTCCACACTCTTTCGCCACGCGGACGTAATCCGCCAAATTCGGAACGAGCGTTGGTTCACTGATCGCACCAAAATCTATAGAAGCAAGACCTTTTTTTACATACTCAGAAATCATCTTTTTGAATTCTGATAAAGGAATGATACCTCCAGCGGGCTTAAATTTGCGATCCTTTACCGGAACACTCAAAACGCAGCTGTTGCACGCGAAATTACATTTATCCCTGAGAGCTATATTAAGATGTAAAGGAAACGCCGTGATCAAATCATGATCACACGCTTTCATCCAATTTTTTCTATACTCTACGTATTCAGGACCAAGGGCGTCTACAAGGACCTCGAAAGGATCCTCTATAAAGTTATAAGTCATCTGCCCTGACGAATCTTTATACAGCGTCTCAAACAAGCTTTTAGTGTTATCGGTCATCAATTTTCGCTCTTGTTAAAGGTACTCTCGGTATCGTACACATGATCAAAGACTGCATTGACAACAATTTTGCTTCCTTTAACGCTATAGTGGGAGCCCGTGTACCAAAAGTTGGACCTTGGGTCATCGCTAATACGGAAGTAAGGTAGCATGTCTATCAATTTTAAATCTAAGTCCGCTACAATCTTCAGCACTTGATTTCGATGCTTATAGTTGCCATCTTCGGGATAATGAATCACTTGCTCCCAACTCGGAAGATATACAAAGTAAACCGAGGTATCGTAGTTATTTGCTAGCATCTTAGTCTTCTCTAAAATCAGTCGAAATTTATCAAGCAAAGCGTCATGGCCATGCAAAACTGGCATTAAAGACCTAATGGAACGCAACTTAATCTGTGATTCCAAAGAAAAGCCATGAAAAAATTTTGTCTGTTGACTTCCTTCCGAAGGAACATTATCTCTCAAATGTAATAATCGCGCATTAACCAATTGATTAATCGTGTTATCTATCTCTTCTTGCCGTTGCTGCAAATTTTGAACCTTTCCGTCTAAATAATCGGCGAGAATCTTTACAGATAATTCACCCCTCAAATTACCAAGATCATTGTCAAAGTAAAACCAAATTAATTTTCTGGGGCTCAAACTTGGTAGGTACTCTAATAGGGTCGCGTACTCCAATAAAGGTCCGTTACCTCCGACACCAAGATTAATTAAATTAGGAATAACCGAGCGCAGCCTACCTGGTATATTCTCACGCTCATTTAAACATGCTCCGTGAACAAATGAGTCTCCAATAAGTACTGTATCAACCTGTGAATCCCATATCTCCGAAGGATTATTAAAACCGTATTGATCTGACTCATAGATATAAAACTCACCCGTCTCGTTACAATAAACAGTTGTCGCACTAGATCTACCTGATAGAGGGTAAACCCGCTGATCTGATTCATTTTGACCCTGTAGCTCGTATGTGGGATTAAAGGCCGGGAAAGCTGGCACTCCAGATTCCCGAAGATCGGCGACCACCTCAAGAGGAGACCTAAAATCAAAACGATCAAAACCATTATTTTGCGCCGAAATTATTTTTTCCTGAAGGATCAACTGTTGTTTAGCCATCAAGTCATAATTTAAGTAACGACCTATAAGAAACTCAGCTACATTTAGCCCTACAAATGTCGAAAGCATCACAAGACTAATGCTTACTTTCAATTGATGTTTCACAAACATCGCACCTAACAACAATAAACTTAGGGCATACGCAATAGATACAAACGCTGCATTTGATTCAGCTTCGTATTTTAGTATCGTATAACTTGCCAAAGTAAAAAAGCAAAGAGAAACCGCCGAAAGCAGATAATTTATTGGCTTTATTCGCATTTGATAGCTGGGTTAAGTTGCGGCATTCAGCGTTTCCCGAAAATATAGGCGATGTATCCCGATTTAAAATGTTTCGCGAGAAGTGATTGCATTCTCTGGCGTAAAACTTCATCAGTAAAAATATTCGAAAAACCACTCATCGGGTGATCATCATTCAGATTTTTGGCATATTGGTACACGATATCTGTGTCTAGCTGCCCAATTGAAATTTGATTTGCCATAAATAGACTATTGTGCTCTGCGATCGACAAGATCCCGCTGGGACTACCAATCTGATTCACCAAGTAAGGAAGAAAATTCTGGCTTTGGCCTCGTAACAATTGCATATCAAAACCAATTGCATTCATATCCACCATCACTAAAAATCCATTTGGAGCAATTAACTTACTTATAACTTTAAAAAATTTCTCCAATGAAAATGGATGCTCAATAACGCTATTGATGAACACTAAATCCATCTGACCATATAAGCTCGCATCAACATCCTCAAGCAAAGTATTTATAACTCGAGTGTCTGGTAACTTTTCAAGACTTTTCACACAAGCTAAAGAGGGCTCCACGGCAAAATATTGTCTCGCAGTTTTATCCTCATTCAAGACCTCAAGGAAATAACCAATGCCAGCGCCGACCTCCATAACATTTTGATATGGCCCGCGATAGCCCAAACTCAACAAGGCAGATTTAAGCAGCTCCCACCGCGGCCTAAACATCAATTCTTTCCTAACTTCACGATACTCTTCATCAAGCATCTTGCTGAAATCACCGGTAAAATCTAACGCGTACAGCCTAGTTAAATCTTCTTGATTTATTCGAGGAGAAGCATAAATTGAGCAACAGGTGCGACACGATACATACTTACAACCTCCCACCATATCAAAAAATATTTTTTCGCTAGATTGACAAAAAGGACAATCAACTTCCACCCGGCTTTCGATTCCAGTTGCAAAGTTTTCTAATGCTTTATGGATTTCATTCACCAGGGTGATAGCCTCGCCCCCCCGTGGTTTAATTTTTTTATAGAGACTATTTGACAACGTTCTTTACCAAGACATTAGTTTGATTTGATTATTTTCTAGGAACATAAAGTTTGAAACCTCCCACCGACTCTTTCACCACGTATTTTTCATTTACCAAAGGAAGGATGTCAGCGTGTAATAATCCACTATCGACTATTGCGAACAGACGTTGATTTTCTATCATCCTCACTATGTAAGCTGGGTTAGTACCGCCACTTGAAAACTGAGGCGTTAAAACATATTCCTCCCAGTCACGCCGACGCACCTCTTTCCCGTTGATAATCATCGTATCAGTACCAGATACCCACTCCCAATTGCGCCTGGAGAAGAAATCTTTATGCACATTCATATTGGTCCCTGGAAAGACCCTACCTGATAATAATGGTGATAAGTAATGGTTCGTGCTGAAAAAGTACTGATCATCCGTAATAATGTCATTAAAACTTGTTGCGGTTTTTTTTAGGTTGTAAATAGAGGTAGGCTGATCACTCGGAAGCGTTCCATGGCGCTTATAAATAGAATATGTTGGGCTATCATTAAATCTATCGGGACGATTGAAAAGAAAATTTTGTGCCATAACGAAAATTAACAAAAGACTTAAGGCGCTTTGAGGAAAAATGTTCCCGTGACGATATAGCTTATTTCTTACAACCTCTACACCTACCATAGCGGCGACGAGTAAATACTGGAGCGGCTGAAAAAAATAAGAATATGACGTTGACTGGGAATACCTAACAATAAATATCGCCAACACATAGAACAAACATGTAACGACGCAAAAATAGAGCAAAACTTTTCTATCCGAAGCGATCTGCTTGCGAAAAAATAACGCAACACCAATAACCATAAAATAAAAAATATGCTGGCCATTTACTTTGAAGCCGAACGTTTGAACCACGAGCGCGTGTATTGCACCAACCACTCTTAACAAATCTATAGACGGCAACACTTTTTGCGTTAACTCATGTGTGCGAAATAGGGTTTGATTAATATGAGTAGCGGCAATTTTTATCTTGTCCTCTTGCAAAACTTCTGTCTCGTGCTCCTGCAAAACCTCTGTTACTAACGGTTGCTTAATAAACCAACTTGCATCCAAAAAAATAAGAGGGATCGTCAGCAAAATTACAACTAAGGAGATGCCGAAAAAAGATCTACTTCTGTTCCGAGCTAAATAAAGTATCAAAAGCGAATGGGGCAACCATGCCAGCATCACATGTGACCTGATGTTTGAAGCTACGCTTACAAAAATCAATATTAATACAACGACAAATACGGCATTGAGTTCATTAAGATAACTCTTATTAATAAGCAACAGCGTCAGCGCAATTGCCATCAACAAAAAATTAGTAGACAGCGCGCAGTGACTAATCGCGACGATATGGGACAGGAAATAAGGGTTTACGGCAAAAGCAGTCAACCAAACTATAGGAAAAATGTTTGACCTGAAGAAACTTCTAAGTCCATAGCACATTAAAAGACCTGACACCAAAGCCATAAAAACATTTAGTAACCGCCCATTTTCATACCCCACTCCGGCAAAGCTCATCCACCAACCGTTGATAACGTAAAAAAAGTAGCCTGCAGATCCAGGGTGAGCCTGAACACCAGCCATATACCCCGGAAACACTTCCTTTATAGTTGTGTAGTACTTGGCTTCATCTCCATCGACAATCATGTGCTGCGCGGTGAGCAACAGAAGCACCGCATAGAGAACGAAAATTCCTAACAGTAGCCCCTTACTTTTCAGTGAGCCCTCGAACACGGATTAAAGCTCCTTAGTCAGTACGTACCCCATATAACCAGTCTTTTTAAAATCCCCTAAGAGCTTTTGAAGATCTTGGCGGAAAGATTGATCAGATAATAACGCTCCAAAACCTTTCAATGGATGACTATCTGGGGCTGAATTTACAAAATCGAATACGATGTTTACATCCATAGTACCCATCGAAAAATCATCTACGCACGTAAATCCAACTCTTTTAGCTAACTCTTTCATCCCATGAACTGACGCTATCTGAAGAATTAAAAGCGGATTGACGTTTTGAGCATTCTCTTTGAGGACCTCAATATCAAAACCAGTACTACACATATCTACAAGACATAAATATCCACCCGGCTTTAGCTGCTTAAAAGCCGCTTTCATGAAAACCTCTGGGTTATATGGATGCTCAATAACACTATTAATGAATATAAGATCAAACAAAGCGTCATCGCTATAGGGCAAATCCTCCACCTGACACTCCATCAAGTTTACACCGGCTAAGCGACTGAGAACTTTATGACATTCGGTAGTAGGCTCAACAGCTGTATATTCAAGCCCAACCTTTGCCTCAAGTAACGCTTCCATAAAAACACCAACTCCCGCGCCAATCTCTAATACTCGATTTACAGGTGTTGATACTTCTAATTTTGCTAATTTGGAAAGCAAGATCTCAAGTCTTGGCTTCATAATCGAATTCAAACGTTTTGGGAGAACTGATGGGGGTAGCTCTACGTCGGATGTAGTCGGGCTCATAGAATAGAACAGATCCATCGAGCTCTCTTCGGGTCTTGGGGAGTGATAAACGGATTGACAGCCCAAACACCTTTTGTAATGAAAACCAGTGGCAATGAAAGTGGGGATCGATTTATCCCCCAAACAAAAAGGGCATTCAATATCTACATAGTTCACGTTCGCGGCATGAAAACGCTCATAAATCTTATCGAGCGAATTGTGCACTGACTGCCGCATACTAAGCGGTTTAACTTGTTCAAATGATACGTCAAGCGACTTGTCTGCTGATTTCTTATTCGCCATTAGTCATACCTCTTTTCACTAAACAAGCCAGCTACTTGTGACCCGCCTGCTACTTTAACTCCACAACATTTTGTGTGGTTCATGATGGTTTACGTCCCCGCGCTACGATTCCATTTGCACCGTAGCATAAATTTATATCAATAAATCCAGCTTCCTTAAACCAACGTTCCACAGTACCGATGCTCTGCGGATGATCATGCGCGGGCGAGTACATATCGAAACTGTCTAGCAACGCCCATTTCTCATTTAACTTCTTACCTAACCCCAATCCAGAGTATTCAACTATTGGAGACATACGCGCTCCAAAACGCCCTAATAATAATTTTAATAATCTTGTAGGCGGCAACAAAAAAGGAATCAAAAAAGCGAGACATCGATATAGAAACTCTGGTGGCAACCTACGCGTTATTGGTCTTAGAAAATATTTCCACTGGAAAAGATGATGAACACTCAAAGTGTAAACATCAATGACTAACCAACCACCCGGAGCCACCTTTTTCTCCAAACTAAAAAATGCCCCTCGCGGATCAGGTGTGTGCTGTATCACGCCAAGGCAAATTACCCAGTCAAAAGTTTGATCTTTATATGGAATACGATAAATATCACCTTGAAATAGTGTGAGATTCTTAGCTTGCCCATTATTACTAAAGTTAGCTTCAACAGCATCAGAGTAATCAAACGAATGAATATCTCCGCCGGTTTTAACAAGCACTTCCGTAAACCGGCCAGCCCCCGAACCCGCCTCCAATATTCGCTGTCCATGGGGGACATCTAAAGTCTTCCAACCCGTCGCAGCAAGCACTCGGTTTTTTGATAAATCCAGACCTGAATAACTGTCCAACTGCGTCTTTGCGTGCTTATTCCACTGGAACCCAAAAGATGCGCTGTAATTTTCCAGGTTAACGAGTCGTGGAATACCCTTTTTACACACAAATTCGGCTCCACAAGCACGGCATGCGATAATACCGTTGGAACTTTCACCATTGGTGAGATCATCGGAGCTACAAGAAGGGCATTCAAAATATAACTTCTCACGAACCACTTTTCTGCCCTTTAATTACGATGAATTTGTAATACCGAAAGCCCAATACTTACCAAAAAGGAAATTACTACAAGGCACAAGTATACAAGCTATAATCTGTCCGAATCCGTACCATAAGCCAAAGAAGCCAGTAAACAATTTATCGGACAACAAGATTATGAGAAACCCAATTATAGTTAAAATCAAGAAACGCGGCAACGAGGTGGTATGGCTGTGAGGTGACTTAAAAACAAAGTGAAACTGCCCAAGATACGATAGCGCTATACTTGCTGGATAACTCAAAAAGCATGCCAACACCGGTTGGAACTCTAACCATTCGACAAACCAAAAAAACAGAAAAAGGTAACTGACGAGGCTTGCTAAGCCTACCATTCCATATGAGATTAATATTTTCAAATTAGCGCCTTCAAACTAACGTCGACGCGCTATTATAAAAACAATATCAAAAAAATTTGTATAGATCGTTTTCTGTAGAAGTCCTGTTCGGGCAAGCAAAGAATATAAAAAAGGTACTTTCCATCGGAGTACCAGCAAATTGTATGCTATGTTGCCAATGCTGCGAGAAAAACCACAGTGCTCAGAATGCACCACGTCGAAACCAAATTTGTTAAGAAGCCTCTCAAGTGATCCCCTTGAAAAATAATGGGCATGCGTTGGCGGATGTATCAAGCGCCAACGGCGCCCCCTAACCTTAGCAACTAGACTGTCGATATCTCCAGTAGTGATCGCCAAGAGGCCTCCAGGGGTCATTTGGTCTGATATTTTCTCAAGATATAAGTCAGGCGAACGCAAATGCTCAATGGTATCCCACATACAAGCCACATTAATTGGCGCATCATCAAAATCCCATTCCAATAAGTCTGTACGTATAGCATTAAGACCGAATTTTGAACGCGCATAGTTGACCCCCTCTTCAGTTACGTCAACGCCAACAACTTCCTTAAACTTGTCGGACGCCTGCTTTAGAAAAAAACCATATGCGCAACCGATTTCTAACAAACGTTGATGCCGGCTAGTGTCGACATAACGCATCAAAACATCCAATCTCGCCGAAAAATTCTTTTGAAGAACAGCCTCATCCGAGACGTAGTCTGAATATTCTTCACCGTTAAAGTAGTCACTCGTATATAGCCGCTCAAACTCTTTTTGATCAAGATTAAGATCAGCAAAAATATATCCGCAGTCGCTGCAACGTAATATTCCGGCGTAGACCGCTTCGCTATGTTTACCCCCGCAGACAATACAGGCATTACTCAATGTTTATTGACTCCTCAACAACATATAGTGGCCTTCTTTTTACCTCGTCAAAAATTGCGCCGACATATTCTCCTAAAACACCTAAAAAAATTAATTGAATTCCACCAAGAAAGGAGATAATTGTCGCCAATGTCGCCCAACCAGAGGGCATTTGATCAGTAAAGAAGTAACTCACAATCGCAAAAATTCCAAATACCAAGCCAAAAGTAGCCGTCAAAAGACCGAGTCCGATAGCGTACTGTAAAGGTTTACGACTAAAGGAGGTGATGCCAGACATGGCAAACTTCAATAGTCTGGACCAATCATACTTGGTCATGCCAGAGGCCCTGGCGGCTGGCACGAATTCAATATTTACTTGCCGAAACCCAACCCAACGAAATAAACCTCTTAAAAATTGGTTTTGCTCTCGGATTTTAGATCGAAAAACGTCCGCTACGCGTCTTGAAATTAGTCTGAAATCTGCCGCACCGGATTCAATTTTTACTTCTGAAAATCGATTCACTATTTGGTAGAAAGCTTTTGATGCAAGTTTTTTTACTTTCGACTTATCAGCAGGCCACTTACGTAATGCATGAACTACCTCATATCCCTCCTCGTACTGGGATAGCATTTTGGGTATCAGTTCGGGCGGATGCTGCAAGTCAGAATCCATCATGATTAATAAGTCAGTCTGGGCATGGTCAATTCCGGCCACGATGGACATTTGATGCCCAAACCGAGAACTCAAACTTAAGACCTTCACATTGCCATCATTAGCGGCGATATCACGAAGTATTTCTAAAGTTTTATCTTTGCTTCTATCAACAACGAATAGGACCTCACATCGATATCCTCTTACCGCATCAAGGGTTTTTTTTAAAGATTCATAGAATAATCTAATCACGTACTCTTCATTGTAAACTGGGCATATAACGGTCAGGGATGGCATGATCAACTAACCCGATGTTCTAGAGCTGATGATAACGAAGCTTTCCAGTCTGTCTTCGGCCTATCCGGAAGAACAGAATGAAGCAGCGAATCATCACCATAA
>Ga0181558_10002225_pt1 | contig 18521 bp, 17 predicted proteins | sample 011ome_22_FD_133754 | JGI IMG/M metagenome (GOLD analysis project Ga0181558, IMG submission 133754) | Coastal salt marsh microbial communities from the Groves Creek Marsh, Skidaway Island, Georgia - 011507BT metaG (megahit assembly) | ecosystem: Environmental > Aquatic > Marine > Intertidal...
ATCGACATAACCTGTCGCATTTCCTCAGGGTCGAGCCTGCTCAGCTGCTCAGATATCTCGTAACGAGATGGTGTCCGCTCTGCTTCCTGCACTACCTCTCTGATGACACGTTCCCTGATCTCCTGCTCCATGAGATAAACGTCGGGGTTGATCTGTTCTCGCGCCAGCTCCAGTTCATCGTTCAGACCCCGTATGGCTTCTTGAGCGGAAACCAGCTCGCGCCCCATCTCTGCGAGTCGGGATTCGTACTCGACACGTTCCTGCGCTGTGCTATCTAGTTCTGCCTGCAGGTCACTGACAAAGGATTCATAACTGGCGATCTGCTCGGCCTGCAGGCTCATATGCGAGTAGAGTTGAAAGGCAGCGAATGCTGAAGCCGAGAGCAGCAGGGTTGCAGATATGGATAGGATCTTGGTGGAATTCATGCCGTGATCTTCTGTATCTGGTTTATCAAGTCAATGGGTGTTCGGATTCTGGGATGTGTAACCGCAAGCACCGAGAATGAATCGCAAACCCTCGGAGTCTAATTGACAGCAGGCCCTCTCTCCCATATTGACGGCAATTGTAATCCTTTGCCAGTGCAATCACCGCTCCAGTAAACATCCAGAACCCACCGCTCGTCTCCTGCGATGCTGCTCAGAAAGAGTAAGTGAGTGTCATTCCAAGGCGGATATCTTCATCGAAAACAGTCAGGAATGACCCCGATTTCGCCGTGATACTGATGAACTGGGAGCTCAGGGACCAGTTGTCATCGAGAGTGTAGTCCACGCCGAGGAACACCAGCAGAGACTCAGCGGCAAGATCACCCTGCAGGGTGGCAGATAGAGTCAGATCCCCGTTGCGCATGGCGTTGCTGTAGCGCACCAGCCAGCTGCCGAAGACGCCGTCGTTGGTCAGAGTCTGACCAGGCTGCAAGCCTTCTTCTGCATCCAGCAGGGTCTGAGCCTGAATGCCTAGGCTCACGTTCTGTTCATTGTCGATAGCATATTCGAAACCGAAAGAGGTACCGATCTGATCTTTACGCAGATTGACCGGTGTCGACAGTGAACTGGTGCCGGGGAAGGCAAAGCTGTCGGCCAGGATGTTATGGCTGAACGCCAGGTCAAAATTCAGCAGCAGTTTGCCGATTGCCCGGTTGGCGCTGAATCCCAGCAACAAAAAATCGTTGATGTCTGGGCGAGCGTCGGCGCTGCCGGGTAGGGGAGGATCGTAACGCAGCTGATTTTCATAGAGGTAGGCTGCCATTACGGCGATGTCGCTACCCTCGAAAGACTTTTTCCACTGCGTTCCTGCTTCCAGCAATATTTTGCCATCGCGGCTATAGTCCGGCAGATTAAATCCAGGATCGAAAAACAGTGGGCTGCCACGCACCGGCGCCGGATTGAACTCAGGGTACAAGTTCACAAAGGTAGAAAGACTGCTGCTGTTGTCTGTGCTAAAGAAGTCCCAGACCAGCATGGCCTGGCTCAGGCGTGCATCTTCGATATCTATAATGGTGAAGTCGCGAAACTCGCTGTTATTGATGATATCCAATACCGAGTTACCAACGGTCTCACCCCACACCACTGTCTGCCGCCCCAGCTTGAAACTGTGGGCACCGCTGCTGCGCTGAATGAAAAGGTCATTGAGCTGACCTTCCGTGTCTATGCTGTCCTGATTCGTTGTGTATTCGTAGTCCTGATTCCAATACACCCGGTACCACATGCTGCCCTGAATCAACCAACCCGGCGCAATGGGATTCTGGTAGCGGACATTGAACTGCAGCCGATTGGTTTCCAGGTCGGCTGGTTTGGGAAATTTGCCGAATGCGCCGAGATCGATGCTGTGATTGTTGATCTGCCCTGATGTGGATTGACTGATGCGAATAGTAAAGTCTTCGAACCAGGCTTCAGTTGCTGATTGCTCTTCCTCATCGAAGGCAGCCGCAAAAATGTCATCGTCAAAGCCAAAGTCGACGCTGGGATCGAAGCTCACGTCAGGGTCAAGCACCAGCGGTTCATCCTGCTGCCCCTGAGCAGTTGCAGCGCTGAATAACATGGCCAGGACCAGGCCAGTGCGAGGGAATCGCGGCATCCGTATGACCCTTGGTCTAGTCGACTTGTTGACGAAGCTTTTCCAACTCGGTCTCGCGGAATGCCACATCAGTCAGGGTGCGGGTGGTGAGGAACTCATCTTCTACGGCTATATCGGTGTGAATCTCGAGGAACGCCATATTGGAAAGGCGGTTGCTTACCAGATTCATCATGGTAAGCGAACGGGCCATCCAGGTGCCGTTTACCAGCTCCACCCGGGAAGCTAGCAGGCGTTTAATTTCATTGTCATATTGATCGAACATTTCAACCCGCAGCACAATAAAACGTTCCTTGTCCACATAGTTAATGGTTTTTGAGTAGCGGGATTTGCGTGCGCGCTCTGCATTGGGGATGAGTTCGATTTTCCAGACCTCGCGACCACCCTCGGTTGTCTCTTCGAGAACCCTGATCTCATACTCTTCCAGCTTGCCGGTGTCCGTATCCTCGGTGGTGAACTCTGAGCCAAACACCGAGGCAGGTTCCGAATCGTCGTCGGAGTTGCCGCTGGCGATGCGTTTGACCCGCCCCAGGGCTGACAAATACAACCAGGTCTCGTTGTCACGCTGGGTATCGTCGTAGGCATAGCTCAACATGCCAACGCCGCGCTCGGCCGCGGGTTCGAGGACGATAGTGACACTCTTGGTGTCTTTGCCGTCGTCACCAAAATTTTTGCCTACAGATTCCAGTGACTTGATGCGGGGGCGCTCCGCGCAGGTAATGCGGCTTTCCTTAATGCCGAAGCGGCAGGTGGATAACTGCATGCGATTGAAAGCGGAGTCGGACGTAGCACGCTGGTTTTCCTCGACCAGCTCCATGATTTTCAGCCCGGTCATTTCCTGCGCGCTGGCGAGGTTGCCAAGCAGACTGATAAAAACGGCCGTCACAATGAATAGGGATCGCAAGTTCATGCCAGTTTCTCCGTGAAAGTTATTCTAGTATCGGCACCTTTTACGCCAAAGGTAGGTTTGAAAACCATGATCATGGCAGGAATCAGGAACAAATCGCACAGCAGCGCAACAAAGATGGCGGCAGAGCCGAAGAATCCCATTTTTGCCATACCGAGGTAGTCGGAAAAACTGAGCAGGGCGAATCCCAGCCCCAGCACCATGGTGGTGAACATCACGGCCTGGCCGACATCACGAATGGTGGTGATCAGGGATTCACTGATGCTACCGGTTCGGATTAGCTCCACTCGATAATGGGTCATGAAGTGGATGGTATCGTCCACGGCGATGCCAATAATAAGCGGCGCGATCAACAGGGTGTCCGTATCCAGGGCGATGCCGAGCAATCCCATCAAGCCAAAGCCCAGCAGGGCAGGAATCACGTTTGGTATCATAGCCATCAGTCCACCCTGCAATGAACCCAGGGTGACGATCATAATGACGCTGATCACGCCGATGGCGAAGATAAAGCTGGAATACTGAGAGTTGGCCACCTCATCCGCCATGCGCATCAGCAGCGCCATGGAGCCAGTAAGATAGACTTCCAGTTCAGGAAACTCCTGTTCCAGACCAGCAAATACTTCGTCAATTTCCACCGAGATTTCATCGAAGAAAAGCTGGTACTGGTAGCTGCCAGCGTTATAGATATTGAGGGAGATATGTGAGCGACTGTAATCATCGGATACGAGTGCGCGTCGGTCCTCGGGATTGGCGCTGTTAAACAGGTACAGCAGCTGAGAGATCATCTGCGCGTCTTCTGGCACCCGATAATAGGCTGGATCATCATCACTCATGATCTGGTAGGTGTCTTTTACGATGTTGGCCAGGGAGTTGGTGCGCGTGACCTGATCGGCGTAGCGGCTTTCGATACGGCTCTGGAGTTCGTCGATTGCCTGCATCAGGCGCGGGTTATACAGGCCGTCGGTGGTGTGGGTGTCTACCATGATGACCATGGACATGGCGCCCGCCATGTTCTCATCGACGGTTTCGTAGGCCACGCGGATGGAGCTGCCTTCTTTAGTGAGCTCGGTCATATTGGAATCAATCCGAATCAGTGACATGCCGTAGGCGCATACCACAAACAGCGTGCCGAACAGGCCCAACACTACCCAGGGTCGACGAGCGACAATGTAGGGTACATAGGAAAGAATCTGTAGCTGCCAGTTCACCACGACATAGGTCATCAAGGAGATGACCGTAATGTATGTACCCACCCACAGTCCGAGCAGGGCATATACCGCGATGAAATACACCACGGCGAGGCCCGCTTTCTTGCCAACGTACAATTCGTTCCAGCGCTTTCCAATGCGGTCAGCCAGGCTGGCGTCCTGGGCTTCTGGTGCCCCGGGATGCCAGACATCCAGCAGGATTGGCAGCAAGACGATGGTAAAAAAGAATGCCATCACCACACCGAAAGCAGACATAAGTCCGAATACCTGAATCGGCAGCAGGTCGGATGTGGTGAGTGCCAGCACCCCTGCCATGGTGGTGACGGTAGTTACCATGATCGCGAGGCCGGTTTTGCCGTAGGAATGGGAAAGGGCATCGTAATGGTCCTCACCCTGGCGCCGGTAGCTGAAATAGGCGCTCATGACATGGACACAGTCGGCGATGCCCACCGCAAACACCAGCAGCACCGTGAGTGAAATCATCTGAGAAATAGTAACCCCAAGCCACACCGTGATTCCCCAGGTCCAGGCCATGCTGGCGGCGATCGTGACTATGGGCCATAGCACCGCGCTAAAACTGCGGAACAGGATGTAAAGCAGCAGGGTGAAGATCAGCACCATGACAATACCCAGAGTCATCATCTGATTCAGGGTGTCCATCATGAATTCCATCATGGGAGGATTGCCGACTGGAAAGAATTCAAACTGATCCGAATACTTCTCATACAGCGCTTTGGTGATGATGTGGAAGTTGGTGTAGCCCAACATGTCCACTGGCTCAAATGAGACCTCCTGGATCTCAGCGCTCTCATCAAACTCCAGGTCGAAGCTGTCGGCATCAGAGAAGGCATCAAAGTCGACGAAGCTATCGTCCAGCACGATGTCAGCGGCATTGACCGCCGGCTCATAGTTCGCAATCGGCTGGGCACCGAAATCGGTCTGAATCATTACTGCGGCATAGCGTGCATCGGCGGAGTAAAAGGCGAGCAGATAGTCTTCCTGCTCCATGGCGCGGGCCTTGATGGCTGCCAATTCCTCGGCGGACTGAGGGATCTGTTGGGGGACCAGACGATTCGACAGCAGCGTATCGCCCTCGTTTTCCTGATAGCGGATATTGGCAATCGACTGCACCCGGCGCACATGATTGAGTTCATCAAAATCGAGCGTGATGCCATTGATTGACTCCGGATAATCTGCCGGGTCCAATTGCTGCCAGTAGCGCAGATCATCAGTGAGTTGCTGGATTGCCAACAGGGATTCGCGCGAAAATACGTCCCCGTCTTTGGCCCGATACACCAGGAACACAGAGTCGTCACTGCCGAACTGGCGACGGTATTCATTCAAGGCCATCATGGACGGATCTTCCTGGTCCAGGAAGCTGTCGGTGGTCATGTCCAGTTCAGTGCGAGTGTAAATTCCCCACACCATCATGGCGCTGATAACGATCAGGCCAGTGAGGACAAATTGCTTATAGCGCAACACCCGGTTGGGTGCCTGCGCAAAAGCATCACTGAGCGCGATTAAGATTCTCTCCATGTTTACTGCTCCTCAGGTGCCTTAGGCATCGGCCCAGAGTTATTGTGAGTCCCGAGGCTGCAGGGAAATCCCGCAGGCTGTCTCTTTTTGTTTATTGCCCAGTTGCTTGCCCATAAAGTCGTTTACAGCGAATAAACGGTTCAATATGAAACTGGCAGGGTCGAAAGGGTCTGTGTGCCCCTTTGAAGTCTATCAATGATAACTGTTGCAGGCGCTACACGCACTCAGGGCTGTGAATTCTATGGGCACTGGTATACATCGAAACGCTGCTGGCCATCGGTAACCTCATTGGTGGCGACGATGACGTTACCTCCCATGTCACCTGCCTCATTCCGGGCCAGGGTGAATAATTCGTTCTGTTGGCGTTCGCTGCTGCGCTCGATAAGCAGCAACCGATCCATGGTTGAGGAGCTGGCCCGTCCTATGGCTTCACAGTTACTGACCTGCGATATTGATCGAATTTCAACCTGCTGGCCAGCGGCGGTGAGCTGGACCCAACTGCTGCAGGCAGCAAATGTCAGAAACGAAACAGAAGTGGAGAGAACTCTAAACATGGTGGCTACCCTCTGATGATTGGGTGGCTTGCTATTCACGCCAGATTTGGCAAACTGCCGGCGACCAGCCCAATGGATTAAGGGCTATGTTACCATCTCCCAGTTCCCAAATTCGCCAACAAGGTCAATAAAAGAGCAGCATATTTTGACTTCCCCTGTCGACACAGATCTGATGGATCAGCTCAAAGCCATTGTTGGTCCTGCTGGATTCCGTGAAGGCGAGGATATTGATCTCAAGAACTATCGGGACTGGATGGGGGCGAGATCGATTCGCCCCCCGCTATTGCTGCGACCCGCTTCGACCCAGCAGGTTTCCGCTATCCTTAAGGCCTGTCATGCGTCCGGGCAGGCAGTTGCGCCGCAGGGTGGTATGACTGGCCTGGTATCTGCCGCTGCACCGCAGGAAAATGAAATTGCCCTCAGCCTCGAACGCATGAAGCAGGTAATAGAGGTAGATCCGGTTACCGCCACCATGACAGTTGAGGCTGGGGTGGAGCTGCAGACAATTCAGGAGCAAGCCGACAATCTTGAGCTGCTGTTTCCCCTGGACCTGGGCGCGAGAGGCAGCTGCACGATCGGCGGCAACCTGTCGACCAACGCAGGTGGCAACCGGGTGATCCGCTACGGTATGACCCGTGACCTCGTGGTTGGTTTGGAGGCAGTGCTACCGGATGGCACTATCATTGATGGCATTCATAAATTGCGTAAAAACAATACGGGTTACGATCTCAAACAGTTGTTCATCGGCAGCGAAGGCACATTAGGGATCATCACTCGCGCTGTGCTTAAACTGGCGCCAAAACCAAGCAGTCAGTCAGTTGCACTGTGTGGGGTTGAGAATTTCGACAAGGTTTCAGCGCTGCTTGTGCACATGCAGTCTGCGCTCGGGGCAAACCTGACGGCTTTCGAGGTGCTGTGGAATAATACCTACCGTCTGGTTGATGAGAAGGTGCCGCATGTCACTGTTCCGTTAGAAGCAGAGCATGCGTACTATGTTTTAGTTGAGAGTATGGGGTCTAATGCTGACAATGATGCCGAGTTATTTGTCGATGCATTGGGTGAGGCCAGTGAGCAGGGACTGGTGGTTGATGCGGTAATCGCTGATTCTGATACCAAGATCGGTAGCCTGTGGGCGGTGAGAGATGGTGCTGCAGAAGTGATGGGTATCGGCTTCATGCATGCCTATGACGTGAGCCTTGATATCGCCGACATGGGATATTTTGGCGAAGAAGTTGAACGACGTCTGCGTGAGGTGTGGCCCGATGCGGTGATGGGACTGTTTGGGCACATTGGCGATGGTAATGTGCATATCATTATCAACATAGGCCCAGACACGAAGTCCCTGCACCTGCAGATTGACGAGGTGATTTACAGACTGATTCAGGAGCTGAATGGTTCAGTCTCCGCTGAACATGGTATCGGCGTGATGAAGAAGCCCTTTCTTAGCTATAGCAAGAGCGAGGCAGAAATCATGCTGATGCAAACTTTAAAGCAAGCCATAGATCCCAAGGGTATTCTTAACCCTGGCCGGATTTTTTAAAATCAAAACAGGGAGTAAGACATGCCAAACAACAACCTTGAAGGCAAGAACGTAGTCATCATTGGTGGCACTGCAGGCATTGGCCTGGCCGCTGCTAAAATGGCCAGTGAGTTAGGTGCCAATGTGTGGGCAGCCGGGCGATCCGAGCGTCATATTGCCACTGCCAAAGAAGTAAGTGGTGGCAGCTTCGAGGTCAGGCAGGCCGATACCCATGATGCCGAAGCGCTCGATGCGATCTTTAAGGAAGCTGGGCAAATTCATCATCTGGTATCCGCTGCAGTGGGCGGCGAACGTACCCTGCTACCATTCCTGCAGCAAACCCAGGAGCAATTCCAGGCCGCCTATGACAAGCTTTGGGGTTATTGTAACGTGGTGCGCGTCGGTGCTCCCTACCTTGAGGACGATGGGGCAATCACCCTCGTAAGTGGCTCACCCGCACGCAAGCTGGCAGTGGGCCAATCTCCCTTGAGTTGTGTTGGCGCCTCGGTGGAAAACCTGGTGCGTTGCCTGGCACTGGAATTGGCGCCGATCAGAGTCAACGTGGTTTCGCCAGGGACCATCGACACAGCAATGTTTGACCACTTTGGTGAGGAAAAACAAGAGCGCCTCAATGCGATGACTGCATCGCACCTCATCAAGCGGGCAGGAACCTCGGAAGAGGTAGCCTCGGGTATCCTGTTTGTGATGCAGAATGAATTCGCCACGGGCACGACTGTCGATGTCGATGGTGGACGCTTGTTGAGTTAGATCCATCAAGTCATGCAAATGAGAAAATAGAGCTAATTACTGGAGCAACAAGTGGTAGATGTAGCGGAGAATCTGGGCGTTGACCCAGACCTGAGTCTGATTGATGCGGTTTATGCCCGTCGATCTGTGCGCGGTTATCTGGATAAGGAAGTGCCGCAGAATGTGCTGAATCGGATTTTTGAAATCGCCCAGCAGTCACCATCTAATTGCAATGTGCAGCCCTGGAAGGTGTACGTGGCTTCAGGTGAACTGAAAGAGCGTCTGCGCAAGCAGATGGTTGAGAATACCGTTGGCGCGGTACCACCTAACCCCGACTATGAATATCGCGGCGACTTTGCCGATGAGTATCGAACCCGGCAAGTGGAATGTGCCGTGGCCCTGTATTCGAAAATGGGCATCGAGCGCGGTGATAAAGAAGGGCGAATGCGGGCGGTGCTGCGCAACTTCGAGTTTTTTGACGCGCCTTACATCGCTTTTATCGGTATGAATCCTAATTTTGGCACCACTGTCGCCATCGATGTTGGCATGTGGGCACAGACCTTGATGTTGACCATGGTGGCTTTCGGCCTGCACAGCTGCCCTATGGGTACTATGCGCAACTACCCGGATATGGTGCGAGATGCCTTCGATATTCAGGATGGTACGAAAATATTATTCGGGATAAGCTTCGGCTACGAAGATCCAGCGGTCCCGGCTAACGAAACCCGAACCACCAGGGACTCCATCTCTACCAACATAGTATTCAAATCGGCTTAGCAGTCTATGAGCTTTAAACCTGTCGTTCTGTTGTATGACCTCGATAATGAATTGGTCGACGAGTGCTCCACACTCATCGGCCACACTGGCTTGTACACTACGATCAACACCTATAATGAAACCAACGCGCTGGAAGTCATTCAGCAGTACAACCGGGGATATGGGCTGCTGACAAACCGTCTGTCCTGTGTGATTACCGGCTGGAATAGCTACAAGAAGCCGAGGGATCAACTGCTGTTCAAAATGAGAACACAGGAGAAGCGCAGCCCATTTCGTGGTCCAACGCCTGTCATCATAATTACTGAAGATCATCGCCTGGACTTGCGACAACTGGCTCTTGACCCAATGGACGGTTATGTTGCTGCCTACCTGCATGCCGATGATTTTCAGGAACACATCAGCGATATTTTGCACAAGATCGTGTTCGGCAACCGGGCCCATGAGATGAACTCCATAGCCTATGCCAAGCTCCAGCGCGAGCAGGATGAGTGACCCCGCAAGCGGATGGATTGCATGCACTCGCCTGCCAAGGAGAAATGAATATGCAAGCAACGATGCAACTTTTCGGCATTATGATGGCTGTCATGCTGCCTGTTAGCCTCATCGTGTTTATCACGGAATATTTCAAACTCAAGAAGAACACCAGTGCGCAAACCGGAGACCTGCAGAAAGAGTTGGAAAAGCATTCAACCAAGGAGCTCATGCAGGAAGTGGCCGCGCTTAAGGAGAGGATTGTCGTGCTTGAGAGCATCGTGACTGATCGCAGCTTCGATCTGGAGAGAAAGATCGGCAATCTATGAAGGTAGCAAGTCACATTGGCGAGTCACTCAGGTCATAAACCTTACCTCAGGTCCGTAAGCAAAAGAGCTGGTCAGCTAAGCCTGCCTAAATCGCACAACGAAAAAAGCCGCTTACGCGCAGAAGGTCGCGAAAGCGGCTTTTAGGTTCTGCAAGTTTAGGCGCTGCTGGTTAATATCAGCCGCCCAACTTGGTATCAGGCGGGTTCAGTCATACAGAACACATTCAGCTTGTTGCCGTCCAGATCGCGAAAATACCCGGCGTAAAAGGTGTCACCACGGGGACCGGCAGCTCCCTCATCCTGGGCGCCAAGCTCAAGCGCCTTCTTGTAAATCGCATCCACTTTTTCCTTGCTGTCCACGGCCAGCGCAATCATGACGCCATTACCAACACTGGCAGGATTGCCGTCATGTGGCGTGGTAATTGACAGCGCCGGTGCCTGTGGGTTCACTGCCCAGGCGATAAAAGATTCCATTTCCATGAAACGAGACGCACCCATTTCGGCTAACAGTTCATCGTAAAATTTTGCCGAGTTTTCCAGGTCGTTGGTACCCAGCGTGACATATCCAATCATGATTTCCCTCCAAGTTTGATTGTTAATGTGAGTTTTTCAGTTCCCGGTAGCGGAAACAATTACCTGTATGGTCATTGACCAGGCCTGCCGCCTGCATGAAGGCATAGCAGATTGTGCTGCCCACAAATTTGAATCCACGTTTCTTGAGATCCTTTGACATTTCATCACTAGTAGCCGTGGAGGCGGGCACATCTTTGCGCAGATTTCGTTTTCCGTCGATGGTCTTGCTATCCACAAAGGACCAGATGTATTGATCAAAGCTGCCGAACTCTCGCTGCACCGCCTGACAGGCCTTGGCATTGCTACGAATCGAGTAGAGCTTCAGGCGGTTGCGAATAAGGCCGGCGTCCAGCAGGTGCTTCTCAATGGTTTTGTCGGAGAGTCGCGCCACCTTATCGATCTCAAAGTTCTTGAAGCATTTGCGATAGTGATCTCGCTTCTTCAGGACGGTGATCCAACTCAGCCCGGCCTGCTGACCTTCCAGGCAGATAAATTCGAACAGCAGCCGGTCGTCATGAATTGGGACGCCCCATTCCTCGTCATGATAAGCAATGTAAATCTTGTCTGTGCCTGGCCACCAACAGCGTTTGGTCATGGCTTTGGGTTCTTCCTGTCGTTTTTATTCTGGATTCTTGCTTTAAATTCTTATTCTGGTTGCTTGCTTGTCTAATAGCTGTCTTTATGGGAGGCGTATTAAAAAGTGTCGGTGAACTTCAGAATACTGTATATAAATACAGTATTCTGATCAAGCGATTTCTCGGCTCGACGGCACTCAGATCTTCTGTTTTCGCCATGGTAACCACTTGGCTAATTAGTGCAAACCATAAGCAGTTAGCTATCACACGCTGGCGACTATTCTGAGCCGTCTCTATATTGCTGTCAGAGAAGGCGTTCGTCGGCTATCTCGACTTTCGCTGGCAGCGCGCAAAGTTTTGTGCCGGATTTTGCTTCAATGCGGCTTCACTTCCTTGGGTTGATCAAGGACAATCCCCGTCTCGAATTACAACAGCTTGACTGCGCGCAGCAATTAAGAAATATCAGACAGTGCTCAGTGGAGTATTTGCCTAAAACAGGAGAGATTGAGATATGTCTAAAGCGATCATGCAATGGCTCAGTGGTGTAGTCGCGGTACTTGTACTGTGCACCGCACAATTTTCTGCAGCGCAAGAACGAAACTATATCAACCCAAGCAGTCCAGGTGGCAGTGGCTCGCCGTTTAGCGGTGCCGTGATGACCGACGATACCCTGTATATATCAGGCATGCTGGGCTTGGAAAATGGACAGGTCCCCAGCGACCCAGCCCAGGAAGCTCGCAACGTGCTAAACGCTATTCAGGGTACTCTGGAAGAGGCCGGTATGAGCATGGATGATCTGGTCTATGTGCAGATCTTCTGCTCTGATGTTAGCCACTACGATGCCTTCAACGCGGTCTATCGCACGTATTTCAGCCAGGAATTTCCAGCTCGTGCTTTTATCGGTGCAGGAACGCTGTTGTTTGATGCCCGCTTCGAAATTCAGGCCATTGCCGTCAAGCGCCCCTGAGTTTTCCTGGCTCATTTCCTGAGTCAGCTGGAGCAGCCCTGGCTGCTCCGCGGCTGACCGTTACAAACAATTACAACTCTATGCTTTAGCTCAGCGCTAAGCGGTTGATATTGTTATATCTTTATAAAGCGCGGCTCCATCAAGAGAGCCTTAATAAGCATTGCCCGATAGCAGGTTTTCTCATGGTTAGTATTACGCGGTGTCAGGCCCTGTGTGCGGGTTTGATAGCACTCCCGATTGTTATTTCTTCCGCTGCCTCGGCACAGCAACTCAGCTCTGAATCTGTGCGACCGACCACCCAGGCTGTGGCACTGACTGCTGTGCCCACAATTGATGGTGAAGTGCTAGGGGATGCTGCCTGGGCCGGCATCACACCGACCAGTGGCTTTACCCAGGTTCGGCCCAATGAAGGTCAGGCTGCCACACAAAATACAGAGGTATTCGTCGGTTTTAGTGATGACACCCTTTACATCGGCGTCATGGCCTATGATGAAAATCCTGAAGCGATTCTCGTAACAGACAGCCGCCGAGATTCTCCACTTGATGACACGGACAGTTTTCAAGTCATTATTGATGGTTTGCTTGATCGTCAGAATGGCTACGTCTTTGGTACTAACCCATCCGGAATGGAATTTGATGCCCAGGTTATCAACGAGGGCGGCAGCGGTGGCTTCGGCGGCCGCGGTGGAGGCACTGGAGGGTTCAACACTAACTGGGATACCACCTGGGAGGTTGAAGCACAGATCACTGAACAAGGTTGGAGTGCGGAATTTGCCATTCCTTTTGTTGCTCTGCGTTATGGCAACGGTGATTCCCAGACCTGGGGCATAAATTTTCAGCGTAACATCCGTCGCAACAATGAGGAGTCCTACTGGGCACCACTTGATCGCAACTTTAATCTGCGTCGTGTGTCGGAAGCTGGCTTCATTGAAGGAATTGAAGTGCCCAGTCAGCGACTACTGCAGGTAACCCCCTATGTTCTCAGCCTCAGTGAGCGCGGTGGTAATTTGACCTCAACCCAATCCCGGGAAGAATACGGCGTCGATATGAAGTGGGGCATTACGCCAAGTCTCACACTTGATATGACCGTCAATACCGACTTTGCTCAGGTCGAGGTTGATGATATTCAGGTGAACCTTGATCGCTTTAGCTTGTTCTTCCCGGAGAAGCGCCCCTTTTTCCTGGAAAACGCGGGCCAATTCGCGATCGGTAATCCGCGTGAAGTTGAGCTTTTCTTTAGTCGTCGAATTGGCATTAACGCGGGTACGCAATTTCCAATCGAAGCCGGCGGGCGCTTGACCGGTAAGATTGGTGATACCACAAATGTTGGTCTGTTACGCATGCGTACCGAAGGCATCGAAGGAACCGTTCCTCAGAACGATTTCTCTGTGGTTCGCATCAATCAGGAACTTCCCAATCGCTCAGCGATAGGCATGATGTTTGTGGAGCGGGATGGAAGTGGTGCAGTCAATGGGGTTCAGGGTGACGACATCAATCGCACCTATGCGATCGACGGGCGCTGGGGTATCGGCAATTATACTGTTATTCGCGGTTGGGTATCTCAAACAGAGACGCCAGGGGTCAATGGTGATGATATGGCCGGCGGCGTAACCTGGAACTTCAACGACGAAGACTGGGCCCTGAATGCTGGTTATTCCGAGGTTGGAGCTAACTTTAATCCAGAAGTTGGTTTTTTGGCCCGAAAAGATTTTCGTAAATACGAGGCGGGCTGGCGCTATCGCTACCGACCGGAAAATTGGGGGCAACTGCAGGAGTTGCGCCCACATATGAACTATCGCGGTTATTGGGATTTCGATGGTAACCAGCAGACTGGTTACCTGCACATCGACAATCACTGGGAATTTAACAGTGGCATGGAGATTCATACTGGGACGAACTTCACCCAGGAAGGTGTATTTGAATCCTTTGAAATCGTGGATGGTGTGACCGTACCGGTGGGTGATTATGAGCACCAGGAGGCACAGCTGGTTTACTGGAGTAATCGAAGTGCACCATTCAGTGTGAATTTTTCTTCGCGTATTGGTGGCTTCTTTGGTGGCGACCGCGAGAATCTGGATTCTACAATTCGCTATCGCGTGGGTGAAAAGTTTACCAGCGAGCTCACGTGGAGCCACAGCAATATTGACTTGCCTGTGCCAGGTGGAGACTTTGAAGTAGACATTGCTCGTTTTCGCGCTACCTATGCCTTCACGCCGCGCATGACCTTGCAAACTCTGGTGCAATACAACAAGCGTGACGACGTGATTTCAACCAATCTGCGTTTCGCCTGGTTGCAATCGGCCAACGCCGGTCTCTACATCGTGTATAACGAAGTGGATGAGAACAATATGCTGTTTGCACCGCGCGAGAATGCCCAGCAGTTTGCTGTTAAATACTCCCGCATCCTGAATATCTTCAATTGAGAGTTGGTCCGGTGAACTAGTTTGGCGGGTCAAGCCTGTCTGCATTCTCCGCTTCCAGCATTTCCACAATGCCCTGGCGAATGCTGTTGGTGGAGATACTGACTTCAAACAGGAACAGCACTAGCCCAAGAATCATAAACGTCATCGTAAAGATGAACAGGGTAGCGATGGCGGCGGACAGATCGGAGCCGGTGAGCTCACCAAAAAACAGGGTGACAATCACCAGGCAAACCAGTAGCGCTGCGCACACAAACATGCGCAGCGACCAATTCACTAGGCGGATACGTTTCCATAGACCAGCGGTTTCAGCTTGCAAGGCCGCAAGATGCGAGTCGTGGGTTTCAGACACCAGCCGCGTTTCTACCACTCGGGCCCGATCCACAACCCGGCCCAGTCGTACCGACAGTACATTAAGCATGCCGGCGATACCCGCCAATAAAAACACCGGCGCAACCGAAAGCTGAATCACTCCAGCAATAGTTTCGACGGCGTTAGCTTCCATAGTAGCTGAGTCTCAGGTGGCGGCTTTAGCGTCCAGGTCCTTCCAGTGACGGGCGCCGTTACCGGGAGTCCGGGTCAGGTTGATCCAGATCTCTGAGGCGGCAATGTTAGTTACGCCGGCCATCCAGAACGTGGTGCCAAACAGCACAGCAATGCCGATCTCGGAATTGGCCATCAAGATGCCAAGCATGACCCGCTCGGTAGCAATAGCCAGCATCAGGGCCCAGCTGCGAATCATCCATTCCCGGTGCGCGCCAATTTTTTTCGCGCGAATGCTCGTGTAGGCCTTGTACATACAGAACAGGGTATAAAAGGCAAAGAAAGTGGTCGCCATGGACTCATTAAAGCCCTGACCGTCGACCCCCATAAAGGGCTGAAAGATACCAATAAAGCCGCCGGAGAAAGCAGCGATGCCGCCAGCGACTAGCCAGACTCGCCCACTCCAGCGGTGGAAATTCAGGTAGTTCTTGCGAATGGGGCGGATAAACTGCAGCGGCCCCAGGCAGAAGATCAGTAGCCCTGTAACGAGGTGCGCCCAGCTGGCGGGGGAGAACTGCACATAACGCCCATCGAAGGGATTAAACTGTTCAATAGGATCGGTGAATTCCTGGGAACTCGCTTCTATCAGAAAGTCGCCTCGCCCAAAAATCGCGGTAAGCCCGGTAAAAATCAGCACAGCCATCATCAACCAGCCGCCAATCTCCAGCACTTTGCGCAGGGTACGTGCGCTCGGCACACTAAATTCAAGCTCCGGCGTTTCGCCGCCGGCAGTCATATCAGTCATAACCAGGCCCCCAAATTGACCAGATATCCTTTTGTCGCAAGCTTAACTGTGGTGGTGGATAATATCTAGGAGTCTTGCGGGCTGATAGAACGTGCAATTTCGGGGTAGGTGGTGGGCCACTGCCAGCATTTACCTCTGACACGGTCCGCGCCGCTCCGCGGTTCCCTCGCTCCCCAAAAGCCCGAACCTGCGGTCCGGTCTTTTTGGCTCACTCGGCGCTGGCCCTTTATTGTGTCTGAGGTATACACTGCCAGCGGCCTGTCAATTTACGTGGTAGCTCACTCAGTGATCCCATTCTCACAAACAGATATAGTCTTCGATTCAACGCGCCCGTAGCTCAACTTAATCAAGGCTTATCCCGGAGTGACCCCAATCTCACAAACAGATATAATATTCGATTCCACGCGCCCGTAGCTCAGCTGGATAGAGTAACTGGCTTCGAACCAGTTGGTCGGGAGTTCGAATCTCTCCGGGCGTGCCATATTTAGATTTAATATCTAACAATATCAATAACCTAAGCAAAAAATCTTCCTCTGCCGTATACATAAGCGTATACATAGTTGCGATTGAGGTAAGATATGGTTTCTCTTGCTTTAGGTACGCTCAACGTGTCTGTTCAGTATCTGTTTAAGCCAAAAGGTCGGCTCACTTGGCATTATCGTCGACATGTTCCCGTCAGTGTAAAAGCTCACTACCCTCAGCCTCATATTCTTAAGTCTTTGCAGACCAGAGACGATGTCGAAGCTGCGAAGCTCGCAACAGAGCTAAACCGACATTACGAAGAAGAGTTCAGCCGTCTCGAACGTGGTTTGCCCAAGACTCATGCACAACCAACTTACGAGCTAGCGCTAGAGAAACTCAATACCTTTGGGCTTTACCGCAATGCAATTAATGATCAGAGCGCGCCGGTAGATGTGGCAACTGATTTTTTAAATCATTTGGAAGATAAGCTCAGAGCAGTTATTCCAAAGGAGCAATTGGAAGCTATTTGGTACAAAGGTGAGCCTATACCTGAAGGGTTGCTGAAAGCCGTTGATTCAGCCGCCTTGGAGTTAGTGCAGGGCAAATACAGACCCAGAGCTTCGTTTTACATGGACAGCTATGTCAGCCTATTGGGACGCACAGAAGATAGAAAATTTATCAACAGTGTAAAACTGGCAATAAAGTGTTTGCTTGAGTTCCTGCCAGACAAGCCTCCAGGAGACTATACAAGAGCAGACGTTCGGAGGTTGATTAACGGTCAACTGGAAAAGGGTGATGTAAAAACAGCAACCGTTGATAGGCGGATGAGTATGCTCAGGGCAATGTTCAATAAAGTGACAAAAGAGCATGAGTTAAAAGAGGATATGCTTCATCCGTTCAACGATTATAACGTGCCCGGTTTACGAGAGGATGCAATTCAAAGGCAAGACTTCAGCGCTGAAGAGTTGACGTTACTTAGAGGTAATATTGCGCAAAGAAAGCCCCACATACAGTCCCTCGCTCACTTGATGCTTGAAACTGGCCTAAGAGTTAACGAGTGTTGCGGGTTAAAGGTTGAGGACGTAATCCTTGATGCAGATACACCGTATGTCGTGATCCAGAGAAATCCGTTTAGGCGATTGAAGACAAGGAGTAGTCGCAGATATATACCACTTGTTGGCGTGGCGCTGAGCGCTATGGTTCGCGAGTGTAAAGGCAAGGAACCCAAGGACTGGTTATTCCCGTCATACATAGACGAAACTGCGCAGACTACCAAGAACACTTCAGCATCAGCAGCGGTTAACAAGCGAATCAGGTCTGTTTTAGGTGAAGATGCGCCTACTCGCCACAGTTTTAGGCACTCCTTTAACTCGAGGCTACGGAACGTAGAGTGTCCCAAAGACATAAGGGATGAGCTAGGTGGTTGGGCAAGTAGTGTGTCAGACAGATATGGCTCTCCTGCTGATATAAAGATTAAGCAACGTTATTTGTTGCAGAGTATTGATGCGCCTAGTGGTGTTGATTGGGCCTAGATTAAAAAATAAGAGATGTAAGGAGATAGAGATGAATTGGGATGCGTTAGGAGCTATAGCGGAGGCAATCGCGGCACTAGCATTTTTGGGGTCTTTTTTATTTGTTAAGCAACAAATGAAACAGAATCATGAAATGACTAAAGCGGGTAATCAGAGAGAAATTTTAAACGCTTTACGTGATTTCTTTGCTCTAACACGATCCGATCAAGAACAATTTCATGCTGTTGCAAAGTGCTTAAAAGAATACGAGGCAGCTGATGTACGCAGCAGACATATATTCACGATGTGGGTCGTTGACTTTATGTTAATAGCCGAACAGGCATGGTATATGCGGCGTGATGGGTATATCAATAAAGCCTCCTACAACGGAGTTGAAAACTTATGTCTCGCCATATTGATTACTGAAGGTGGTCAGAAAATTTGGCCTTCAATTAAAGATTCGTGGGGGCAGGATGTATCAGATCATATGCAAACATGCTTGCAGAGAGCGGGGAGAAATGCTCCAAAGGTCTATGAGGTATTCCCGTATTTTTAGGCAAATTTAGTGACAAGCAGTGTGTCAGATGGATATGGCTCGCCTGCTGATA
>Ga0181558_10002228_pt1 | contig 18507 bp, 15 predicted proteins | sample 011ome_22_FD_133754 | JGI IMG/M metagenome (GOLD analysis project Ga0181558, IMG submission 133754) | Coastal salt marsh microbial communities from the Groves Creek Marsh, Skidaway Island, Georgia - 011507BT metaG (megahit assembly) | ecosystem: Environmental > Aquatic > Marine > Intertidal...
AAAGAATCGCGTGTATTATCGATATACCTAGTAGTTAGTAGATTGTGTTATTATATTATTAATCAGATTTGGTCGATTTTCTCTCCCTCCCCTTTCTCGCCTTTCGCTCGCAACGTTTCGCCCTCGAGGCGAATGCCCGCCCAACCGTTCTTCATAAAACTCCGGATGTTCAGATGCGACTGTCCCTCCGGAGTATCCAACACGTCCTGATAATGCTCGCAAAACAATCTCAAAGTCATCTCCTCCGTAAAATCGTGCATTTTCGCGAAATAAAACACTTTATTCGATCCCGCGTTCGTCCCCGCTTTGTTCTCGGTTTCAAACCCATCCGTCCCGACGCCACTGCTGTACCCAAACTGCGGATTATGGTCGTACAGTTCGTCGATTTTCGCCATCACTTCGGTAAATTTCACGTTCGCGAGGCCAAACTCTTGCGAGGAGAGTTCTTTCAGCGCTTCGAGGACGTGCTTTGCGGTCGGCGCGGACGTCGCGGACGCGACGGCTATTTTCATCTTGTCCAAAAGCTCTCGGTCGCCGCCGGTTTCTGACGACGACCGACAAAAGCGCTCTCGAGTGATTATTCGTCCTCCTCCGCGCGAAAGAGTTCTTCTAAACGACGACGACGACGACGACGCAGGCGGCATTCTCGCGGCGGCGCGGGATGAGACAGACATTGATGCGCGCGAGTGATATATCGACGAAGAAAAGGTGCACCTTTTTTAAGTAAAGTTTTCCCGAGAAAAGTCATCACAAAAGATATGAAAAGCACATCATCATTCAGCGCTCCGGCGGCGGCGGCGGCGACGACTTTGTCGAGAAGAAGAAGAAGAAGAGGAGGTTCGGGAACGCCGCGACGAGTTGGCGCCAAAGGCGGCGGCCTGAAGAACGGCGCCAACAACGTCGTCGACGTCGACGTCGACGTGCGCGTGGAGCGATTGGTTTTGGATGCGGACGACGACGCGAAGGAAGAAGAAGCAGCGTTTGAAGTCGTGCGCGCGACGGCGACGACGACGACGACGACGACGACGACGGGCGGCGGAGAACAAAGGATAGATGAAGATAGAGATGGTATTTTGTGTCTGTGCGTTCCTGGGAACCCGGGCGTGGCGGAGTATTACTCCAACTTTGCGCGAGCGCTGAGCGAAGCTTTGCTCAGAGAAGAAGAGCAGCAGCAAAAATCGGTCACGGTCGAATGCGTCGGGTTTCTTGGACACTACTGCGACGAAACTTTGACGAGCGCCAAGACGCGACGGTGGTTCACGCTGGAAGAGCAGAAGGCGCACGTGCTGAAGTACGTTCGCTCGAGAGTAGAGGAAGAGAAGAAGAGGAACGGAGAGAACGCGTGTTTTCTCGTCGGGCATTCCATCGGGGCGCACGTCGCGATGCACGCGGTGAAGGAGATGCGGGAAGAAGACGTGAAAAGAATGGTTGGGTTGATGCCGTTTTTGCACGTGAACGAGAAATCAAACGTGCAGAAGTTTTTAGCGTGGTTAGTGAGTCTGCGTGTGGTCGTGCGCGCGGTGGCATACGTGCTCGGATTTATGCAAAAGTTCAAGGTTTTGAAAAAAATGATAGAGAAGAGCGCGACGAGAGGAATGAAGTGCGAATTAGGGATATCCGTAACCAAGAGATGGGCGCGCGAAATGTCGTTGGTGAATATGGCGCTGATGGGAGACACGGAGTTTAAGTTTTTGCGCGATTGGAAAGGGAACGTAGTGGACGTGTTGAAAGCGCACGCCAAGAAGATTAGCTTCGTGTACGCTTGCGAAGATCACTGGGGGCCATTGCATCAGAGAGACGAGCTGATTAAGGAAATCGGCGAGGAACTCGAAATCATCACGGATGAGAGCTACAAACACGCGTTCGTTTTGGACGACGAGAGCTCGAACAAATTAGCGTCGCAATGCGCGAGGATGCTCCTCAATAATTAGTTTTTCGCAATTTTCTGAATATTTGTATTTATATATAACACAATGGAATCAATACGCTATAGCTTTCTACACATCATCTTCACAGTCAACATCATCATCTCCAACGCCGCAGCCATACGGCAAAAGAATTTCATTAATCGTATTTGATAGTTTTTGACACGTCGAAGAAGTGTTTCACCTTCTCCTCCGGCGTCCCGACTAACACCCCGTGGCCTAAGTTCAACACGTGCCCTTTCGGCCCGGCTTTCTCGCACACCGTCCTCACCGCCTGCTCAACCGCGTCTTCGCTGGCAAACAAAACCACCGGATCCACGTTACCTTGCACCGCCTTCTCTTGCACCGAATTAATTCTCTTTCTACCATCCGCCATATCAATCGTCCAATCCAAACCTATGCAATCGATATCTAACAACGCCATTCTCTCTAACAAACCGCCGTTCCCGTTCGCGTACAACGTCAACGGAACGTTCGGGTACTTCGATCTCGCCTTTGCAATCACTTGCTGAATGTACGGCTTCGACCATTCTTCCCACATGTGCGGTGGCAACTGTCCACCCCAACTGTCAAAAATCTGCACGCACTGCGCCCCGGCGTCAATCTGATGAATCACGTAGTCCCCGATACAATCCGCGACGTTCGACAACAACTTCTTCAACAACGTCGGGTTACTAAACGCCATCGATTTAATCGTCTTATACGTGCTCGATGATTGGCCTTCCACGATGTACGTGCACAACGTCCACGGTGCGCCAACAAACCCCAACAACGTCGCCGTGTCGCCGATTTCCGAGCGTAAAATTTTCAACGACTCCTCGATGAAAGGCACTTTGCTATAATCCATCGCGTGCATCATCTTCAAGTCCTCCTCCGATCGAATCGTCTTATCGAGCAAAGGCCCTTTGTAATCGTCGATTTCAAACGGAATACCAATCGCCGGCAACGGCGTCAAAATATCAGAAAACAAAATCACCCCGTCCGGTTGAAACGCGCGCCACGGCTGCAACGTGATGTCGACGATCAAATCCGTCGTCTCCGAGCGCTCCCGAAACGACGGCGTTTTCTCCGCCAAGTCGCGGTACACTTTCATGTACCTCCCGGCTTGACGCATCATCCATGCCGGCGGACGTTCGGTCTTCTCGCCTCGAGCCGCGCGCACCAAGAGCGGGTCTTTCTCTCGCGCGTCGTCCGAAGACGACGACGACGCTCGAACGACGAAGGAAGAAGCGTCGTCGCTTTTTTTCAGATACTTTTTCTTATCTGCGATCGATGTGGACGACGAGAAAGCGTATCTTCCTCTAGAAGAGGAGGAGATGAACGAGGAGGACGAAGAGGACGACGTCGACGCCGCGCTGCCGCTGGTCGTTGCAAACATGATGGTTGTTGGTCGATGTCACTTACTTTTTTAAAGGAGTATCCTTGAGCGGTGTGTGCGTGTTGTTTAGAAGCGCGCGCGCGTGTTTTGCGGATTATATCTCGTAGTAGTTTGGTCCGGTTTCGATTTTCTTCAAAATGCATTTATTTAATAAAAAATTTATACGCGCGTTCGAGCTTGGAAAGGAGAACGAAGAACTCTCGTCTCGTCGCTTTCGCGATGATCTTTCTTTTCATCAGCTCTCTCTCTCTCTCTCTCTCTTTCCCTCTCGCTTCTTTCTTCTCGCGGTTGGTTTACTCTCTTTGCTGCGTTTACTTTTTGTTTGATGTTTACTTCTTTTCGACGTTACCTAACAAGGACATGCCCGAGCGGTCTTCCACGTCTTCCCATCCGACGCCTCTCTCCGGGTTTGGTTTCGTTTGTTCGCCGGTTAAATCTTTGCGGCTGGTGATGATGGTTAAATCTTTATCCGAGATGACGCCGGATTGGGGGATGTCTTCGTCCGCGCCGGTGTTTCCACCGCCTTTGAGGAGGAGGACGAGCTCTTCCGTGGACATGGACTCGGTGGATTTTTGTTTGGTCGTTCCTTGCTTCAAGTTGGCGCCGGAGATGACCAATTTCTCGAGCTTCAATTTGGATGCCGCTCGGGAAAGCATTTTGCCTTCCACCGAATTCGCCGTGGCTAAGCGGTAGACGTGCACTGGTTTCGTTTGACCAATTCTGTGCACGCGATCCATCGCTTGCATGTCCGCGTGCGGGTTCCAATCGGAATCGTAGATGATGACCGTATCCGCCGCGGTCAAGTTGATGCCTAAACCGCCGGCACGAGTAGATAACAAGAAAATGTCCACGTTCGGGTCTTTATTGAACGCGTCGATGGCATCTCTTCTTTGCTCTTGTTTCACGGAACCGTCGATGCGACAGACGCGCGTGCCTTTTTGCTCGAAAAACGATTCCAACAAGTCTAACATTCTCGTCATTTGCGAGAAGATCAACGTTTTGTGACCATTTTTGCGCAAAGTAGTCAACAACCGATCCAACAGTTGCATTTTACCGCACTGCGCGACCAACTCCTCCGCGGATGGGAACATGATGGATCCATCTAAACCGCCAGAAATTAAATCCGGGTGATTGCAATTCTTTCTCAGTTGCATGAGCATGTTGTTCAATGCGGTGGACCCAACCGGCACTCGATTTCCGCCGGCTTCTTTCTTCAACATGTCTTCGATCGTCTTATCGACCATGGCATCGTTGAACTTCTTTTGCGTCTCGGTCATGCTCGCGTACAAAATGATTTCCTTCTTTCTCGGCAACGAAATCTCGACGTCGCCTTTTAATCGTCTCAACAAAAACGGCTTTAAAATCCCGTGTAATTTGGAGATGACTTTCGCGCGTCTTTGTTGTTCACGTTCGGCAAACTCAATCTTATCGTCCAACTCTTCGCTGAAATCAAACCAGCTCTTAAACTGATCCAAGGAGGAAAACACATCCGGTAACAAGAAGTGCAGCAACGACCACAACTCCGGCAAGTTATTTTGCAGCGGCGTTCCAGTCAGCAACAACTTGTTCGCGGCGGGAATAATTTTCAACTCTCGAATCAATTTGCAATCGAAATTCTTCAATCGGTGTCCTTCGTCCACGATCAAATACTTGAACTGATACTTTTGCAAAAACTTGCGGTCAAACATGGCGATTTCAAACGACGTCACAATCACCGGAAACGTTTCGTCCGCGACCGATCTCACCGGCATGCGCGTGTTTCTAATCTCCGCCCTCTCTTGTTTACTGCCGTGGTACAAAACCGTCGGGAACGCCGGGCAAAACTTTTTAAATTCGTTGATCCAATTCGACAGCGTCGACAACGGACCAACCACCAAAAACGGACCGTAAATTCCTTTGCTCCTCAAATGACTCAAAAACCCAATCGTTTGAATGGTTTTCCCCAAACCCATCTGATCCGCTAAAATTCCGTTCAAACCGTTCGACCACAAGGAAATCAACCACTTCACGCCTCTCAACTGGTACCCTCTCAAAACCGTTTCTTCGCTCAACAACGGCAACAACTCGCGCGTCTTCTCCGCGTCCGTCTTCTTCTTCGCGCCGCCGCTGGATTTGCGCTTCTTCGTGTTGTTATTCTTCGTCAAATCTACGTCTTCGTCGTCATCGTCGTCCTCCTCCTGTCCTTCCTCCATCTGCTCTTTCAAAAATTCCGTGTACATGTTCGTCTTATTCAGCAACTCGTCCAGATGTTCAAACTTCTTATCGTCCAAAACCACCTGCTCCGGGCTCGTGATCTCTTTCGTCTGATCTTGATTCTTCTTCACCTCTTCCTCTCTCTCTTTCGCCAATTTCCGCTCCTCCTCGATGGCGCCTTCGCTGACGTCAATCAGCGACAAATCTTCGTTCTCCTCGTCCAAAGTCGTCGCGTCCATTTCCGACGACGGTGGTCGTCGTTCTCCTTGTTGCTCGTTGTTTTCCGCTCGGTCCGGAGATGGGGTGAAAGTCGTGTTCACCTCTGCTTCTCCTCCTTCCGCGGCGACGACGAGAGGAGGACGCTCCTCATCCGCGAGCAGCGTTTTCTGCTTCTTCTTCGCCGTCGTCGACATCCTTCTTTTTTTTTGAGACTTTGAAAGAAACGAGTGCGACGTTTCGCTTTGCCGATTGAAACCCTAAAAATATCAACAAAAAAAAAATCCCGCCAAAACATTTTAAGGCCAAAAACGCGCTCCTATACTCTCCCTTTTCGTCGCGCATACGTATATATATATATAGAGAGAGAGAGAGAGAGAAAACGGAGAGTCTTGCCGTTCGTTTTTTGCGATCATGAGTTGCTTCGCGTGCACCAGTTCTTCCAGCGCCACCACCACCACTCTGGTGGCGTCTTCTTCTTCTTTTTCGGGAAGAGGAGCGAGACGAAACGGATCGTCGTCGTCGTCTCGTTTTATCATTCAAAACCGGACGACGAATGGGACGATGATGAAAAACGAACGAAGAGCGAGGTCGGCGAAGAGAGGCGCCGCGAGTAGCGAGAGAAGGAGAAGGAATGCGTTTAGAGTTTTGGCGGTGGCTTCTTCTTCTTCTTCCTCGGACGCGAGCGGGACCGGGTTGAAGACGAAATCTGACATCTCTAGCATATTCGACGATGCGAAAGTCACGCAAGAGACGACGTTTTGGGGGAAACTCTCGGCGGCGTACCGGATTTTTTTCCCGCCTTCCGAAGCGGACACCGCTCGCGCGGAGGCGAAGAAACGATTGAGAATGATTTTAGTCGCCGATCGGTGCACGATGAGCGATGAGTCCATGGAAGAGATGAAGAGGAAGATCATCGATGTGGTGGAGCAATACGTGGAGTTGGACGAGGACGTGCCGGTGGACGTGAAGGTGAAGGATGACGTGAAGTTTGGCACCGTGTACGGCATCACGGTCCCGGTATCGAAAGTAAAAGCTGAGTTTGACGCGGAAAACGAAGCGTACATGATTGGCGCGCAGTTTGTGTACGACGACGAGACGTGGGAGGAGTTGCAAAAAGAAACGGACGAAGAGGAAGATTAATATTTGCGCCCACCTCACGAAACCTTTTGTATTTTAAAGCACATAAATATAACTACAAACATCTTTAAAACTATCCTTGAAATTCTTGTTCTATCACACCTCGAGGAGCCGTGTACACCCGCATTTTTTCAATCAACCGCTCCGCGTCGTCGTCGGCCAACACGATGTTCCTCGCTTCCTCGCTGACGAAACCGCTCTCCTTCGCCTCGTCCAAAAACTTCAACAAACTATCGAAATATCCGTTCACGTTCAACACCCCAATAGGTTTCTTGTGATAACCCAGTTGCTGCCACGTTATCACTTCGAACAGCTCTTCCATGGTCCCGAATCCTCCCGGCAGCGCGACGAATCCGTCCGAGTTTTCCGCCATCAAACGTTTCCTCTCGTGCATGTCTTTCGTTTTAATCTGATCCCCGACGGTTTCCCCAGAAATCTCTCGCGCGCACAACCCTTCCGGAATGATACCCAACACCCGATTCTGTCCATCGTTCCACGCGGCTTTGGCGACCGCGCCCATCAATCCAATCGATCCGCCACCGTACGTGAGCTGAATCGAACTTTTCGCGAGCGTTTTCCCCAGCGTTTCCGCGGAGGCGACGTACACGGGATCGTTTCCGGAGGAGGAGCCGCAAAACACGCAGAGTTTTCGCAGGTGCATTCTTCTTCTTCTTCTTCTTCTCGTCGCTCGATGGTCGTTTGGTTCAGAGTTTTCTCCTCCTCGCGGTCTCGCTTTCTTTCGTTTTGCGTATCTTTTTCTGTGTGACTTTTTGAGTTTGGGGAAAAGAGAAAAGTCGTTACACGGATGCACGCGCGAAGCGGATGCGCGCGCGCGAAGCGGATAAAGACAAGAACGAGAGAAGAAAAATGACCACGTCTTCCTCAAAACTGGGCGTGGAAACGAACCTCGACCCGACCACGTGGCACGGCGCTTTTAATTGCGCCGAGTGCGGACGCAAGCGCCTCCCGGCGGTTGAATTCAGTCAAGCGCAACTCAAGAAGAAAAGAGCGAACGAGAAGGCGGAGATTTCGTGTTTGAAGTGCGCCGCGAAAGCAGCTTTGGAAGAAGAAGAGGAGGTGAGGAAAACGCGGTCTCGAAAGGAAGGAGAAGAGAACGCGCTCGCGAGAGAGGTGGGAGAGATGAAGATTGGCGAGGAGAGCGCGTCGGCTACGGCGACGGAAGGTGGTGAAGGAGAACGGCACGAGTGTTCGGTGTGCAAAGAGAAGAAGCCGGAGAGCGCGTTCGCGCGTTCGCAGCTTCGAAATAAAGGACCGGGGAAGCAAAAGTGCTCGAAGTGCGCGAGCGAGGCGGACGCGATCGCGAATCCGAAGAAAGAGGACATCAAGAAGTTGTTGGAGGAAGCGAGAGAGGCGTCGAGGAAAGCGGAGTTGACGAACGCGCCGGATAAGCTGAAAATATTCGCGCGCGAAGCGGCGTTAGAGGCGGAGGCCGTGACTGGATTGAAGCCGAAAAAGATAGGAGGGAGAGGCCGAGGGAGAGGTGGAAGGATTGGGGGAGGAAGGGGTCGGTAGTTTTTCGTGTGTGTGTGTGTATAAATAACCGCGCTCGTGATGCTGCGTATTACAAAATGAATGTTTTTTTCTATTTTCCTAATGTGTGTAGTTTTAGCTAAGTGTAGTTGCCTTCGTAACTTATTATTGAATGCGTAGATCCGTGCGCGAGTTCTTCATCATAACTCTCCGCTTCCGTATTGTATTTGACTTCCCGAATCGCTGCTCATACCCCTTGAACCAGAAGAACGATGGTGATGATGAGCATCACCAGAACCAACGCCTTCAGCCTCGGTCGTGAAATCGCTCGTTTCGCTGAAATACGTCGATTCGGCTCGCTTTGGCGTAATGTCGGGCAATCGCAACGTCACGCCGCCGACGTTCTTGGTCTCCTTTTGCGTTTTCGGTTGCTTGGAATATTTACGGTAACTTTCGTCTTCCATTCCTTCGATGGCGGCGTTATTCATCGCGTCTTCGTTCTTAAAAGCGCGCTCGACTCTCGCTCTCGCGATTTCCTCTTTCTCATGCAAGATTTTCGTCAACAACGGTTCCGTAGTACCGACGGCGATTGAATCGATGACGCCCATCTCGTGTTTGAGTTTGCGCAGCAAGCGACGGCGACGTCTTTTTTCATCCGTCAAGGATTCAAAGGCGACGCCTTTTACTTTACCGCCCATTCCGAGATGACGATCACCGCTACCGCCAGACTCCAACGAGTTACCCGCGTTCGACGAACCGTCGCCAAAGTTACCCGATACTTTTTCGTCACCCCCGAACAAATCTTCGCGAATGACTTGTCGAATCAAGTACTTAGCCGAACAGTACATTGTCGCTAACGTCGGAAAGACAATAACCGCGAACAACCAGAAGAAGTATACTTCGTTGTTGATGACTTCGTGCGGAGATTTCTTCGAGTACACCCGAACGTAATCTATGATGGCAAACTGATCGTCTTGCTCGCAATTTTTCAGCGCTTCCAAGACACCGTAAGGAGATACGGACGTACCAATACCAACAAAGAACGGCCAACGAGGAATCATCGGTGCCGAGTACGCGTTGACTTCGTGCGTGAACACGTCGTCGATGAAGAATCGTAAAGACTCTTTATCCCATTCTACGGCAAACACGTGGAACTCTCTCGCCCAATCCGCGTTGTACTTGATTTTCTCCTCTTCACCTAATCGAGAAGATGTGGTCCCAGACGTTGAAGAGAAATTTGTTGCCAAATATTCGCTCTTTTCGACTTGGTTCATCAATTCAAACGGTCGAGTACGATCGACGACGTATCCGTCCACCCCGCACGTCGCTCCGGAAGGCATGAAGTGAAACCCAGACTCTACGGCGCCAATCTTAGCACCCGGACCGCCTCGGCCTTGTCCATACGCCTGTGCAACGCGAATATCGCCACCTCTTGGCCAACACGCGTCCTTAGGAACCGTTTTATCTGGATCTGGAAGTAACTCAATTCTCGGAAACACCCCGGCGCAAGTGTCTTTATCGTTCGGGTCGTACGACAATCCAGGAAGTCTCGCTCGCACCTCGTATCGACCATACACCTGGCTAAACGCTTTAGACGAATCAATGTAACACGATTCAAACGGAAATTCAGATTCGGAGAACTTTTGCGCTCCAGGAATGTCCAAATATACTCCGTTATCGTCGTTATCGTCGTCGAAACTTTTCGGTTTGTCATACTTTCCTACCGTTTTCCTCGAGGCGATGACTAAAGCTCCATCGACAACCTTACAGTTTCTCTCGTGAAACCACGTCTCCTTGTCGACGGTTTCTTCTTCTTGCGCGCCTAGAAACGATCCTCTGCTACTCGTAGATGCACCAGAGTTTTGTCCGTTTCCATTTCTCTCGCCGTCGCCGTCGCCGCTGCTACTGCTGCTGCTACTACTACTACCACTACTACTGCCCCCTCCACTATTACTACTGCGATGACTCTTGGGTGATCCTAATTGTGACATTGCGTTCCCAACAACACCCCCGACGCCACTTCGGCTCGTCGGCGCGCCGTTCCTCGGCGTCCACTTCTCCAAATCTAAATAATCCAAATCAAACTCATCGCTAAACGTCAGCTCCCACCCGTCCCTGGTCTTTTGGTTCTTCTCTACGTTTCTCGTGGCTCCAAACACGTGCTCGGGAAACCTAGACTTCCTCTCGATCTCCGTTTCCTCTCTCTCACCGATCAAAGTCTCCATCAAACCGGGCACGCCGAGCCTTTGCTCCTCTTCCAACGCGCCGCCTCCGCCTTCGCTCCTCCTGGAACCGACGTCGTTTACGCTCTTCTTCGTCAAGTAACTCGAAATCACCGCGTCCACGTCTTTCTCTTTCGTTGCCATCTTCATCGCGTTCCCGATGAAAAACTTTTGCTCCGCCTCGCCCGAAAAAGACGAAGAAGACGAGGAAGCTTTTCGGGACGAACGGCGGCGGCCCGTCGTCGCCTTCTCCTTCGGGGACAACGACTGTTTTTGCACCAAACTGCTCTCCGTCGGTTCCTCCCATATCGGCACGTTCTTCGCGTCGATGAACCTCGTCTTGAGCCGTTCGTACTCGTTCTTCTCGTCGTTCTCGATGATCGTTGTTATTTTGTCGTCTCTCTGTTTCATCTCTGATGCTCTTTTATTCTTCTTCGTCTCGTCGTCGTCAAAGTTTGCATTTTTCCTTCTCATTTTAGCCGCGGCATCATCATCTTCGCCTCCTCCCGCGTCGCGACGAACCACGCTCCCCCTCGGCACCACCACGACGTTCGCACCATCAACCGCGGCTCTCGTCGTCGCGAACAGAAGTGCACAGAGCAAAAGAAAGAGACTCGGGAAGAACATTTTGATCGGTCTTTTTGGACGATGATGATGACGCTGCTGCTTGGCGCGTCGCGCCATCGCGATGCTTCGCGTCGTCGTCGTCCGCATTTCCCGAGTCAAAACTTCTTCTCGCTTCGCGTGCGCGTTCCCTCTCTCCTCCTCCTCCGAGCAGCAGCGGCAACGGCGTTTTTTGTTCGCGTAAAGCTTCTTTTGCTCACGTCGTTACCGTCGACATCGCGCTATCTATCGCTTTTGATGATGTTGGTGCGTCTCAAAGCTCTTCTTTTATGGGGGGATGCGACGACAGTTTAGAGGCCAAAAAGGGAAAAAAATGTTTAAAAAAAAACGCGAGGAGGAGGAAAGCTCACTATTATTGGTCTTTGCGGTGATGAAACGTATCGTTTAAACTGCTGCTACTGCTGCTGCTGCTGTTTTTGTACCGCGCGCTACGACTACGCGTGAAGGTCCTTTTTCCTTCGTCTAGAGTTCCTCTTTTTTTCCCCTCGTCTCCTCCTTCCCCGCGTTCGTCTCGAACTCGTCCTCGAATTCAGATAACCCGCGCTTTATTCTGTCCTGCCTTTTCAACATATCCTCGCGGTCTTTTTCGAGTTGTTTCTTACCTCCCAAGGGCGGGACCATGACGACGTCCGGGTGTAAGTGCACTAATCCTAAACTCTCTAACCGTTCGAGATTCATTTCGAACGAGCGGAGCGTGTTTTCGACGTCGTCGTGCGGCTTTTCGAAGCCGTCGTGGTCGTTTTGGCTGCACGCGCCGGCGAGGTAGCCGTTGACGAACATCGCTTCGGTGGAGTTGTACACCCACTGGTCGTTTTTGAAGTGCTCGTCCGTGTTCCATTTCGCTTGGGTCGTTCGTAACTCCACTCTGCCGAGCAGCTGTGATTTTTGCTTCTCTCTTTCCGCCGGGCGAAAGTTAAACGCGCCGTCGTCCTTGCGTAGATTTTGGACGATTTTCGTCGCCACGCGTTCGCCTCGCGGTCCCACTCTCTTTTCGCGTTTCTCTTTGACGATTTCCGTCGCCGCTTTCAGTTGCTCTTCCGTGTGTGGATGTAACGCGTGCGCGTACATCTTCGAGTCGCCTTGACCTCTTCTCACCACCCACGGCTCTGGTTCTAACATCTGAAAGTGCATGTCCAGTAACGTTTTGTACGTCTGTATCCCGCCTTCGTAATACACGCGAACGGTTTCCACGTCGTCCCCGCTCACGCGATGGCCTTGCATCAACACTCTCTCTTTCTCGCCAACTTTAAATCTTTGTCGCCAATCCGCGTTCACGGAACTGTGTCCGACGTTTGTCGCGAACACGTCTCGCAAACACCCGTACCTGGCCTCTGCTTTCGCCGCTTCGCCGCTGGAAAACGTGGCAAAGTCCAAATCCGCGAGTTCCTTCGCTTCAAAAGGCTTGAAATCACTCGGGTGTTTCGTCGCCGCGTTGCCTCGCCACGTGCTGCTCTTTTTCGGTTTCGAAGGAGAAGGAGACGGAGCGCGGGCGCTCTTCCCGGCTCGCGGGGCGGAGCCTTTCAGCGCGTGCGCCGGGCTCGCGAAGAACGACGCGACGACGACGACGAGATGAAGAAGAAAAACCATCGGCATCGTCGTCTTCAAAATTCCATCGCGCTTCCGCCTTCCTCGCGGGGACGAGGACGACGCGACGACATCACGACGCATCGTCCGAGGAAAGAACTCTCTCTCTTTTTTCTCTCTCTCGTTCCTTTTCGCGGGCGAACGCGCGCGTAGAAAACGTTTCCTCTTTGTGTTGGATTTTCTTCCACCAACCAAAGAGGGGTTTAGGGTTCAGAAATTTAGGGTGTTAAACCCTACAGAAGGTCAGAAGAAAGGGCTGCCCTTCTCCACCACGCGAACGAGACGAAAATCGCCATTAGTCAAACACACAATACATTCGCGGCGTCACTGCTTAAGAAGGCGAAGTAAAATAAGTTCATAATGTCATCCAAAGTTTCATCGAAGAAAGCGCAAGAAGGTATCAACAACCGTTTGCAGGTTGTGATGCGATCCGGGAAGTACACGGTACGTTTGATTTGTTTTGGATCTCTCTCTCTCTCTCTTTTCCCTTAGGGTCCACGGAAAGATTTTGGCGGCCCCTGATGATGCGCGAGCGCTCTCGTCTTTCTCTCTCTCTCTTCTTCCGCGTTTACACTTTTTTCCACATCCGTTCTGACGCGTGTGTTTTTTCTTCTGTTCTTTCACGTCAAACAGCTTGGGTACAAGACGGTTCTCAAATCCATCCGCTCTGGGAAAGCTAAACTCATTCTCATCGCGAACAACGTGCCGCCTTTGCGTAAATCCGAAATCGAATACTACGCCATGTTGGCGAAAACCGGCGTGCACCATTACACCGGTAACAACGTGGACTTGGGTACGGCGTGCGGTAGATATTACAGAGTGTCCTGCATGAGCATTATCGACCCGGGGGATTCGGATATCATCGCCAAGACGGTTGGGGAGTCTGCTTAAGAAGTGTTTTGCGCGTGCGCTCGTCGAGGGCTTATCTCGACGCGCACGGTCGAATACGAGTAGAACACGACGCATATCTTGTTTAATTCGAATGAAATTTTGGTTCATTATACGTAAATAAAAAAATACTGATGTATACAGAGTATCCGTATGCGCTTTTGTTGGCGGTTTAGTAGTAGAAGCGGCTCTGGCGGTCTCTTTCTTTCTCTCGCTCTTCTCTCTCCTCCACCTTCTCTAGCGATGACGAAAACTTTTGTTTTTTTCTCTTTACAGAGAATGGTCTTCTTTCCAATGAATGTTTGTATCATACTGAAATCAAAAGCCTTAATTTACCGAGCTGGAAATGTTTTTTGATATGAAGAGAGAGAGAAAGAAAGAGAAAGAGAGAGTTCCTCGTCGTTTGGTTCGTTTCGCTTCTAATATCGCTATATTGTTACAACATTTTTTCATCCCCGAGAGCTGTGTTTCTATGCATATCTCTCGATGAACTCGCTCATCAATGGGTTCACGAGCGCTGGGTTTTCGTCCATCGGGCAATGGCCAGCACCTTTCAAAACCGTGAACCCGGCGTTCGCGTATTTCTCGTATAACTTCCTACCGTCTTCCATCTTTTCCCACGGGTCCTTCTCCCCCCAAAGCATCAACGTCGGCGTCGCATTCTCTCCTTGGCTCACTTGCGGCAACAAATCTTCCGGTAAAGGCCCGCCAGAATAAGATATAAAATCTAAAAACACTTTGCTCGCGCCTTCCGTCATCCCTGGTTTCAAAATCACGTCCACCAATTCATCCGTCACCGCGCTCGAATCGTGATACGCCTCCTTCAAAATGTTCGACACCGTCTCTTTCCTCGCCACGTTGGCAAAAAACTTCGGTCCAATCGGCGACGTTCTCAAAAACGTCTGAAACGCTTCGATCAAAGGTTTCGCGAACACTGGTTGTTTCGTCACGTGTAACCCTCTCATGCTGATGTTAATCAAACACAATCCCAAAATGTTCTCCCGCTTATCCAACGCCGCTTGCAAGCCAGCCACGCCGCCGACGGAGTTGCACATCAAAAACGCTCGCTTATCCTCCCCTTCCATCTCGCACTCGATGAACTCGTTAATCTGTCTCGCCCACGTGTGAAAATTATAAATATCGTTCTTTTTTCTCCCCGGCGCCGTCGGATCTGGTTTCTCGCTGTACCCGTACCCCAACAAATCCAACGCGTACACGTTGTACTTCTTCTCGTTGGCAAAGTAACTCGCGTTATTCCTCCACTGGTCCGCGTTCCCTCCAAAACCGTGAATTAATATCACGTTCGGTTTCGTCCGGTCGTATTCGTTCTTCCCTTTCACGTATCGTATCGAGTACCCCTCGAAGAAATGGTACCGCTCCTCCAAGTTTCGAGAGGTGGACAAGAGCGACACCGAACCGTCGCCGTGATAGTTTGGATTATCTTCCGCCAACTTTGTTCTCGTCGCTGCCTTTTCATCCATCGAAGAAGAAGCAGAGGAAGACGCTCGAACACCAACGGCAGAGAAAAAAGAACCCCGTCTTCGATGTCTTTTCATCACGACATTAGTAGTACTTCTATCTTTTGGTCGCGTCGAGGCGGCGACGACGGAGAAGACCGCTCGCATTTCGTTTTTCTTTTCCCGAACTGTTGAGTGACGTTTTCCCGAAGAAGAAGAGACGAAAAAGAGAGGCAAAAATGATTGAAACCCTACATTTTCCCAGTGTCAAAAGTTTTTCTCTTGGAAAAAACAATCTCCCACGTCAGACGAAAGACAACGATGGGAAAGAAAGTGCCGACGAGCTCGAGCCGAACGAGAACGTCGTCCGGTGCGGCCGCGAGGTGCGAAATCCCCTTTTTCTTCTTCTCGTTCTCTCTCTCTCGTTCTCTCTCTCGTTCTCTCACTCTGCACATAAAACAACTCATAAATCTCTTCTCTCAACTGACTTTTTCAATCTCTCTCTCGTGCGTGCGTGTAGTTTTGGATTTGGCGGGTACTCGGGCAGCGCGGCGATTGGTACCAGCGACAGTTCTGGCACCCAAAGAGGAGGAGGAGGAGGAGGCGTTCGTTTTACCTCCGATGGCGGCGGCGCGGATATGGCGGACCAGTTTTCGTCGTCGTCTTTTGGCGAGGACGACGGCAGCGGCAAACAAAGCGACGGCGAGAAGTTGGCGAGAGCCATCGGTTTAGCGGCGAAACCGAATCAACAGTCGAAGAAGAAAGGTTTGGAACAAATGGTGGAGATGTTATCGGAGGAGAGAGAGAACGCGCAGGAGTTTGAAATTATCGCGTCGAACGCGTTGCCGATGTGGACTCGGGTGCACTCGAAGTGTTTGAGGAGCGAAAAGAGCGGCGGGACGACGTCGACGACGAATACGGACGAGGCGAGGCTGTTGTCGGTGAAGGCGCACTGTTTGATGTGCGAGAGGAGCGGGAAGCGATTGGCCAAGTGCATCGGAACGACGTCGGCGATACCACTGATTCTTTTGGCGAGGTGCGACGTGGATAAAAACGTCGCGAAAGAAGCCGAGAGTGGCTTTCGGAGGATATTCACGACGAAGGAGAGGCGCGCCAAGGCGCTGCGGTTCGTCGCGGTGGATTTTCTCGAGTTGGTGCAAGAGTCGGTGCAAAGAGCGATGGCGGAGTTTGGGGGCGGAAATATGAAAAACAACGGCGGTTTTAGTGGTAGCGGGAAAGAGAGAGACGTCATCGAGCGGGACGCGTGCGCAAGCGTACGAGCGATTGGTCAGTACGTCGTCGACGTGTTCGGATTTGACGAATTTCGCGAAGGCGAGGTCGTGCTGAGGACGACGACGACGAGTGAAGAAGCTGACGAAAACGAGAAAAATACTAAAACAACGGTCAAAATTGCGCTGGAAAGCGCGTTAGAAAGTTTAGAATATTTGCGCAAGGTTATGACGGTGGAATCTTCGACGAGCTTGCGAGTCGCGAGTTTGGATTGCTTGAGAAAGCTCTTCTTGGACAAGTGCGAAACGGAAAGTGGAGATGATATTACTACCACTATTAAACAGCCGATTACATTCGCTGCGTTTTGCGAGGAACGAACGGCGAAAAACGTGCTCGAAAACATTTTTAGCCGCATAGAAAAAGAAGATGATTCGTACTGTTTAATCAGAGCGTGGGAGTTGGTTGCGGGACTTTCGCACGCGCAATGGGGCGCAAAAAATCTCACCGCATGGGAAGTGCTTCCAGAATTGAGTCGAACGGTTATCGATGGAAAGATCGTGAGAGGATTTGCAAATGCTTTTGAAGGTGCAGCAGTTGGATGCGCGCCGTGCGTGTTGCCGCTCTTCGCGTCTCTTTCGCTCGCCCAATCAACTGGCGAAGAAGGAGACGCAGAGTGTCTTAGAAATACGATTAGTATCGTCGACGCCGCGCTACAAGGTGCGGGAGATTGTGAACAGTTTCAATCAAAAAACGCAGAGGCAGATGCAATCGCGAAAGCCTCCATGGAGTGCTCTTTGTTTGCGTTGCTTAGATGGTTGCGCGAGGATGAGAAGAAAGAAACACTTCTCAAGACATTGCTCGTCGAGAAATGGACTCCGCGCGCCATCGAAGCTCGAAACGGGATCGATAACATTACGACGAGATGGACAGACGTCTCTGCAAAAACAATAGCATCCCTTGGTTCGAAGCCGACTGCGTTTTCTCAACGCGTAGTCATGGCAGCATTAGAAAGCCTCGGGGACTTTTTCATCGTTTCCTACGACGAGAATCCGTCGCGAGGTGCGGGCATTTGCGAGCAATTCAAAGCAATCGTTCTCGAACTCACGAACAAAGGAGCGCTGGTTCCAAAGGAAGTTCACGAAAAAATGCGCGAGCTCATGAAGAGATTTGCCAGCGCCATAAAAAATCACGAAGAGAAACAAGGCGGTACAGACGATACGTTTCTGGCGCTTGCAATCGAGACGCTTAGTCCAGACTCGTTCGGTGGTGCCGACGAAGTTGCTAGTTTTATTGGTCGCGTGACCATTAATAGAAAACAAAAGTGCGAAACTACGAGTTCGCGTGAAAACGACGCCACCGGTGCAGTAGATACGACTTCGATTGAATCGCTCTTTGCAGCCTTAAAATTCGCGAGTGCAGAGACGTGGTCGAAACACTGCGAACACATTTTGAAGACGCAAAAGCTTGAAGTTGCACTTCCTCACATACTCTCGTTGCTCAAAAGATTTGTCGCAGAGAGCAAACAGCAAGATTTAAAGTGCGCTGTGATCGATGATGCTTTTGTGAGAGCGTGCGAGAATATTGTCATTGAGAGTGAAAACGGAGGTTCAATGACGCCATCGAGCCAAGCGTTCGAAGCAGAGATAGACTTTGTGAAAGCCTTTGCTGGTAAGACCGCACTCATCCGCCTCGCTCTGAATGTCGACGCGTATAAGAAAGGGTTGAGTTCGTTGTCGCAGTCTGTTGAAGAAAAATCATCATCTCAGCCTATACCGCGAAACATTTTGTGTGACTTCTCGTGGCCGCCACCGCCCGAGGTTAAAGACGAAGCGATCCTCAACTTTTGGGCAGAGAAAGTTGTCGCAGTTACGTTCACGAATAGGTGTAAAGATATAATCGCAAGCAACGCAGACGTGTTCGACAGCTTTGTAGGTTTAGAAGAAGCGGATAGTGACGTCGATGATGACGACGAAGACGAAGAAGGCGTCGCGCACGACTTTTCGAGACTTTGCGACCTCGCTCGCGGTGATTCATCTTGGTATGCCTTCCTCTGCTCTTCACACATGGACATGAAAAAAGCAAACGATAGTAACGACGAGTCGTTCGCTCCGGTAAAAAAACAGGTTGCAAAATTTATCGCGCAGACAATCGTGAGAGAC
>Ga0181558_10002232_pt1 | contig 18480 bp, 13 predicted proteins | sample 011ome_22_FD_133754 | JGI IMG/M metagenome (GOLD analysis project Ga0181558, IMG submission 133754) | Coastal salt marsh microbial communities from the Groves Creek Marsh, Skidaway Island, Georgia - 011507BT metaG (megahit assembly) | ecosystem: Environmental > Aquatic > Marine > Intertidal...
CGGCATTCCCACGCACCGCGCGCGGTACGTGGCGACACACCGCACACCGCACCGAGTAAACACCGGCGGTATGATGTTCACCACCGCCCGCGCGCCCGCGCCCGCGACGGCGCCCGCACGCGCGAATGCGGCGGCGAGACGTGCGGTGACGGGCGGCGCGCGCGCGACTGGGCGACCGCGAGGTTGGGTGCGCGCGAGTGCGAGTGCGAGTGCGAGTGCGACGACGATGCGCGCGGGTGCGGGCGGGGGCGTGGCGTCGCGTACGCGCGCGTCGTCGTCGTCGTCGTCGTCGCCGCGTGGGTTGGTGCGCACCGTCGGTGCGAGCGCCTCGCCGTTAGCCATGCCCACGTACGATGGGTACGACGGCCCGGCAAAGGACAAGAATGAACCCATTCGAGTGAAGATTGGTGACGAGTGGTACGATTGCCGAGGTTGGGCCAAGGCGCACCCGGGTGGTGAACGGTGGTTGTACTTTTTTGACGGCCGCGACGCCACGGATGTGTTCTACGCGTTGCATTCCTACGGACCGAACGGTTCGGATTTGGCCTTGAAGCGTTTGAGCAAGCTTCCTCGGTGCGACCCGCCAGTGGATAAGAGCAAACTTCCGAATGAGCGATCGTACGCGGTGAGCATGGCGTTTAGCGAATTGCGCGATAAGCTCGCAGAAGATGGATTTTTCAAGCGTGAGCCATTGAAAGAAGCTTGGGCGTTGTTCCAAGTCGTCGCTTTGTACGCGAGCGGCACGTTTCTCGCGTACTCGCACCCCATCATCGCGACCATCTTGTTGGGACTTGGTATGGAGCAAGCGGGTTGGTTAGGTCACGATTACGTCCACGGACGTGGTCCGTGGTGCGATTTGATGCGATACATGCCTACGCTCTTGAACGGACACAGCGTCGAATGGTGGATGCAAAAGCACTCTATGCACCACTCGTTCACCAACGAGGAGCACCTCGACAACGACGTTATGATGGAGCCGTTTTTCTTCTTGCGTTCCCCCACGGAAAGCGGTCGCCCCGACCACCCTATGCGCAAGTTCCAGCACATCTATGGTTACCCGCTGTTGTCAATCATGTTTTGGCTCTGGCGATTCCACTCGTTCCAAACCGCGTGGGCGAGAAAGGACAAGAAGGAGTTGGTGCTCTTGGGCGCAAACTATGTGTTCTTGGCGACGATGATGCCGTGGCAAGTGGCCGTCGGCGCCATCACGCTCAGTGGGTTCCTCGTCGGTGCCTTGGTGAGTGCCACGCACCAAAGTGAAGAGATTATGGAGTTTGGTGAATCTCCAGAGTACGTGGAGGGGCAGTTCCGATCGACGCGCGACGCCGAATGCGTTGCCGGTCCGCTCGAGACTTGGATTTGGGGTGGTATGGATACGCAATTGGAGCACCACTTGTTCCCGACCATGCCGCGATACAACTACCACAAGCTTCGCCCGTTGTTGAAGGTTTGGGCCAAGGCGAACGGCATCACTTACCGCTCTTCGCCGTCCACCACCATCATCTCCGACAACTTTAACATGTTGAAGCGCGTCGCCAAGGCGGCGTAATCTTATATTGTCTTACTTTGGTTTATTATTTTTGCTTACATAGATGAATAGGTTGTGTCGTCCCGAGCTTATACACACGCACGCCGGAACGAACAAGAGATATACGAATTGTAATAATCGAAAAACACGTTCTAACGAAACGAGACACAAGGAGATGTATTAGATTAGCTCGTGATGATGTGGCATAACACATTTTATATGCTAACTAGTGCGCGCACCGACACGAATGGATCAAACTCCGCTATTGATTCCAAGAAACACCCCCACCGACTAAAGTCTTTATCGCCTAGTGCGACCTCATGCGTCTTGCGCCGCACTTAGAAGGCCAAGCGAGTGAAGAACCAACGGGACTTGCCAGTCTTGAAACGTTCCTCGAGGAGCTTCTTCGCCTCCTTTTGCGCCGCAACCTTCTTCGTGGAGTTGTCCAAGCAGTCAGTGGACACGACACCCTTGAAATCCACGTCGAGCGTGTAACGCGTCGGCATGAGGTGGCTGTAGTTGATGTTCTTGATGAACGTCTTGCATCGGGAGCGCTTGGCTTGCTTCTTTTCATCCATCTTCTTCGTCACCTATTATGTTGAACGTGTTAAGTAAGAAGTATCGTCGTCAGTACATCGTCGTTGCAGGCAGGCGCGCGTCGACAAGCGCGCTCGCGGGCGAAATAGGGTTTTTGCATGCGATCCAACACGCGTGACGACGCCGAAGTGCCGTCGCCGCGCGCGCCATCGTTTGGAAACCGCGCAAATACACGTCAGCACTGTCGTTTAAACTATACATACCTTACGCGGGATGGTCGAGAGCCCGCACACAAGGGCGTGACCGTAGTTGCGGCCAGACGCGCCATCGTCATTGTTCTTGACGATGACAGCCTTCTTGCCCGCGTAGCGGCCTTGAAGGACAACAACAACCTTACCGGGCTGCGCACGTATACAACACATTATATCTCATCAGTCATCTCGTTCGCATCGCACTCCAATCGCGCGCTCGCGCACCCGCGTTCGCGCCCGCAATCGTCGTGCCGCGATCGACCGCACGCGCGCCACCCCATCGGTCTCGCCGTCGTCTTCGCGCGCGCGCATTCGCCCCTGCCGCGCTTCGCGCACACACGCACGCGCGCGCACACACACACACACGCATCATTCATCGTTCCAAACACGCACCTTGAGGAACTTCACCATGGTTCTACGTACGCCGTGCGCGTGTGAAAGGCGGATGCGCGCGCGAGGCAAAGCCCTTTTCTGCCCTCGCGCGGCTTGAATTGATCGGGGGTACACACATGTACATGTGCGTGTGTATGTACCCCTCACACACGACCGCACGACCGCACGACCGCACGACCGCACGACGGCACGTGACGTCGACAGTGGACGACGCGCGGTCCTACGCGCGCGCGTGGATTCTCGCGCGATGACGACGACGATGTCGTGCGATGACACCGCGCAGGTGGTCGTGAGGCTAGACGACGATGCGCCGTGGATGAGCAAGGCGAGCACGAGCGAAGGCGATGAGAGCGTGGAGATGGGGGAGAATACAGATAGCGATGCGAACGAACTTGGACGTCGAGCACGCGTAGAGGAGTGCGTGAGGGACATTCTTCATGGTTTAGGCGAAGACGTCGCGCGCGAAGGGCTTTTAGACACCCCTAAACGCGTAGCAAAAGCGCTGACTTTTGCCATGAGAGGGTACGGGGCGAGCGCGACGGCGGCTCTGGGGACGGCGCTCTTTCATGAAGAAAATCTAGCGAGTGCGAATGCGAGCGTGTCCGAGAGTGCTGATGCGCTTGCAAATGGTACGCACGATATCGTGCTCGTGCGCGACATCCCGGTATTTTCCACATGTGCCAAGACGTTCATGCCGTTTTACGGAGTTATCCACGTCGGCTACGTCCCAAAAGATGGCGTCATAGTAGGTCTCAGCAAGCTCGCACGTGTCGCTGAAGTCTATGCTAGACGTTTACAAACCCCGAATGCATTGACGATGGACGTTGCTCAAGCGCTGCACGATGTTGCGTCGCCATTAGGTGTCGGTGTCGCGTTCACTGGCATGCAACTAGGTCCGTTTGCGCCGCGCAGGCTCGAGGGACGCGCGAGCACTGGATGCTTCGCCACGATAAATTCCGTATGGTGGCACGAATTTCAAGCGATGGTAGCACTTGGAGGCGAACCATCAGATTTATCGCGTGGGGTATGGGGAGATATGTGTGGCGTGTGTGATGATGGCGTAAACGCCGACGCGGCTTTTGTCGTAAACACCGCGTCGTCGAGCGACAGCGCAGAAGCAGCGGTGGACGCTACGGCGACGCAGGCTGCAAATGACACCAACGAAGCAGTATACAATGGTGTCTTGAGACTTCTGTGCACTTTAGATTTGAATACGCGAGTCCAAGAGGCTACAGGTGGGAAGATGACTGCCGAGGACACGGCGCGACGATTCAGCTCTCTGTTAGCCGCGATGCGTTCGGGGAACCTCGTGCCTTTTTCCCGCATCGAAGAATCCGCCCGCGGAGACGCACGCGACGCGTCGTCGATGGAGAATAACTTTGTCGACGGCGAAGTGCGAGTGATGAGTGATTTGCACATGTCCACCGTATGCGAACATCACTTGCTCCCGTTCCACGGCACCGTGAGCGTCGCGTATTGCTCGACGCCCGCCGTGACTTTAAGCCGTGATACGCTGCAAGCCCTTGTGAGTAGACACTCACGTCGTTTACAAGTACAAGAACGCTTGACGCGCGACGTAGCAGAAGAGGTGTACGCGTTGACTGGTGGTGTGGGCGTCATGGTCGCCGCGCGCGCAGCGCACTTGTGCATGGTTTCTCGCGGCGTCGAAAAGCCTGGCTCCTCGACGTGCACGGTCACGAAGCTGGGTCGATTCGCTTGCGAGCCAAAGTTGAGGAGTGAGGTGTGGAAACGTTTGATTTAACTGTAGTCTCCTATTTGTTTGTTTGTTTGTAGTACGCAAAGTATGTTTGTCGTAGCACCAAGCGCCTAAAACGAGTGCTCCCTTTTTCCCACGGAAATTGTCCCGACATTCTTCGACGCACAGTCGACATCGCGATGACGGATGCGGCCAACGATGTTGCTATGAACATAGATGAGAACAACAGGCAAGGTGACGTCGGATCAGCGCCGGTGCAGGCGGTCGGCGAACACGCGGCAGCGGCAAAGGGTGACGACGATTCCATGCAAATTGAAGGTGGTGAAGGTCGTTCTCGCGGTCGAGGACGACGTTCTGGGAAGGACAGACGCGATGATGGTGCGAGTCCTAACCGACGACATTCGGATCGACGAGGTTCGGTGTTCGACAGGCTCGGACAAACCAACAGAGATCGCGAGCGTGGGTTCAAGCGCGAAGGACGAGCAGGAAAAAATATGGGCCGCGATATTCCCAGACGAGACGGCAGGCGCGACTTCCAAGAGCGCGGACCGCCCCCATTGCCTCCTATGCGTCGTGGCCCGCCACCTCTACCGCGTGGCCCGCCGCCTGGGCCGTGCCAAGTGTCCAAGCGCGATGACGGTGTCGTCGTCGCTCGCGCTTTCGACGCCGATATTATTCAAGTGTCGGGCACTGGCGAAGTGTGCTTGTGTCGCCCGACGGGACCTGATGGCGTTCCCCGATGCGACGCCGAGGTTCTTCACGCGTTCAATTCATGTTTGAACAAGTTTGGTTTTAAAGTCAGCGCCGCGCCGACGGATGAAACTGCGTGGAGTTTAAGTGACGGTAAGCGGTTATCGCGCTTTCATGATGGCATCGTCGTGCCGCCTCCGAATCCTCCCGGTCCGGGTCGGGGCTTGGCGATGATGCTCACCACACCCGTAGGCGCTGGTGGTGGTGCTCGTGGCGGTGGTCGAGGACATCGCGGTGGTCGAAGAATGTGGTAGTACGTACGTTTATTAAACAAATAATATGGTGACACCGCGACGTCTCGCGCCGTTGCAAACTCATGTATCCTCATCCTCCTCTTCATCAAGCACCCCCAGCTCGTCTCGTGCTTCATACATCGCTATCTTGGCTAATGCTAGCTGTAATCTCGAACCCGGATTGATCCCACTCAACGCCACGAGCGCCGCGCGCCGCTCGGCGTAAAGAGCTCCGCCGCCTCCCCCGCTCGACTTACCTCCATTTAAAAAGTCCTCAATCACCACGCGTTTCTGTCCCGTCCCCGACGCACCGTTGTTCGCACCACATCGTCGACCGACACCGCGACTTGCACCTCCACTCGTCGTCATCGTCGTCGTCGTCGTCGTCGTCGTCGCGGTTCCTCCAAACACCACCTTGTGCGCTTGACGCGCCGCTCGTTTCGGCGCCAACGCCACGACGGATGACGACGTCGACGCCGACGCGAGCGCGCGCATCATCGCGCGTGCATACGTGGCCGTCATCCCCACTCGTCTTCGGCGCCCACGCACGTTCGCGCGTCGCGCTGCGTCGTCGTCGTCGTCGTCGTCGTCGTCGTCGTCGCGGTCGTTGAGGTTTCCCCAGTCACGAGTACACACCATGACGGATTTTGTTTTCCCCACGTTTTGGGTGTTCAACGTTGGTGGCGATCGCCTCGAGGAATGGTGTTGGCGCGGCTATTGCGACGACAGTTGGCGACGACGGCGTCGGCGGTGAAGCGATCACCGCACTCGAACGTAGATCATTGACCAAGAACACACCTGTGACGATAGCCATGCATCGCGATCTCGTGGCCCGACACTTTACCGTCGCCGCTCTCGGCGCTGAGACGTTCAAGGAGAAATTCGATGCGCTTGTGGATCAAGAACCGTTTGCGGTGAGTTTAGCGACGGCGTTCGTGCCTTTAGGGATCTTCTTGGCACTCATGGGACGCAAGCACCACGACAAATTTATGCCGTTCGCTGCGTTCGCGGTCGGCGCCGGAGGCACCGTGGTGTTGGCTGACAGCCTTCGCGAGGTGTTGAAGTTCATCCCGGATGGCGACTTGATGGACGTGTACATCCCGCTCGGCGTCGGCTTGGTTCTCGCCTTGTTCGTGCGTTCGTCGCAAAACCTGTTCTATGGCACGTGTGGCCTCGGTCTCGGTTTGGGCGGCGGTTTGGTGCTGAATGAAGTATTCGAAAAGATGCTCTCGCGCGACGGCGTGCCGGGCTACGCCGACACCATCGTCACCGTTGCTTCCGCCATTTTGGGCTGGCTTTTCCTCACAAAGACTGTTTCCAACTTTGTTGGTTTGATCTACGCCGCCTTGGGTGCGGCCATGATCGCCGCGTCGCTTTCTTTGTTGACCTATCCCCTCGGTGGCGAGCCAGAGCTGTGGCCTGGTGACTTGAACCTCGACGGTGGCCGGGTTCCGCTCAAGGATGGCTCCATCAACTGGAAAGACAAATATACGTTAATTTCCGTCGGCGTCGCGCTCGTGTTCTTGCTCTTCGGCATTCGTGGTGGAGAAGCACCAAAGTCTAGAGGCGCCGTTACGGAATCCTCGCCGCTTCTCGGCGATCCGGAGCAAGGCAAGAGGCAGTAAAGGAGCGCTTTGCGATGAAGTCGCTTGTACTCTAGAAGATGAAGACGAGGGCGCGTGAATTCTACTCAAAGCTGGATGTCAACACGCGACACGATCGAAGAATTTCGCAACTAATTTTGTCATTCAAGTATTTCATCATCGTTTTTAACCTATTCGCGTTCAAGAGTACGTCAACTGCTAAACGTCGCGACCAAATGCGAGCGATATTCGGCAAAGAATGTCGCCACGAACGCCTCCAAGTGCATGATTGGCTTTGAACCTCTTTGCATGCGCGCATCGAAATGCGCAGCCCAAAAGACAACCTTATGCTTCATGACTTCATCCAACCGACGCATTAAGGCCTTGGCAAGATTCTGCAGGATGATTTCCGGCGGAATGCAATTCACGAGAAGCTCGTACAGACGTCCGCGAACTTGAAGCAAGCGCGCCGGAGACTGTTCGGCTAAAATCTCTGCACCGATTTGATTAATGTACAACTCCCAATCTGAGGTTTGTACCATTTGTGTTGGTTTGAATGGATATGCCATGACTCTGCACGTCTCGAAGGCTAGCAGCGCTCGGCGCATGTTCCGCTGACTCGCCACAGCGATGCGCGTGGCGAGTTCCGGTGGAAGCTCGAGCTTTTCCTTTTTCGCTACGTCGAATAGGAGCGACTCAATGCTTTCCGTCGTCGGACCAGGCACACGAATGGGCAAACATCTCGACTGTAGCGCATCCATCACACGGCTTGGACGTTCTGCAATCAAAAACAACCGACACGAAGCGCTGTACTTTTCCATGGTTCGACGCAAGCCGTACTGCGCCTCGCGCGACAACCTATCAACTTCCGTCAAGACTAACACTTTAAACCCTTCACACCCGTTGGCGTCAATAGGACGCGACTTGGCCATCTCCTTAATCACCTCTTGTACTACGTATCGGTCCTTCGATCCAGCATCGCTCGGGTTCATCTCCACGTGATGGTTTGACGACATCATCGCCAGTTCCACGTCAATGTTTCTTTCGCCTTGTTTAATCTTCCACGTCTTGTTTTCCAACTTGATCTTTTCCGCCCCCGCGCCGTAAATTTCCCTCAACAACGCCAACACTAAAGTTTTCTTCCCCGCCCCGCTCGGACCGTAGAAAAACAAGTGCGGGCAGTCTCCTTGTTGCACCAACAATTTCAAATGCTGAGCGTGCGACGCGTTGATCGCCACGCACTCATCGAGCGCGTGAGGACGATATTTATCCACCCATAACACCATCGTTCGCGCCCTGCGTCGACCGTCGTCGCACGACGAACGTTCGTCCCAGGCGTCGCGTCGCGCTTTCTCGCCACGTCTCGCGTCGACCGTCGTCTTCGCCTCGCACATCTCGCATGGTTTGAAAATTTCAAAAAAAACACACCAGAGTCACCCGACAGCTGGACGACAGCTGGACGAGCTCGAGCACTCGAGCTCGACGAGGACGCCCCAGACGTTGTCGCGTGTAGTACGGCAATCGAGCGTACGCGAGAGTACGCGATACGGGATTAAAACCACTCGCACGCGCCACCAGGCTGTGGTGCGCATCGTCGTCGTCGTCGTCGTGCGCATCGTCGTCGTCAGCCTTCACCCGTCATCCGCTCCACATCCATGCGCGCGTGAGACACCGCGTAGACACCGCGACTGCGCGCGCCGATGGATGAACGCGGGATGATCAAGGCGTTGAAACGCGCGTGTGAGGTGAATTGCGAGGACAACAGAAAGACTGCACGCGAGGTTGATGACGGGGCGATTGCGATGCGATCTTGGATGGCGCGTGAAGGTTGGGTGGGCGATGGGTGCACGTTTTTGTGCGCGCGGGACGTCGAAGCGGCGAGCGCGGAGGATGGCGATAGCCAGTCGTCGATGCCTCTGACGCCAAGAGCGACACGCATTTTATTTGCGAGAATCGACATAGCGCGCAGGAAGGGTACAGCGCAGAGCAGTCATCAATATTGCTTTGTGATTGCTGGGAGCGAGATTGAAATAATCAGTCCGTCGCTCGCGCCGAACGCGTACGGGCGCGTCGTCGCCGTGAAAGATTTTGTCATCGTACGAGACGATTCTGGTGCGGCGTGTGCGATAGAAGCGAAGAATGTCGAAGCCATGGGTGATTTCCCACTCGTTATTGAGCCTTTATGCGCGCTTGAAGGCGTCGCGAACGATGCTCGATCACTCGCCGGCAAGGTTGGTATGTGCCGCCGAGGCGTCATCGAGGCAGTGAGTCCGATGATTTGTACGAGTGATTCGACATTTTTCCAAGCCACACTGCGTGGTGATGATGGCGAACGCGTTGAATATCCATTGATTTTTAATGGTGAACACCTCGCGCGATGGCAGTGCGTGTTGAAGTCGTGCGTCGGTACGCTCGTAGAATTGCGCAACTTGCGCAAGGTTGTTTTATTCAAAGGAGACCCCGAACACGAGCTTCGGGCGTTTTCTGCCGCGTCAGAATTCCAGGTCGCGCTGATTCATGAATGGAAAAGTCAAGCATCGAAAATGCCTCTCGCGTGTAGATGTTCGACGTGCACCTCGGGGGCAACTGTTGGAAGTTATGAAGCAGACGTCACGGGAGTGCACGCCGATCGCGGGATTGTTGTTTTGGACGACGTCGTAAATCTAACGTTTACGCACGTTCCTTTGAGCGAATCCAAACTGTACATGCCTGGCTTGCGCGTCGGTGCAAAAGTTGTCGTTACGCACGCGCATGCGGTGTATCGTTGCGATGACAACGACATGGGTACCGTGCACATACTCGGCGCAGATTTGCGCACACAAATCGCCGTGAAAATTCCGGCGCTTGAAAACTCAACAGACGGGTCAACAGTGATGTACACTGGCGTGGACGAATTAGAACGCACGAGTAGACTGTGGCGGTCATTTAAATACGCCGTCGAACAGTCGACTTTTGTGTACGCCCAAGCTCTGAGGGGGTGGTGTGAAGCCTTCCAAAGCAAGTTTGATTTCCTGACTGATTCGCGAATCGTCGACGTCAAAGTCGTCGAGTACGCGTTAGGCTTGGTGAGGCATGAAGAAGACGTGCAGGGGGTGGCGCCGATTTTGCAACTCGTGCATGACACATGGAAAAATGTCCACACCAGAGATGACGTGTATGGAGAGTTTTTTAGACCCAAGGCGCTCGGAGGCGTCGCACGCGATGCGTTCGATATCCCAATCATCGACGCCCTCAAGCATACGTCGTTCAAATGTTGGCAAGAGGAAAATCTTCGCGCGGATTCGGGGACACGAGGTAGTACTCGTAACGAGGGCAAACCGGTGGTTCGAACCGTCGACCGTTTAGGACGCGAGTCGTCACAAATCGTTTTCGGAGCATTGCAGTGCTTGTACGGTCGTACACATCTCGTCGATGCATCTGGCGCCATAGAAGTGCTGGTGACGTTGTCTGAAGGTGCACCTGCGCCGTCGACGAGCTTGCTCAACAAGCTCGTTGTGATTGACGAGTGTGACATAGTTTGCGAAGGTGCGTATACAGGTGCCAGGGCGTGCAAGATGGAACACATCAACGCTCCAGTGCGCGTCACCATGGTCGTAAACGCCAATCACATTCGCGCGCTCTACCCGCCAGCTTTGTCCACGGAGACTGCAGGAACGATGTTCGTGGCGGCGACCTTTAGTAAAGCGGGCGTTGAATTAATCCCGCCTCGGTTCGCTGGACAAGCTGTGACACGGCAAATCAACGCGCCGACGTGGGTGCTTACTCTCAGTGACTCGATGACGATGCCGTGCACGACAATCCAAGCGATGTCTCACAACGGCGGCATCAAATCTTTACGTGGAGTGATGCGGAACACAACGCACGCATCGAAAAGCAGAATTTCCCTCACATTTGGAGGCGATAATAAGTGGTATAGCTTGATGCGTTTCGGTTCGACGTATCTGGTGCCCGTTCAGAGCACGGGTGATCTCAAGGCGGCGACGTTCATCGTCGACGAACGTCCGGGCGCCGTGGCTTACATTTTGCCAGATGATGAAGACGAAGATGGCGACGACGCCGTCTCGACAAGTCTTCCGAAAACGCAGCAGATCCTGAACGTGCGAGATGTACTCGTGTGGAGCAAGGTGTTCGTGCGAAGCATGGTCAATTTGGATTCCTGGCAGCCCGCGCCAGAATCAGTGTCGTTTAAATGTGTCGTCGTCGCCGAAGAGTGGTTTCAGAATGAGGTGGTCTCTCAGTTTGGATGGGAGTCGCGATTGAAGGTGCAAGACGTGGAGACACATGATGTCGTAGACATCTATTGCAAGAGTACTGCGTTTTCGTTTCCCGCTGGACTCGGCATCGGGGCGGTGATGACTATACGGCAAGCTACGCGTCACCTTTCCGCCAAGTCGATGAACATTTACGTCAAACTGAACATGGGCGTTTCGACAATCGAAATTCATGAATGCAGTGGAGCTACGTCTTCATACTTGCCAAAAGAAATCGTACAAGTGATGCCGCGCAAATCAATTCGAGCGATGTTTCTCGACCAAATATCGTCCGATGAGAACGAAAGCGTCGCCATCGATAGACGAACTTTTGAGGTTCGCGCTCGCGTGGCGTCTGTTTCGATGTTACAAATTCGCTGGTGTTGTCCAGCATGTGGATGTGACGCCGGGTCAGTGATGCGCGTAAGCGTGAACAAAGAAACGAGTGCCGCCACGCAGAAGCTTCCTGCGGCTTTAGCTGCGTGCGAAGTGTGTAGGACCACCACTCGCGGTGACCAACGCCCGGGTGTTTTTGAAGTTGAGGCTTCAGTCATTTTAGATGACGGGACCGCTCAGGCAGAATGTTGGCTCACTGGTCAGGCGGGAATGGTACTCATGCCAGTGAAGGTTCGAAACGAGGTTCTATCCCTCGTAAAACGTCACGGCCGCGTGACATCGAGACTGACACGAAGCAGCGATGAGGAGCGCGATTGCGGCGCCATGTCTGGTGGCCATGTCGTTCGCGGCCACGGCTCGAATGTTTTGGGTGGTTCTGATTCAGCTACTGTGCGTTCTGCTGTTTCCTATGCGACTTCTATAGACGAAATGATTTTCGAGTGCCGAAAGCAGTACAAGCTATTTCAAGAGGATGTCAACAAACCCCAAATTGCGGCGTTATCATTCTTAGATGAAGAGGCACGCGAAGTGCGTTGCGGCGATTTCGAAATCAAGACTAGGTGTGTGCCGATTTTGCGGTTGTGGTCGGCAAGCGTGACCCCCATCAATCCAAGACAGGAGCTAATGTTGGCGTTGTCGCGCTTTAAATAGATTCTAGATACTAGGACTAGAGACGTAGTGTAAGTTTATGCATGCAATGAAATCAGAACATATCGTCTAGGACGATTTCATCTGGATCCCGTAACGCATCCAAGGTTGCCTTTTCTTTCTCACGCGCAACCTGACAAGCTTCTGTTGCAAACTCTATCTGTTGCTTCTGCTCTTCGCTCAAGCCAGTTGGGTCCCATGGATTGGCTTCAACAAATTCAGGAACGGAAGATGCCTTTAACATGCGCTCAAGGTAGTCACGCAGCGCGCCAGTTTCGCTCAGCATTCGATCCGTTTCAATGTCATCTACCGTGAAACCTCGCGGATGAATGGCGGTAAACTTTGGATTTCTAATAGCCTTGTAAGGAGAGTCATCGATAAGCAGTGTATTGGTCAAGTTGAATCTTGATAGTCCCGTGTTCTTTTTCATTTTCCACACGTGCCTCAATTCTTTGAGAAACATCGGGTGTTTTTGCGTCGACGAGGGCGCAACTCCAATATTTGAGCAACGTTCTTGACCCCAAATAAATGCAACTTTGTGCAAGTGTTCGCCCCATACGTACTCTACGAGCTTTTTAGTGTTTCTTTCGGTAGCTGACGACCAGATGCCAACTTCAAAGTGTTCATGTACCCACTCGATAAACTCTCGCATGTGAGGTCTTTCGTACACGTAAAAGCTCCCAACGCGAGCATTCTCGATAATTTCATCGGCTTTGTGCATGGTTTCAACAACGTCATGGTCCGAGGTCGCCGAAGGTGCCGCTAATTCTTCGTCGTCTGACACCACGTCCCTCGCGCGCTTTTTCGCCACCTTGTCACTCATGCCGTCTGCGCCTTCAACCTTGACGTGTCGTTTCATTAATCGGTCGATGAATAGACCGTTCAAATCTAAAACTAAAAGCTTCTCGTGCTTGACCCTTGTCGCCATCTTCTTCCCGTCGTGTGACGTTGTGTTCTGTGCCTCCTCGCTTGGCGGCTGCGCCGTGAGTATCGCTGCCGTGGAAGACATCGTCGTCGTCGTCGGTGCGTCGCCTGTCAAAGCGACTGCGACCACTGCTCTAAATGTTCCCGCCGCCGCCAAACTCCCTCACGTCGCGTTTCTGATACGTTTTCAAGATTCTCGCGCCTCGCTCTGCCGCAGCGTTCGTATCGCTGATGCACTTGACCAGAACTGGTCCCAGGACAGGACAAACTCCATGACAAACGTACGGGAAACCTCACACTGCGTCGAGCGTCGACGTGTTGCGTTGCACATGAAAACAAGTGCTGAAAAGAATCATAAACACCTTCTGGTGTTTGATTTGAATGGTCTTTTCGTTGATCGACATCGAGGTGCGCCGTACTACACCGTTAGAAGAGGTGACGAGGCGGCTTGTCAGTCGAGCACCAACGATGATGGCGGCGACGCCGCAGGTAAAGGCGATGTAGCGAACGATGAGAAGGAGTCGTCACCAATTGCGAGGCGTACTAGAAACAGCGATAATCATGAGAGAAAAGTGGCAGTCCCTGCAGATTTCAAAACAAGCAAAGGGCGTTTTCACTGCTACGCTCGCAAGCACGCCAAGGAGTTCTTACTGTGGGCCCACGAAAATTTCGCAATCGGCGTGTGGAGTAGCGCAACAGCGGAAAACACAGCAGAGTTGGTTGATCGCATATGGCCTACAAAATTGCGCCGTGACTTGAAGTTCATAATGAGTCAGGAAGAGTGCGGCCAAGTCGGCACAATGCCCGCGAAATCTGGCGGGACGAAACCCATTTTTATTAAAGAGCTTGAGCGTGTTTGGAGTCGCTTCACAAACGGTGAATTCCACGCCACTAATACACTGCTTATCGATGATAGTGAGTATAAGGTTGTTCGCAATCCCGCACATACGGCAATCCATCCAAGGCCTTTCACAGTCGAAAAATGCGCACGCGACGTCGGTTTGAGTAAAACGGGAGCTTTGCGCAGCTATTTGGAAAAACTACGCAGCCACGAAAGCGTACCGAAATTCGTTCGCGAGAATGTGTTCGATGATTCGACTGACGAGCAGATCGCGGTTACGCGCGAGACGATTGACAAACTCGGCGAAGAGCTCTCCGCGCTCGCAGTGTCGACGAAAGCAACAACAAAACTTCTCGTTCCAAAACCGCGAATACCCAAACCTAGAAATCGCACGCACCGAAGCGCATCAAAGACAAATTATAATTTGAATGGCACAGGACGTGAGCTCAAGAAGGATGCGAACGAAAACGTGCAGGCTTTAGCTGCCAAATAGATTTTCTCTTTAGCAAAATAGCACAAGTATGTAAGCACAAGTATGTATGACACGACTATGAGGGCTTCGCTCTGGCATGGTTTATGATTTGCGTTTCAAATGTATCAGCATTCAACGTTTTCCAGTCGGGAAAATCGGCCTTTGATACCGATGTGGCTTCTCTGTAAAAGTCTGGAAAGTGTTTCGCAATCGCTTCGATTATCAAACTCGCGCTTTGCCTTTGGCCAGCCTCTGATAAATGCAAGCCATCGATGAGTTGAGTTTCATCCACGAAACCAGACGGAGCCAAATATGGATGCAAATCAACACACGCAACATCGTGCTGCTTCGCTACGTTTTGCATCGCCTTGACATACTTCATAACTCCAGCATTTGTTCTGTTCGGAGCGCTATCACTCAAGAGCTTTCTCAGTTCTGGGTCGTTCGCTGCACGCTTCTTGCAGTCATCCGACCAATTTGCATCGTGAACTGGCGGTGGCGTTATGAACAAAATGTTAGGGCTAGGAGTCAATGAGCGTAGGTGCTCGACAATTTGCTGCAGGTTGTTTTCGTATCTGGCCACATCCACATGTTGCACCTTGCCAGCGTGAGAACGAAGATCACACGCGTCGTTCGAGCCGAATAATACTGTGACGAGTACCGGTGGATGGCGATCATCCTTCGGAAACACTTCATTTAGCATGCACACCGCGTGATTGGTGTTGTACCCTGAATAACCGCGACAATGCACATCGGCGAAACGCCGAAACGTGTCTTGCACCTTTGAACCAAAGCCACCATCTTCAAAAGCACGCTCAGTGAGCGAGTCCCCAAACAACACGATTCTCTCTCGGCGCGCGCGAATGTCTGTCGTCGTCGGGCCCGTTGCTTTCTTCTTTTTGACTTTGTTGGTTGTCGTCGTCGGAGGCGCGCCGGCGGTTCGCTCGTTCCTCGCGCGCTCCACTCGTCTCAAGCATGGCTTGCATAGCTTTCTATACCCCTCTTGAATCTTCCCCTTTCGACCCTTGTTCGTGTACTTTTGGGGCATGTTTGCGCAGTACTTTGGGGCGCTTCCCGAAGGCAGCGTGCTCGAGTTACCCGCGGCATCGAGCACCTGACAGCCCATACAACCAGTACACGTGCACGTTGGAAGCAAATTCTCGCCTCTCGCGCGCTTGCGCGGATTCTCAACGGGCGACGCGATGGTCAACGCATCTGGAGCAACCTCGACGTTTTCGTTTGCGTTTTTATTCCTCGTGGAGTCCCGGGCGGTGCCTCGAACCATATCGGTCGAGCGCTTCCAACAGGCACACAATGCCGTTTGTGTGTATTCGTTCGTTACGCCTCGAGGCTTTTTTGAAAATCAGAGCAATTCAAGGCATGTGAGGAGGAATAGCAAGTGGTTCACAGCTTGTAGGCAATACGAACGAGGCGGTGGAGGAGGAGTTTGTGCTTGAAATCTCACCTTTAGATGACTTGTTTTTCTACGGACGCGCCACGAACTAGAGATTTAAAGTTTCACTCACAATAAAGCGCTATTATGCGTGGCTATTCGTCTGGGACTCTTTCGTCTGGGACTTCCCAGTCGTCAAGTTCTATGTCGTCTTCTATCGCATCCTCTTCTATATCGTCTTCAATGTCATCGTCCGCGTCGTCCAAGTCATCCAAGGTTTGCGGGGCCGCGTACACGCCAATGGCGCCGCGGTCAACCGTGTGGGCAACACCAGCCGCCAGTGCGACAGGTCGAGGCGCTACACTGGTTGCTGGAAGTTGCGCACAACGTCGTTCGAATGTCGCCGCATCTTCACCAACGCGCCACCACTTCGTCGGTAGATACGGTACTCGTGCTGCTCCTTCCGCGCTCGCGCTTGATAACAATCGCAGTGCCGGCAAGGTTTCTACTGCCGCGCTTTTTGTCGTACCGCCCACTGCAAAATCTCCTGAATGCGCCGCTGCAACAACTGATAATAGTTCTTGTCGGTTAGCCGCTTGCGCGCGATCTGTTTTCATGGCTGATGGTCCGCGCAAAGCTAAAAATCCATTCGCGCGCTTACTTGAACCAAACAAACTGCTAAACAAGACGCCTCTCGTGGCGACAGAACCGGCGCACAATTCGCCAAGCATGGTCGGATCGACGGTAGAATCACCACCACCGCTTAAATCATCGCGAGGTCGCGCTGAACCATAATATATCGATGCGTTATTTCGTGCGATTGTCATGGCATCTGACATGTAACGCACTCCCAAAGCGAGCATGTCGAGCGACGACGCGCTCATAAAGTCGGGGAAATTTTCAAACAGAAAAGCTGTCGTCGTTTCTGCACCAAGTGCCGCGCGCGACAAAACGTCCTCGGGATCATACGTCATCGGTGGACGCTTCAGTACATCGTTCAAATTGTCAGCCAACGCTGATGGGGAATGAATAGCACCTCTATCCTCATCGCGCTTATTGTACAACATTTTGCCGAGAGCGTGGAACAGTCCTAAGCCTTGGTCGCGCGAGCTGACTTGCGCTCGCGCAAGGGCCTCTGGCGTCGGCGCCTGCTTTGGCTCTCGTTTGCGTTTGCTTTTTGTTTTGCTCGACGCCGCACTGAACGTTACATGCTTACCATAACACCAAAACTCAAGCGCCTGCATCGCGCTACGAACGTCGCCATGTGACGCTTGCACGAGGGCATCGATGTCTGATTTTGGAATGTCAAAACGCTCTGCTTCACACACCCGCATCGCAGCTTTGGTCATCGCCGCCGAAGTCACGGGGTTGAAGTTCACGCAAATAGCCCCTGCGCTTTCCATAACTCCGCGCACTTCTCTGTTCATGAGTTCTCCTCCTCTAGCGTTTGACTGACCGACCCCGTCATCTTGCTCTGTGAGGATGACCGCGCAGGGTGATTGAGAAGTGCCCGCTAATGTTCTCAAAGATTCTAATATCCTTGCACGGCCTGCTTCATCAGAACTTGGAATGTCTCGAATAAGCAATACTGTTTTCTTCTCCTTCTTCTGTTGTTGTTCTACGGAGTTCACAAGAAACGAGAGCGGCGTGTACTTAGTCGCGCGCGCGACAAATGCGCAAAACTCATCGACTTTTGATGAATACTCCACCTCCGTAAATGACGACGCCAAATGAGCGTACTCGCTCCACAATGTAGGTGTTGGAGGCGTCCACTCGTGCACATCATATCCGCGTTCGTGCGCTAGTACCCTCACCGCCGATGACTTTGAACAACCCGGAGGTCCCTCTAAAACGACCGTGCGCGTGCGCGACGTAGGGCTCGCGGCGTCCAACCATGCACACAATGCCTCGAGCTTCTTCGGCGGCACAGTAAGATGATCAACACTTCGCGGGGAGTACTTTTCACACAGTGATTTCGCCACGGTCGACGTCGTGCCCGCTGCACGCGAGCTTAGCGTGCGCTCGCTCATCGCGTACTTCAACTCAACGGTAGCTCCATCGGTTTCAAATCCACAGCGCGGTTCGCGCGTCAGCGAACGATTGCGTTTACTTGTGTGAAGGTGTTAATAAACCTGCACGATTGTCTCGTTAAAACGGCGCGAGAAAGAAGCTCTCAACTCACCATCCGCGTGGGTGAGTGTTGCAATGTACGCGCAAAGAGTGCGTGTTTATGACGCTAAGCGCACCCGACCGAGACTCGTCGACACAACGCGCCTCGCTGGTATGGGGAACCAGCGTGTGCGATAATGCCGAAGCGTAAAAAGCGACCTTGGGTATCCACCGATGTCCTAGATGCCTCAAAAGCACGTTCATCCGCAAAAGTCACCGAGCGCAAAGCTCGCGAGAAGGCTTTTCGAGAAGCCAACCCCGAAAGGTTCATTGAAGAGAGCGCGCGCCGGGCGCGGCTGGCCACAGGGGCAGCGTCGTCCAAGGCGCTTAAGGACGACTCTGTTAGGCAGCATTCAAATTTCGCAGGTGAGACGGAGTCAAGCGCGCTTGATGGA
>Ga0181558_10002255_pt1 | contig 18337 bp, 16 predicted proteins | sample 011ome_22_FD_133754 | JGI IMG/M metagenome (GOLD analysis project Ga0181558, IMG submission 133754) | Coastal salt marsh microbial communities from the Groves Creek Marsh, Skidaway Island, Georgia - 011507BT metaG (megahit assembly) | ecosystem: Environmental > Aquatic > Marine > Intertidal...
CAAAGTTTTATGGGAAGTAAGGAATTAAATGAATTCTATGTTGAAATGACTGCTAAAATCGAAGCCATGAATTAACTACCGATTTGGTTCGACAATACAAACACCTCCTGTAGGTAACTGCACTTAATATCGCCCCTATAGTGCCCCCCATATTTTTAATACTAAGCAAAAACCCCAAGGAATTTGATACTCCTTGGGGTTTTCTATTCCCACAGCCATATGGGCGTTTCTCTATGTATATCAAGCTTTCCAAGCTCGGACAAGTCAAAAAAAAGCCTTACCGAAGTAAGGCTCTTTGTTGTACCTTTGCAGATACTGTTGGCGGTCCGGACGGGACTCGAACCCGCGACCCCTTGCGTGACAGGCAAGTATTCTAACCAACTGAACTACCGGACCAAGATTTTAACATCTTACCTCTCTCTCGAGGCGGGACAAAAGTAAGTATATTTTTTATTTGGACAAGAAAAAAAATGAAAAAAGGTCAAATAATTTTTGAGCGCTTGACAAGGTACTCCTGAAGGATGAATTCCACACCCTTATTGATGTCCGCCTCCACATAGTCAATTTTGAATTGTGCGCACTTCATTTTCAGATCATTGGTTAATTTTTCCATTTGTTTCTGATACGATTTTTTGATTTCAGAAGGGTGAAGCTTTACCTTTTCACCAGTTTCTAAATCAATAAAAGTGGTGGGCTTATTTGCAAAATTAAAGTCGATTTCATGATTTTTATCCATCACATTAAACAGAAGGACTTCGTGTTTGTTATGTTTGAGGTGTAAAAAAGCATCGGTCAAATCATCAAGTGATTCGTTGGAAACGAAGTCAGAAAAAATGACCACCAAAGAACGTTTGTGATTACTTTCCGCCACTTGATGGAGGATGTTGGTAAAGGTAGTCGGCACATTCAGTCGCTCCTTTTGTTGAACCATTCTACTTTCCAACTCGGCATAAATCATGCGCAGATGCTTGTCAGAAGTTTTTAAGGCCGTGTCTAACTGTATCGACTCGTCAAATGTGGTAACACCTACACCATCCCTTTGCTTTTTGAGCAACTCAATCAAAGCTGCCGCCGCATAAATGCTGAACCCGATTTTATTAAGAGGCGCTTTATCTGTAATGTCTGGATAATACATCGATGAAGAAGCATCAATTAAGATGCGGCAACGTAAATTGGTTTCCTCTTCATACCGTTTTACAAATAGCTTATCCGTCTTGGCATATAATTTCCAATCAATATGACGGGTAGATTCACCGGAATTATATAAGCGATGTTCTGCAAATTCTACAGAGAATCCATGAAAGGGCGAACGGTGCATTCCGGTTATAAATCCTTCAACTACCTGTTTCGCAACAAATTCGAGATTGCCCAATTGCGCCAGTTCCTGTATGTCTATTTTTCCGTACATCTTAACAATACTGAAAGATAAGAAAAACTATTCGGGTCTTTACCTTTCTTCAAAAAAATAGCTTAATTTTAGATGTATGCGTACCCGAAAAACTGAAAAAGAAAATCGAGTTTGTGAATATTGCAGCGAACCCATTACTGGGCGCAGTGATAAACGATTTTGCTCTGACTATTGCAGGAATAGCAAACACAATGAAGAGCATAAGGATGGAAGCAATTATATGCGTAAGGTTAATAATATCCTGCGCAGGAATCGGCGTATTCTGATGCGATTAAATCCGAACGGAAAAGCCAAAGTCATGGGAGCAACACTGATGGAGGAGGGATTTAATTTTGCCTATTATACCAATGTATATGAAACCAAAATAGGAGGTCGTTACCATTTCTGTTACGATCAAGGTTATATCAAATTAGAGGATGGCTGGTACGCACTAGTTGAGCGACAGTCTTATGTGAAGTAGATGAAATATATTAACTACATCTTTATCTTTCCGGTTAAGCTATATCAATGGCTGATTTCTCCTTTGATTGGAGCGAATTGTAGGTATACACCTACTTGCAGTAATTATACGATTGAAGCGATTAAAGAGTGGGGTCCACTTCGTGGTGGATGGATGGGGATTAAACGTATTGCATCCTGTCATCCGTGGGGTGGATATGGACATGATCCCGTTCCTCCAAATCCAAAAAGGCATAAAAAAAGCGGCGAAGTTTAACCTCCACCACTTTTTTATTTATCATATGAAATTTTATTTACTCCTGGTAGGCAATTTCACCATAGTAAATAGGAGTGTCATAAAATGAAGCTGCATCTTCTAGCCATTTTTTGAAAAGCACAGGTTTGCCATGTGAGCTATAGGTAGCATCTCCATTGATTTGGTTACCATTTTTGTCTAAGGCAATATATTGAGGTTGCGTGTTCTTTTTGTATAAAGCCGATTGCATATCTGCCCATTTATCTCCTTTTGTTTCCAAAAGACGACCTGAGTATGCTGAAATTTCTGTTCGGTCTAATGGAGTTTTGTCATCTATATACAGTGAAACGATAACAAACTCCTCCTCCATAATTTTATGGACGCTTTCTTCAGCCCAAACATTTACTTCCATCTTACGACAGTTAACACAGTTTAAGCCAGTGAAATCTAGCATTAGTGGTTTTTGGACCTCCTCCGCGTATTTTTTCGCTACATCAAAATCATGGAATACCATTAATCCATGCTCATACTCAGCCCCCTCAGGAAGATCGCTTGGCGGCTCACCGTGAATCCCGTATGGTATTTCACTATATGATGGTGGAGGAGGGAATGCAGATATTAATTTCAAAGGAGCTCCCCATAGTCCAGGTAGCATGTAGATAGTGAAAATAAGTGATACAAGACCAACCATCACTCTTGTGGTTCCTATACCTCCATTGATGGGGGAGTCATTTTTCGTTTGAAAGACTCCGAATAAATAGAGGGTAAGTGCAGCAAAAATAGCAATCCAGATCGCAATAAACAGTTCTCTTTCTAATAAGTGTGCTTGTATTGAAAGGTCTGCATTTGATAAAAATTTGAATGCAAAAGCCAATTCCAAGAAACCTAAAACAACCTTAACATTGTTCAGCCATCCTCCTGATTTTGGCAAAGAGTTTAGCCACGATGGGAAAATAGCGAATAATGCAAAAGGTAGACCTAGTGCTAAACCGAATCCTGCCATACCCCAAGTCAAATTCCAAGCGCCTCCACCAGAAGCCGAAGCTAAAAGGCTACCAAGGATCGGTCCTGTACATGAGAATGATACGAGGGCTAAAGTGAGTGCCATGAAAAAGATGCCTATTAATCCGCCAAGATTTGACTTTTTATCAGCATTATTTGTCCATTTAGCTGGAAGGACGATCTCAAAAGCACCTAGAAATGATAATGCAAAAACAAAAAGCATTACAAAGAAGAAAATATTCAAAGGTCCATTTGTAGCAATATTGTTAAGTATGTTCGGATTCAAAGAGTCCATTAAGTGAAAAGGGACACTCAATAAAACATAGATAAGGAATATGAAAAACCCGTACATGACACCTCTGAACAATCCCTTTTTGCGGTTTTCACTTCCTTTGGTAAAGAAACTCACCGTCATTGGAATCATCGGGAATACGCATGGCGTCAACAGAGCAAATAGTCCTCCGCCAAAAGCTAGCCAGAATATCCCCCAATAAGATGATCCAGATGTGCCTGTTTCAATTGGTTTTGCAACGGCTTCGCTCAGCGGTATTTTGAATGTTGCATTTATGGAGTTAAACTTATTGCCTAAACTGTCTAATCCAGAATAAACAACTTGACCTGTTAGAATGGGCAGCACAACGCTAGTGTCAACCTTGATAGTAGTGGTATGCGCTCCAGAATTATAAACGTTGAATTTGTTTCCATCTAATAAAGTATCCGATTGGATAATATTCTTATTTACGTCAAGAGCAGTTAGTGTGGAATCAAATAGTACCTTAAACTCGCCTAATAAGAAGTATCCTTCATTTACCTTAGGTTTTACTATCAATTCATACTCTGTCTCATTTACTATATATGCGTATGTTTGAAAGCCAATTGGAGAAACGATTGCTTCGGTTGTATTTGTTGAGTCTTGTGCTTCACCTTCACCCTCAGTCTCATTTCCCCCTTCTACCTCAGTTGCAGCTCCTTCTAGATTCTCACAATCGATATTGTTGGTTCCTTTTATGTCTAATGTTATATCACGAAATTCTGGAGGAAGACAAGCTGTTTTACAAGCCATATATCCATAATCCAGTTTTAATTGGAAATCTTCTTTCGATAGAATCTTTATCCTCTGCTCAAACTTTGCACGATTGCCATGAAATGATCTTTCAGGGAAACCATCATTGTCCACTAGCTCAGCCCCGTATTCTTTTGTTTTGCCCGATAATTTGAAATTTTCATTGACATTATAATCAAAAGAGGTAGGCAGTGGAATGGCGCCGTCTGGTTGTATTTGAGAATAGATATGCCATCCATTCTTTTGCGCAACGCGCATCGTTATCGTCGCCTCGTCACAATCTGTATAAGTGATCTCAAAATTCCAGGTGATGACATCATCAATATTATTAGGCATCTCATCTTGTCCATAGAGAGATAAGGAGAGTAAGCCCACAAATAAAAGAGCAATTCGATTTAGCATAGTGTGTTTAAGATAAGTGTAACATCAAAAATAATATAAAAGACAAATAATCGATAGGGCCTTTATCATACATTATTGAAATCCTATAAACAAAAAAAGTTGACCGAAGTCAACTTTTTAAAGCGTTTAACAAGTGTTATTATATGTATTTTATGTCAATTATTTTTGAAATTGGAATCCAAAGTCCGCCTTTAAGACAAATAAATTGACTTCCCGTTGCCCAAATCGTTGTTTGTACCGATTTTGGACCGGAGTCTGCCAAGAAATCGATTTGAAATTTCACTTTTTCTAAATTACCCAGACCTGTGGCATCTTTTAATTTCTTTCTAAGCTGTGGATTGACTTGAAAGTGCGTTTCGTTCTTGAAAGTAAAGTTTGCAATGAATTCTTTTTCAACTAATTCAGGTAATCTTAACTCTTGCATACTGGTAAGGTTTAAAGTGTCTATATTCCTATTCAGCCTGAGGCTGTTGCGTACAATCGCATGTTTTTTTGTGGAAATGTTTGTCAATTGTGAGGAAGAATTTAAGAAAAAAAGAGATTGCCTCCAAATTTTTTTTTCGCTGTCAAAAATTGAGCACAAAAAAAACGTCCTTCTCATTTTATGGGAAGGACGTCTTATATAGTAAGATGTTTCTTTACTCAGTCATAATATAAGTGGTCATGAAATCATTGCGTTCCATTTCATTACCATTTACATTGATCGCATCAATATCTAAATTGACCAATAAACGCATGATGACACGTCTTGCCATCTCGTTGTCTTCAACTAGTGCAATATTCACTTGGTTCCCTACAGAACCGGAAGGCGTCACGGTTACTAAGAAATAGCTTTCATAATAAGCAGCATTACTTTTGATATCCTCAGCTGTATGAATCGGGCTGAAAATAAAGTTGAAGCTTGTTGTGGCTGCTTTGTCATAATCAGTTGTGGCATCCGAAAAAGAAACGGTTGCTTGTGCATATGAAAATGCTGTAAACAATAATCCAGCTACTAATCCTAAAAACTTTTTCATGTCTATTTGTTTTATTTTCATCATGGTTTAATGATGAATTTCTAGTTTAATTTCAACTATCTGACGCAATTAATGTGCCAAAGGTTGTTGTAAATATATAAAAAATGCACAAAATCAGCAGTGTCAAAATTTAATTCTTCTAAATTTGATCTACGTCAAATGGCATTAAAAAAATACCATACAAAGGGTGCGATTGAAGCAGGTTGTGATGAGGCAGGCAGAGGATGTCTTGCGGGTCCTGTTGTTGCGGCGGCCGTCATTTTGCCAACGTCTATCCGAATCCCGGGTTTAGATGACTCTAAAAAGCTATCTGAAAAGCAGCGTTTGAAGCTGGCTCCGATTATAAAAGAAAAGTGTTTGGCTTATGGAGTAGGAATTGTCTCACACGAAGAAATTGATCAAATGAACATCCTCAACGCCTCATTTGAAGCAATGCACAGAGCAGTAAGGCAGCTCAAAGAGACACCGAATTTACTTTTAATTGATGGCAATCGTTTTAATCCGTATGCGGGGATTGAGCATCATTGTATCATCAAAGGTGATGGAAAATATTTATCTATTGCAGCGGCTTCTGTTTTGGCGAAGACGAGTCGTGATTTTATCATGGAAAAAGAACATGAAAAATATCCGCATTACCAATGGAATCGTAATAAAGGCTATCCTACAAAAGCGCATAGAGCTGCAATTGCCAGTCATGGTCCAACACCAATCCACCGAAAATCATTCAAGCTATTAGCCGACGAGCAACTGTCTATCTTTGATTGAGTTCACATTAACTTGTGCATATTCCATAGCAAAATGGGATTTTCTCCTCCCTTTTCGTTTTATTTTTGATAATTAAAATCAATTCCGTTGAAGAGTGTTAGGATAACAATAGTGTTTTTGCTGCTTGCAGGTCTCTGCTGGTTAGGATGGGATTTGTATCACCGTCAAAATGAAAATTATCAAATCAATTCATTTTCACTTCCCTCCGCAATTGTTTCAGCGGAAATAACAGATATCAACCGATTTGTGCAGAAAGCAAATTCGCTGACAAGGCCTGATTTTGTGGATGCCAATCAAGATATCGCCGCTGTTTATACGGAGGTTTCGGGACATGCTGATCTTAATTTTAATATCATTTTTGGTAGGTCATGTTTTATCTCTGTCAATGATCAGGCGTTTACACTGACTTTTAATCATCCCAATTTTTCGATGGATGAAGCGCTGAATTTTATCAACGATAATCTTGCTGTAAATGCGTCAGTTCAGGACGATAAGCTGAATATTCAAAATCAATTCATTCATTTTTCGTTTTACGGAACCTATGTTGTCTTTTCAAATCAACCCATTACACCGCAGACAGAAGTGAATCGTTTAGCGATGACGAATGCCGATTATGTCGTTTATACCGATTCAACAGTTATTGAAAAACATATTTTGGCAAATGGTCAAGAATATCGTGTTTGGCAAGATACAGGGCAAATCGTTCGTGGGCGACCGCTGGCACATTTTGACCTTTTAAGTAAAGTGCCTGCCAGTTTTGGACAGTTGATTTATTATTCAAGTCAACGTTTTGATGAGGATCAGCATCAATTTTTTAAAGAACCAAATCAAGAAGCATTTAGCTGGATTCGAAATCAGATGGTTTTAGTTAAAAAAGATTCCTTTGAATTATTAATAGCACCGCAAAATGAGCGCAGAAACCTGAAGTTGATTTTAGAAGAACAGACCTTAAAAGCCAATAGCGACTCGGGTCAAATCGCCTTCTTTAATCTCAGAAATTTTGAAATCATGCCTTTTGCGACCCAAAGCAATTGGAAACAAGCCATTCAGGAATGTGAAATGGATATGAAGTTTTACACTGAGTTTGAAGATGTCAATGTTTTAGCGAATTCATTACCTTCTTTACTTTGGTATTTAAGCGAGATTCAATCCTCCAATCTAATTCGAGATCAAGATGAAATGGTATCGGCCATTCAGCGGTCAGCTCCTTTGAAATCTCATTATATGCAATTAACAAAAGGAACTGATGGAGCAATTGGTTTTCAAACAACGACTTGGAAGAATAAGATCAATCGGGTTTATACGGCATCAACTGCCGGTAAGGAAGTTTCAACAGAAATCCAACTAGAAGAAGTTGAAATCCCAATGGACCGTCCGGTATTAAAAATATTACCCCACCCAGGCGGACTTTTCGTTTTATGTAAAGATGAAATCCGCGCCTATGATTTGACCGGTGTGTTAATGGGGAAATCACCACTTCTAACGACCGATTTTATCCGATTCGAATTATTAGATCTCGAAAATGACGACAAGAAAGAGGGCGCGATTTTTACCAAAAAAGGATTAAAGGTTTTTAATCACAATGCTGGAGAGATAAGAGATATGTCCGTTCCAGGCGGAATAACCGGCGGTATGGTCGTTAACTATGATCAACAATATGATTATCGTTTCTTCTTGACAGGTGGAAAAAAGATCCTCTGTTATAATGAAGCTGGAAATGTCGTTAATGGTTGGCAATTTGCTGGCAGTCAGAGTACCTTAACGGGAGATGCTTTATATGGTCAATTTAATGGTAAGGATTATCTCGTCTTTGACGATCAAAATGGGCAGCATTATACATTGAATAGGCGAGGTGATTTGCGTTTTCAATCAAAAGCGCAGTGGCAGATCCTTGCTGCATCCAAGACCTTGACTGGAAAGAATGCAGGAACAATAAGTCGATTAGGGTATCAATCCAATCACATCTACAATCACTATTTGCAAGATGGTTCGGTAGATTCATTAAAGCTAGATCAACAAGTAACGCCAACCGATGCATTTTGGATTGATCAAAAAGAGCCCACGCTGATTATTGATGAACCGGGTCGTGTTGTTCTATTTAGTCAGTTTGGCTATAAGTCGCACGAAGTGTTGAAGCCATTGAGCGCAAAAAAACTCCTAAATGTCGAAAAATTGAAGGGTTTCTATTTCGTTTTTTTCGATAATGCGAATAATCGCATATATTTGTTAGATCAAGACGGTAAACAACTAACAAGCCAAATGTCTGCAAAACCCGGCATATATGGATTAACCGATTCGCGTTTTTACACATATGATGGGGCGGTCATTAAAGAATTTAAACTAAAATGAGCATTATGAAAAACAAACTACTACTTGCTTTAATACTCCTGTTTGGAATCAGGGGCCCTTCTTTGGCTCAGGATTACATGGGGTATAGACAAAGTAATTATTCTGGTGTTACCGGGGGTGATTTAAACCCGGCAAATATTGCAGATAGTCGCTTTGTTGTTGACGTAACCCTAGGTGGAGTGTCGTCTTCACTTTACAATAACCACCTTTATTTTAACCCACATCAAATGCCTTATTGGTGGACACAGTCTTTTGATACAGCAGACTTGGCCGTTGATAATTGGTTAAATGATCCGGCTTTTGGTAATATCATTCCGAGTGAGGATGCGCGTGATTCAGTGAATGCTGGAGCGGGTAACTTCTTTGAGTTTCCAAATCCACAAGGTGATTTAAGAAGAGCTTACTTCGAATCGAATATCGATATCTTAAACTTAATGATTTCCATTAATCGCACAATGGCGGTTAGTTTTGGAATTAAGAATAGAACGTTCTTGAATATTGACCACGCATCTGATGAGTTGGTAACCTTAGCTCAAAATAGTTTGGAGTATTCTGATTTGTGGAATCAAGACCTACAAGATCAATTATTAAATATCTCATTTAATAACTGGATGGAATATAACTTAGGTTTTGCCATGACGGTTTATGATGAAGAAGAACATTTCTTGAAAGCTGGAGCAAAAGTGAAATTTTTGCAAGGTATAGGAGCGCTTTATCTGTATACGGATGAGGTAAGATATAATTTATTAAATGATGATACATTATCTGGCGTCTCAGGTAATTTCGATTATGGTTATTCGGCGAATATTGATCAACATTGGGATGCTTCTTCAAGTGATTTCGTCGGTGATCCAGAATTCGGTGATATCTATACTTTACAGTCAAAATTAGGTTTAGGTTTTGATTTAGGTGTTGTTTACGAGTGGCGTCCAGATTGGAAGGACTACAAATATGACATGGATGGAGAAACAGATCTATGGAGAAGAGATAAAAATAAATATAAGTTAAAAGCAAGCTTTGCGATTAACGATTTCGGAGGTATGCGTTATGCAAAGTCAATCAATAGTAGAAACTTCTCTGTTGACGTTGACGCTTCTGACCCAACTCAAGTTATTAGTCTTTTTGACTTTGATGATACAGAAGGTCTTGAAAGTTTCAATCAAAACGTGGATTCATTGGTACAAGCTGGTGGAGCAACGTATGGAGAGGATGTTGGAACATTTTACATGAACTTACCAACACATATTAATATGGGTGTTGATTATAATATCTACCAAGATTTATACTTGAATGTAAATGGTATGATCGGTTTCCAAATGGATGAGAATGCCAATAAGGTGCGTTATCCATCAAATATTAGCATCACACCGCGTTACGATTATGCATGGGCTGGTTTAGCTTTACCGGTTTCATACAGCGGTTTGTATGGTATGCGCGCAGGTGTAGGTTTCCGTTTTGGTCCGCTTATTTTCGGAACAGGCGATTTAAGATGGGTATTTGCACCAGGAAAAGACAAGCAAGTTAGAGGAGCAGATTTTTATGCTGCTTTAAAAGTGCCAATTCTTTACGGTGCACCTAAAGATATTGATGAGGATAAGGTTTCTGATAAAATGGACCTTTGTATCGATACTCCAGGTGTTTGGGAATTCAGAGGATGTCCTGATACGGATGGTGATGGAATCCAGGATTCAGAAGATGCATGTCCGAATGACCCAGGTTTAAAAGAATTTAATGGATGTCCAGATCGTGATGGTGATAAAATCATCGATAAAGAAGATAACTGTCCAGATGACGCAGGTTTAGCTGAGTTTAACGGATGTCCTGATACGGATGGAGATAAGATCATTGATAAAGAAGATGATTGTCCAGATGTTCCAGGTATCAAGTTATTCAACGGATGTCCTGATACGGATGGTGATGGATTAAAAGATAGCGATGATTTATGTCCAGAAGATCCAGGACCAAAAGAGAACCAAGGATGTCCTGATACAGATAATGACGGAATCTTTGATTACTTAGATGATTGTCCTACTGAAGCTGGTCCAGAAGAGAACAGAGGTTGTCCATGGCCAGATACCGATGAGGATGGATTATTGGATAAAGATGATAGATGTCCTTACAATGCTGGTCCTCCAGAAAATGATGGATGTCCTTATACAGACACAGATGGTGACGGTGTAATTGACAAGAACGATGAGTGTGTTAACACACCAGGTCCTGTTGAGAACAAAGGTTGTCCTGTTGTTGATGAGGAAATCATGAAACGCGCATTCGATAACTTGAACTTCGAAACAGGCAAAGCAATCATCTTACAATCGTCTTACGAGTCGCTTGAGGATCTTGCTAACTACTTAATCGAGAACCCTGATTTCCGTATTAAGATTGCTGGTCACACGGATAGTCAAGGTAACGATCAAAATAACTTGATCTTATCGAAGAAACGTGCTGAAGCAGTGAAGCAATTCCTAGTTCAACGAGGAGTGACAACTGAACGTATTATTGTACAATACTTCGGAGAAACGAAACCAATTGACACGAATGACACGCCAGAAGGACGTGCTAAGAACAGACGTGTTGAAATGGAGATTATTTTCGAATAAACCAATAAATAATTCTTACAAGCCCCAGGTGATGCCAAGTGCAATGCCTGGGGCTTTTTTTTATATATTTGACATTATGGAAAACGTATCTCAGGCTCCGACTCGAAACCGTTATTTTCTAACGTTGATCTTTGGAATAACAACTTTCCTTATGGCCTCTTGTGGAGGTGGTAAGACGATTGATATTACACCCGAAGAGATAGATGCTTATGTGGCAGAGAAGTTAGATGCAAATCAGTTATATGGGGTGTCCCAAAGTTTAAGGTACTCTAAAGAGAATGAAACCTATGAAGTGGTGGAGTATATCCAAGATGATTCGGTTGTCCTATATGTGATTACCCATGCCATGGAGCAAGAGCAAGTTAACCGACAAGTGTTTTATAAACATGGGGTTCCGATCTTTGTGGATGAGCTTGTTTCTTCAAACGTGGCAGATTTGCCCTTTACGCAGCGAAGAATTTATATGGATGGCGCTAATGTGCTAAGATCAGAAGAACGCTCTTCAGCATTTGAAGATGAGTTACAGTATTTAGATTTTGAATCTGTTTCAGTTGATCTAGATGATTATGATTTTGAAAAACCAAAGCGTGCCTTATTGCAGCAAGATGAATTTGCCTTGTTCTTTGAGGAGTTCATCATTATTCCTCCGCAAGAGTACCTGATTCTTGAAAATGAAGAGAGCGGCTTTAATGTGGCATTATTTATTGCCGATGGAGATGATCATCCATTCCTCATGCAATTAAAAGATGATCCTGAAAAATACCGCGGTCGTCCCGTTTTTGTAACACATCAATTTATTGTGATGTCCAATATAGAGCGTATGCTCTTTATTAACGGATACTTTACGGATGAAGAGAATGCGGCTGAAGTGACAGAGTAAGCTACTTCGTTTCTTCAATGGTTAGGGATGTGATTTTTTTACTCCCAACAGCAGTTTTACTGTTTATTGTTACCCTGAATTTTGATCCCTTTACTGAACTCATTTCACCAATGAAATATTGAGTGTCACCAGATTCACCCTTGTGAATGATTTTAAAATCATTGGGTTTATTGGTAGAGAAAAAATGTTGGAGCACTTGTTCTGCTTGAGATTTAGAATAAACATTTGCCTTGCCCAAAATAGAAAGGTCAACATTATCACCAAAGTACTTCGCTAATATTTCGGCATTACCTGTCGTAAAAGCATGAAGAATCACACTCTTAAAAGACTGCTGTGTAACTTGAGGTGTAGGCAGCATTAAAACCGTGTCTTTATCCGCTGGATCAGGCATTATCGGGTCACCAGATGTTGGTTGAGCGAAGGCATTGAGCCCTATACCTACAAAAAGGAATAGTGTTAGTACTTTAGTCATTTTCATCCTTTATCATATTAATCAGAAGCGTAATTAACTGTTCGCTATTACATTCTTTCGTCAAAATTAAACTTATCTTTCTCGAAAACAAGTTCAGCAAAAACCAAGCCAAAAAAGAATAGCTATTTAACTTGCTGAATTGAAACAAAGAAGCGTGAAAATAAATTTGATTGTAGTCGGTAAAACGAAAAAAGATTTTTTAAAGGACGGAGAGCAAGAATATGAAAAACGTCTAAGCAAATTTGTAAACTATGAGAAAATCGAAATACCCGATTTAAAAAATGCCAAAAAACGCTCACAATCTGAAATAAAACAAGAAGAGGGAAAACAAATCTTGGCGCGAATACCAGAGCAAGGTTGGGTTGTATTATTAGATGATAAGGGCAAGATGTTTGACTCCAAAGGATTCGCCGTTTGGTTAAACGATAAAATGGTTCAAGGACAGAAACAATTGACTTTTGTGGTTGGTGGAGCTTATGGCTTTTCAGATGAGGTGTATCAGCGGGCCAATCAAAAAGTATCGCTGTCAAAAATGACTTTTAGTCATCAAATGGTCAGGTTGTTTTTTGTTGAACAACTCTACAGGGCCTATGCCATCTTGAAAAATTTACCTTATCATCACGAGTAAAACTTATTTTGCCTTACCAAAAACGTATTGCCATAGAGTTGGGTGATACCAAAGTGCCGTTTCTTTTGTGAGCGGATTGTTTTTGAGTTCTTCTTGGTCGAATTAGACCTAAAAATAAGTTAAAAAATGGATCAAAACTCATTCTACTCGAAGTTCCTTAATGCTATTTGTTTCTTATAAAAAGACGATAGGTTAAATGCTCCAGTCGATAGCCTATACGATAGAGAATCTGATTGCTGAATTTTAAAAACGCAGATGGAGATAACAGGTTGATCAAGATGCGTTGCCAAAAAGCCACAAAACCAATCGCATCTTTCTTGGCATATCGGCGAAAAAGCGCCTTTATCTCATCCGGTCGTCCTTCTTTTTCCAATGCATTAAATAGCTCCCTGAAGATATAACGATATTCTCTCAATCGCATCAATCGCCCAACACTATTGTGTTGGTCATACTTTTCATAAATTTTCCATTTACCAATAAGCATATTTGCCTTCTGCAAATGAATCCCACCATCGTGCATGCGGTATAAGGTGAGCCGTTCAGGATTACCTTATACCGAGTTAACATTTAAGGCTATCCTTAACCACAGGTCGAAATCTTCTGTTCCCCGCAATACTTCAGACTCATCAAAGGTTCCAATTTTTAATAATAAATCCTTTTTAATTAAAACAGTATTAATATTCACAGCGCAAGAGTGGTAGAGAATCCGAAAGAATTCTCCACCTGTAAAAGCTCCATATTTCCAATCATAAGGTGTTCTTATTTTTTTACCATCCTTGACTTCAAAAAAATATCCGCCACCATAATAAAAGTCTGCATCATGATTTTTAATGTCCTCAATTTGACTTTGTAATCGCTCTGGCATATATAAATCATCCGCATCAAGAAAAGCTATGTATTCTCCTTTGCAAATCTGAATGCCCACATTTCTTGCCGAAGCCTGACCACCATTTTCTTTGAAGCTATAGCGAATACGACGGTCTTCTTGAATCCATTTTTCAATTATTCTATTGGATTGATCAGTAGAACCATCGTCAACCAATACCAACTCCCAGTGCTGATATGTTTGATCAACCACAGACCGTATCGTTTCATCAATATACTTCTCAGTATTGTAAACCGGAACGATTATGGAGATTAAAGGATTCATGATTTAAATCAAAATAAACGTTTACGAATTTGATCAAAATTCAAGAAATTAACTTTGACTAAGAAGAATAAGTAAAGGAGGATTAATCCTCCTTTGATAAGAATACTACTTAATAAATCTAGGGGGTATATATCACTCAAATACGATACTGGAATGTAAAAAATGATAAAGACCCCGATCACCAAAAGTGTTTTAGAGCGGTTATAAATAATCGTATAATATTTCTGCGACACCCCAAAGAGAATGACATGATTAATTAAGGTACTGATTAGGGTCGCAAGTGCAGCGCCAAAAAGATCCAAAATCGGAATCAACCAAAAGTTCAAACCGACATTGATCAATCCTGCGGTTATAACGATTATCGGAATGAGGTGGGTTTTCTTTTGGATATGAATCCCTCCTGAAAACAAACCCAATCCAGTTATAAAAACCGATAAATAAAACAACGGCATCAACACACTTGCTCCAAAATATTGTTCTTGTGTGAAAACATAAAGCGTTTCATAAGAAAATGCCGATAGGGTGAGTATCCCCAAACTACCTACACCAATGAATAGGCGCATTATTCGACCGAGCTCGGCCGGAGTTTCTTTATCCTTGTATTTTTCAAATATAATGGGTGCTAAGGCGGATTGAAATGCAAATATGATGATTGAAACGATTGCAGAGAATTTAAACCCCATATCATAGATACCTACATCTCCGAGTGAATTGTTGAGGTCTTTGATAAACAAGCGGTCGGTAAAATTTAATACGAGATAGGCGATCGCGGCCGGAACAAGCGGTATGCTATATTGAAAGAGTTTCTTCAGTTCAGCTTTACCTAAATAAAAAACTAGGTACTTTTTTAAGTAGAAAACCTGAACCAAAATCATTAATGGACTCACGATAAAGCTCGCCATAAAAATACTGTCGATGCGGTAATCAAAACCAAGAGCAAAGATTAAAATCAATATGATATTAAGCAAGGCATGGGCAAATGATGTAAGACTAAAAACATGGGTCTTACGCAAGAATTTTAGCTGCACCCCGAGCGTGTAGAAAATGCCATTTAACCCGAGGGTAGCTAGACACCAATAGTAGGTGGAGTCCTGAATGCGTTCCTCTTCTGAAATATACTCAATCACTTGATCCTTAAAAAACAGCGCTATCACCGTAAAAACAGCATAACTGATTAACGTGAAAAATAAACCACTGGAACCAATGCGTTGTTGCTCCTTGAGAGTTATGCCCTTTTCAGAGATAAACCGACCAACACCTTGATAAATTTGAAAAGAAAAAATGGCAGCAGTTAGCGCACCAGCAATCCCTAAAACCGATAGAATACCATATTCAGAAGTGGTGAAATAATCTGAGTAAAAAGGAATCAAAAGCAAACTAACACCCTTGGTAAGGAGGTTCGCAATGGTGTATATTCCACCTTCTTTAATTAATTCCTTCAGCATTCTTTATTTTCAGATACTTTTGTACAAAGATAAACGAAACACTTAAACGGGTTTTTTACAAGAAAATTATCAATTAACAGAGATATTATGGAGCTGATCATGGCCACCCAAAATAAGAATAAGGTAAAGGAAATCAATGCTTTATTGCCGGCGTCCATTCAGGTTAAAACATTAGAAGAAATTGGATGTCTTGAAGAGATTCCTGAAACGCAAGAAACGTTGGAAGGAAATGCTTTTCAAAAAGCACTATTTGTGGCCGATAAATACGGTGTCAATTGTTTTGCCGATGATACAGGTTTAGAAATTGATGCACTCAAAGGAGAACCGGGAGTATATTCAGCAAGATATGCTGGGCCCAAAAAAAACGCAGATGACAATATGAATCTCGTGCTGAATAAACTAGAAGGTGTAGCGGATAGAAAAGCACGTTTCAGAACTGTAATAGCACTCATTATTGATGGAGTAGAAACGGCGTTTGAAGGTATTGCAGAAGGCGAAATCACCAAAGAGAAATCAGGTCAAGAAGGATTTGGTTATGATCCGATTTTCAGACCAACCGGGTATGCGGAGACTTTTTCAGAATTAACGATGAAAGAAAAAAATGAAATATCCCATCGAGGCAGAGCAGTAAAAAAACTCGTAGAACATTTATCAAAACTTCAAGAGAAGTCCTGAAATACCCTTTATATTTGTAAAAATAAGTAAAACTATGATTCAACGCGCACAATCGGTCTACTTGCTTTTAGCATTTTTATGTATGGTAATGCTTTTGTTTTTTCCTGTTTTTTCGGTAGAAGCAACAAGCAGTGAAAGTCAAGTTGTTCTCAAAGCAGTTGTTGATCAGCAAGGGGTTCACGGGGAAGGATTAGAGGCAGGTGGCTTTCCATTGTATATCATCTATATTATTTTGGCACTTTTTAGTGCTGCATGCATTTTGCTTTATAAAAACCGACCACGGCAGTTAATGATCACTCGGATTAATTTAATCTTTCACTTTTTGTTGGTGATCGGCATATACTTGTTTTATTACCTGGGAGCAGGATTTGTAGAAGAAGGAGTCTATAACCTCACAGGTGAAGAAACAAAAGTAATTTTCTATATGGAGATAGGATTCTTTATCTTGATTCCAAGTATTGCTTTTCTCCTTTTGGCCATTCGCGGTATTCGACGTGATGAAAACTTAGTTAAATCACTAGATCGTATCCGTTAATGAATTTATTATCTGTAGAAAACCTGACCAAATCTTTTGGCGTTCGTGTCATCTTTGAAGACTTAACCTTTGGTATTGATCAAGGTGAGAAAGTAGCGATTGTTGCCAAGAACGGTAATGGTAAATCAACTTTACTAAAAATTCTTTGTGGTGATGGAACAGAAGATTCTGGTCGAATCGTATATCGCAAAGACATTCGAGTAGACTATTTGCAACAAGCGGAGAATTTTGATCCAAAACAAATCATATTTGATGAAGTTTTGGCAACTGATACCCGTGAGGCAAATGCAATTCGTGCCTACAGCAAGGCGCTTGAGAACCCTGAAGATACAGACCTCTATAATGATGCCTTTGAGCAAATGAACAGTTGCAATGCTTGGGACTATGAAGTCAAAGTGGCAACCATTTTGTCGAAACTTCAATTAGAAGATAAACACGCAAAAATCGGTTCACTTTCTGGAGGGCAAAAGAAACGGGTAGCCTTGGCTAAAATTTTGATAGCCGAACCTGATTTGATGATCTTGGATGAGCCCACCAACCACCTCGATTTGGATATGATTGAATGGTTAGAATCATATTTGAAACAATCCAAATCGGCGATCATGATGGTTACCCACGACCGTTACTTTTTAGAAGTGGTTTGTACAACCATTTTTGAATTGGAAGATCAACAATTATATCGGTATGATGGAAACTTTAGTTATTACCTAGAGAAAAAATCAGAACGTCAAGAAATACTGGCTGCTACCATCGGAAAAGCAAAGAACCTCATGCGAACCGAGTTAGATTGGATACGCAGACAGCCAAAAGCAAGAGGAACAAAACAAAAAGCCCGAGTTGATGCATTTCAAGATCTAAAATCAACAGCAACCCAACGAGTTCAAAAAGATGAATTAGAAATTCATGTGCAAATGAGTCGTTTGGGTTCTAAAATTGTTGAACTCCATAATGTCGGAAAATCCTTTGACGATAAGCAAATATTAAATGGCCTTGATTATGTCTTTAAGCGAGGCGAGAAATTGGGGATTGTAGGTGCAAATGGAACAGGGAAATCAACCTTTTTGAACCTGATCACTGGGGCAATTGAACCCGACAAGGGAAAAGTTGTAATTGGCGAAACGGTCGTGATGGGATATTACCACCAGCAAGGCGCCAAGTTCAAATCGGGTAAAAAGGTACTAGAGGTCATCACGGATATTGCTGAATATATTCCTTTGGATAAAGGAAAGAAAATGTCTGCAGCACAGTTCTTG
>Ga0181558_10002260_pt1 | contig 18321 bp, 15 predicted proteins | sample 011ome_22_FD_133754 | JGI IMG/M metagenome (GOLD analysis project Ga0181558, IMG submission 133754) | Coastal salt marsh microbial communities from the Groves Creek Marsh, Skidaway Island, Georgia - 011507BT metaG (megahit assembly) | ecosystem: Environmental > Aquatic > Marine > Intertidal...
AAGACTTCATTTCCTGGAGCTTCCATATACTCAACAACAGCACCAAAATCTAAGATTTTAATTACTTTAACCTCGTATACAGATCCAACTTCTGGTTTAAATGAAATGGAAGCAATTTTAGCTAATACAGCATCGATTCCTTCTTGATTTGTACCTAAGATTTCAACGATACCTTCTTCAGTTACTGGATCTTCATTGATCACAATGGTACATCCTGTTTGTTTTTGAAGTTCTTGTATTACTTTTCCACCAGGTCCTATTAATGCTCCAATATATTCATTTGCAATACGTTCAGTAACCATTTTAGGAGCATGAGCTTTTACATCAGTATTTGGTGTATCAATAGTATCAGTGATTTTAGATAAGATATGTAATCTTCCCTCTTTAGCTTGCATTAATGCGTTGACTAAGATTTCATAAGAAAGTCCTTTCACTTTAATGTCCATTTGACAAGCAGTAATACCGTCAGCAGTACCCGTTACTTTAAAGTCCATATCTCCTAAGTGATCTTCATCCCCTAAGATATCAGAAAGGACAGCATAAGCACCAGATTCAGTATTAGTGATAAGTCCCATTGCAATACCAGATACAGGTTTAATCATTTGAACACCTGCATCCATCAGCGCCATAGTTCCAGCACAAACAGTTGCCATAGATGAAGATCCATTAGATTCTAGGATTTCACTTACAATTCTAACGGTATAAGGGCAGTCCGCAGGAACCATTCCCTTAAGAGCTCTTTGTGCTAAGTTACCATGACCAACTTCTCTTCTTGAGGTACCTCTAATTGGTCGTGCTTCTCCAGTTGAAAAAGGAGGGAAGTTGTAGTGTAAATAAAACGTTTCTTCTCCTTCATAAGAAGGCATGTCAATTTGATTTGATTCTCTTGAGGTCCCAAGTGTTACTGTTGCAAGTGCTTGAGTTTCTCCACGGGTAAAGATTGATGAACCGTGAGTGGATGGTAAGTAATCTACTTCACACCAAATAGGTCTAATTTCAGTAGTCTTACGACCATCTAAACGTAACCCTTCGTTTAATGTAAGATCACGAATTGCATTTTTCTCTGTTTTGTGGTAGTATTTAGAAATTAAACCACCAAATTCTTCTAATTCTTCTTCAGAGAAAGCAGCTTTAACAGCTTCTTTAATTTCAGCAAATGCAGCTGAACGTTCTTTCTTGGACGAACCTGCTTTAGCTACAGCATATACGTTGTCGTAAGCTAATTCTTTAACCTTTGCTTCAAGAGCTTCATCTTCAAGAGCTGGCTCATAAGGTCTGGTTTCTTTTTTCCCAAATGCTTCAGCAAGTGCTACTTGAGCTGCACATTGAACTTTAATAGCTTGGTGAGCAAATTCAATGGCTTGTACCATTTCTTCCTCGCTAATTTCTTTCATTTCACCTTCAACCATCATCACAGAGTCTTCAGAAGCTCCGATTACCATATCGATATCAGATACTTCTAATTGAGCTCTTGTTGGATTAATGATTAATTGACCATCAATACGACCAACTCTTACTTCTGAAATCGCGGTTTCAAAAGGAATGTCAGATAATTGGATTGCAGCAGACGCAGCTAAACCAGCCATAGCATCTGGCATTACCTCATCATCATGAGACATTAATTGAATCATCACCTGAGTTTCAGCATGATAATCTTTTGGAAATAATGGACGTAATACACGGTCTACTAAACGCATGGTTAATACTTCTCCATCACTTGGACGCGCTTCTCTTTTAAAGAATCCTCCAGGATATCTACCAGCAGCTGCAAATTTTTCTCTGTAATCAACAGTTAAAGGTAAAAAGTCTACAGGAGATTGTTCGTAGTTAGAAACTACTGTACAAAGTAACATACATTTACCAGAACGAACCACAACAGAACCGTGTGCTTGCTTGGCTAATTTTCCAGTTTCGATAGTAATTTCTCTACCGTCACCAAGGTCTATAACCTCTTTAAATACTTTTGGTATCATAAAATTAATTTTAAGTCTTTATAAAAAAAGACTATGTTAAACATAGGTCATCAGTTGATAACTGATCTAGTTGTGTTGTGTGTGTTCGACCAATGAAAAACTTAAGTGTAAGCTTTTAATAAAGCAAAAAAAGGGAAGCATTGCTTCCCTTTAACTTATTTACGGATATTTAATTCCTTAATCAATTCACGATATCTAACGATATCATTATTTTTTAAGTAATCAAGTAAACTTCTACGTTTACCCACGAGTTTAACTAACGATCGCTCTGTATTAAAATCTTTACGATTGTTTTTTAAGTGACCAGTTAGGTGATTAATTCGGTAAGTAAAAAGAGCGATTTGCCCTTCCGTATTACCTGTATTCGTTTCGCTTCCGCCGTATTGTTTAAAGATTTCGGCTTTCTTTTCTTTAGATAAATACATTCCAATATTAGTTTAATGATTTTTATGTATATGATTGATTTTCAATCTGGCTGCAAATATAATACAAATATTTTAGTTTCGCAGTGGATTATTTTGAATTAAATCAATGTAACGATTGATGTTCTTTTTGAGTTGAGAACGATGTGATATAAAATCTAAAAAGCCGTGCTCCAATAAGAATTCTGAAGTTTGAAAATTATCAGGTAAATCTTGACCAGTTGCTTCTTTAACAACCCGTGGCCCTGCAAATCCTATTAATGCACCAGGCTCAGAAATGTTGATATCTCCAAGCATGGCATAGGATGCGGTAGTCCCACCAGTGGTTGGATCTGTACATAGGGATATGTAAGGAAGTTTTGCCTGCGCAAGTTGCGCAAGTTTTGCTGATGTTTTAGCTAATTGCATTAACGAAATAGCAGCTTCCATCATACGTGCTCCTCCGGATTTAGATATCATTACAAAGGGTAGTTTATTTTTAATAGAATAGTCTATTCCCCTAGCAATCTTTTCACCTACAACAGAACCCATAGAGCCTCCGATGAAACTAAAATCCATACAACAAACAACTAAGTTTTTACCTTGTGATTTACCTACAGCAGTTCGAACAGCGTCTTTAAGACCTGTTTTTTTCTGGGCAGCTTTTAAACGTTCGTTGTATTTTTTTGTGTCTACGAATTTTAAAGGATCTTTAGAGGTGATATTGGCATCTAATTCTTTGTATTTATTGTCGTCAAAAAGAATTTCAAAATACTCTTTGGAACCGATCCTAACGTGATAATCATCTTCTGGACTTACATAGAAATTTTTAGCAAGTGCATCAGATTCAACGATTTTACCTGTAGGTGATCGATACCACAGCCCCTTAGGAGTATCTTTTTTCTCCTCAGTGGCTGTTTGTATCCCTTTTTCTGTTCTTTTAAACCAAGCAGTCATAACACTTTATTTTATAAAAGATAAAGATAGTATTTATAATGTATTTACATTATTTAAATCCTCAAAAGCTTGCTTTAAACGAGCAACAAATGTTTTTTCTCCTTCTCTAAGCCAAACTCTAGGATCGTAGTATTTTTTATTAGGTTGTTCTTCACCTTCTGGATTCCCGATTTGTGACTGTAAGTAGTCTTTTTTGTCTTGAATGAAATCTCTTACACCTGTTAAGAAACCGTACTGAAGGTCAGTATCGATATTCATTTTGATGACCCCATATCCAATAGCTTCTCTGATTTCTTCAAGAGATGAACCAGAACCTCCGTGGAATACAAAATCAATGTGATTTTCTTCTACTTGGTAGTTTTTAGTGATATACTCTTGAGAGTTCTTTAAGATTTTTGGAGTTAATTTAACGTTACCTGGTTTGTATACCCCGTGAACGTTACCAAAAGCAGCAGCAATGGTGAATCGAGGGCTAACTTTTGAAAGTTCTTCATAAGCATAAGCTACTTCCTCAGGTTGTGTATATAATTTAGAAACATCAACATCTGAGTTGTCAACACCATCTTCTTCTCCACCAGTAATTCCTAGTTCTATTTCTAAAGTCATACCCATTTGACTCATACGAGCTAAGTATTCTTTACACGTAGCGATATTTTCTTCGATTGGTTCTTCAGATAAGTCAATCATGTGTGAGCTAAAAAGTGGAGCACCTGTAGCTTTAAAATGTTCTTCGGATGCGTCTAATAACCCATCAATCCATGGCAATAATTTTTTAGCACAGTGGTCTGTGTGAAGGATTACAGGAACACCATAGGCTACCGATAATTGGTGAACGTGTTTTGCTCCAGCAATAGCTCCTTGTATAGCAGCTTGTTGATTATCGTTTGAAAGTCCTTTACCTGCGTTGAATTGTGCACCACCATTTGAAAATTGTATGATGACTGGAGCATTAAGCTCAGCTGCAGTTTCTAAAACAGCATTGATGGTATTTGAACCTGTAACGTTTACTGCAGGTAATGCAAATCCTTTTTCTTTTGCGTAATTAAAAATTTCTTGTACTTGATCACCAGTCGCAACTCCTGGTTTAATATTATGCGCCATGATAATGGTTTTGGTTATTAATAATGGTGCAAAAATACAAATAAATCTAAACTAAAAAGGATAATTAATACCTATGTTTATTACGGAATTCGTAAAACTAAAGCTTTTAAACCATCGATTATTTAAAGATAATGCAGGATCATAGGTCTTAAAACCTAAATCAAGCCTAAACACAAAGTAATCAAAATCATATCGTAACCCTAATCCAGTACCGAGGGCAATATCCTCGAGTGATTTAACACCATTAAAAGTACTTTTTGGATCATCGATTTGATCAAATACATTCCATATATTACCGGCATCGGCGAAGAGGGCACCTTTAAAGTTACCAGCTAACGGAAAACGGTATTCAAAATTAAATGCCAATTTAAAATTAGCTTCATTAAAGTCATTTTGATTACTAGAAGATCCGGGACCTAATCCATAAGCATTCCAAGCTCTAATATCGTTGGATCCACCCGCAAAATAGGATCGAGTAAAGGGAACAGAGGTTGAATTTCCATAGGGAATGGCTAAGCCAATGAAACTCCTAAAGGCAATCATACGATCATCTCCAGTTTTCCAATGTTTGATGTAATCGAGTTCTGTTTTTACGTATTGTGAAAATGGCACGCCTGCAATTATAGAGGTGCCGGAATTATCAGTCTTTGTCTTTAAAGCTCTTGACATGACAGCTAACAAATTACCAGCTGATTCTAATTTGAACCTAAGTTGAAAGAAATTAGGATCCGTAATACCTTTAGAATTATTTTTGGTATAGGTGTAGTGAGAAGCAGCTATAAGATTATTCTCCGTAAGTCTATTTTGACGTTCAGCGATAGAATTAATTTGATAATAATCGTCACTTTGTGGATCTTCAGTAGTGAGAAAATCTTGAATAAAACCAGAAGTTCCATCAGGAATACTAAGTTGTAGAGCTCCATTACCCTCTGTTTCAAAATATGCACTATATGAAAGTTGATCACTGTAGTTGATTGCAATAGTATTTAATCGATCAAAGGTGTTTTGATACACACTGAAAAATCGACTTGGATTCAAGTTTTGTATGTATTGAACATCAATAAGGGATAAATTGTGCTTTACTGCTTCATTCTTAGTCCAATTAAACCCATAGGAGGCATTAAATGTTTGTTTATCCAATCCGATATTTGATTGTATACTTCTTCCTAAACTCAAACGTGTTTTAGGTAACATGTATGATGGAATCCATGTTTTTAAATCAATTAGAGGAACCCAAAGTGAAGGAATACTAAGGTTAAAATCTAATCCAAATTCAGATACATAATCTTTAGGAGTAACTGCTGCATCACCTAAAAGTCCTATGGACCCTCTTGCAGACACACTAAGTAGTTCAGCACCCTTAAATAAATTTCTAGCGATAAGTGAACTACTAAAGGCAAGTCCTAATTTTTGTATGTTAGAATGTGTGACATCAAAATTCAATTCTGAGGTGTATTTATCTCTTGAATTCAAAAAGATGGAGGTGTTCAAATCTCGCGTAGTTTTCGATTCCTCAAAACTAATACTAGGATATTTAAAGGTGTTGAGATTGGAAATTTGTCGATAGGTACGCTGACGATCCAATTCTGAATAAAGACGATCCTTTTGAAAATAAATAGCATCAGTAATTACTTTTGGCTTGTATTTTAAGTGTTTATCAAAATACAATCTAAAATTATTGTAGTCAATAGAGTCTAAATGTTGATCGGACTTAGGTAATACATCAACAAAAACACTGATTCGATCTATCTTGTGTTTTTTATAAGATGCTATAGGACTGCCATCGACCCCAAAACCCTTTGGATTTTCGATTTTCATCACTACCTCTAATCTTGGGTCAAAATCAGCCAAGGTGTCTCTAGTGATAGAGTAGCGTATAGCAGTGGGTTGAAAATTATAGACCCCATTGTTTTTAAACCATTCTGTAATTCTTGACTGTTCCGCTTTAAAGTGGTTGAGCTCAAAACCGTTGTCTTTTTGTAGCAAACTATTCGAAGGATTACTCTTATAAATCTCTTCAATAAGTGAAGAAGCAAATTCTGTTCTAATACTATCGATTATAAAACGATGACCTAGTTGAACATCGTATCGAATTTTTGCTTTATTCTTTTTTTTATGTTTTAAAATACGCTCATCTATTCTGGTTTTAAAATACCCTTGTGCTTCAAAAAATGACTTCAGTTTTAGAGTAGATTGTTCGATTTGTTTAGTAGAAACTACTACTGGAGGTTCACCAGCCTTTGATAACCAAGATGTTTTAGCTCCATTCACATTTGTAGGCGCAAGTTGATAAAGATGTAATTTTAAAGGATATCCGAATATTCTAGTATTGGGTTTTGGAGAAATTAAACTTAAGATACTATCAGTCTTAACTTTTTTGCCATCGATAAATACTACATTTTCGAGGAGTAAACTCTCTTCTTCTGTAATATTTTTAAGGGGATTACACGAGAAAATACTCAATACTAGCAAGATAAAGCTTAGTTTTGTAGTTAGATGAGCAGATGTATTCGTCCTATTCATGAATTCAAAATTACACTATTTGAATGGTTGGTAAAAACATTATAAAACTTATAAAGAGTCTTCAGCAAAAAAAGTTTAGAAATGAACATCAGCTTTTTGTGGTTGAAGGGTTTAAATCTGTAGATGAACTCTTAGCATCTCCTTTAAAATGTTATGGTTTATACGTGCTATCCGACTATTATGATCGTTATGCTCAACAAAACGCTGCGCTTATTTCTACTAAAGAGCTGATGCAAATGAGTAGTCTAAAAAAATCACCCGGAGTACTTGGGGTTTTTTATCAACCTAAGTTGCCTAATTTAACCTATGAGGGTTGGAGCGTCGTTTTAGATGATGTTAGAGATCCTGGTAATTTAGGGACTATAATTCGTTTGTGTGATTGGTTCGGTATTCAACAATTAGTGTGTTCCAATCAAACAGTAGATTGTTATAACCCCAAAACATTACAAGCAACTATGGGGTCCATCTCAAGAGTAGCTGTTCATTATACGGAGCTCGATGAATTTCTAGCAAAGAGTACCATTCCAATTTATGGAACCTATATGGATGGAGCATCGATTTATACCAGTTCTCTAGCCCCTGAGGGGTTGCTTTTAATGGGAAATGAAGCCAATGGAATCGGAGAGCAATTCCAAAAATACATTAGTAAAAAAATAAGTATTCCATCATTTGGAAGTGCAAAGACTGAAAGTTTGAATGTAGCCATGGCTACAGGAATTTGTTTAAGTGAACTTAGACGAAACACAAAAATAAAGGATTAGATCATTTCTTTGTATTTACAGGGCGTTAAGTGTTCAAACGCTTTAAATTTTCTGATAAAATTACTCACATTTGTAAAACCTGACATATAGGTGATTTCATTGATGCTAAGTTCCTTTCTTTGTTTGATGAGGTTTATTAATTTGATTTCATAAACGTTCCTGTTTGTTATTTCTTTGAAAAATAATTTATTGTGTATATATTACTCAATAAAATAAGCTTGCTTATTTTTCAACCAACGAACTAAACTATGATAGAATTAATTGAACGCGCTCACGGATTTTTAGATCGTATAGCGCTTGTTGATGCTTCAGGATCACTTACCTATAGAGAATTATTGAAAAAATCAGCAGTAGTTGCATCACAATTGCTCGATGGATCAGCTGATTTAAATGAAGCAAGAATCGGATTTATTGTGAATCCCTCACTGGATTATACTGTTTTACAATGGGGGATATGGAGAGCAGGTGGGATTGCTGTTCCACTATGCGTTAAACATCCTTATGACTCCATACGATATACGGTAGAGGATGCTGAAATTTCAAAGGTGATTTATCATTTAGACTTTTATTCGTTGATAGCTCCATTGAAAGAAGATACTGCTGTTGAATTGATAGCAATCGATGCCATTGGTGATCAACAAGTACCGCTACCGCTTCCAGAAATTCATATGAATCGAAGAGCCATGATTCTCTATACCAGTGGAACAACAGGTAAACCTAAAGGAGTCGTTACTTCACATGAAAATATTAATTATCAAATCAAAAGTTTGGTCAGCTCATGGGAATGGTCAAAGGACGATTATATTCTCAATGTTTTACCTCTTCATCACGTTCATGGTATCATTAATGTGATGAGTTGTGCACTTTACTGTGGAGCTTGTAATGAATTCTTATCAAAATTTAGTGAATCAGCCATTTTTGAGCGGTTTAAAAGTGGAGAACTATCGTTGTTCATGGCCGTACCTACGATTTATTATAAACTCATTCATTACTATCAAGATTTAAGAAAAGAAGAGCAAGTTGAAATTTCTACAGCATTGAATAAATTTCGATTGATGGTTTCAGGATCTGCAGCACTACCAGTTAAAACATTGGAGCAGTGGAGAACAATTTCTGGACACACCCTTTTAGAGCGCTATGGAATGACAGAAATGGGTATGGCGATATCTAACCCCTATAGAGGTGAGCGAAAGCCAGGTTATATTGGACAAGCACTAGAGGGTGTCACTGTCCGCTTAGCAGATGAATCTGAACAAATAGTCGAAGAAGGAATGCAGGGTGAGATTCAAATAAAAGGAAAGAATGTATTTGTGGGTTATTATAATCGACCTGAGGCAACCGCTGAAACCTTCGTGAATGGATGGTTTAAAACTGGAGATATTGCAGTTTATGAAAATGGAAGTTATCGAATTTTAGGTCGAAATTCAGTTGATATTATCAAATCTGGAGGCTATAAAATATCAGCACTTGAAATAGAAGAAGTGCTTAGAAAACACCCTGCAATTAAAGATTGTGGAGTCGTGGGTATTCCTGATGAAGAATGGGGAGAACTCATTGGAGCGAGTTTGATTTTATCAGATACGTCAGTGACCATAGAGCAGATCAAGCTATGGATTAAAGATAAAATAGCAGCCTATAAATTGCCGCGTAAATTCATTATTCAAGATGATTTACCTCGCAATGTAATGGGTAAGGTAACTAAAAAGGAACTTCAAAAAATACTTGCACAATCATGAAAATATACGGGGTAGCTGTTTTAGTTTTTTGTTTTTTAATCGGAAAATATCTGGGAGGAATACTCGCTGGTCTTATCGGAATATCAGGAGATGTTGGCGGAGTTGGTTTTGCGATGTTATTGTTAATGTTTGCCAATGGGTTTTTAAAGCGATTTAATTGGTATGAAGTTCAAACCAAATCGGGAGTGCTTTTTTGGAGTAGCATGTATATTCCTGTAATCGTTGCAATGGCAGCTACAAGAAATGTTCACGCAGCACTCGATGGTGGATGGACTGCACTTATGGTTGGAGTCATGGTGACGTTGGTCGGATTTTTACTCGTTCCTCTGCTCTCTAAAATAGGAACTACAAAAGAAGATGCCGATGGAACTATTTAAAGATTTAATATCAAAAAATGGCTTGTTGTTTGCCTTCTTATTAGTAGGGCTGATTTTAGGAGCTTCACAATTACTTTCTAAACAGGTTTTTAAGGAAAGAATTCCTGCAGCTGCTATTGCCATAATCGGAGCATTGGCTTTAGCCCTTTTTGGACAGGATAAAGGATTAGCAGACATAGAAATATTTGCAGGGCTTGCAGTGCTTGGAGGGTCTATGTTTAGAGACTTTACTGTTGTCGCAACAGCGATGGGAGCTGAAATTGACAAGATAAAAAAAGCGGGTTTAGCAGGAATTTTATCTTTATTTATTGGAGTAACTTTTTCATTTTTTATGGGAGTGATTATTGCTTATGCAATGGGGTATACTGATGTTAAAGATTTAACCGCTATTGGAGCTGGTGCCTGTACTTATATTGTAGGACCTATTACAGGAACAGCTATAGGAGCAAGCTCTGATGTTATTGCATTAGGAATTACTGCAGGTGTAGTAAAAACTATAGTTACAACTATTGCGACTCCTTTAATAGCGAAGTCTATTAACTTAACATCGCCTCATGCTGCAATGGTGTTTGGAGGATTGATTGGAACTACAAGTGGGGTTACTGCTGGTTTAGCGGCAACCGACAAGAAATTAGTTCCTTATGGCGCATTTACAGCCACTTTTTATACCGGTCTAGGATGTCTATTGTGTCCTTCGATCTTTTATTACTTATTGATACAGTTCTTAGGGTAATTACTCAAAGGTCAAAACAATAAATAGACCTCTGGTCATTGCGGAATTTATTTCATCGGAATAATTACGTATTTCACTAAAATTAGTATTTGGATCACTATCGTGAACCAGTTCATCAGCAATCCCAAATATTCCTCGTATCGATGGCGTAAACTTAAAATAGGGTAAATAAAATTCTACCCCAACGCCTATTTCATAGTTATAGGTGAGTGTTTTTAATCGGACCACATTATTTTCAATCGAGTCTGGTGAATCTTGATTAGAACTCATATTGTAAGAAATACTTGGGCCACCGATAACAAATGGCCTCCAATTTCCAATTCGCTTTGCACCATATTTAAGTACTAATGGAAAATTTAAATAGGTAGATTTAACCGATCTAATAGGATCTTCATTTTTGAGTGGAAATACCAAATCTCTTTTTGCGCTGTAGAGTCCAGGTTCAAACCTTAAATCAAAAAAATCATTTAGCCGAAGTTCTCCAATGAGTCCCACCAAAAATCCATTACTTGTTTCAACTTGAATTTCTTCAAAATCATTAGTGTCAGTTGTAGGATATGATGACTTATAATCGAATTTAAAATCATACGTGCTGGCTCCAAAGTAGTATCCCCAATTAAATTTCCTGTAATCGTCCGTAGGTATATTTTCAACAGGGTTTACATTAAACTGAGCATACGTTGTGCTGCTCATTACTACTAAAATTAGGTATATTGAAATTTTACTCATAGTTAGTTTTTGGACGCTACATATATACTAGCAACACCAAAGGTTTGCGGTTTATTTTCTACATCAATAAACCCAATTTTTTCTAAAATATTGTTAAAGGCCTTTCCGTGTGGAAATTTAGCTGCAGAATCTGAGAGGTATTTATAGGCTACTTTGTCTTTAGAAAACAACTTGCCGATTAAAGGAAGAATTGTTTTGGTATATATAAAATAGCCTTGTTTGAATGGAAACTTTTCAGGCACAGAGGTTTCTAATACCACAAATTGTCCGCCTGGTTTTAAGACGCGAAGAATTTCAGTGAGTCCTCGATCTAAATTTTCAAAATTGCGAACTCCAAATGCTACTGTAATGACATCAAAATGATTGTCCTTAAAAGGTAATTTTTCGCCATCACCAACAACCATTGTGATTTTATGTTCGAGGCCCAAAGCAGCGACTTTTTGTTTTCCGATATTAAGCATTCCTTTTGAAATGTCCAATCCAGTTATTTCTTTAGCCCCTGAGTCAACTAAAGAGATCGCTAAATCACCTGTTCCAGTTGCAATATCTAAAGCGTTTTTTGGTGCTCCTTTTTTAACTAGTTTGATGACTTTTTTTCTCCATGAAACGTCAATACCAAAAGAAATTACTCGATTTAAATTATCGTAATTTCCAGCAATTGTATCAAACATGCTTGTTACTTGTTGTTTTTTACTATCTTCTGAATTCTTATAAGGAGTGACAGGAGTGCTCATTTTGTTTAGAATAATAATTTATCACAAAGATAGTTGATGTACTCTTAATCATTAGTATTGAAATTAAATAGTTTAATTAGATTATTGGCTTTTAAATGTTTAAAAAATGTAACTTTGTTATATAATTCTTGGTCAGTACACTATAGTTTAGGTACAAAATGAATTCATTAGAAGTATTCTTATGAAAATAATAATCGCTGGAGCCGGTGAGGTAGGCTATCATCTAGCAAAATTCTTATCTGTTGAATCTCAAAATATCATATTAATAGATATTGATGAAGAAAAACTCGGATACGCTAGCAAACATTTAGATATTAAAACACTCGAAGGTGATTCAACGAGTATTTCACTGCTTAAGGATGCTCAAGTTGATCAAGCAGATCTTTTAATTGCTGTTACTGCCTCTGAAACCACAAATTTAACTTCTTGTTATGTTGCGAAGCAACTTGGATGTTCAAAAACCATTGCCCGTATTTCAAACCCAGAATTTATTGATGCTAATTCAGAAATAGATTTTAAAGGAATGGGAGTCGATGAATTGATTTCTCCTGAAAAATTAGCGGCAAATGAAATCAAATGGTTATTAAGTCAATCAGCATTTAACGATTCTTTTGAATTTGAAGACGGTAAACTTAATCTTGTTGGGCTCTGTTTAAGTGAAGATGCCCCTTTTATCGGTAAGACAGTGGAACAGGCAGCTTCTATTTTTCCTGAGGTGCATTATAATCCTGTAGCAATTAAACGTAAAGGAACGCAGTATTCTATCATACCTAAGCCTACTACTACCTTTCAAAGAGAAGATCAGGTCTATTTTATTACCTCAAAAGAGGGAGTTAAAGAACTGTATAAGATGTCTGGAGCTGTGGTGGAGGAAATTAAAAATGTCATGATTTTGGGAGGTTCAAAGGTTGGTCAGAAAGCAGCTTTAGATCTTTGCTCTCGAAAATTCAATGTCAAATTAATTGAGCGTAATACCAAAAAGGCAGCGATGTTATCGGATCGTTTTCCCAACGCTCTTGTCGTAAAAGCAGATGGTTCAAATGTTGAGATTTTAAAAGAAGAAAGTTTAGAGGCCATGGATGCTTTTATTGCCGTGACTGGAAATCCAGAAACCAATATTATGTCTTGTTTAGTTGCTAAATCTATGAACGTTAAAAAAACAATAGCACTTGTAGAAAACATGGATTACTTTCAGCTGTCTCATTCCATCGGTATTGATACGTTAATCAATAAAAAACTTATAGCAGCTAATGAAATTTTCAGGTATGTTAGAAAAGGAGAAGTTGTTGCACTTACTAAATTAAATAACCTCGATGCTGAAATATTAGAGTTTGCTGTTACAAATACTTCTGCCGTAGCAAATGAATACATTAGAGATATTAATCTACCAAAATTTACCATTATTGGAGGAGTAATTAGAGGACAAGAAGGTGTTATTCCATCGAATGATTTTAAAGTATTAGCTGGAGATAAAATAATTGTATGTTGTTTGCCCTCCGCTATTAGAAAGACTGAAAAACTATTTATATAATGCGATTTAATCGTAAAATTGTCATCCATCTGTTAGGAGTATTAATGCTCTTCAATGGTTTTTTTATGCTTATAGCTGCTCTTGTTTCAGCTTACTATAGCGATGGAGTGACCTTAGAGCTTTCATTTTCTGCAATTATAACCATGTTACTAGGTTTAGTGGCCATGTTCTTCACTAGAAATTATTCTAACGAATTAAAAGCGAAAGAAGGGTATATGATTGTAACTATGGGATGGATCGTTATGTCATTTACAGGAATGTTACCCTATTTAACCTCAGGGGCAATCCCATCGATAACAAATGCTTTTTTCGAGACCATGTCAGGTTATACCACAACAGGGGCTTCCATTTTAAATGATATTGAAGTGATGCCTAAGGGTATTTTATTGTGGAGATCATTGACCCATTGGATCGGTGGCATGGGTATTATAGTATTGGCTATCGCAATTTTACCCTTGCTTGGTATAGGTGGAATGCAGTTGTTTTCTGCAGAGTCACCTGGACCATCAGCTGATAAACTCCACCCTAGAATAACTGATACCGCCAAGCGTTTATGGTTGATCTATTTTGGGTATACTTTTGCAGAAGCTATTTTATTGAATTTATCAGGAATGTCGTTATTTGATGCTATCAATCATTCCATGTCAACCTTGTCAACTGGAGGTTTTTCAACAAAAAACGCCTCATTAGCCTACTGGAATGATAACCCATTGATTGAATACATCGTAATTTTGTTTATGTTTTTAGCAGGATCAAACTTTGTTCTAAGTTATTTTGCATTCAAGGGAAAGGTATCTAAAATCATCCATGATGAAGAGTTTAGATGGTATTCTATGTTTATTTTAGGATTTACAGTAGTGTCATTCTTCATTATTATCTTCCAAACCAATCCAGAGGTCAGTGAGTATTTTCCGATGGTTTTAGGCTTTGAAGAACACGCATTTAGACATAGTTTGTTTCAGGTGTTAGCCGTAGTAACAACTACAGGTTTTGTGACTGCAGATTTCACTGCTTGGACTCCATTTTTATCGGTATTGTTTTTTGCTCTTATGTTTTTAGGAGGCTCAGCAGGATCAACAGCGGGAGGAATAAAAGTGGTACGTCACTTATTGATCATTAAGAATGGCTTATTAGAATTTAAAAGAACCCTACATCCAAATGCTATTATACCGGTACGTTATAATAATCGATCGGTAAAGGAACATATTGTATATAATATCATCGCTTTTTTTGTGCTTTATATGCTGCTATTTATAGTTGGAGCAGGATTTTTAGGGGCTATGGGATTGGATTTTGTTTCTGCACTTGGAGCCTCTGCTACTTCTTTAGGGAATGTAGGACCTGGTTTTGGAATTGTAAACCCACTATCAAATTTTGATGGATTACCAATGCTTGCAAAGTGGTGGTGTTCTTTTCTTATGCTGCTTGGTAGATTAGAACTCTTTACCGTATTGATATTATTTACCCCATATTTTTGGAAAAAGATATAATAGGTATCTGATCAATTGACATAAAAAAAGCAGCTAAAAAGCTGCTTTTTTAAATACTTAGAATCGAGTATATGATTAACTCAATGCCTTTTTTATTCTTGAAATAGCTTCCTTAAGCTCTGCTTCAGAGGCTGCATATGAAATACGGATACAGTTTGGGTTTCCAAAAGCTTCACCGGTAACGGTTGCAACATTTGAACTCTCTAACAAGAATAAAGAGAAGTCTGATGCATTGTTGATCGTAGTTCCATTGATGGTCTTACCAAAGAAAGAAGAAATGTCTGGAAAAACATAGAATGCACCTTCTGGTACATTAAGTTTAAATCCTTCGATTTCACCTAATAAATCTAAAACAAGATCTCTTCTTTTGTGAAATTCATCAATCATGTATTGGATTTTTTCCTTTGGAGCTTCTAAAGCAGCAATGGTGGCACGTTGAGCAATAGCATTTGCTCCTGAAGTTACCTGGCCTTGAAATTTAGTTGTTGCTTTAGCAATCCATGCTGGTGCACCAATAAATCCAATACGCCATCCAGTCATTGCAAAGGCTTTTGATACTCCATTTACCGTTATGGTTCGATCGTACATTCCATCGATACTTGCGATACTTACATGGCCACCTTTGAAATTAATATGTTCATAAATCTCATCAGATACAATAAAGATTCCTTCGTGTTTTCTTAAAACAGTAGCTAGTGATTCTAATTCCTCTTGAGAATAAACGGAACCAGATGGGTTACATGGAGAGGAGAACCAAAGCATTTTTGTTTTAGGAGTGATCGCTTCCTCTAACTGTGCTGCTGTCATTTTAAAGTCAGTATCGATAGAAGTAGGCACTTCTACAGGAACACCTCCTGCCAATTTAACGATATCACTATAAGACACCCAGTAGGGTGCAGGGAGTATAACTTCATCACCCTCGTTGATCATTGCCATAGCAACATTCGCAAGTGATTGCTTAGCTCCAGTTGAAACAACAATTTGATCTAATCCGTATTCAAGATTGTTATCGCGTTTAAATTTAGTAGCAATAGCTTGTTTTAAATCACCGTAACCATCTACAGGAGAGTAAGAACTATAATTTTGATCAATGGCTTCTTTCGCAGCATCCTTGATGAATTCAGGAATATTGAAATCTGGTTCTCCTAAACTAAGACCAATAATGTCTCTTCCTTCAGCTTTTAATTCTCTTGCTTTAGCTGCCATTGCTAACGTAGCAGAGGTAGCCATATTATTAATTCGTTCCGATAAGAAATCTGTACTCATAAATTTATGTTCTAATATTGAAATTCTGGTTTTTTTCCTAAAGACTTTAAGTGTCTGAAATGCGAAATTATAGCTTTTCTTGTAGTTTCATACTCATTGTAAGGCAAATTGAACTCTTTTGCAGTTTCTTTAACAATTTTAGAAATTTTTGTGTAATGTATGTGGCTAATGTTGGGAAATATATGATGTTCTACTTGATGATTTAAGCCACCTGTATACCAGTTCATCAATCTATTTTTTCTTCCAAAATTAACAGTGGTATGTAATTGATGAATTGCCCAAGTATTTTCCATTTGACCCTCTTGGTCTGGAATCGGAGTTTCAGCTTGATCAATAACATGAGCTAATTGAAATACAATTGATAAAATAAGACCGGCGACATAATGCATCATAAAGAATCCAAGAATAACTTTATACCATGCAATATCGAGCACCAACATAGGAACAACTATCCAAATTGAAAAATAGATAATTTTAGTAATTAGTAGAACAGACCAATTAATAACTGGTTTTGGGAAATTACCATAGGCTAATTTCTTTTTAGTGTAGCGATACATCTGAAGAAAATCAGAGGTAATAGCCCAGTTAAAGGTTAATAATCCGTAAAGAAAAACAGAGTAAAGGTGTTGAAATTTATGATGTTGTCTCCATTCATCATGTTTAGTAAATCTTAGGATTCGTCCCGCTTCTAAGTCTTCGTCATGTTCGTGAATATTGGTATAAGTGTGATGAAGAACATTATGTTGAACCTGCCAATTATAAACATTTCCAGCAAGAATATAAATACTTCCCCCCATAAGTTTATTAACCCATTTTTTTGAGGAATAGGCGCCATGATTTCCATCATGCATAACATTCATACCCACACCGGCCATACCAACTCCAATAACTATGGTAAGCAGAAAATTTAGCCAATTTGGCAAATTCATACTTAAAATCAAAAAATAGGGAGCTAGAAAAATAGTAAACATTACGATAGTCTTAACGTGTAATGCTAGGGTTCCGGTTTTTTTTAAATTATTGTTTTTGAAATACTCGTTAACTCGTTTGTTTAGGGTTCTAAAAAATTGTTGAGGATCTTTTCTAGAAAATCTTATCGATTGTTGTGACATAGGTAATTTTAATTTGTGCAAAGATACGGTATGCGAGAGACAACAAGAGTTAAAATTTTAAAAAAAATGGAAAATACGGATGCTTTAAATACTTTTGTACAAAGTTAATTTATGGATGTAACACTAATATTAAAGTATTTTTCAAATTTAAGTCAGGATCAAATTGATAAGTTTTCTAAACTTGAGGACCTCTACAAGGATTGGAATCTTAAAATCAATGTTGTATCAAGAAAGGACATTGATGAGCTCTATCTCCGACATGTGTTGCATTCGTTAGCTATAGCAAAGTTTATTGAATTTAAACCAGGATCAAAAATTATGGACGTAGGAACCGGAGGTGGTTTTCCAGGTATTCCTCTTGCCATTTTATTTCCAGAAGTTGAATTTACGTTAGTAGATTCTATTGGGAAAAAGATCAAAGTAGTCCATGAAGTAGTTGAAGGGTTAGGCTTAAAAAATGTTGTTGCAAAACATCAAAGAGTGGAGGAGGAAAAGCAGCAATTTGATTTTGTTGTTTCAAGAGCTGTAGCAGCTATGCCAACCTTTATGCGTTGGATTAAAGGTAGAATTCATAAAAATTCTAAACATTCTATTAGAAATGGTGTACTATATTTAAAAGGGGGAGACTTAGAAGAAGAGCTTAAGGATTATACCACTATCGAAATATATAATCTTAACGATTACTATGAAGAGGAGTTTTTTGATACGAAGAAGTTGGTTTATCTTCCAAGAAAGCAATAGAATTTTAAGTGTTTGAACATGTGATATACATGATAAAAGGGAGCTCATGGCTCCCTTTTTATTATATAATTCCGTTCTAATCAGAAGATTAGTTTCCTAAGAAAGGATATCTGTAATCTGTAGGGGTACTGAAGGTCTCTTTAATAAGACGTGGAG
>Ga0181558_10002262_pt1 | contig 18314 bp, 12 predicted proteins | sample 011ome_22_FD_133754 | JGI IMG/M metagenome (GOLD analysis project Ga0181558, IMG submission 133754) | Coastal salt marsh microbial communities from the Groves Creek Marsh, Skidaway Island, Georgia - 011507BT metaG (megahit assembly) | ecosystem: Environmental > Aquatic > Marine > Intertidal...
CCAAGTGGACTGTTCAGGTTGGTGCAGTCACCGCCCTATCTGCTTTCAGTATCGCGGTCAATGGTAACGACTTGAGCGTTAACGTGGGGTCTGCTCAAACCGCAGCCCAGCTAGCAGCTAGGTTCGCTTCAGTTGCAAACGCAGATAGTGGTATTAGCGCCGACATTTTGGCTCGAGCCAGTGGTGCCTATTTGGTCCTTTCTGCTCGGACGGCAGCATTCGACATCATCTCAGCTGTGACTTCCGTTGGGACTGTTGGCGGCGCGGCAGTGGCCGGTGTGGCTGCAGCTCGCGTTGCCGACGGGCAGGCTGCTCTTGATGGTGTCTCAGCCACTGTGACAACTTCTGGGGGAACATCTTACCTCGTTCTGACTGGCACAACAGCAGGATACGACTTCTCAATAGCCAACTACACGATGTCGACCGGTACGGAACACACCGCGATTGCGGTGGGGCCTGGTTTCTCCGCAACCGTCAGCAATACCGTTGCAAACCTCACGGCACAGTCGGCAGTCAGTGCGACTGTATCGGGCGCCTACTTGATTCTGACAGCAACCACTGCAGGATCTGGTTTCTCAATCGGAGGAGTCGGGCTAGCGTCGCAGACCTTCTCAGCGACAACCACGACCAATAATGTCGTCGGTGGCTATACCGCATCCCAAGTAGCGACTCAGCTTGCAAGCCTAGCACAGAGTGGTCTATCAGCAGTGTCCGTGAACGCAAATGGCGCAACCATCAATGCCACGGCGTTAAACACCAATACGGCATTTTCTAGCGGAGTTTTAAACGACGGTACCGATTTTGTTTCGTTCAATATGACGGCGAGCGCAAACGCCGGCGGAACAACAGCGACCAGTGTTCTTGCCTCATTTGCAAGTGCGATCAGTAACACAACTTCTGCTCTTACCACGGTAGTGAGTGCCGGGGGCTTGTTTGTCAGAGCGGCTGCGGCTGGAACGGCATTCTCTGCTGCCGCTATGTCTTACGCCGGAAATAGTGTTGACTTCGAGACTATCACCGAAAATGCGACGTACGGGTACACCATATCAACATATGACGACGCGCAAGCGACTCTGCAAAAATTGGATGACACCATGCTTGTGATCAATGGCGAACGCGCGAAGATTGGTGCGGTGGTTAACCGGCTGGAGTATGCGATCGATAACCTGAGAAATGTCTCGATGAATACAAAAGCCTCGAGAAGCCAAATCTTAGATGCTGACTACGCCGAACAATCAACGGAACTCGCAAGAACTCAGATTATTCAGCAGGCAGCAACATCGGTGCTAGCTCAGGCCAACTCGACGCAAGAGTCGGTCTTAAAGCTCCTGCAGTAAGCATCGAGAGTCTTGGAAGACCAAGAATCTCCTGCATTTAGGTATCATACTGCGACAAGCCAACTGAGAACGGTTGGCTTGTCGTCCGTATTCTCTATCCGCAGGGACAATTAGGCTAAACTCTGGTAGCGAAAGAAAGAGGTTGACGGGATGCCTTTACGAAAAAGAATCTGTGTCGTCACCGGAACGCGAGCCGAGTACGGCCTCCTCAAGCATCTCATGCAGGGGATAAAGTCAACGCCGGAACTCCATCTTCAGGTGCTTGTTACAGGGGCGCATTTATCAGAAAACCACGGCAACACTCATATCGAAATTATTGAGGATGGCTTCTGCATCGATTTTCAAGCAGACATCGACTTGAGTGACGATAGTCCGATCGGCATTTCCCGCTCCACGGGTCTCGGTGTCGCAAAAATCGCCGCCGGCATTGAACAACTTAACCCTGACCTCTTAGTCCTGTTGGGAGACCGATACGAAATACTATCGGCGGCAATAGCGGCACTCGTAGCGGGGGTTCCGATTGCACATATCCACGGCGGCGAGATCACAGAAGGCGCCATCGACGAGTCAATTCGCCATGCAATAACTAAACTGTCCCACCTCCATTTTGTAGCTCATGAAACTTACAGGCGAAGGGTAATCCAACTCGGAGAAGATCCAGGTCGCGTGTTCAATGTGGGAGGACTCGGTGTCGACTCAATCTTGAGTACAGATCTCATGACACGGTCAGAGCTAGAGCTCTCACTAAAAACTCAACTCTCTGAAAAAAACCTACTGGTCACCTTTCATCCAGTCACCCTCGAGCCAGGATCGGCAGTCAGACAAGTCCAAGAACTCCTCAAAAGCCTGGACAAATTAACTGACACTAAGCTTATTTTCACGATGCCAAACGCAGATACTGGCCGGGATATGATTTACCGAAAGATCAGAGATTTTTGTGCTAACCACCCAAACTCTGTTTTCTTCGACTCGCTGGGGAGTCTCCGTTATCTCAGCTGCCTTCAATTCGTAGACGGTGTCATTGGTAACTCGTCGAGCGGACTTCTCGAGGCTCCAACGTTCCAAAAAGGAACCATAAATATCGGTAACCGTCAAAAAGGAAGGGTGCTAGCAGACAGCGTTATACAGTGTGAAGCCAGCGAACAGTCTATTGATGCGGCGATTGATCATTTGATGAGCCCCCAATTTCAGAGCGATCTCGCTCAAGTCACTAATCCCTATGGCAAAGGAGGCGCATCGAAGGCTATCCTCCGTATCATTGGGTCAACTGATCTCAATCGGCTCAGTACTAAGGCGTTTTATGACCTGCCGAATGAAGATCTATAAGAAGCTTAATCGGATTCCGTCAAGTATCAGAGTCAAACCAAAAATGAGCGCAGGATAAAGAGCCAAACATGAGTCGTGCCAATAGCAACCATACACCGCCTCAAGTAATCGCGGAGATCGGTGTCAATCACAATGGCGATCTCGGAATGGCCAAAGAGTTAGTCCACGTAGCCGCAGAATCTGGCTGTGCATTTGCCAAGTTTCAAACGTTTAATCCAGAAAAGTTGGTAATGCGCGAAGTCGCGATGGTCGACTATCAACAAAAGAACACCGGAGGATCTTCTCAGAAGCAAATGCTCGATGCGCTCGCAATGCCGTTTGACTGGCACGAAGTACTGATCGACCTTTGCTCCTCGATCGGCATTCAATTCGCTTCTACCGGGTTTGATATTGATAGCGTCTCTTTTTTATCTTCATTAGGTGTCCCGTTCATCAAGATACCGTCCGGAGAAATAACCAACGCTCCGCTTCTGCTACATGTTGGAAGACAGAACCTCCCCCTTATTTTATCCACAGGGATGGCCACCATGTCCGAGATCAATGATGCGGTTAACATCCTCATCTGGGCTAGATCAAACTCAGGACACCCAGATTCGATGCAGGCTGTTCGTGATCAATGTGCGTATTCTTTGCAAACTAAATCATTTACTGATCTGATCCCGGATCTTACAGTCCTTCAATGCACCTCTCTGTATCCTACGCCCGCAAGTCTGGCGAACTTAGCCTGTCTTACGACAATTAAAGAGGTATTCGGGCTACCTGTAGGTTTTTCTGATCATACGAGAGGGACGCTCGCTCCGGTTGTAGCCACGAGCCTGGGCGCAACGATCATTGAAAAACATATCACCCTCGATCGCAAACTGCCAGGACCAGACCACAAGGCGTCTATTGAGCCCAGTGAACTCATGGAGCTCGTCTCTTTGATAAGAGAGGCACACCAAATGCTTGGAAATGGGATCAAGGAACCTTCTGTTGAGGAACAGAGCCAAATGGGGTTGATTCGTGAGAGTCTCGTGGCCGCAACCGATATTGTTGTGGGTGACGTTTTCACTGAATCGAATGTGACCACCACCCGTATATCAGACGCCGCAAGCGCTATCGGTTATTGGGACCTGCTGGGTACCAAAGCATCAAAAAGCTATCTGGCTGGTGATCCAATATGAGAGGCTCGAATTCAGATATCATTATCGGTGGAAGTGGACATGCCGTTGTTCTCCTTGACTTGATTGCCATCACTAGACCAACAATGGATATCAAACACGCGATTGTTAACGAGTTTTCGAATCAAATTAAAGCGACGTTCCCCGAGTTGGAGCAATGTATCCAGTCCGATGACGAGTATATCGACAATCATCAACCATCACTTGCAATCAACGGTATTGGTATCCCGGGGAACTCTACAATTGCACGCCATCGTGTTTACTCGAAATACAAGACTCATGGTTGGTCGTTTCCCACGCTGGTCCATCCTTCCGCCATCGTAAGCCCCCGCGCCGCGTTAGCAGAGGGTTCTCAAGTCATGGCTGGGGCTATAATTCAAGCTATATCCCGGGTCGGAGAAAATACCATCGTTAATACCGGTGCCCGGATAGACCACGGATGCGACATCGGCGCTCACTCCATGATTGGTCCTGGTGCGACTCTGTGTGGTGACGTTTCGCTGGGCCAAAACGTCATTATCGGTGCAGGCGCCGTTATCCTACCCGGAGTTCGGGTACCTGACGGTAAAACCATCCCCGCGAACTCAAGATTATCAGCGCAAGAAGCTCTCGCACTATGACTATCATCGCGATAATTCCAGCACGTGCAGGCTCAAAACGTCTTCCAAGGAAAAATCTTCTCGAGATCGCAGGTCGTCCGTTGATTGAATGGACGATCAAAGCAGCACTCGAGTCAGAGATTTTCGATCAAGTGATTGTCTCGTCTGATGGCGATGAAATTCTTCGGGTTGCAGAACAAAACGAAGTTACTCCTCACAGGCGGCCAGATAAACTATCAACCGACAGCGCGTCAAGTACAGATGTCTTGATCGATGTGATTGAGACATTCCCAAGCGTAGATTTTTGTCTGTTACAGCCAACCTCGCCACTCAGGCAGTGCGGTCAAATTAAACACTCGTTTTCCTTATATCAAAGACATTCATCCACCTGCTTGGTGTCCGTATGCGAGCTTGATCATCCGATTCAATGGTCGGGCACACTGTCTTCATCTGGAGAATTGATCGGTCTTGATCTATCTTCAACTTTGTCCCAAGACATCGCTAAACGATATCGATTAAACGGAGCCATTTATTGGCGAAATACTCGAGACTTTTTAGAGACCTCGCAGCTCGTGACTGAAAGGCCACTGGCCTTTGAGATGACCAGAGAAAGCTCAGTTGATATCGACGAGTTTGTTGATTTTAAGTTGGCCGAACAACTACTTCTTCGGTAACAAACTTGGGGGGCTACAAAGAATTAACAACGCTTTGGGCCCGCTCAAAATCATCCAGGCGACCGATATCAAGCCATGTCCCATTGACGTGATAAACACCAACTCGTTTGCCCGAATCTGTTTGACTGGAAATCAAATCTGGCATGTCTAATCGCTGCCCCCGATCAACGGAATCAAGAACATCGGGGCTCACTACATAAATACCCGCATTGACGCTAACTCGGTGGATTGGCTTTTCTTCGATCTGTGAGACGTACTCGTTTTCCGTGTTTATCACTCCGTAGGGAATTTGTGTCTCAAAATCTCTCAGACAGACTGTAATTTGGCTACTCAAACGCTCGTGCGTGGCCATTAAAGATACTGGATCTAAATCGGTCAAGATATCACCGTTCATCATAAAGAATGATTCCTGAAACTCTGACTTCGGCAACAATCCTAGCGCACCCGCAGTTCCCAGCGGTTCGTTTTCGTAAACATACTCGATCGAGGCTCCCAAATGAGATCCGTCACCAAAGTAATCTTTGATCATTTCAGGCATGAAGTGGGTTGACACGAAAAATTGATGATATCCACTCTCTACAAATAGGCTGATAATCTGTTCGAGGATTGGTTTAGTGCCAACTTTGAGCATTGGTTTTGGACAATTTTCAGTCAGCGGACGCAACCGTGTACCAAATCCACCGGCCATTAAAAAGACCTTATTCGTCTGTCTAGGTCGGGATAAAAGCCCCTGAAGAGTGACCAAATCGACCAGTACACCCTGTTCATCGAGAACGGGGAGCTGCAGCAATTTCCGCTCTTCCATCGTCGCCAAGAGTCTCGCATGACTCCAACTTGATTGAGCTGCGGTTGGGTTGGAATTCATGGCGACACTGACAGGTCTATCCAGGCCATCACCGCGCAATATTGCTCGGCGGAGATCGCCATCAGTGACCGTACCAAGCAGCCGATTTGACTCGTCTGTCACCAAAAGAATTTGTAACGCAGCTTGATCAAGCCGGGCAATTGCGTCGTGCAACGAGTCGTCACAACCAATGCGGGCAGAATTCCAATCTTTCGCTGCATTCATTCGGAACAATCCTCCACAGACAAATCAGTCAAGCTAGCTTTCAGCCTCGCTCGTCCGGAGCATAAAGCGATGCGCTTGAGAAACTCATATTCGAACCTTGAAATGTGTGATCCAGAAAGGAGCTCAATCAGATTTTCCCCCGCGTCGGCGGCGTCAGCCCAAGCATTCAAGGCGGCGTGGGTCAACAACCGGGCACGCGCCAGGTCCAGGGGATCTGATTGCTTTGCTTCAGTAAGCAATTGCTCAGCCTCGGAAAACTCACCTTCACAAATAAGGGCCCTCGTCTGAGGCAAGATGTCCACATTGGCAAAACGTTGTCGTTCGACTGACCTTGAATGCATCGCTATTCCTGAGTGTCAAAAAATCACTTGCAGAAATTCAAGCAATAAGCCTGCCAAATATTTAGTTGAGCGTCCTAGAGAGGAAACGTTTCAGCAGCCGATCGGCCTGTTTGCAGGCGTTAATCAGCGTCAACTGATAGGTATAATTTGTGAATGTTTCATCTTTTTCATCTTCATGAAATAGCGCCTGCCGACGTTGCAAGAACAGGATCCCTTTCTGAACAAATCCAGTTACGTAAAGATCGCCTGCGCCCTTTAACCGCCGCATGTTCTTGAGGGAGCGGTTATATTTCATCTTCAAACGATCCAAGAGGGTCTCATCCACCCCTTCTTTACCTTGCTTATTTAAAATCTCCTTCGCAAAGTCTGCTGTTTTCTCAGCGACCTTTTGCATCGACAAAACTTGCCGACGTAACCGCAACACACGGCCTCTGAATTCATCTTCAGAGACTGGCATGAAGTCTGGCAGCGCACTCACAACCGCATCAAAATCGACCTCTTGATCGGGCATCACGGCCTCAACGATCTCCGCAAAAGGAATATTATCAGCGCCAGAAATCATTGCGCCGCCTTCAGTAGAATTCACAACCCGAGACATCGAGATTGATGGGATAACCCGCTCAAACCAAATCCGGTAAGAGTTCATTTTATCGTCAGTGATCACCTCATCGCCGAAGTAGCCCGCGATCTTTTTGTATTTCTGTGGGTTGGCGGCCACCACCTCATCTGTCAGCTCAAGCCGCTTCACGTTACCCTGGGCGTGCGATGCACCTCCGGTATACGCTAAATCCTGCCCGATCATGATGATGGGGTCTGCCTGCATGATCGCGGCAGCGGAAAATGCTGAGTTGGCAACCGAGCCGCCGGACATCATTAACCCACGAGGGCCGGTAAGGTGCTTGAACAGCTCTTCCATCTGTGGGGTCGAGTGGCCGAATAACCGTTTGTCTGAGAAATTTTTGACAATTTGATGGTTTCCAGCCGTATCCGACAACAACCAGGCACCCTCTGACTTCAGACCTTTAAAGTGGTCATACATGATTGGGAACGGGTCAACGGTGACCACGATGTGTGGCTCGATATCAGCATTTCTAAGGGTGCGCAACGATGCCCCCATACTAATGATAAGGAACTTATCTTTGATTTCATGAAGCAATGGGAGCTGCTTCTCCAGTGATGGGCCAGCAGACACTAAGATTGCGGGGCGGCCTTTCCAGCAGGCCTTGAGTTGTAAAATTCCTGGGGCCGACGCAGCAAACTCAGAATTCAAAAACGCATTCGACATAAACAACTCAGAAGTATCTGCGTGCGTAGCAAACCCGAGTTTTTGGGATGCCGTCTGCTGATCAAGCTGTCGGGTAAATTCTTTGAGGAATTCTGGGTGCTTGCGGACAACCGGTGGCGTTATCACCGGAACCCAACCCCGGAGCGTCAATAGCGCGAGGTGCGTCATAACGGCAGCCGCCGCATGAGCCGGATCGTCGATACCGATGAGGTTGACACGATCATCACTCAAGACCTCACTCGCGTCCTGGTGCATGAGATACCAAGTCAAGGCCGCCAGATCGGGTTCGACCACAACGATCTTCACTTTATCACTGACTTGGTCAAGCAATGCTCTGACGAGATGCCCACACCCGTAACCGATGAGGATTACGACATTGATTTTGTCATCAATCGAAGCAGATTCGATGATTCCGTTGGCTTCTTTGATTGGATCAAATCGACTGTGAATTAAAAAATTTCCACCATCATCGCTGCACCGCATCGACAGCAAGCCGTCAGGGGTTTCCAAGATCTCTGCTGGCGGAGTAAACACAAACTCGTCAGTATCGATATCTTTAATACCAGGGCAAAAATGACGGCTCTCAATAAGAGCGATATTTGAATTCAATAAATCTGCACTCGGACCCATGTGTTCCTCGGAATTCGGTTAATGCGGGATCATGACCTTGACGATGTCACGGAGGCGTTCCATCGCAGGCACAAACTGATACTCGAGAACATCGGCTAGATCGACGTAATCTTTATTTTCTAGGGCAACCACAAACGCCTTAGAGCCGTCATTGACTTGGCTAACAAAGTAGGCGAACTCAGATCTAGTCTCGTCGTCGACCAAAAACATGTCGCTCTTTGAACCAAACTCAATGAGCCAACCTAAACCCTCGTCGAAATGGGAGAGCTTGACCAGAGTATCTTGATCTGGCGATGCTCTGAGGCTCGTCACGATGTCCGCCAATGTCGGAACCACCCGGTCCAGATAGGCGACACACTCGGAACACATGTCCCCGAATGAAAATTCAGTATCTTCCAATGGAGTTCCTTACAGATAAAATCAAACGTTACCATAAAAAAAAGGGGGCCGTTAAGCCCCCTTTCCGATTACCACTCGAGAGTGGATCACTGCAGCAATGACAGAACCATCTGTGGTTGCTGGTTGGCTTGCGCCAATATTGATGTTGCAGCCTGCTGGATGATCTGAGTTCTCGCCAACTCAGTCGTCGCTTTAGCGTAGTCCGCGTCTTCAATCCGGCTACGTGAATCGCTGATATTCATCGAGACATTAGCCAGGTTATCCATCGCGTACTCAAGGCGGTTCATCACCGCTCCGAGGTTTGCACGCTCGAGGTTGACTGTGTCCAGAACGTTATCAATCAACGAGATTGCTGACTGGGCACCAGCCTCAGACGAGATGGCCTGAAGGGCCGCATTCGCGGTCACTGCGGTGTAGCTCGCTGTGTCTGTACCATCATTGAGGGTACTCGCAGTGAAGCCAACGCCTGCTGTGGTGGCCGTTAAGACCATGGCCGCACCACTCACGACCGCACCCACTGTCGACTCACCGGCATTCACCGCTGACACAAGAAGCGTGGCCACTGATGCCGCAGTGTTACCAGACACGTCCACTCGAGACGCTTGAGTCTGTGTGTAGGAGATCGTTGACGTTCCGTCGCTCAGATCACCTGCAGTCACCGCCGTACCGTTGACGGTTCCGGCAACAGTAATTGCCGCACCAGACGCACCGACCGACAGATCACTCAGAGAAGCGGCGGCAAGAGCTGCCAGATTCGTCGCTACCTCGGCCGCTGTGTTACCACCCGCATCGTTTGCAACGGTTGTAGTTGTAGCGAATGCCGTCGTATTGAGCGTGAAGCTTCCTGCAGAGAAGGCTGTTCCCGCGTCTGTGGCGGTCAATATGACCACCGCACCACTAGTGGTGGCAGACACAGCCGTCTGGGCGATCAGATTCGCTGCGTAGTTGCTCACGGTGGCGGAGAAACCAATGTCTTGCCCGGTGCTCAGAGTCGCGATTCCCTTAACAGAGGCTCCGACACTCAAAGCAGTCCCCGCCGTCGTACCCGTTATCTTCAGGTTAGCAGCGCTCGCTGTCGCAGAGTAACCGCCTTTTGACGCTGTCTGTCCAATGACAGTGACTGTAACAGCCGAAGTAGCTCCCATCGCTCCGACTCCGGTCTGGCTAAATCTGCTAACGCTAGCAAGGTTTGATAAACCTTCGGCAAAGCCATTACTTTTGGAGGTGATGGTCAACAAACCCGCTGCGGCTGTCGCGGACACTTGATTTCCAAGTGTTGCGTCTGCGTTTATGATCGACGCCATGCGATCCGCTACTTGGGCCGCGGTTGCCACCCCGTTATTCATGGCTGAAGTGAGAGTAAGCACCGTACCGTCGACCGTTAGATTTACAGACATGGCTGCTGTCACGTTTGATGCAGCGACTGTAATGGTCCGGGCCGTACTCGCAGTGGCGTTTAGAATAGCCGCAAGCGCAGTTGCCACCTCAGCAGAAGTATCGTAGCTGGCCGACGCCGTCTCCAATCCAAGCGTGAATCGATCAATTCCATAACCAATGCCGTTGGCGGTAACAGATACGGTACCAGCGTAGCCATTAATATTGGAAAGAGCAGCGTCTTGCACTTCTAAATGATTCACCTTAGCGTTACCCACGCTAAACGCCGTTCCTGCTGTATTGGCAGTAAGGATAACGTAGGCACCACTGACGGTCGCAGTCACCGCGGTCTGCCCTTCACTGTTCGGACGCGTTTCGGTGAACGAGTAGTCAGTGCCGTTCACGTTAAGGGCTGTACCGTTAGAGAAGGTCGTACCGGCGGTAGTCGCAGTAAGAACCAGTGCGGCGGTTGTACCGGAGGCGCTCATAGATGCCGAGAAACCACTCGCAGCAACGTTGTTGTAAGTGGTAGTCGCAGACGCTGTTGCGCGATTTCCACCATCAGAGCTAAACGCTGTTCCCGCAGTAAGAGCCGTCAGTGTGATAACTGCGCCAGAGACCGTAGCACTGACAGCAGTTTGGGCAGTGTTGTTGGCCACAATTTGAGTGCCAGTGCGAGCAGCTTGCGTACCAACCGACAAACTACCGACCGAGAAGGCCGTTCCGGCCACTGCTGCACGCAAGGTCAAGACATCGACGCTGACGATTGCACTAACCGCCGTCTGACCCGCATTAATTGCGTTAGCCAGCAGTGCCATACCGCTCGCTTGCGTAATCGCAACATGATCAACCGCCGCAACACTGTATTTCGTTCCGTTAACAGTGAGCCCGAGGTTCATGTTCACGTTGACAGAGAGTGCCGCCATCGAGAAACGATCAACCTGCGCGATATCATTTCCATTAATTTTAGCGGCCAACGCGGACGCAGTTCCTGCGGCCGTGAGTCCCCCTGCGTTACTCAGCAACGTGTAGGTATTACCGTTTACGACGACGGCTGCAGAAGTAGTGTTAGCCTTCGTAGTCATGGTCACCGTATCAACCTGTGCTACCGCTGCTCCATTAATAATGGAGGCAAGGGCCGCAACGTCAGTAGAGGCTGTCCCGGTAGCGCTAGCTAGATAATAAGTGTTGCCGTTGATCGTTGCAGACAGAACATTGGTCGCAGTCAGTTGTGCATTGGAGACTGTTGCTGTTGCCATCCGAGCGAGCGGATTTTCATTGATCTTAGAGGCCAACGCTACAGCGATCCCAGAAGCCGTTGTCGCGTTGTGCTCTGAACCGTTAACCGTATAAGCGGTACCGTTCACAGATAACGTGAAGACACCGCTAGCTGTGGTCGTAGAACCGATCTGGAACTTGGCGACCTGCGCCTGATTAGCGGCGGTATTGATTGCTGATGCAAGCGCTGCAGCTGCCTCGCGTCCAGTGGTCGCCGTGTGCTGCTGCCCGTAAACTACGAACGACTGCCCATTAACAGTTACGGACATAGTGTCTGTCGAGGCGAAGGACGCTCCTGGATTCAATGTCGCTGTGGCCTGCTGTGCGGTCGCCGCGTCACCAGACACGGTGAACGTCTCACCACCTAAAGTCAGCGTGGCGACTTCGCCAGCACCCAGCGCATTATTGACCGTGTAGTTACCGGTCTCAACCTGTCCGGCAGATACCGTACCCGTAATTGTGTAGGTCGTCCCATTAACAGTTACAGTGGCGTTGGCGCCGCCCGCAAGATCGTTACCGACCGCAAACGTACCGACCTGCGCAGTTGCCTCAGTTGGAAGCAAGTTTCGTAAGTCAGAAATATCAATATCAATCGTCTGGTTGGCGTTTGCACCGACCTGGAAATTAAACGAGTTGTTGACCCCATCCAAAATTTCCATCCCGTTCCACTGCGTATTTGACGCAATGCGAGTCATCTCAGCATTCAGCTGTTGGAACTCGAGATTCAGATAGGTCCGTTCAGCGTCGGTGTACGTATCGTTTGACGACTGTACCGCCAGCTCACGCATACGCTGGAGCATGTCTGTGATCTCTATGGTCGCACCCTCTGCTGTCTGCAGCAGTGCAATACCGTCAGACGCGTTCCTTACGGCTTGGTCGAGACCTTTGATCTGCGAGGTCATTCGGTTTGAGATAGCAAGGCCAGCCGCGTCATCCGCCGCAGAGTTAATCCGCTTACCGGTAGACAGTTGGTCCATTGCGTCATTGAGTGACCGTGAATTCTTGCTGATCGCGTTTTGAGCCATCAGTGAATTAACGTTTGTATTAATGACTGTCATGTCTTTTTTCTCCTAAGAGCGTTTATCACTTGGGGACAGCGCAAAAGCGAGTTCCCTTGGGCGGTCAATGCTTGCCGCACCAAAGGTACGAAGCTGCCGTTCAAGCCAGTAATCGGCCGCTGACATAAAAGCTTTAGGAAAATATTTGCCACGAACCGGCACTAGTCGGAAATCACAAACGGCCGGTGAACGATCGCCGCAGTTTTTTGGGGCAACTGGGAAATTAATAAAGCTGCTATGTTTCGCTCAAATGACTAATGTCTATGGGGGAGAGCAGAAAATCATGAGAGATAACTAGGCCCTACCAGTGGGCAGTAGAGCGACTTCGATCAACGATTTTCAGGGGCAGGAGTAGTGATTGAAGGGTTAGGCGATATCAGGGGCACTGCCAGGGAATCATCCACGCGCGCAGATTCAATTAAAGCGCGTCGTCGAACAACAACCCTTTGAGATTCTCAATAGAGTGAGCCACCTTGAGAGTGGCCTCGTCTGGAAGCTTTCGAATTTCCTCGCCAGTCTCTTCATTTCTTACGATAATGACTATTCTGTCGATCGTTTCATCGATCGAGAACGAGAGTTTCCGGTCCATTTTCTTCTCAAGTTGCTCGAGGTTTTCCTTCAGCTGCTCGAGATTGATCTGCGGAACCTTTGCCACTGGCAATGATTTGGCCTCTGCCTCGTCCCTTCCAGTAGACTTGTGGATGACCGTGGGGCTGTATTTTGGACGCACAGAGCCTTCGCCCCCTTTGACTGGGGGCTGCGCTGGTAGCGAAAAATTTGTATCCGTGCCCATCGTCCGATCTCAATATTTACCCTTACATCCGGGATATCGGATTGCGTTCAAGAAACTTTAGACGATTTCGATTTATTTTTCAGTGCTGCGTTATGAGGTTTAATCTTTACCCATGTTCGCGAGCATCTCAAACTGCTGGGTCAGGTAATCCTTCGTGCTGTTAATTGAATTCACCGCCGCCTCCATCGCGGCGAACTGCTCAATGTAGCGTGTCTTGATCATTTCCATCCGAGAGGCTAAGTCCTCGAGCTGGGTTGTGTAGTCCTCGAGCGTCGCCGTCGATGACTGAGTCCGGGTCGTTAAAACTCCATCACTGGTATCAATAACGGAGTCAATGACTGACATCACATCATAGGCGAGCCCCATGGGTTCGCCGGCGAATACCGACTGGTTATCCGTGTCTGCCGACAACAACGTCACGATGTCTTCAAACGACTCAGACGCCACCGTATCAAACTTGGTATCATCAAACGTCATGTCTCCAAACTCATTAAACTCCACACCAATATCCGAGAAAAATCCATAGGTCGTCCCAGGCGTTGATGATTCAGCGGTAACCGCCGATCTGATTTGAGTCAAGATTGTCCTAACAATACTGTCATTAGAGAGCGACCCACTGTATTCAAAGGTAGTTGATTCAGAACTATTCAGCTCATTCAGCAAGTCAACGGTATCGTTGTATACCACGGCCAGGTTCTCAAGCTTGGCCTTCACGGTCGACGGATCACTATTAATGGTGACATTCTGTGCCACCCCAGTGGCCCCGGTGAGGGTCATAGTCACACCAGCAATCACGTCAGTAATTTCATTGGAGTCGCTCGTAATCGTTAATCCGTTCACATCCAGTGACGCATCCTGGGCTGCCACAAACCCGGTTTCACCAGAACTCGCGAATGCTAGATCGGCGCTATCGGATGTGATGCTGAATGAGTTACTCGAGCCGGTCTCGCCAACCAAAGCGATATAGTAAGGGTTGGCTGGGTCGCCGGTATCGATCAACGAGGCCGTGATACCAAGCCCTGCGTCGTTGATCGCGGACACAACTCCCACTGGAGTGGTTGAATCAACCTCGATGGTATTGACTGAGGAGTCGGAATCGAGTGTCACTGTAAGGGTAATAGCGGATCCGCCATTCAATTCTGCAACTCTAGACGAAAATCCACCAGCGATTGTTCGCTGAGCGGCAGCGAGAGAGTTCACCGTAATCGAATGCTGGCCGGTCAGTACTGCACTGGTCTGGTCGAAAGAGATCCCAGAACCATCGGCCGATATATTAACCGAACCGACGTCTGAAGAGTCATTCAGTTGATCAAACGAATCGCGCAGGGCGCTCAGTTGGGCCTTAATGTACGAATACCCAGAGATCTTTAATTCTGTCTTTTCAACCGACGACTCGAGTGAGGCTTTGGTTGCTGCTGTTTCCGCGTTGGTCAGGTTAGTGGCCAGCTCGTCGATATTAATCCCCGACCCATTCCCCAGGGAGTTAATAATGCTAGCGCCGATTGAATCAGTTGAGACTGACATAACTCATCTATTCCTTAACGGATGTAATCGAACAAGGTTTTCGAAGAAATCTTCGCAAACGATGACTGGGCTGCCTCCAGCGTCAGCATTTCCGCGCTGAGCTCAGTGACGGCTTTCGAATAATCGAGATCTTCAGCCTCCGATAGCAATGACTTATAGCGCGTAACCAGTTCATCCATCATTTCTCGACGCGACTCGGCGACAGTCATTTCTGTTCCCACTTTCGCGAGCGCAAGAGATACTTGATCAGTCATATCGACCAAATCAGCCAGACCTTGATGAATCCCATCATAATCTGATTCGCCCATCGCACTTACCAGATCACCAAGGGCGGCAAAGAATTCTCGCTTCGCACCGTCGCCAGGCTCATTTGACCGGTCAACTGGTCCAAATAAATCAGATCCAGGCCGATTGACCTCAAGCTGAAGCTGCTCACTGATATATACCGAGGACACCGTATCATCGCCTTGGTAAACCATTGCCCCGTCTTCAATCGTGTACGGCTTCGTTTGCACACGAGAGCCTGCAAATACGTAGTTACCAGACACGTCCTGTGAATTCGCAAGGCTAACGACATGGTCCATCAACCCCTGAAGCTCTGACGCAATCGCCATGCGATCTCGAGGGCCATAGGTATCGTTTGCGCCCTGAGTCGTAAGTTCCTTCATCCGAATCAATGCGTTCTGCAGGCCTGTCAGCGCATTATCTTCAGCGATCAAACGATTTTCTACCGACGTCAATGCACGGTCGAATCCTTCTTGCTTACTCAGCGCAGATTTCAAACGTGCTATGACTACCGCTTGATCCGGCGCATCAGAGGGCTTAATGACCTGCTTCCCGGTCGCAACCTGCGACTGGATCTCGTTCACTCGACCTTGCTGTTGCCGCATCTGATTAACGGACTGATCGAAAAATAATTGGGTTGAGATTGTCATCAGTTATGCTCCTATCGAATCTGTAAAATCCGATCAAATAATGTCTGTGCGGCCTGAATGACCTGCGCAGAGGCCTGATAAGCCTGCTGGAAACGAATCAAGTCAGCGGCTTCTTGGTCAAGGTTCACCCCCGACACGGCATCTCGAGCCTCAACTGCCTGCTCCTGAATCACAATCAATGCATCACGCGATACTGCAGCTTGGTTAGCACGATCCCCGGCAAGCGAAAATAAAGACCGATAAGTCTCACCAATTGTTTGCCCCGTTCCGAGCGCGTTCTGATTGAACTCCAGCTCGACGATCCGAGTCATGTTGACGTTATTACCCTGCGCGTCAAATGTCCCATCATCCGCAGCAAGATTACCATTGACGACAAAACGATCACCCGCGGACGGCCCAGGGTCTAACTCAAGACGTAGGCCGCGATACACTACGACACCATCCTCAGGGATAGTTCGTGTCGCCATAACCGTATTGGTGTCGGTATCGGTGATCGTGAATTCAGTCTCTGAAACAAACTCAAACTCAAGTTCGCCGTGTCTCAGGACATTGACTTCGGCCTGACCCGACGCATCGTCAAATTCAGCACTGATGACCGCCTCGCTTGCAGCAGATCCAGTCCCTCCAAAAAATATCAGAAGATCCTCGCCTACTGATTCACCCAAGTGAACTTGGGTATTAAAGCCAAGTGCTGCCAGATGCTTAGCTTGACCATTCGCAGTCAGCCCGAGTTCGATACTCAGTGCCGGATCGCTGGATGTCAGACGAATACTTGATGAGATATCAAAATCTGTCGTCCGGAATGGATTCGGGCCGGAGTCAAATGAACTAATTTCAATAGGTACCTCAGGATGATCAATCCCCGTCAGTATTAAATCTCCCAGTGAATCTAGATGTGCCTCAACTCCCGTCACCGAGGTCACCTCATTGATCCGATAAACCAAGTCATCAATATCCTCGAATTGAGATAATGGGTTGTCTCCCGAAACGGTGATTGTTTGCTCGATACCGGTTGCGTTGGATAAAGACAGCGTGATCCCTGGAACTGCATCCTCTATGGAATTAGTTTCACCAGTATAAGTCACACCATTGACATCCACTGACGCATCTTGAGCTTGAATGAATCCGTCAATGCCTTGTGTCGCGAAGTTTAGGCCCACTCCATCGTCAGTGATTGTGAAGGCATTGTCGGCGCCCGACTCGCCCTCTAGTCTAATGATCCAGGGGGTAGATCCAGCCCCCGTATTTACCAATTGTGCACTGATCCCAAGGCCAGAATTATTGATTGCCGCAACCACACCAGCAGGCGTGGTCGGTTCGACCTCGATAAATGATTTCGAGTTATCCGAGTCTAGGGCAATCCCTAGCATGAATGGATTACCATCGTTGATCTGGGAGTACTGGCTCGCAAATCCGGACGATACTGTCGTTTGTGAAGAAGCCAGTTGGTTGACCGTGATTGAATAATCGCCCTCCGCGACTAGGCCAGTCTGCAGCATCGAAAACTCAGTTGCATCGGTCGAGAGAGAGACGTCGTTCGAGTCTTCCAGTGTATTCACAACAATACCGTTGATGACAAGCGTTGAACTGAGATCGAGCGAACGAGTCTCGACTGTCAACGTTTGGACTGCCGACGCTGTGACATCAATATTGCGTTCCTGTGCCTGACTATTAATCCACGAAATCACGTCTTGAGGGCGAAGACTGGTGGAACTGTCGTCAAGCATTAAGGCGTCCAGCTCATACCCGTTCAACGTTAATGATCCTGCAGGTATGACCTCACCATCGTCAAGATCCGAGGCCTGAATAGTTGGCAGGGTTGCTCCCCGAATCTGTGCCGGACGACTGCTCTCGATGACTATCGGGGTCCGTGTATCGGTGACCGAGTCATAGGAGTATGAATCCAGGCGATCGACCATTGGTTCAGCCTTAATGCCCACGAAAATATCCAGGTCACGGTAGCTATTTGTGCCGGTTTGATTTCGGTAGACGCTTGAATATTGGGCGGATGCGTTGAATCCCATATCAGAGCTCATCAGCGCTGCCTGCTGCCCTTCTGTGAGGGAGACCCCGACCAAGTGCACGCCGTCTCTGGTCAATAGATGAAGCGACACCGGGTCATCATAAGATGATGAGATGACAAAAGAAGCCCCATCGGTCTCTGCCGGTAGCACCGACGCCAGGGATGTGAGAGACGAGGTAATACTAGTCTCCGCCAATAAAGAGTTTGAGAACACTTCGTCAATCGAAGGCTCACCCATGGGCGACTCTACCGCGACATAGGAAACAACAGGCTCCGAAGAGCCTAAGTTGTTCGGATTACTCGTCACACGAAATGCTGAAGCGGCAGCGATACCGAGGGGGTCATTCAAAACCATTTGGATGGTTGCCGCTGGCTGACTAGACGCGCTAATTTCGAAGGAGTCGCCCTGGCGTGAAGCGCCCGACACCAATACGTGTAGTCCATCGAACTCAATCACACCGCCTGCGTTCTGGAAAACCTTTTGCCCAGACGATGGGTCAACAGATGTC
>Ga0181558_10002268_pt1 | contig 18278 bp, 14 predicted proteins | sample 011ome_22_FD_133754 | JGI IMG/M metagenome (GOLD analysis project Ga0181558, IMG submission 133754) | Coastal salt marsh microbial communities from the Groves Creek Marsh, Skidaway Island, Georgia - 011507BT metaG (megahit assembly) | ecosystem: Environmental > Aquatic > Marine > Intertidal...
TATGCTGAACGTACTGAACAGTTTAATAATTGAGCTACTTCACGAACAGTTAAGAACTCTTTTGCTTTCAGTTGTTCAATAGGTTGGCTCTTTATTTGTATGGTTTCAGTATTTGACTGTTTAACCTTTTCGGCTCGTTTACGGGCTTTGTATGCTCTTTGGCTACACTTATGGGAACAGTATTTAGTTACCGTTGTACGGGCTGTAAATTCCTGCTCACAATACTGGCAAATACGTTGTACCTCAATTTTACTGCTCATTTGATAGCTTTAAATGTCATTAAGTATAATTAAGTGCAATTAAGTGCAAAATAAAAAGGGCTAAACCCTGTTTTTTGTACCTTAACTACATAAGGGTACAAATTTGTACCGAATAAACGTATAACATCACAAAGCATATAGTATTTTTACTTCAAACAAAAAACCTTATTAAAAGGACATTGTAGTAGCTTAGAGTATGTTTTATGAATGCTTGTTTTGTAATGGTTACTTTCCAATACAAAAATTGGCAAAAATATTCCCTAACAAATCATCGGTGGTAATCTGACCGGTGATCTCACCCAAATGGTGCAAGGTTTCTCGAATATCCATAGCGAGTAGATCACCAGGAATTTCCATTTCTAGCCCCTCTTCTACTTTCACTAATGATTCTTTACATTTTAGCAAGATCTCATAGTGGCGAGCATTCGTTACAATGGTTTGATCGCCTTCGTGGACATTACCGACCGTTGCTGCTAATCGATTGACCAAGTCCTCTAGATTGTCTTTTGTCTTGGCTGAGATGAAGAGTCCTTTTTCCGTCAGTTTTTGATATTGCTTGAGATCAACCTGATCTACTTTATTAAAAATTGGAATAAAATCCTGCTCTTCTAGGTTGACGCTTTTTTCAAAGGTGGCGATTTGTTGTAATACAAAATCCTCTGACATTTCTGTCAAATCGATCAATAATAGGATAATCGCCGCTTTTTTGATTTGGTCATAGGCACGTTTAATACCGAGGTTTTCGATAATATCCTCCGTCTCGCGTATTCCAGCCGTATCGATAAATCGAAATTCAACCCCATTGAGTACAATCGTATCTTCGATGACATCACGTGTTGTTCCGGCAATATCAGAAACAATCGCCTTTTCCTCATTTAATAAGGCATTGAGCAAGGTAGATTTCCCAGCGTTGGGTGAACCAACAATGGCCACAGGCACCCCATTTTTAATGACGTTACCCAATTTATAGGAATGCAGCAACGAACTGACTTTTGCATTCACCTGCTCAACCAATTCCCGCAATTGCTGACGATCAGCAAATTCAACGTCCTCTTGACTAAAATCTAGTTCTAATTCAACGAGGGATGCAAAACTGATCAACCCTTCTCTCAATTCATTAATCTCCGAACTAAAACCACCTCGCATTTGATGCATAGCCACCTTATGTGCAGCCTTAGAAGTAGATGAAATCAAATCAGCAATGGCTTCTGTTTGCGACAAGTCCATCTTTCCGTTCATAAAAGCACGCAATGAAAATTCACCCGGACCTGCCATACGTGCGCCTTTTTGAATCAATAATTCAAGGATTTGCTCTTGGATATAAACCGAACCATGACAGGCTATTTCTACAATATCTTCTCCGGTAAAAGATCCCGGATTTTTATAAAGGGTCACCACGACTTCATCAATAATGTTGTCATCCTTATGGATACGACCAAAATGCGCCGTATACGTTTTCTGACTGGCTAAAGATTTTGTAAAGATAGACTCCACAATACTCATCGCATCCTTTCCTGATAAGCGAATCAGCGCAATAGCTCCCATTCCAGGAGCACTCGAGAGTGCACAAATCGTATCCGTTTGATTCAAAAATTGCATGACACAAAAATAGCTAAATCAAATGAACCAATTGCACCTAAAACCATTCGGAAAACAAAGGTCATAGCCGATTATCGAAAAATTTACCAATGTTATTCTGTTTTGACTTTGTTTTAAAAAATCAAACGACTAATTTTGAACTCGCTAAAAAGATAAATCGAAAAATATAATATGTCAGTACTTGTAAATAAAGACTCAAAGATTATTGTTCAAGGTTTTACTGGTGGAGAAGGTACATTCCACGCTGGTCAAATGATCGAATACGGAAGTAATGTAGTTGGAGGTGTAACTCCAGGTAAAGGTGGTCAAACGCACTTAGATCGTCCGGTATATAATACAGTAGAAGATGCTGTAAAAGAAACGGGTGCTGATGTTTCAATCATTTTCGTTCCACCAGCATTTGCTGCTGATGCGATTATGGAAGCTGCTAATGCAGGAATCAAAGTAATCATTGCGATTACTGAAGGTATTCCAGTATCGGACATGATTAAAGCTAAAGACTATATCTCTGCATACGATTGCACATTGGTTGGGCCGAATTGTCCAGGTGTTATTACTGCTGATGAAGCGAAAGTTGGTATTATGCCAGGCTTTATCTTCAAAAAAGGTAATGTTGGTATTGTTTCTAAATCAGGTACATTAACCTATGAAGCTGCAGATCAAGTGGTAAAAGCTGGTTTAGGTATCACAACAGCGATCGGTATTGGAGGTGATCCAATTATCGGAACGACAACAAAAGAAGCGGTTCAATTATTGATGGCAGATCCTGAAACAGAAGGAATTGTCATGATTGGTGAGATTGGTGGTAATCTAGAGGCGAAAGCAGCTGCTTGGATTAAAGAAAATGGAACTAAACCTGTTGTTGGTTTTATCGCTGGTGAAACAGCACCTAAAGGAAGAACAATGGGACACGCCGGAGCAATTGTTGGCGGCGAAGACGACACAGCAGAAGCTAAAAAGCGCATCATGCGCGAGTGTGGTATTCACGTGGTTGACTCACCTGCAGAGATTGGAATGAAGATGGCAGAAGCACTTGGTGTAAACGCTTAATTTTACTACGAACGTAGATTTTCATCTATAACCCATTTAAGTGTTCGTCTCTGGCGGACACTTTTTTTATGCAACTAAATCTGAACAACTAATTAGTGAAGAACTTTGATCCATATCAGTCAGACCTCCCCGTGGTTGTAGTTTTTAAAGACGTTAAGACACGTTTAGCAGAAAACAATACATTGGTACTAACAGCACCTCCAGGAGCTGGTAAAAGCACACTCCTGCCCCTAGCTTTGTTGGATGAACCGTGGTTAAAAGGAAAAAAAATCTTAATGCTCGAGCCTAGAAGGCTTGCAGCAAAGGGTATTGCTTATCGCATGTCCGATCTGATTGGTGAAGAAGTTGGAAAAACCATCGGTTACCGCATAAGGTTTGAAACCAAAACATCGAACCAAACAAGAATTGAAATTATTACAGAAGGAATTCTGACCCGTATTCTGCAAAACGACAATGCTTTGGAAGATGTGGGATTAGTCATCTTTGATGAATTCCACGAACGAGGCGTACATGCCGATACAGCGCTTGCGCTAACGCGGGAAACACAAGCCATTTTGAGAACGGATTTACGGATTCTCATCATGTCTGCAACAATGGACACGTCTGTTCTAACTAAAGACTTAGGTGCTCCACTTGTTGAAAGTATTGGTAGGCAATATCCGGTAAAAGTTTTTTATCACGGAGACATTTGTCCGTTTGGTCAATACCAGTCCGATATCGGAACAGGGGTGGCGAACATTATCAAAGACATTTGTCAAAAGGAAAAGGGTGACCTTTTGGTCTTCTTACCAGGCGAGCGTGAGATCAATGACTGCCATCAAAGTCTAGAACGGATAATGGATAGTCAAAACACTGTTATTCATGATCTTTATGGGAGATTACCTCAATCAAAACAACAAGTCGCTTTAAGAATCAATAATCAGGGTAAAAGGAAGATTGTTTTAGCAACAACCATTGCCGAAACCAGTTTAACCATTGAAGGGATTAAGGTAGTTGTGGATGCAGGATTTACACGTGTTTCTCAGTTTGACCCAAAGACTGGTTTATCCGGATTAAGAACCATTCGTATTTCAATTGATGCAGCGGATCAGCGTGCGGGTCGAGCGGGTCGACTTTCATCGGGTGTCGCTTATCGACTTTGGTCGGCCGCCACTCATTCGAAACTCGAAAATCATCGGACTCCTGAAATATTGGAAGCTGACTTAACCCCATTAATGCTTAACCTCTACGACTGGGGTCAAACCGACATTCATGCTTTATTTTGGTTGGATCCTCCTCCTTCTCACGCGGTAAAAGAGGCAGAAGATTTATTGGAAGATTTACAAGCGATTGCTAATGGAAAAATTACAGACCATGGCAAACGAATGAATTCCTTACCTACTCATCCGCGAATTGCCCATTTATTAATTTCGGCGAAAGAGGAAGGACTCGTAGATTTAGCGACAGATCTTGCCGCTATTCTTGAAGAAAAAGATCCCTTGCCAAAAGGAACAGGGATAGACATTTCTTTGCGAATAGAAGGATTAAGACGTTTTCGACAAAACAACACAAGTGGCAGAGGCAAGTGGAATCGCGTTGAGAAAATTGCGCATCAGTACCGCTCTATGATGGGAATTAAAGCCGTTAATACAAGTTTTGACCCCGCAGAACTGGGATTGTTATTGGTTTATGCTTTTCCGGAAAGAGTTGCCTGTGCTAGACCTGGAAACAATGCACAATTTCAGTTAGCCAATGGCGCGTATGCCGCAGTTGGACATCAGGATGATTTGGCGCATGAACCATGGTTAGCCGTTGCACACATGCATGATCGCGAGCGCGGAACAGGTAAAATATTCTTGGCCGCACCATTGAACCCCAGAGATCTGGAACCTTTTGTGAAAGTGGTAAAAAAAGTAGACTGGAACGCTAAAAAAGGCGGTCTTGTTGCACAGGAGGAATGGCGAATGGGGCGAATTATTCTAAAAACCGTTCCGATCAAAAATCCAGATCAAGCATTGATTCAGGATGCGCTCATGACAGAGATTAAAAGTAATGGTGCACGTTTATTAGACTTTAACGAACGAGTCATCCAATGGCAAAATCGAATTCTCTGCCTCAGTCAATGGAACGATCATCAAGATTGGCCCGATGTATCCACACGGAATTTATTAGAAACAGCAGAACATTGGCTTAGCCCTTACCTCTCAGACATTAAATCGACCAATGATCTCAAAGCCATTGATTTAGAAGAAGTTTTAAAATATAGCATCAGTCCAGAGCAGCAATCAACGTTGGAAAAGTTAGCACCTGCCACAATCGATGTCCCGAGTGGATCAACGATACGATTAGATTATCAATCAAATGGTAATCCCCCTATTCTAGCCGTTCGATTACAAGAAATTTTTGGCATGCTTCAAACCCCGCAAATTAATGACAGAAAGGTGAATGTGTTGATGCATATCCTCTCTCCTGGATTTAAACTGGTACAAACCACCATGGACCTTGAAAACTTCTGGAAATCAACCTACTTCGAAGTACGTAAGGAATTACGCATCCGTTATAAAAAACACGCTTGGCCAGAAGATCCAATGACCGCAACCGCAATACGTGGCGCTAAAAAAAGAAATCCAAAATAATTAGGAGTAACATTTAATGCGGATAATGCGTAACTTAGAACAAACTAAAACGTGTTAAGATGAAATATTGGGCTATTATCGGATTATTTGTCGTTGGATTCACTTTTAGCTGCGGCAATGCAAAAGAAACCATGGAAGATGCAAGTGTAGAAGAGTTTAAATTAAACGAAAGCAGCGTAATTACTATGGGCGAAATGATGCTTTGCACAGAAGAATTAAAGCTTTTTATTCAGTTCGACTCGGTATTAAACGATTCTAGATGCCCACGCGGAGCCAACTGTATTTGGGAAGGTGACGCTTCCATTCAATTTACAGTAACGTATAAAAGAGCCATGGACACTTTGATATTGCACACCAATAAAGAAGGAGAAAAATCAAAATCTTTATTTGGATATTCGTTTGAATTAGAGAACCTTTCCCCTTACCCGGGTGATGACGATTACGAAACGGCAAAAAAGACAGCCACTTTCAAAGTAACAGAAAACGACTAGAGCGTTTTATCCCGAAGCGGCTTGAGCAAATATTCTAAGCCATTTAATTTAATCTCATAAATCGTCGATAATAACATGCCTATCTTCCCTTTCGGGAATCCTTTGGCATGATACCAAGACAAATACGGTTCAGGCAAATCACACAGCAATCGGTTTTTGTATTTCCCGTATGGCATACGAGTAGTTACCAATGCTTTTAATACTTCACGTTGATCTTCCGGTGTAATCATTAGCTAAAAATAGTCAATCATTTGTTTTTAAACAGTGATTCATCCCCACTCTGTTCTGATTTTTTTATCTTGTTCAAAATTAAACCAATGGCCTTTACTTACGAAACTACTTTGGTTAAGAATGAGGATTCATCACTCATGTGGTATTATATGATCCCCGTTCCTTTGGAAATTGCTGTACAATTAAAAGAAGTAAGTAAACGTGTCCTTTGCCAAATCAACGAGGGTAATACTTTTCATGCGGCATTAACACCTGACGGAGCGGGAAATGACTTTGTCTTGGTAAATAAAGAACGACGCAAACAATTAAAAATTGACGTAGGAGACAACATTAAAGTAAACATAGAAACAGATCATACCAAATACGGAATGGCTGTGCCAGACGTATTTCCTCCGATGTGTGAACAAGATCCCGAAGGGAGTAAATTATTCCATGACCTTACGCCCGGAAAACAGCGCTCCTTGCTTCATATTATGGGCAAACCAAAAGGAGAACAAAAACAACTGGAAAAGGCTTTAATCATTTTCGAGCACCTGAAAGAAGTGAATGGGGAGTTAGATTTTAAAGCATTGAATGTCGCTTTTAAAGAAAGTCGTTTTAAGCTTTAAACCACTTTTCTAATTGGTAATAAAACCCGTAAATCAAATCTGTAGTTGCCATTAGTTCTAACCCGGGCATCGCATTAACTAAGGCCCGTTGATGCCCTGAAATATAAGTGGTTTCAAAACGATTTTTTTGTTGATATAAAAGGGTGTTTTCTTGCGTCGTAAAACCCCGGTCTGTTAAATAAGTCAATAGATCATTAGCGATTTCTATTTCTGACTTATTGGATGGAAGTTTATGATCAAAAACACCTACGATATATACCGTTAAATCCTCCTTATTATTTTGCTCAAGTTGATAAGTAATTTCGCTGACACGGTGAATATAATCATGATTTAAGACGCGTACATAAGAACAGGGCTTCTTTGGTTTGCCTTTAACGACGACATGATAATGCGCGTATTGGATTGGGGTATGCTCTATATTCGTTATTTGCCCATCAACTTCTATTTCCTCAATGGCGGAAGTAGCCGTCATAACAACCTCTTTTGTCAATAACTGATCACCATTATCAAAGGTCAATTCCCAATTCTCTTTGATTTTTCTCAATGACTTTACAGCACTATTCAAACGAGTAATGAGTCGATGTGTTTCAATTTTTCGTTCGATTGATTGCTGAATATCTCTTGCCCCACCCCGAGGATAAAGGTTTTTTTTGGGAATAATTGGTATTCTGGCAGATGGATCTTTTCTGATGTAGTTAAAAGCAGACTTAACTTGACCTTTGCTTAATCGTTTACCGAAACTCTTTAACGTGGTAACCGCATGTTTTTGATCATACCCTAATTTAACATTACCTCTCAAAAAATACGGCTGTGGTTTTAATTCAATTAAATCCAATTCAAAAAAGCGTTCTAGAAAATCATAAACAGCTTTATTGTATGACCAAATATGGCAACCTATCTCCAATTCACCATATTCACCAATAGGAATGGCTACCCAAGCGCCACCGGCTCGTGCTTTATCGTCTACCAATAATACATTTCGATCATCTGAAGCAAAATGGCATGCATCTGCAACTGAAATGGGACCAGTACCAATATAAACACGATCAAATTTTTCCACGTTCAAAAATACTATTTCAAATTAATTGATGATTGTTTTGGGTACAGGGATCTCTAATTCAAACCTTTTATTCATCTCTTCGGCAAAATAGGTTGCTAAAAAAGGGACGTCTTTACCAAGTTTTTGATGAAAGAAAAAATGCACCTTTTTTAAACCAATGGCATTCCATTCCGCGATTCGATCGATCCAGTCATCCATTCGTTGATAATCACTCGGTTGATTCCCCGCACCAAATCGAACAAACAATTCAGGCGTCGTCATCCGCATATGGACAATCTCTCTAACACCAAGGGTATCCGTAACAACTGGAGTGACTTGATGCTGCTTGAATAAGGCAAAGAGTTCATCAGTAATTTCAGGAACCGTGAACCAATCTAAATGGCGTAGTTCAAAAGCCAAAGGAACCAATTCATGCGGCCAATAATCGAAGAATTTAACGACACGATCAAAATCCTTAGGTGCAAAATTGGGCAACATTTGCAAAAAGACCGTTCCAAGCTTCTCTTGCAGATGAACAACAGCGTCAACAAACTCATCCACGACCTCTTCGGCTTCTTTTAAGCGCTTAAATTGACTGATTCGCTGACTTACTTTTGGAAAAAACTTAAACCCTTCTGCAGCCGTCGCTCTCCATTTCTCATATTGCTCAGCGGGAAAAAGTCGATAAAAGCTCGCGTTTAATTCAATCCCATTAAATTGCTGTGAATAATAGGCTAATTCATCTTTAGTTCCGCGTGGATAGAAGTTTTTCAATTCAGAACGACTCCATTTAGTCGCTCCGAGATAAACCTCTAATTTACCTGGTTTAAAAGCCACTAAATTCTGAATCGTATCTGGATGCGTCTTTGGCAAAGAAACATCTGCTTTTGAAGGATCATCTAACTTACCAAATTTCATAATTCACCGATTTTAAAGGATATTAGCGGTTTCTTACATTTCAATAATGATTAAAATTGCTGAAAATATGAACTTTCCTTTATATTTGTAGGGAATAAGACCTTTGATTTTAAACAATAAACCCCATGAGACTAGCGCAAATTGCACGTAAAGTAGGTAAAACGCCCAGCGAAATCGCGCGTTATCTTGACGAAAATTCATCAGACCCCATCGAAAAGGATCCGAATTCTAAACTGACAGAAGATCAGGTAAATACGGTTCTATCTAATTTCGAAGTCGCCACAAAAAAAGAAATGGAAGATACCGTTCAGGCTATAAATGAAATTGAAGCGGTAGAAGAAGTCCACGAAGAAGAGGTGGTTGTTGAAGAAGTTGAGACCGAAGTCATCGATGAAACCGTCGAAGAAATTGTTGTTGAATTGGTTGATTTAGAAGCGCCTGAAGCAAGTTCTGAAATCGCCACCGAAATCGAAACAAATTCGAATGAAGTAGTTTCGGAAGATGAAACACAACCATCAACTGAAGAAAACGAGTTTTTTGAAGCTGAAGTTGATCCAGATGCTGAATTAATTAAAGCTCCCACCGTTAAATTGGATGGTTTAAAAATTCTCGGTAAAATAGAACTACCAGAGAATAAAGCAGAACCTGAAGCAGAGGTTAAAACCCCTGAGGAAATTGAAGCTGAAGAAGCGGCTGAGATTGCTGCGCTGGATGCAGCGATGCAATCACATGCGCAAGATATTAAACCCAAAAAGAAAGGCACACCTAAACCAGCTAAGAAGACGACAAAAGACACAGGCTCTGAGTCTGAATACAAAGACGAAAAAGGAATCTATCATTTCAGTCCGAAACAAAAGGCAAATCGTGAAAAACGATTAAAAGAGATTGAACTAAAACGTCAACGAGAAGCTGAGAAAGAAAAGAAGCGTCGTCATTACGAAAATCAGGTAAAAAATCGACCTGCGGAAAAAAGCAAAAAAGCCAAAGAGAAAAAAGTACAAAAAACACAATCCAGAAAAGCTAAAAAGTCGGAGCAAAAAGAAGCACCAAAAGGCCTTTGGCAACGTTTTGTGCATTGGCTTAATGACTAAATCTGTTTACCTGAACGACTGTTTACTTTAACGTATCATTCGACCGTCCAACTATTTAATTAGCAGATTTTAAATTCTGCGGCCAATAACTCCTCCCTTTTCAGTAAATTTGCGCTTGTTTATTACCCCTTAAGCAAATTTGCAAAAATGAAACTAAGACATATTATCATCTTGACGCTCTTTGTTTTAGTCAATATCATTGTATTGATGACTCTGAACTTTGGATCTGGAGACCTGGATGAGGAAACGGCTGAAACCGAGTTTATACAAACTTTGGAGGCAACTGTTGCCGAAAATAAAAACACCACCTTTCAGATTAATGGCTTTGGAACGGTTACTGCCTATAACGCAGTGGACCTTGCTTGTGAAGTTCAGGGTAAACTCCTGCCTGGTCAACACCGTTTGAAACCGGGCGTTAAGTTTCGTAAAGGAGCACTCTTATTTAAAGTCGATCGTACAGAAGCAGAATACAATTTACGCTCGCGAAAAAGTGGTTTCATCAATATTTTAGCGAACCTCCTGCCCGACCTGAAGGTAGAGTTCCCTAGTGAGTATAATAAATGGGAGAATTATATTGATCGTTTAAAATTAAACGAACCACTTCCTGAATTACCTGCATGGAAAACGAATAAGGAAAAAATATTCATTTCTACGCGAAACGTTCTGACAGAGTATTTCTCAATCAAGAGCATGGAAACCCAAATTCGTAAATACACTGTATTTGCTCCTTTTAATGGAATGATAACGGATGTTTACGTAACAGAAAGTTCGGTCGTTAATCCAGGTACGCGTGTTATTCGCATCGCGGAAACAGGCAATTTCGAAATTCCGGTTTCCATATCGGCCACTGAAGCTGAACAAATTGAAATAGGTACGGAAGTAACCCTTTATACGACCGCTGGGTTTGAAAGAGGTGTCGGAACGGTTTCACGTATGGCGGAAATGATTAATAAATCAACCCAATCCATTGATGTTTACATTCAGCCCGAAAAAGCGAACGGTGAACCTTTTGTGGAAGGAGAATATTTAAAGGTGGCCATTAATAAAGAGCAAGCACATAAAGGTATTATGTTACCAAATAAGGCAATTTCAAACAATAAAGTCTATCTCTATTCGAAAAAGGACTCAACATTAACACAACAACCTATTGATATATTACATACTGCAGATGAAGGTGTTTTTGTTGGTGGAATTCCAGATCAATCTATCGTTATTAAACAGTCTGTATTAAACTACACAGACACAACCAAATATGCGATTTTAATGCGCTAAACAGATCTGAATCATGAGAAAGCTCGTACAATTTTTCATAAAAAAACCGATCTGGGCCAATGCCGCCATAGTAATCACGGTCTTGTTTGGCGGGTATAATGTATTGACCATGAATCGGTCTTTCTTCCCTGAACTTAATCCGCAAACCGTCATTGTTAGTGTGATGTACCCTGGTGCTTCACCAGAGGAGATGGAAGAAGGTGTTACCATTAAAATTGAGCAAGCATTGCGTGGCATCGATGGCGTGGAGCAAATGAACTCAACGTCTTCTGAAAATATGGCAACCTTAACCATAAAAGGTTATGAGCACGCCGATATGGATGAAGTATATAAGGATGTTGAAAATGCCGTAAATAGTATTAACTCATTCCCTCAAGGTGCTGAAAATCCGATCATTCGAAAATTAAAATCGAATCCAATGTCGGAACGTGTCGCCACACTCGGACTTAAAGGGAGCACTGATCTTTGGCTACTCAAAAAACAGGGTGATAAAATAGAAAATGACCTATACGCCTCTGGTTTAATCTCGATCATTGATCTGAATGGTTTTCCAGAACCTGAAATTGTCATTAATGTTCGTGAGAATGACCTCTTGAAATACGGTCTAATGATTGACGAAATTTCGACGGCTATTCAGCGTAATAACCAAGATCTAACAGGTGGCATCCTGCGTAATGGAGAAGAAGAATTAGTAATTCGATCTCGGGAAAGATCCACAGATCCAAGGGAAATTGAAAAGATTGTCCTACGCACCAGCATCAGCGGCCAAAAAATTACTGTCGGTGATGTAGCGGATGTGACCTTTGATTTTTCAGAAGGATCTAATGAGGTATTTGCCAAAGGAATGCCGGCCATTACGATTGATGTCAAGAAAACACCGGATCAAGATCTCGCAGCGATTACAGACTTCGTCAAGGATTATGTCAAGGAATATAATAAAGATGATACACAGTCCACTGAATTGACGATTGAATACGAATTTGCAGCTTCATTGCAGGATCGAATCAACTTACTTACCAATAATGGTATTATGGGACTGATTCTGGTTCTTATCATGTTGGGACTATTCTTGAGTACGCGTTTATCGCTTTGGGTAGCGTTTGGTATCCCTTTCTCTTTTCTTGGGATGTTTATCATTGCCAACGCAATTGGCTTAACGGTAAATATGATTTCCTTGTTCGGAATGATCCTTGTTGTAGGTATCCTCGTTGATGATGGAATCGTTATCGCAGAAAACATCTATGCGCATTTCGAACGCGGAAAAAGTCCGTTTAAAGCCGCACTAGACGGAACCATGGAAGTGATGTCTTCGGTATTCACTTCGGTATTAACCACTATGGCGGCCTTCTCTATTCTCCTCTTCGTTGATAATATGGAGATGATGCGAGAAATGCCAATTGTCGTAATTCTTGCGCTTGGTTTTTCATTGATTGAAGCCTTTATAATTCTGCCAGTTCACCTGGCCAGTAAAAAGGTATTATCCAAATCGAAAAAAGGAACACCGCGTCATAAAATTAGAAATCGCATTTTCAGAGCGACAGAATACTTGCGTGAAAAAATATTCTTGGATGTCTTGGTTGTTGTTATGAAGCGTTACCGTGCTTATGTTTTATTGCCGTTAATCTTTACCGTTTTCATCATCCTTTTCAGCACGAAAGGAATGATTAATTACACCTTCTTCCCTGAAATTAAGCCCGATCGAATTACATTAGAAGTTGCTTTTGAGCAAGGGACTGGAAAAGACATCACTAAAGCTTGGCTAAACAAAGCTGAGATTATGGTGATCGAAGCCAATCAGGAATTGGCAGAAGCAACTGGTGATACATTGCTTTCTGACTACTCCATCTTATTGGGTGCTTCCCAGAGTATTGGTGAAGCTGGATTTCATACGGGAGCGATTACTATGGTCATTGATGGTGAAGGTAAAAAAACACCGGTTGATTCACTCATGGCGAGAGTCAACGAGAAAATTCAAATGATTGACAATACGGCCTTAGCGTCGAATGTCTTTTTAGGCTCAGGATTTCAGACCTTTGGTAAGGATATTGAATTTTCGATCTCAGGCAATGACGATGAGCAAATTCACCGAGCGACTGAAAAGTTTAAAGGGTATATCGCTGAATTGCCACTAGTCAGTAATGTAAAAGACAATGAACCACTTGGTCGTAAAGAAATTAATCTGGAAATGAAACCAGAGGCCGATTTTTATGGACTCGGTATTTTTGAAGTTACAAAACAAGTAAGGCAAGGTGTATTTGGTCAAGAGGCACAGCGTGTGATTGTCGGAACGGATGAAGTAAAGATTTGGGTACGTTATGATCGTCAAGACCGTCAAGATGAATTTGATTTAAACAATATGCGCATTAAAAGTGCAGACGGAAAACAAATACCCTTAACCGAATTAGCCACTTACACCATTCAACGTGGACCAGTAAGTTTAAAACGACGTGATGGAAGACGTGAGATTGTTGTCGATGCAAAGGTTGATGACCCTACGAAAGTAGGCGATATCAACGGACGTATAACGGATGAAGTCATTCCTAAAATCATGGCAGAATTTCCTGATGTTGAATTAGTACAACGTGGGCAAGGAGAAAGAAGTACCAAAGCACTCGCTTCGATGCAAATTAATGTGGCGATTCTTTTTGTAATCATGATTCTCATTATGTCATTGAATTTTGAATCTGTATGGCAAGGGTTGTTGATCCTATTAGTTATTCCGGCAGGTGTTGCAGGCGGAATTCTAGGGCATTCGATTATTGGTCTACCAGTCTCTATATTGAGTGCTTTTGGGATGATTGCCTTAATAGGAATCTTAATTAACGACTCAATCGTCTTTCTGGATACCTACAACCGAAACCTATTAAATGGAATGAGCACTTGGGATGCTGTTACGGATGCGGCAAAATCGCGGTTCCGTCCTATTCTACTAACCTCGGTTACTACTGTTGCTGGATTATTGCCGTTGATTTTGGAAACGTCATTCCAAGCGCAGTTCTTAATTCCAATGGCGGTTTCCATTGCCTTTGGTTTAATTTTCGGAACGGTGTTTATTCTCTTTTTCTTCCCTGCCATCATTCTTGTTCACAATGATATGCGAAGAGCTTGGAACCGTATTTGGCATCCAGTACCAGAGCAAAAAGAAGAAAAAGGTGTAATCGGCAATGAACTCATGATGATCGGAAAAGGTGCGCCAAAAATGATGCGAATGGTAGTGACGATTTGGTTTTATGTCCTTTCCGTTGTTTTGACGATGGTTGGTATCAACACGTTCATGAATCAAATTTCCAGCGAAGAACCAAGTATGACGGCCTTATTCATTGGCCTGATTTTATTTATTGGTGGCGTATTATTAATTGCTGTATTCCCACTAAAAGCCTTTGAAAAAGTCTTACGCTTTATTTGGCGTAAAGAAGTGTTTCCGAATGGAAGAACAGTAGAGCCTGCCCTATTAAACCTAGAACACCAGAAAGAACGACAAATAAGCGAATAATGAAAAGCCTATTTAAAATATTAACCCTGTCTTGTTGTATATTATTCACATACAGCTCAACGGCCCAAGAAGAATTGAGCGTTTTTCAAGCAATTGAGAAAGCACTGCGCAACAACTACGATATTCAATTAGTTACTGGTAATTACGAAGTCTCTGCTCTTCAGAATTCTTGGGGGCAAGCAGGAATGATTCCAACCTTCAGCATCAACTTAGGCAATACGGCTTCATTACAAGACAATACGAATAACCCTGCAACCTTCTTCCCGGGCGTACTTTTTAGTGATAATTTCCAAGCTTCCCTGAACATGAGTTGGACCATTTTTAGAGGCTTTAGTGTTCAGATCAATAAAGAGCGATTTGATCAATTGCAATTGCAAACAAAAGGAAACGGAATCATTGTCATTGAAAACACCATATATGATGTGATTCTGGCCTATTATACGGCGCTTGTACAAGATCGTAAACTAGATGTTTTAGCAGACTTATTGGCCTATTCTCTTAAAAAGCTAAATTACCATCGCCTGAAAAACGAGGTGGGTATCAGTACAAGTTTTGATTTGCTCGAATTTGAAAACCAGATCTTAACCGACTCCACAAATTTCATTCTACAAGAGCTCTCTCATGCCAATGCACAACGCAATCTCAATTTATTAATGGCGGAAACAGATATTGAACAGAAATATCAATTAACCGACTCATTAGAGTTTGATGCCAATCTAGAAGCTTTTGAAAGTTTAAAGTCGCAGATGGTAGCCAACAATCAAAACTTGCAAAATCAATACATTAATTATGAATTGCAAGAATTGAACTTAAGAGCACAAAAGAGTGCCTTCTACCCTATTGTCACCGTAAATATGAGTACAACACCATCTGTTGGATATTTCCGTTTGTTTGGAGATGAAGGATTCTCGGCGTCAACCAACGCATGGGTGAATACAGGTACCATTAATGTACGTTATGATATATTTCAGGGCTGGAATCGAAAACGAAATAGTGAAATTGCAATGATCCAACGTGATATGGCCGGATTGCAAATTGAACAGCTCCAGCAGAGCCTAACGCACCAATTAAAAGGGATCTATGAACTGTATAGTGTCCGCAAGAAAGTGGAACAAATGTCTCGACAACGAATTGATCATGCCGTAAAGCTATGGGATTTAGGAAAAGATAAATATGAACTCGGTTTGATTAATGTTTTTAACCTCAATGACATCAAATTGAGCTACCAACAAGCCATTCTCTCTTATTATGATCGCCTCTTTGAATTATTGCAGACGCATTATGATTTGATGCGCATCACTGGTGGTATCTCTCAGGAGTATAACTTAAGGGAAAATTTTGGAAAAGAAGAATAACTTATTCTTTTCCGGTCATAAATCATGCTGAATGCCGTACTTACCAAAAATCATATTGTCGCTATCTACCATTCTACTCTTCCAAAATTTGGTTGCCCAGGACAAGTCAAGTCTAGATCCATGTCCAAATTCACCGAATTGTGTATCTGCACTGGCCAAAAAACGAAGTAAAAAAATGGAACCACTTCAGTATGATCAATCAGTAAAAGAGGCAATGGCTGACCTCAAATTGATTATCAGCAAAGTGGAAGGATCCGAATTATTAGCAGCAGAAGCAACTTATCTTCATTACGCTTTCCATACCAAACGAGGTAATTTCATTGATGATGTAGAGTTTCTACTTGATTCAACAGCGAAAGTAATTCACTTCCGTTCGGCCTCCCGCGTGGGGTACGGTGATTTTGGCGCGAATAAAAGACGGATGAAAAAAATCAGTAAATCTTGGTTCCATTACCAGAATGGTGGTTTTTGACTTTATTTCTATCTTTAAATCCCTAAAGTTAAACTATGCTTAAAAAGTGGGGATTATTCATTGGTCCAGTCCTATTCCTTATTTTATCCTTGCTTTCGGGAGATATTATCTCTCCTCAAGCCGATGCAGTATTGGCTGTCGCTCTTTGGATGATTATTTGGTGGGTTTCTGAAGCAGTTCATATTGCGGTCACAGCGCTCCTTCCCCTTCTTCTTTTTCCATTGCTTAACGTAGCTGAGATGCAAGAAGTCAGTCAACACTATGGTAACCCTATAATCTTCTTGTTTTTCGGAGGTTTTGTCATGGCTTTGGCCTTACAAAAAGTAAACCTACATCGGCGAATAGCCCTAAACATTGTCAAACTAACCGGCACCAGTCCTGAAAGGGTGATCCTTGGCTTTATGATTGCTACTGCTTTTATGAGTATGTGGATAAGTAATACCGCAAGTACGGTTGTTATGTTGCCCATTGCACTTTCTGTCATTCAATTACTCATCGACGATGAAGATGGATTCACCAAAAAGGATAAAAACTTTGCACTCAACATGATGCTGGGTATCGCCATAGCTGCAAATGCTGGTGGAATTGCAACGATTATCGGTACACCACCCAATTCTGTTTTAATTGCCTTGCTCGAATCTGAATATCAAATTGAAATTTCATTTTTCCAATGGATGCAATTCGGACTCCCCTTCTCCTTTGTCTTTGTAGGATTAGCCTATTTAGTATTGGTTAAATGGATATTTCCATGCAAGGGAATTCAGTTTTCTCGTTCCGCAGCATTGATACGTGAAGAAATAAAGAACCTCGGCAACATGACTCGTCATGAAAAGCAAGTGGCTATTATCTTTATCATCACCGTTGCTTTATGGATTTCAAGAGGATTTATTCAGAAAGCATTGCCCAATCTAGCCATTAACGACACACTTATTAGTATCTGCGGAGCAATAGCCATGTTTGCAATCCCCGCATCTTTTAAAAAACCTCAGTTTATTTTAGATTGGAAAGACACCGAAAAATTATCTTGGGGTATCCTCCTTTTATTTGGTGGAGGTTTAGCCTTGGCTAGCGGCATGAAAAGTTCTGGAATTGTTGATCTGGTCACCAATGCTATTGCAGCATCCAATTGGAGCATCTACCTCATTGTAACACTTCTCATATTACTAATGATTTTTATGACAGAATTGATGAGCAATGTCGCCCTCGTTACCGTTCTAGCTCCTGTTATTGCTGGAATTGCTATCGGAATTGATATTCCACTATTACAACTATTAATTCCTATTACCATGGCGGCGAGTTGTGCCTTTATGTTACCCATGGCAACTCCTCCCAATGCTATTGTCTTTGCAAGCGGCCATGTTAAAGTGAGCCAAATGGCTAAAATTGGGTTTATCTTAAACATCATTGCCGTTATCTTATTGATGCTTTACTATTTATTCGTAATCCCCTTATTTTTTGGCGAATAAATCTTAACTTCATGGCTCTTTCATTGAGTTAAAGAAACCGCTGCAAGAAACAGGCTATGAAAATCAAATTGCTCCTACTCTTTCTAGTGCTTGGGAAGCTGAGTTTTAGCTCAGACTTTCAAGATAATTTGCGGGACATATTGGAAAGCGATTCTCTAACGCGATTTAGAAAACTCGAGTGCATCCCCGGTATTATCTTGGAAAACAATGAGCAATTGACAAAATCAGAGCGATTAAGAGAAGCTTATGATGTGATCCTTGACTACGATGACCCAGACTTTACCTGGAAATGGTATATGGCCTATAACCTGGTAATCA
>Ga0181558_10002270_pt1 | contig 18273 bp, 16 predicted proteins | sample 011ome_22_FD_133754 | JGI IMG/M metagenome (GOLD analysis project Ga0181558, IMG submission 133754) | Coastal salt marsh microbial communities from the Groves Creek Marsh, Skidaway Island, Georgia - 011507BT metaG (megahit assembly) | ecosystem: Environmental > Aquatic > Marine > Intertidal...
CACAAATAGAAAGACAGCTTGTCAGTAGGCTGCTAAAATTTGTTAAATTATTAAAAATCTTATTATTTGGTTCTATTTTTGTTTCATACATAGCATATAAATACACTACCTATGATGACTTATTATTTACTTGTTGGATTGATCGCAATTGTTTCTATGTCGGTGAGTTCAAAACTTAAAAGAAAATTTAAGCACTATTCTGAATTACGGCTATCTAATGGAATGAGTGGTGCTGAAGTTGCAGAAAAAATGCTACATGATCATGGTATCTATGATGTTAAAGTAATTTCTACCCCAGGTCGATTAACGGACCATTATAATCCTAAAGATAAAACAGTGAACCTTTCGGAGGCAGTTTATGCACAACGAAATGCAGCAGCTGCAGCAGTAGCAGCTCACGAATGTGGTCATGCTGTTCAGCATGCTGAGGCTTATTCTTGGTTACAAATGCGTTCTCAAATGGTTCCTATGGTTCAGGTAGCTTCAGGCTTATCTCAGTGGGTGATCATGGGGGGATTGATTTTATCAGCTACTTCATCGCTAGGATCTGGATTAATGTTATTGGGAATTGTTCTTTATGGAATTGTGGCTGCCTTTAGTGTGATCACTTTACCTGTTGAATATGATGCAAGTCATCGTGCCATCAAATGGATGGAAGCAAAGGGGATTGTTAACCAACAAGAATTGGCTGGAGCTAAAGATTCTTTAAAATGGGCTGCAAGAACTTATCTAGTAGCGGCTATTGGAGCATTAGCAACATTAGCATACTTTATCCTTCGATTCTTAGGTTCAAGAGATTAATTACAATTGAATCTGTCGATCGATCTGTTGATCTAAGGAAATAAAAGTTTCTGTTCTCGACACGCCATTGATTTGTTGTATTTTTTTGTTGAGTAAATCCATCAAATGTGCATTATCACGGCAAAGTACTTTGATCAAGATAGACCAGTTACCAGTAGTGTAGTGACATTCTAACACTTCAGGTATCGCTTTTAGTGCTTTGATAGCACTAGGATTACTCATCGCCTTGTCTAAGAAAATTCCAATATAGGCCATGGTGTTGTATCCAACTACCTTAGGATCTACTATAAATTTAGAACCTTTGATAATTCCAGAACCTTCTAATTTTCGGAGTCGTTGATGAATAGCAGCTCCTGAGATGCCAATTTGTCGAGCAATTTCCAAAATAGGCTTTCTAGCATCCTCCATTAAAAAACGCAGGATTTCTTTATCGATGCCATCTAAGCTTACGGTATTATTAGAAAAATTCATTTATAATTACAATTTAAAACAAATATAGTGTTTTACGATTACAGCGCTATGGTTTATGATGGTATCCGTGATAGGGGCATTCTCGTTCCGTAAATTGAATGTCAAATTCAACTAATTCCTTAAGTACTCGTTCATAGATCTCTTTTCGTGTAGGCAGTTGAATTCCTGTGAGTTTAATCGTATTATTGAGCATATGAATCGCGGTGATACCTAAAGGTAATCCTACTGTTTTTGCCATTGCGGTATAACGGGAGTCTATTCCAATAACACCCATAGAAGCATCTAGTTGTTTAAACCTACCATCGCGCTGATAACCAAATTTATGATACATGACAATCATATCTTTGTCGGTTTCTTCAAGACGCCACTTCTTAGAAAGAATCTCTTGAAGTATTTGAGCTGGAGTGCCATTTGCGATTTCGATGAGACATTCCTCTTTAAATAAGTCAAGTTCCACTAATTTATCCCAGATACTATCATCTTGATCAATTTTTAAATAGTGTCGAAGTTTTAGTTCAACGGTGTTGGTTGGCGAATACGGAAGAAACATATTGGTAAAGGCTCTGTAGCTCATTCCTTTGGAATTGGATATTTGATAACTATCATCTGTCATACCAAGTTCAATCAGGTAATTCCAGGCTTTAGAAAACCCTACTTTTCTAATAGTTCCTCGATATAAGGTTTTGATGTCGTCTAAACCATATACCGATTGGTATTTTAATGAATCTCTATTGGCATAGGCTTCAAATTTTCCATAGCCTTCAATATCTAAAAATTCAGTTCTTCTAAATAACTTGTGATAAGGAATATATTTATAGGTTCCTTCTTGAAGAAACTTAGCAGCTCCTCCTTGGCCTGCCATCACTACGTTTCTAGGATTCCAGGTAAATTTATAGTTCCATAAATTAGTATCGCTTTCTGGGGCGATTAAGCCTCCTGTAAAGGATTCAAACAACTCCATTTTGCCACCTTCAGACTTGATTCTGTCAATAACTTGCATCGCACTCATATGATCAATTCCAGGATCTACGCCCATTTCAAACATAAATAGCAAGCCGTTTTGTTTGATTTCATTTTCCATCGCTCTAATTTCATCACTGATGTAAGATGCGCTGAGCATAGGAACTCTTGAGGCAACACAATCGGTAGCGACTAAATGATGAAAGCGGGCAGGGAGCATCGATATGATAAGATTTTTGTCTTTAATCCACTCGGCTCGTAGTTGATCATCTAACATATTTGCTGTATAAATGCTTATATTTTGATGATGCGTTACTTTAGGATCTAAGTGTTCAACTGATTGATCAGCTATATGAAGTACAAAATTTTCTGATTTGCTTTTATCTAATAGGTATTTTATGAGATAACTCGTAGATTTTCCAGCTCCAATTAATCCAATAGTACGTCCCATTGTGCGCTTAAATTATTGTATTTTTATAAGGTATATTGTAACGAAAGTATTTTACATATATAACTATAAATATATAAAAAGTTATGAATAAAACAATTTTAAGTACTGCTTTTATCTTCGGATTTGCAGCTGTAGCCTTAGGAGCCTTTGGGGCCCATGCCTTAAGCGACCTTTTAGCTCCTAAAGCATTAGACGCATTCAAAACAGGGATTTATTATCAAATGATTCATACACTACTGCTATTAATCATTGGAATAAGTGTTAATAGATTTACATTAAAACAACAACAATTATTGTTTTATTTACTTGTTTTTGGGATTCTTCTATTCTCCGGTTCAATTTATGCGTACTATCTTTTACCACTGATTGGAATTGAATGGTCGTTTTTAGTCTATATAACGCCTCTTGGAGGAGTTCTGTTTTTAATCGCATGGTTTCTTGCTGCCTTTTACACCCTTAAAACCACCACTTATGGCTGATCTATGTCTTATGCTTACCGTTTTGAGTACCTTATCTTTGCCTTAGTAACTAAATCAATGTTAACATCATGAGAAGTAAACGACAACCAAAACTTACAGTTTCCCTAAGATCAATTGGCGTAACAAGTGAAATAATTCATTATCAAGATACGCCCGATCAACTGACTGATGACACTATTAATAAGGATATGGGTTACCTAACTAGTACTGGGGCCTTAGCCGTAACAACGGGTAAGTTTACCGGTCGCTCTCCTTTAGATCGTTTTATAGTTAACGATCATACCACTAAGAATCAAGTATGGTGGGGAGCCGTTAATATTCCCTTTAGTGCAGCTAAATTTGATGCCTTATACGATAAGGTGGTTCATTACTTGTCAGATCATGAAATTTATGTAAGAGATGCATATGCTTGTGCAGACGAAGCGTATCATATGCCGATAAGAATAGTGACTGAATATCCGTGGTCAAATATGTTTGCCTATAATATGTTCATTCGCCCAAGTGAGGAAGAATTAGAACATTTAAATCCGGAATGGACAGTACTTTGTGCTCCTGGATTTATGGCTGATCCTGAAGTCGATGGAACTAGACAAGAAAATTTTGCCATCTTAAACTTTACTAAAAAGAAAATTATAATAGGAGGTACGGCCTATACGGGAGAGATTAAAAAAGGGATTTTCTCAGCGTTGAACTTTATTCTTCCCGTCTATAAAGAGGTGCTTCCTATGCACTGTTCAGTAAATGTTGGTGAGGAAGGGGACACTGCTATTTTCTTTGGATTATCGGGAACAGGAAAAACTACTCTATCTGCTGATGCTTCTAGAAAATTAGTAGGAGATGATGAGCATGGATGGACAAAAGAAAATACCGTCTTTAATTTTGAAGGAGGCTGTTATGCAAAAGTGATTGATCTTTCTGCAGCTAATGAACCTGAAATTTTTGGTGCGATCAAAAAAGGAGCATTACTTGAAAATATAGTTGCTGATGAAAATGGAGTTGTAGACTATACTAATAGCAGTATTACTCAAAACACCCGTGTGAGTTATCCTATTGACTTTATTCCAAATATTCAACAGCCATCAATTAGTAAAAACCCCAAAAATATTTTCTTTTTAACAGCTGATGCTTTTGGTGTTTTACCTCCAATCTCAAAATTGACCGCAGCTCAAGCAGCGTACCACTTTATTTCAGGATATACTGCAAAAGTCGCCGGTACAGAAGCAGGGGTAAAAGAACCGCAACCTTCGTTCTCCGCTTGTTTTGGATCTCCATTCATGCCATTACATCCAGCTACATATGCAGAAATGCTTTCTGAGAAGATGTCTGCAGCTGGAGTAGCTGTTTGGTTAGTAAATACGGGATGGACTGGAGGTCCTTATGGTGTTGGTTCACGTATGAAACTAAAGTATACTCGAGCGATGATCAATGCCGCTATGAAAGGTGAATTAGGGCCTTACGATTACGATCATTATCATATACACTCCGTATTTGGCACTGCTCAACCAAGACACTGTCCAGGTGTTCCTGATGAGGTGTTGAGTCCAAGAAGATCCTGGTTAGGTGATGATCAGTCCTATTATGAGTCTGCATTTAAATTAGCACATGCTTTTAGAGCTAACTTTAAGAAATTCGAAGAATTTACCTCTGAAGAAATCAGAAGAGGAGGCCCTGTAAGATACTCATTCTAATAGCAGGAATATGGAGCACATGAATGGGTTTACTAGTAGCTAAGCCCATTGAACGATCGTTTTTTGACAGAATAGGAATTAAAAAAAGGCCCTGTAAGGCCTTTTGATGCGAGTAAATAACTAACGTTACTTCTTGTTAACGTTTTTGATGTAATTGTGAATAGCCATGGTCATTGATGGCGCTTCAGGAGTTGGTGCTGAAATATCAACGCGCAGTTTCGCTTTCTTAGCGGCCTCAATTGTTGAGTTACCATAAACAGCAATTCTAGTATTGTTTTGTTGAAAATCAGGAAAATTTTTAAACAAAGATTCAATTCCTGATGGGGAAAAGAAAACTAATACGTCATAAAAAACATCACTTAGATCAGATAAATCACTAATGACTGTTTTGTAGAATATACCTCTTTTCCAGTTCACTCCTAATTCATTAAGTGTTTCAGGAATGATTGGTTTTAATACATCAGAACTTGGAAGTAAGTATTTTTCGTTCTTGTATTTTTTAATTAACGGAGCTAAATCTTTAAAGGTATGATTACCTACATAAATTTTTCGTTTTCTGTAAACCACATATTTTTGTAGGTAGTAAGCGACAGCTTCTGATATACAAAAATACTTAAGGGTGTCAGGAACTTTGAAACGCATCTCCTCAGCGAGCCTAAAGAAGTGATCTACTGATTTTCTGCTAGTTAAAATGATAGAGCTAAACTCGTTTAAGTCAATTTTCTGCTGTCTAACTTCTTTAGCATCTACTCCCTCTACATGAATAAAAGGTCTAAAATCAACCTTTACTTTTTCCTTTTCAATCAGCCTAGTATACGGAGAATTTTCTGCTTTTGGTTCTGGCTGAGAAACTAATATAGTTTTTACCTTCATAAATAATTATGCAATCTTGAGATAACTAATAATGATTACTAATGGAGCAATTTCCAAGGCGCAAAGATAAAGAATAAAATACAATATTTGACTTAAAACATATTTTTTGTAATTTCTTAATATATTGATATAACCAATAATATAAAGCAATAAAAAAAGTAAACTCACTGAGTATATGATAATTAAATTTTGGTTTAAAAGGTAGATTAACAAAATTGATCCACTATATAGGATCCAGGAGTTAAAGCTTAATAGACTTGATTTAGAAAATAGGAATCGTTTGATGAGGTGGTTGTCAAAGATTTCTCCTAGAATTAATTGTAGAAGTGTTTTGATTATAAGAAAAGCGCCACAATAGAAAGTGACATAGGTAAAAGTAACTTCAAAATGATCTTTAATCGTAGGATTGATTTGAGGAATAATCAAGTAACAAAACAGACTTATATTTAACCAGGAGATGATTGCCATCGATAAAAAATAGGGATGGCTTAGCATTTTAGTCTGGTAAAAACTAAGTGTAAACTTTTGATTGACAAGAATATATTTAAATTGATTAAAAAGTTGAGGAAATACGTGTTTAGACCAGCTTAATAGCATCAATGAACTGAAGAGCACGACAGCCATCCAATCTTCTTGAAAAATAGTTCTTAAGCTTGATTCCACTTTAAAGGGTATAGGATCTTTTTGTTTTGACTAAATTGAATTCAAAATTACAAATTAATCCGCTCTGGAGGGGTTCTTCTGAGGTCTAATTGTTATTTTTGTACAAATCTTACTTATGTCTAAACCCCTGGTTATCATACCCACTTATAATGAGAGAGAAAATGTTGAGGCGATCATCAGGGCTGTCTTTTCGTTACATATCCCGTTTTCTGTGCTTATTGTAGATGATAATTCTCCGGATGGAACGAATTTAATAGTCAAGGAACTTCAACACGAATTTGTCGACCGACTTTTTTTGGAAATTAGAGCTGAAAAAGAAGGATTGGGTAAGGCATATATTCATGGGTTTAAATGGGCGCTTGCGAGAAACTTTGACTATATCTTTGAAATGGATGCTGATTTTTCGCATAACCCTAAGGATTTATTAAAGCTATATCGGGCTTGTGAATTAGGAGCTGATATGGCAGTTGGTTCACGTTACCTTAAGGGAATCAATGTGGTGAATTGGCCGTTGAAGAGAGTTATGTTGTCTCTAGGAGCTTCTTATTACGTAAAGTTGATTACCGGAATGTCAATCAAGGATCCAACGGCTGGATTTGTATGTTACCATAGAAGGGTGTTAGAAGCAATCGATTTAGATCAAGTGAAATTTGTAGGTTATGCCTTTCAAATCGAGATGAAATTTAAAGCCTACAAAAAAAAGTTCACGATCAAAGAAGTCTCTATTATTTTTAAAGATCGTGAACAAGGATACTCAAAAATGTCTTCCTCGATTATCAAAGAAGGAATCTTAGGGGTGCTAACATTGAAATTCAATAGTATGTTTAATAAAAACAAGTTCTAATGGGAGTGTATTTGCTTAAAAATGGAATACTGGTTAATGAGGGACAGTTAATAGCGACAGACCTGCTAATTACTGGAGAACGAATTGAAAAAATAGGAAAAAATTTAAGTCATGCTTCAGCACAAGTAATCGATTTAAATGGTTCTTATGTTTTACCCGGTGTCATCGATGATCAGGTTCATTTTAGAGAGCCTGGATTAACTTATAAAGGCGATATTGCTTCTGAGAGTAGAGCAGCTCTTGCTGGTGGGGTAACTTCATTCATGGAACAGCCAAACACCAATCCACAAACAGTAACTATTGATCGATTAGAGGAAAAAATGGCTTTGGGTGCCGCTCATTCGTATGCCAACTATTCTTTTTTATTTGGTGGAACTAACGATAATTTAGAAGAACTGAAGCGGTTAGACCCTAAAGCCTGTTCAGGAGTAAAACTTTTCTTAGGCTCTTCAACTGGGAATATGTTGGTGGATGACCCTAAAGTCATTGAAGGTATTTTTAAAGCAACACCTCTAGTGATCTCTGCTCATTGTGAAGATGAAACAACAATTAAGCGCAATTTAGAGGCGGCAAAAGAAACCTATGGTGATGCTATTCCTTTTGAAATGCATCCAAAAATTAGATCTGCTGAGGCGTGTTACCTGTCCTCATCAAATGCAATTGAGTTAGCTAAACAGACGGGTGCTCGTTTGCATGTTTTTCATTTATCTACAGCAATAGAAACTGATTTGTTTTCTAATGCTATTCCCCTTCATGAAAAGAAAATCACTGCAGAAGTTTGCTTGCATCACCTCTGGTTTAGTGAACAGGATTACAAAGAAAAGGGAAGTTTAATTAAATGGAATCCTGCAGTTAAGTCAGCGGAGGATAGAGCTGGTCTTTGGAAGGCACTTTTGGATGATCGAATTGATATTGTAGCAACAGATCATGCACCACATACATTAGAAGAGAAAAATAATCCATATGTGAATGCTCCCTCCGGAGGGCCATTAATTCAACATTCCTTAATTGGGATGATGGAAAAGTATAATCAAGGAATGATTTCTTTAGAGCAAATTGTTCAAAAAATGTGTCATAATCCTGCGATTTTATTTGATCTTCAAGATAGAGGGTACTTAAGAGAAGGATATTTTGCTGATATTGCTGTTGTAGCTCCAAATTCAAAATGGAGTGTAAGTAAGGAGAATATTGCCTATAAGTGTGGCTGGTCTCCTTTTGAAGGAGTTGAATTTTCTAATCGTGTAACCCATACCTTTATTAATGGTCATTTAGGTTATGTCAACGGAGAATTCTCCAAAGATAGAAATGCAAAACGATTAGAATTTAACAGATGATAAGAATTCTATTTTTAGGAGTTTGCCTATGGATAGTCAGTTGTTCTTCCCCAACAATTGAACAGCCAGAACCATTTATTGAAGAAGATAAAATGGTAGCTATTTTGTTTGACTTCTCTATCCTAAATGCGGTTTCAAACACTCAAAACGCCTATTTGAAAGAACGAGATATAGCTCCTATGACTATTATTTATAATTGGCATGGTATTGACAGCTTAACCTTTGCTAAAAATGATATATATTATGCTTCAAAACCAAAACAATACTTAAAGATTTATCAACGGGTGAACGATAGTTTGGAATCGCTAAAAGAAGGTTATGATGAAGCCGTTCGTGTAGCGCTTTTAAAGCGTAAAGATTCCATGGAGAGGTTGTCTTCTAAAAAAAAATTCCCAAACTAAATTAAAGAATGAATTTGCCTTAGTGAACTGTAACAGCTTCGAATCGATGAAAATGCTATATTTACAGATCAATAAGAATAAATCATATGAAAATAGCTGTTGTAGGTCCGATTCCTAGAGATACCATTATCACTCACAGAAATGAAACGATATACAAATATGGATGCGTTAGTCATCCTACTATTGCCGTAAGTAAACTGGTAGAGGCTAATGGGGAGGTGATTCCTATCGCACATGTTCATCAACAAGATTATAGCGCTACTCTAGAGGTCTTTGCGCCCTATGAAAATATCAATACAAACTTTATATCTCAAGAACACGACCAGGGAACTATTGTAGAATTGAATTTTATTGATCAAAACAATAGAATTGAAAAGCAAAAAAGCAATATGCATCCTATTGAACCTGCTGACATTCAACACGTAGAAGCCGATGTATTTGTATGTGTCCCTATTACGAATTATGAAGTGCCAAAACATACGCTTAAAGCTATAAAGGAAAAAGGGTCACTAGTAATATTTGATGCTCACGGTCCTACTTCTTATGTTGATCAGCAAGGAAATCGTCTTCGCTGTCATTGGGAAGATATGGATCAATGGTTACCTTATATCGATGTGCTTAAAATGAATTTAGAGGAATCGTTATACTGTCATTTTGATGCATCTGAACCTATCGATTATAATTCAGAGGATCGTTCTCATCTCGATGATTTTGCGGCTAATGTTTTAAATGCAGGAGTACGGTATCTATATGTTACCTTGGATAGTGATGGTTGTAATCTTTATTTTAAACGAGACGATGGAAGTATTCAAACTACCTTTATTCCCTCCTATGAAGTCCAAGATGTCATTGATACAACGGGTTGTGGAGATTCCTTTGCAGGAGGATTAGCCTATGGATTTGCTTCAACTTCAGATGCGGTGTCAGCTGGTCATTATGCAAATATTCTTGGTGCGATGCGAACTCAAGGTAAGACGTTTGACGTCTTTAAATCAAAAGCGGAAACCAACGCGATGATTCAATCATATTATCAGAGTTTATAATGTCTCAACTCATTATCATCATGGGAGTCAGTGGAAGTGGTAAAACTACAGTAGGACAATCACTTGCTCAAGAATTAAACCTATCTTTTTTTGATGCTGATGATTTTCATTCTGCCTCCAATAAAGAAAAAATGAGTTCGGGAATCCCCTTAACTGATCAGGATCGAATCCCCTGGCTTGAGACGTTACATAACTTGTGCTCATCTTACAAAGAAAAAGGACTTGTATTAGCGTGCTCTGCATTAAAACATTCCTATCGAGTGCTCCTGTCTGAAAATTTAACTATAGAATGGGTATATTTGAAAGGAAGCTTTGAATTAATATATTCGAGAATGCACGCTCGAACAACTCATTTTATGCCGCCAAACTTATTACAAAATCAATTTGATATCTTGGAAGAACCCACTGATGCTTATACGGTATCAATCAATCAATCGGTGGAATCGATAGTATCAGCACTAGTACATCACATATGAAATCAAGTATTGGATTAATAGGATTAGGGGTAATGGGGACATCTCTTGCCAGAAATATCGCTAGAAATAACTATAAAATCGCTCTGTATAATCGCTATGTAAAGGGCAGTGAGGAAGGAGTTGCTCAAAATAAAATTAGCAAGTTTAAGGAATTGAGTGATGCCTTGGGCTTTGAAGATTTAACTTCTTTTGTAGCATCCATCGAACGCCCTAGAAAAATTATCCTAATGCTTACCGCTGGAGCTCCCGTGGATGAGGTGATTCAGCAGCTCTTGCCTCTTTTAGAGTCTGGAGATTTGATTATCGATGCTGGCAACTCTCATTATAAGGATAGTCAACGCAGATTTGAGGAATTAAACCACGAGGGAATTCTCTTTATGGGATTAGGTGTTTCTGGAGGAGAGGAAGGAGCGCTCCGGGGTCCTTCACTAATGCCTGGAGGTTCTTTAGAGGCTTATGAGCTTATGGAAGATGTTCTTAAAGCAATAGCAGCAAAACAAAAAGATGGTACTCCAACTTCTGCCTATGTAGGTGATGGTGGTGCTGGTCATTTTGTAAAGATGGTTCACAATGGAATCGAATATGCCGAGATGCAATTGATTGCCGAGCTTTTTGAAATTATGCACCGAGCTTTAGAAATGAGTTACGATCAAATTGCTTCAATTTTTGAATCTTGGAATCAAACGGAGCTTGAGAGTTACCTCCTTGGAATTACAGCTGAAATCCTAAGGACTACAGATGATCAGGGATATGTGATTGATCGTATTTTAGATAGTGCTGCTCATAAAGGAACGGGTTCATGGTCACTTACAGCTGCTGTTGAACTTGGACAGCCTTCGACCCTTATGGCTGCTGCCTTATTTGCACGATTTAGCTCTTCGAAACGTTCCTATCGAACTCAACTATCTCAATGCTATGCGTTTGAAAATTCAACGATTAATCTATCGCTTGATGACTTGAAAGCAACCTATAGTTTTGCTCGAATCATCAATCATCATCAAGGCTTGTCGTTGATTCAAGTTGCTTCTAAAAAGCAACATTGGGAGATCGATCTTGGAGTCGTGTGCTCACTATGGACAGAAGGCTGTATCATCAAGTCAAAGCTCTTATATCGTTTAATTCCCATTGTTGATCAGCAACTCTTGCCTTTATCAGATGCTTCTGTCGTTGCTCAATTCACTAAAGATCGCATAGGAATACAAAACACCTTAGCCTCTTTAGTTAGCAGTCCTGTTCCTACACCTGCTTTAAGTGGCGCTTATGAATTTTTTAAACAAAGCATTCAATCACAGAGTTCAGCTCATATGATTCAAGCCCAACGCGATTATTTTGGTGCACATGGTTATGAGTTAACATCAGATGCTGATGGTAGGTTACATCATTATAATTGGAAGAACTAATATGGTAAGTACACTACTTTTAGCCTTATTTGTTGGCATTTCGGTTTTATTGTTTTTGATACTAAAACTAAAAGCCCCAGCTTTTATCTCACTGTTAATTGCAACAATTCTCATTGGAGTAGTAGCAGGTTTAGATCCTGGGAGTATTTTTGAAACCATTCAAAAAGGAATGGGAGCGACCCTAGGTTATGTGGCTACCATTGTTGGTCTTGGAGCCATGTTTGGTGCTATATTGGAAGTGACGGGATCTGCACAGGCAATTGCCGATCATATGTTGAAGCGTTTTGGAGTTAAAAATGCCCCTTGGACCCTGTTGTTTAGTGGGTTCTTCATCGCGATTCCTGTCTTTTTTGATGTAGCCTTCATCTTATTGATTCCGGTGATTTACGCTCTTCAACACCGTACCAAAAAATCACTTTTACTTTATGCACTACCACTACTAGCAGGCTTAGCAGTTACTCATGCTTTCATACCTCCAACTCCCGGACCAGTCGCAGTAGCGGATATCTTAGGTGCGGATTTAGGCTTGGTTATTGTGATGGGTTTTGTGGTGGGGTTGCCTGCTGCAGTTGTATCAGGCATATTTTTTGGGCGTTATATTGCTAAAAAAATACATATTGAAGCGCCATTTCACTTTGATGATCAGCAGTCTACATTGAATCGACCATCGATTCAACTCATCTTTTTGGTGGTCTTGATTCCAATAGTGCTCATTGTGCTTAGAGCGCTCATTGAATCTAATGATATAGTTGATACGAAGTCGGGCATTGGTCTTCTGATGAGTTTTATCGGACATCCCTTTGCTGCCTTAATTCTTGCAAACGTACTTGCTTGGTATTTATTAGGTCTTCGTTGGGGGTATTCCAAGGAAAAACTCTTTAAGGTAGCCTCTAAATCCATGGAACCTGCAGGTACAATTATACTCCTTACCGGTGCTGGTGGCGTACTCAAGCAAATGCTTGTTGATTCCCAAATAGGAACCTTGATTGCTGAGGGTTTTGTGAGTGCGCAGTATTCCATTTACCTCGTCGCTTTTTTAATAGCAGTGCTTATACGTATCCTACAAGGCTCATCTACTGTAGCGATGATTACTTCGGCAGGCTTAATTGCACCATTAATTCTAGAGGGTACTTATTCTCCTGTTGCCGTCGCTTTAATTGTGGTAGCTATCGCTTCGGGAGCTTCCACCTTTTCTCATGTTAACGATTCAGGTTTTTGGTTGGTCAGCCAGTATTTAGGGATTGATGAGAAACAAACCTATCAATCGTGGACGATGATGACGCTTATTTTATCGCTAGTAGGAATAAGCGTCGTATTGCTTCTTTCCCTTTTTGTATAACGTATTTTAGTTGAAATGTAAAGCAAAAAAAACTGCAACGTTGAGTTACAGTTTTTCTTGTTTTATTAAGGATGATGCTTATTCGATGGTTCTGAAATATTCAAGGATTGCTCTAGCATCTTCCTGAGCAATGTTTTGATTGGACATTGGAGCACCATTGAATTCCATAAATAAATCGTTAGCAAGAGGATCTTTTTTAACCATTTCTTCTGGATTCATAATCATATTCATGATCCAGGCTGGGTTTCTGCGAGTTGTAACACCTGTTAAATCTGGACCAACGAACTTACGACCGATCATATGACAAGCAACACAGTTATTTTGAAACACTGTTTTACCGTGATCCGCAAGGTTTTGATCTAACGCTTCCAAAGTAACAGAAGAAACGGGTCCTACTCCAACTGATTCAAGATCTACTCGTTTAGATGCTTTATCGGATGATTCAGTTTTTGTTTTTGTAGTTTCAGTCTTTTGTCTATTGACACTAAAACCATCTTTTTTTTCTTCTTTCCCTCCGCAACTTATCATAAGAATTGATAGCGCTAAGGATGCTAGGTATACAGTTTTTTTCATAGAATTGAAGTGTTATAACAAGGTGTACAATTACACAGCTAATTTAGATAAAAAATTAAAAGAATCATAATTAAGAGCTAGTTGTCTTTAATTCTTTTAGCGCTTTTTTTAATGGTTTACCTGCTTAAAAGCAGCAGGTATTTAGGGGCACTTATCAGCTCTTTTGTGAATTATCCAATCGTTACTTAAGAATAAAGTTAGTTACATAGCTTCTTTAAGAACAGATAGTGGCCCCATAAATAGAAAGCCCTACTGATCATAAATCGATATATCGTCTCTCTCAATAAAGTTGACCCTTTTAGTGAGGGTATTTTTTATATCTTTAATAGTTTAAACCTATGTTGATGAAAAAACTTTTACTAATTCTTTTAAGTCTGATAGGACTCAACAGCCCTGCACAGAATTTAAACCAAGCATTAGAAGCAGTTAAATTTAGAACTATTGGTCCCTTTAGAGGAGGAAGAGCCAATGGTGTTGCTGGTGTGGTTTCTGATCCCTTAACCTATTATATGGGAACCACTGGTGGTGGTGTTTGGAAAACCACTGATGCAGGACAGCGTTGGGAGAATAGTTCAGATGGATTCTTTAAGACAGGATCAGTTGGTGCTGTATCGGTTTCTGAATCACATCCTAATATCGTTTATGTAGGGATGGGGGAACATGCTCCTAGAGGGGTAATGACTTCTTATGGTGATGGAGTTTATAAATCTACTGATGCAGGAAAAACATGGCAACATATGGGTCTGGAGCAGACTAGACATATTGCTCGAATTATTATACATCCTCAACATCCAGATGTGATTTGGGTTGCTGCACAAGGGGCATTACACGGTCCCAATAGTGATCGAGGAATCTATAAATCGACCGATGGTGGAATCCATTGGAAAAAAGTATTGTATATCAATGACCGTACGGGATGTAGTGATTTATCTATTGATTATTCTAACCCATCGGTACTATATGCCTCTATGTGGGAACATATGAGAACGCCTTGGAAGGTGATTAGTGGTGGTGCAGGCTCTGGGCTTTACAAATCTGTTGATGGAGGAGAAACGTGGACTAAGATTCACCATGGGTTGCCCGAGGAGAAAGGAAAGATGGCCATCTCGGTATCAAGAGCGAATTCTGAAATCGTTTATGCGCTTATTGAAAGCGATAGTAAAGCTGAAAAAGGGGGCTTGTTTGTCTCAAAGAATGCTGGTAAAAGTTGGTCTAAGGTCAGTGGAGATCATCGATTGATTCAACGTGCTTGGTATTATATAGAGGTCTTAGCAGATCCCAATGACGAACATACGGTTTATGTACTGAGCGCAAGTACCTACCGTTCTATTGACGGAGGAAAACATTGGGAACAAATTCAAACTAATCATGGAGATTATCACGATTTATGGATCAATCCTAATAATTCAAAAAATTTAATTATTGCCGATGATGGTGGCGCTGAAATCAGTTTTAATGCAGGTAAAACTTGGTCAACTCAAGACAATATGCCAACAGCTCAGCTGTATCGAGTAGCTGTTGACAATCAATTTCCTTATCATGTTTATGGTGGACAACAGGACAATACTTCTTTGAAAATAGCAAGTATTGGTATTGGTTCATCAGGAATTGGAAGGGAACATTGGACCTATGCAGCCGGTGGAGAATCAGCCTTTTTAGCCTTTGATCCTAATCATCCCAACAAGACTATGGGAGGCTCTTATTTAGGCACTATTGAGCTCTTAGATATGGAATCTCAAGCGGGAACTAAAATTATGATTGAACCCAATCTCTATTTAGGACTTCCTGCTCGTGATATGAAGTACCGCTATAATTGGAATGCTCCTATCGTACGTTCAGTTCATGAAGAAAACACCTATTATCATGGAGCTCAATACCTACTTAGAACAAGAGACGAAGGAATGAATTGGGAGGTAATTTCTCCTGATCTATCAATGAATGACGATAGTAAGCAAGGTAATGGTGGTGGTCCTTATACCAATGAAGCTGTTGGAGCAGAAAACTATGGAACCTTGTCTTATATTGCAGAGTCGCCACATCAAGCCGGAGTTATCTATACCGGTTCTGATGATGGGTTGGTTTACCTTACAAAGGATACTGGTAAGAACTGGACTAATATAACTCCTAAAGGCTTGCCTGAAACATTAATTAATGCTATTGAAGTTTCCCCACATGATCCTGCAACGGTTTATATAGCAACAACGCGCTATAAGTTTAACGACCATACACCTGCTCTTTATAAGAGTACCAATTATGGTAAAAGTTGGATAAATATCTCCGAAGGTATACCAATGGGAGCCTATACTAGAGTAGTTCGGGAAGATCCTGTTGTAAAAGACTTGTTGGTTGCTGGAACAGAATTAGGACTCTACCTTTCCTATGATGGAGGTAAGCATTGGGAAAACTTTCAATCAAACTTGCCTATTGTTCCAATAACGGATATTCAATTAAAGCACGATGATATTATTCTTGGAACTCAGGGAAGATCCTTTTGGATATTGGATGATTTATCAGTACTAAGGCAATATGATGGTAGGACAGAAAAGGGAAAGCTCTATAAGCCGGAAGACGCGGTGATTGCTAATTGGTATTCTTCAATGGATGGATCTAATCCTTCTGGAACGAATCCTTTTCAAGGGGTTAATCCAGCTAGTGGAATGGTCATTTATTACGACTTGCCTGAACTTGACACAAAGGAGGTTGTAACTCTTGAAATTAGAGATCAGCAAGGTAATTTAGTGCGGTCCTATAGTTCAGAACAAGACCTGTCTTATGTTTCTTATGAAGGAGGACCTGCTCCTGAATCTCGATTGAGCAAAAATAAAGGGCTTAATCGTGTGGTATGGGATATGCGTTATGAATCATTAAAGGCAACTCCTAAAGTTTATATTGAAATGAGTTTTAAAGGACATCAAGCGATTCCTGGATCATATAGCGTTCATTTAAGTTATGGCACCACGAGTCTTCAGACTTATGCTAATGTGCTTCCAAATCCCATGTATGCGACCACCATGGAAGACTACAAAGACTATCATGAGTTTATGACTGCTGGAGAACAGATTTTTAATGAGATGACAACTATGGTGAATGAGTTGTATCATAAACAACAATCGCTTCAATCGGTGATCAAACAGATTGACAGGAAGGATGAAGCACTTCTGATTAAAGCAAAAACCTTACTGACTGATTTAGATCAATGGGACAAAATTATGGTTCAGCGTCTCTCAAAAGCCTATGATGATGTAGAAAATTTTGTCAACGGATTTACTGCGTATTATGCGACTGCGATTAATGAATCTGATAGCGCTCAACCTAAAATCAATTCGGGAGCTCGAAGCCGAGTAGCTGAGCTGAATTTAATATGGGAGCGCCATAAAAAGGCAGGGATGCTTTTAGGAACACAATTAGAAACGTTAAATACAGAATTGTATAAGGTTGGAATAGGAGCTATTCATTAAACTATACTATTCTTTCAAATTAATATAAGATTTTAACATTTTAAGTAAAAATAGAATAGATATGCTATTTTTACCGCAACAAACAAACTAAGATTATTTAATTATGCTTAATCAACAACGTGTACTGTTAACTAATATTCAGCCTCAAATCGAGGGTGGAAGCTATGCTGTTAAGCGAATTGTAGGTCAAGAACTGACGGTAACTGCTGATGTACTATGTGATGGTCATGATGTCATCCAAGCCTCAGTGAGGTATAAACATCAATCAAAACGTAGCTGGAGTGAAGTTCGAATGACCGCTCTGGAAAACGATCAAATGACGGCTACTTTTACAGTAGAACAGCAAGGTAATTACTCCTACAGGGTTGAAGGTTGGGTTGATGAATCACTCAATTGGCTTCATGGAATTGAAAAGAAAATAGCGGCCAATGTTTTTGTAAAATCTGAGCTTTTAGAAGGCGCTGTTTATCTCAGTAATCTTTTGAAAGCGAATAAGGTGAACGATGCTGCTGCCTGGGAGCAACTGGTGAAGCTTATGGAAGATGAATCATCATATCAAGCAGCTATTGAAGCAGTATTAGATCCTAAACTTAAAGCCCTATTTATTGCCTATCCTACCAAGTTCTTAAAGGCAAGTTCTGAAGAATATCCTCTTTATGTTGATCGCAAAAAAGCACTCTTTAGTACCTGGTATGAATTCTTTCCACGTTCTGCTAGTCCTCATCCGGGGAAACACGGAACCTTTAAAGATTGTGAAAACCTACTACCACGAGTTGCACGAATGGGATTTGATACCTTATATTTTCCTCCTGTTCATCCGATTGGCGAAGTTAACCGTAAAGGAAAAAACAATGCAACCGATGCGGCTCTAGGAGATGTAGGATCTCCATGGGGAATTGGTTCTATACATGGAGGTCATAAAGACTTACACCCTGAACTGGGAAGTTTAGATGAGTTTAAATCTTTGGTCAATAAGGCCGATGAGATGGGAATTGAAATTGCTATGGATTTTGCACTTC
>Ga0181558_10002276_pt1 | contig 18255 bp, 13 predicted proteins | sample 011ome_22_FD_133754 | JGI IMG/M metagenome (GOLD analysis project Ga0181558, IMG submission 133754) | Coastal salt marsh microbial communities from the Groves Creek Marsh, Skidaway Island, Georgia - 011507BT metaG (megahit assembly) | ecosystem: Environmental > Aquatic > Marine > Intertidal...
GGAAGGGCCTATGGTTTAGAGTTCTTGGTGCAACAGCGCCTCTACAACAATTTCTATGGTATTGCTTCTGTCACCTTGGTACGCTCAGAGTTTACCAACCTAGACACAAAAAAAATGACCCCATCTTCCTGGGACAATGGATTTATTGTCAGCCTAACGGCAGGCAAGCGCTTTGGGAAAAATTGGGAGGCAGGAGGAAGATGGCGATTTTTAGGAGGAACACCCTATACACCAGCCGACTTAAGCGCCACAGGGCTTCGAGAAAACTGGGATCTACGCAATGGGGCTATTTTAGACTTTACACGAATCAATGGCGTCCGACTAAAGCCTTTTCATCAACTTGATGTCCGCATAGATAAAAAGTACTTCTTTAATCAATGGAATTTAAACTGGTATTTTGATATCCAGAATGCGTACAACTTTCAAGCGAAACAAGCCCCACTTATCTTGCCGGTTAGAGACGATCAAGGCAACCTAACCCTAGACCCTAACGACGCAACGCGCTATCAACTCAAATCGGTAGTAAACCCCGCGGGATCAATATTGCCAACTGTAGGCTTAATTGTAGAGTTTTAACATAAAAAAACACCCCTTTTTTGTACGGGGTGTTTTGCTTTTAATTCAGTTTAATTGAGCCGCCAACGTACATTGAGTCCAAAGCCAGCTCGAAATTCCGTAACCTCTACCAAAAATAAATAGGGTCTAAAATCCAGTCCTAAACTAATAGGAACTTCTGAAAAAGAATATTCAACCCCTACTTCTCCAGCCCCACCAAATCGAAAGTCTTCGGACAAGTAAACCGAAGGACCAAATCCTGCATACCAATTGAGTTTAGTGTCGGGGATCTCCTCATAAACTGGATTCCAGAGCGCATCTATGCCTAATCCTTTTTGTCCAAAACTGACATTGGCATGCACCCTACTGAATTCTCCTGTAGAGAAAATTCCGTCTAAAGCCACATTGTTGCCATTAATGTGTCCAAATCGGATTCCGATTTCTTGGGCTTGAGCGGTGAAGGATCCTATTACAAGCCCCGCTAGTAGCAGGATAAAAAAGAATGTTTTTCGCATAGTTGGTTCAATTAACTAACAAAAGTAGTAAGCGAAAATTGAGCCAAAATCACTTTATCAGGTGGAGATTATTTGCTTCCCCAAGCGAAGTACTTCTCGCACCAATAGCTCCATGTCTTCCCTGCGCGTACGCTGATTCGTATTGGCTACCCGCAAGGTATATTTTCCATTCAAAATAGTTGAGCTAGGGGAGGCAATGCCTTCTTCCTGAAGACGAAGCAGAATTTCTCTATTGAGTTCACGAAGTTCCTCCTCCGTCATGCCTGGAGAAATCATACGAAAGCAAGTGATGCTCATGGATAGGGGGGCCATTAATTCCAAATTTGGGTGTTGTTCTATCAACTCCGCCAAATAGGCTGCATGCCGATTATTTTGAGCAATCATGGATGCATACTTTGCTCTTCCATGCTCTTTTAAAGACATCCATACCTTCAGGGCTTTGAAGCCACGCGATAGTTCAAAGCCGAAGTTATTGATGGATTCCAAACCACCGGACAGGCCACGCTGTTCCTGCAATAGGTAATTGGGTGTAATGGCAAAAGAGTCGCGGTGCTTATTTGCATCGCGGATGAGGGTACATCCCACTTCGTAGGGTACATACAGCCACTTGTGCAAGTCAAATGCCAAGCTATCTGCAGCTTCAATCGGCCGTAAGGCATCGGCATAGATTGGGTCAAGTTTGGCCAAGGCCCCATAAGCTCCATCTACATGAAACCATAGGCCGTATTCCTTAGAAATTTCAAGAAGCTCTTGCATGGGATCAATGGCACCGGTGTTGACTGTACCGGCTGTCCCAACGATGCAAAAGGGAAGAAAACCGGTCTGAAGATCGGCTTCAATTTGAGTTCGCAGGGCAGTAGTGTCCAATTGAAATCGATCGTTCACTTGAATTTTTCGGACTCCCTCACTACCTAATCCTAAAATTTCAGCTGCCTTTAAGATGCAGGAATGCGTTTCTACCGAACAATAAATCAAGAGTTGAGCGGAGGCAGCCTTTAGTCCTTTTTGACGTATCTTTTCTACACCAACCGAATTCCTTGCTACTGTCAAGGCCGTAATATTTGCCATTGACCCCCCGCTGATCAGGATTCCAGAGGCTTCAGAAGGAAAGTTCATTAACTCCTTGCACCAGTTGACTACCTGTCGGTCTACATACATCGCAGCATGCTCCCCGATGGTAGTATTGGGATTCATTCCGGATGCCAATAGGTCTGCGAAGGAACCTAGGGGAGTCCCCGTCCCTTGAATCCATGCAAAAAACCGAGGATGCACATTCCCTTTGTTATAGGGAAAAATGTACTGTTTAAACTCTTCGTACACCTCATGAGGATCTTTCCCTTGCTCTGGAAGAGGGCTATCCAAAAAGGTTTTCACCTCATCCGGGATGGGCTTCCAAGTTTTTTCTTCTCGTATTCCCTTCCAGTAATCAATCAAGTCGTCGACCATCTGGTATCCCAATTGACGCATGGATTCCCAATCTTTGGGGTCTAAGTTTTGATCGGGAATAGTTTCCTTTTGGGACATAAAGAGGGCTTTTGGGATTATTTCTTAAAGTTAATAAACAAGACCAATTTCTGGGAAATTGCATCATTAGAAGGTTTACTTTGATGCCTTCTTGTGACTTTGTTTTTTAGCACCGCGCAAACTCAAAAAATCAATTGGTACATCTCCTCCAACTTACTTACTTGGATAACTTGGATTTTAAATTTGCTCATATCCAATCCTTTGACCGCATACTTGGAAACGACAATCTTCTTGAAGCCGAGCTTCTCTGCTTCTGCAATACGGTTTTCTATACGAGATACGGCTCGAATTTCCCCTCCTAATCCTACCTCACCAGCAAAGCATATTTGCTCAGATACGGGTGTTTCCTCATAACTGGAAATCAAGGAAGCACACACGGCCAAGTCCAACCCAGGATCGTCTACGCGCAGACCTCCTGCTACATTCAAAAACACGTCCTGCTGGCCAAGGCGCATGCCTCCACGCTTTTCCAACACAGCCAAAAGCATGTTGAGTCGCTTCGCATCATGCCCCGTGCTGCTTCGCTGCGGGGTACCGTAGGTGGCTGGACTTACTAGGGATTGTATCTCGATCAGCAAGGGGCGGTTGCCTTCTAGCATCGCACCAATCGCCACCCCATTGAGCACCTCTTCTCGCTGCGTAAGGAGAATTTCCGAGGGGTTGGAAACAGCCCGCAGTCCCTCTGCGCGCATTTCATAGATCCCGAGTTCATGGGTGGAGCCAAATCGGTTTTTGGAAGTCCGTAAGATGCGGTAGGTCAAATGACGATCTCCCTCAAACTGCAGGACGGTATCCACCATGTGTTCCAATACCTTGGGTCCCGCTATGGATCCGTCTTTGGTGATGTGGCCGATCAAAAACACCGGAGTGCCTGTTTCCTTGGCAAACTTCATCAACTCGGCTGTGCATTCCCGCACTTGGGAAACCGATCCAGCAGCGGATTCTACAAACTGGCTATGGAGGGTCTGGATAGAGTCGATGACTAAAAAATCTGGGTGAAGGACCTCTATTTGCTGAAAAATCTGTTGCGTATTTGTTTCAGAAAGTAGGTAGCAATCTGGATTTTTTGCCGCCATTCTATCCGCGCGCATTTTGATTTGCGCTTCGCTTTCCTCCCCAGAGACGTACAGGACTTTTTTACCTTTTAATGTCAAGGCTATTTGTAGCATGAGGGTGGATTTACCAATGCCTGGCTCACCCCCAATGAGAACGAGGGACCCTGCAACAATCCCTCCACCCAATACACGATCCAATTCAGGATCTGAAGTAATCCAACGGGGTTGCTCCTCGTAGTTGACTTCGGAAATTTTCTTGGGAGTACTGGCCTTTTTGAGTCCAGAGCCCTGAGGTTTCCAACTACCTTTGCCAGGCTCTTCTTTTTGGATAATTTCCTCCACGTACGTGTTCCACTCCCCGCAAGAAGGACATTTACCAATCCACTTTGGGCTTTGTGCCCCGCAGTTTTGACAGAAAAAGGTGGTTTTTACTTTAGCCACGGTAGAAGGAGGTTTGTTTGGAAATTGGAATTTAATTGGAAATACGAAGTACGAAATACGGGATGAATTAAATAATGAACACCCAAAGCTGATTTTTGAACGTCGAAGTAGGTAAACGGGCGGCTATACCAGCAGCATGTAGTCTAATTTCTTGGCTCTAATATCTTGTTTCTAGTGAGTCTTGCGACTTGCTACTTTAATGCGCTTGCAACCAATCCGTACCCACTCCAACTTCCACTTCGATCGGCACAGGGAGGGAAATGGCATTAGACATCAATCCTGGAATTTCTTTTTTGAGTAGGTCTACTTCGTCTTTGTGTGCATCAAACACCAATTCATCGTGTACTTGAAGAATCAGTTTAGACTTCAAGTTTTTAGCTTTCATCCAGGCCTGTACATGGATCATCGCTACCTTGATCAAGTCAGCCGCAGAGCCTTGAAGAGGGGCGTTGATTGCATTTCGCTCTGCAAAACCCCGCATGGTCATGTTGCGACTATTGATGTCCCGGAGGTAGCGACGACGTCCAAGGATGGTCTCTACAAATTCCTGCGTTCGGGCCTTTTCAATCGCTCCATCCATGTATTGTTTAACGGCCGGAAACTCGGTGAAGTAGGCATCGATGATTTCCTTGGCTTCCCCGCGAGGAATGGATAGGCGCTGGGCCAAGCCAAATGCAGAAATGCCATAAATGATGCCAAAGTTAGCGGTTTTAGCCTTTCTTCGCATGTCTGTAGTCACCTCATCTAGGGGCACCTTGAAGATTTTGGCCGCCGTGGTAGCATGGATATCACGCCCTGTTCGGAAAGCCTCCAGCATGGATTCATCCTGAGAAAATGCTGCCATCAAGCGCAATTCAATCTGGGAATAATCGGCAGAAAGCAAGACGAAGTTCTCGTCTCGAGGAACAAATGCCTTTCGGATTTCTCTGCCTCGCGCGGTACGGATTGGAATGTTTTGTAGGTTGGGATTGATCGAAGAAAGGCGTCCTGTAGCAGCCACAAACTGATTGTAAGTGGTGTGAATTCTTCCGGTTTTGGGGTTGATCATGGTTGGCAGCGCATCCACATAGGTGGACTTCAGTTTGACCATTTGGCGATACTCGAGAATAGCTTCCGCAATCTCGTGTTCGTCCGCTAGCTTACTCAAGATTTCTTCTCCTGTGGCATATTGCCCAGTCTTGGTTTTTTTTGCCTTGGGGTCCAATTTCAATTTTTCAAAAAGTACTTCGCCAAGCTGCTTGGGGGAAGCCAGATTAAAGCGGACGCCTGCCAATTCGTACACACGCTTTTCAATCTCCTTGCTTTCTTGTTCCAAGGTGACCGAGAGCTCCGCCAAGCTTCCTGTATCTATCCGAACTCCTTCAAATTCCATATCGGTCAACACTGGAATCAATGGGTTTTCTACTTCTTCCACCAGCTTCTTTAAGCCATTGGCTTGTAAAATTGGATCCAACTTTCCCTTCAGGCGAAGCGTAATGTCTGCATCCTCAGACGCGTATGCGGTCACTTCATCCTCGTCCACATCCCGCATATTGCCTTGACCTTTGCCTTTTTTGCCGATTAATTCGGTAATCGACACCGGCTTGTACTGCAGGTACTGCTGAGCCAGCCAGTCCATGCCGTGCTTCCCTTCTGGTTCGATGAGGTAATGGGCCAGAAGCGTATCGTACAAGGTTCCTTTGATTTCTATCCCATAGTTTTTAAGGACTAGCAAGTCGTACTTGATGTTTTGACCGATTTTCAAAATGGATTTAGTTTCAAATACCGGACGAAGCAGTTCCAATACCTCTTGGGTTTCTTTTGGATCAGGCCCTACAGGAATATAATACGCTTCTCCTTCCAAGTACGCAAAGGAAAGACCTACCAACTCCGCTCGCATGGCATCCAAATCTGTGGTTTCTGTATCAAAGCAGATCTCCTTTTGTAGGAGCAAGTAGTCAGTTAGCTCTTGAATGGCCTCCTTCCCTTTGATTTTATGGTAGTTATGCGCGTTGCTATGTATGGTGTCTAAGACCAGGGGAGCCGTAAGTGAAATGGCTTCCCCGTCCTTTCCCTCCTCGAGTTGGATTGAAGGCTGCAAAGCAGGTACACCAAACAAGTCCATCTGTGCTGGGGCGGAAGAGGATGTGGCTGTTTTTTTAGCAGGGCCTTCCTTAAACAAGCGAGCGGCCAGGGTGCGGAACTCCAGTTCAGAAAAAATTGCCCTCAATTTCTCTTCGTCCACGCCGGCATACCGAAGGTCTTCTTCATCAAAATCTACTGGCACATCAATTTTAATGGTCGCAAGTTCCTTGGATAGAATCCCTTGTGCACCAAAGTTTTCCACATTTTCTCTTTGCTTGCCTTTGAGCTGAGCAACATTGGCGACCACTCCCTCTAGCGTTCCAAATTCTTTGAGAAGTTTGACGGCAGTTTTTTCTCCAATCCCTGGAATTCCGGGAATGTTATCCACAGCATCTCCCATCAAGCCCAATATATCCCGTACCTGATCGACGTGTTCGATGTCCCACTTAGCACAAATTTGTTTGGGACCCATCACGTCCACTCCATTCCCCATAAAGGCCGGTTTGTAAAGAAAGATATGGTCGTCTACTAGTTGCCCATAGTCCTTGTCAGGAGTCATCATATAGACTGTAAACCGTTCCTTTTCTGCTTTTTTTGCAATGGTACCAATCACGTCATCTGCTTCAAATCCATCCAGCTCCAGAACTGGTATTTTAAAGGCTCGCACAATCTCTTTTACCCAAGGAATGGAGACAGTAATGTCTTCTGGTTGCTCCAGTCGATTAGCCTTATAGGGGGTGTATTGTTCGTGTCGAAAAGTTGGGGCCTTCGTATCAAATGCCACAGCAATATGGGTAGGCTTCTCTTTTTCCAATACTTCCAAAAGGGTGTTGGTAAATCCGAGCATCACCCCTGTGTTGAGGCCTTTGGAGTTAATTCTTGGGTTCTTACTAAAGGCAAAATGGGCCCTATAAATCAGGGCCATGGCATCCAAAAGAAAAAGTTTATGAGCTTGGGATTGAGACATTCGAACGAGGGATTGGGGTAAGGAAAGAAAGTTTCCGACTTACTAAGATACTACTTTTCCGCAGGAGCCGGAAGTCAAAAGGAATGGGAATTTGACAATTTCAGACAAACTAAGTCACTCTTCTTTTTCGTGCTGTTTGAAGTAATTCCTGACTTGTAAGCTTCGTAGGAAAATAAGGGTCAGCGGAATCAACCACAGCAATTCATTAAAAACCAAATGAAACACCGAGCGCTTGTTCCATCCTAGCTCAGGTACAAAGCCCAAGGTAAACCAGCTGGCAGCGATAAGTTTCCCTGAAATACCTATTAAAATCAACCAAACCCAAGACACCGGGTAAAAGGCAGCAAAAAATATTACAAGTCCAATGACGATTCCAAAGATCCCAAAATAGGAGCTAGGAACAGGTTGAGCTGGAATAATTCCCATGGCCATCCAGTTGACCATTGTGTCACCGAAATACGTGTAGAAGGCTGACCAAGCAATCGTATACATTCCCGCCAAAAGAAGGAGTCCTCGAAAATGCATGGGAAATTTGGGGAAAACAACAGGCTGATCCATGGAAGGGTTGATTTTTAGGGGCGAAATATACACCTTGAGGTAAAATAGGTTTGGAACCTATACAAAACTATCTAATGAATCGAAAAAATAACCTTCCTTCCCTTGGTTTTCTTTTTCTTGGCGCTGCTATTTTCTCCGCCTTAGGGTTTGGAATAGGTAGAAATGTTGGCGAAATCAACCCTCCCATCCTTGATGCGGCAGCGGAACTCATCGGCCTATCTTTCACTGCTCAAGAAAAGGACAGTATGATCAGTACGCTGACGACTCATCGCGGCAACTATGAACTGCTCCGCAAGCAGAAATTGGATAATTCGGTGGGGCCCTCTCTGGTATTTAACCCTCTTCCTCAGGGTTTCCTCCCTAGTCAACACCAAGAATCCTACGACTGGGGGCTTCCTGCACAGGTATCCCTTCCTACTGCCGATGTGGACCTGGCCTTTATGCCCGTGCACCAGCTTTCTGTCCTGATCAAATCGGGGCAATTAACTTCTGAGCGGCTGACACAACTTTACATTGAGCGAATCAAAACACATTCAGATACACTTAAATGCCTAGTCACCCTACTAGAAGAGCGTGCCTTAAATCAAGCTAGGGCTCTAGACCAGGAGCTTGCGGCAGGTACTTACAGAGGTCCTCTCCATGGAATCCCTTTTGGAGTAAAGGATTTGTTTTCACTTCCAGGTACCAAAACCACCTATGGAGCCATGCCTTACAAGGACCAAGTACTCAACGAAACTGCCACCATCATCACCAAATTGGAAGATGCAGGAGGAGTCCTGGTAGGAAAATTTACCCTCGGCGCCTTGGCCATGGGAGACGTGTGGTATGGGGGAATTACCAAAAATCCTTGGAATCTGAAGCAAGGGTCAAGTGGCTCTTCAGCTGGCTCTGCTTCAGCAGTAAGTGCAGGATTGGTGCCTTTCGCTATTGGAACAGAGACCCTAGGCTCCATTGTGTCCCCCTCTACTCGAAATGGCGTCACTGGGCTACGCCCTACTTTTGGAAGAATCAGTAGGCATGGAGCCATGGCACTCAGCTGGTCCATGGATAAGGTAGGGCCCATTTCCAGATCCGTGTTGGACAACGCAATTGTGCTTTCCATCTTGCATGGAAGTGATCCAAAAGATCCGGCTACCCTCCCAGCAGCCTTCAATTATTCAGTAAAAAAAGAAGTAAAAAAATTAAAAGTAGGATACTTTAATTCTTTTTTTGAAGGAAATCGTCCGGGTATTGAAAATGACCGAGCGGTGTTGGAGCTTCTGAAAAATCAAGGAATCATCCTCCACCCAATCGCGTTGAAAACGAGCGTCAATCCGGGGCCTTTGGTTTCCATGTTACTAGTAGAAGGTGCGGCAGCCTTTGACGAATTGACTCGACTTGGTCTAGATGACCAGTTGGTTTCACAACACAAGGGGGCTTGGCCCAATGTGTTTCGTGCAGCACGCTTGATCCCTGCAGTCGAATACATTCAAATGAGTCGCCAACGAAGTTTATTGACCGAAGAGATGCATGCCTTGATGAAGGAATACGATGTAATTGTGACTCCTTCCTTTGCTGGACAGCAACTCCAAATCACCAACTTGACAGGGCATCCTGCACTTTGTCTACCAAACGGATTTGGGGCAAATGGCAGCCCTACGTCCATTACTTTATTGGCCAACCTATTTGAAGAAGAAAAATTAATTATGCTGGGTCGTTTGATTCAGGAAAATTCCGAGTGGCAAGCCCAACGTCCTCCCCTATTTTCGAAATAGACCCCCTTATTGAATAGAATTAAAACTGATTCCTAAACTCAAAAAAGAGGCCTCACAATAAATGTAAGGCCTTTTATTTAGTGGATAATTCCGGAAATCTTGATGTGATTAGGCGAAAGGAATAGGACTTTCTGTGTTGTTTCGATTTTGTATTGATCGATTTTCCCAGTAGCCTGATTCATGTAAAGTTCCCCTAGGGTCGTACTCGTGTAAAACAAATTTTCATCCTTTATTTTAAAAGTAATCCAGGTGGGATAATTCTGCACGTACCGAATTGAAATTTCTTTGACCTTTCCTTTGGCATCAGGCAGCAATTCATGAATAAGCTGATCTGGCGTAGTTCTGGTAGAGTAGGCGGTAGCCAGGGAAGCGACATTGATATCTGCTTCATAAAAAAAGGAAAATTCTTCTTTCCAGTCTTTGGAAGTATAAGGTAGATCGGCAATTTGTTGTTCCCTATTTATTTCTGTGGTTTTCAATACAGAATCCCCATCCAATTTCCCTAACTCAAGGTCCATAAACCCCTTTAAATCAAAATAAGGGAGCTTTTCCAATTTTTGCGTTTCCTGATTTGGCGCGCAAGCAAACAAAAGTCCTCCAATCAAAATGGGAAGGAAGTTGGTAATTTTCATGCGTTTAGTAGTAATATTTCTCCAGTCATTTCTTCAGGGATTTCGATCCCCATTAGTTGAAGGATTGTGGGTGCTAAATCGCCCAATTTTCCATCTTTTACAGAAATTTTTTCTTTATCCACCAAAATAAACGGAACCAAGTTGGTGGTGTGTGCGGTATTTGGACTGCCATCTTCATTGATCATTACATCCGAATTGCCATGGTCAGCGATTACCAACACGGTAAATTCGTTTGCAATAGCTGCCTTGACTACTTTTTCTGTGGCAGCATCTACCGCTTCGCAGGCCTTTACCGCAGCTTCAAAATCGCCCGTATGTCCAACCATATCTGCATTTGCAAAATTAAGGCAAATAAAGTTTGCGCTTTTCTTTTTGAGTTCCGCAGTGATTTTGAGGGCAATCTCTCCTGCGCTCATTTCAGGCATCAAATCGTAGGTGGCTACCTTGGGTGAAGGACAGAGAATTCTACTCTCTCCAATAAATTCTTTTTCTCTACCTCCTGAAAAAAAGAAGGTCACGTGGGGGTATTTCTCTGTTTCTGCGATTCGGATTTGTGTTTTTCCGGCCTTTTCCAAAACCTCTCCAAGGGTGTTCTTCAATTTGTCCTTTTCAAACAATACCTGCACTCCTTTGAATGTTTCATCGTAGGTGGTAAGCGTCAGGAAATCTAATTCCAACTTTTTCATATTGAAGTCTATAAAATCTCGTTGACTTAGTGCCTGGGTAATTTCCCTTCCTCTGTCGGTACGGAAATTGAAACACAAGACCATGTCCCCCTCTTCAATAGTAGCAAGTGGTTTATTATCTGCCCCCACTTGAATGATAGGCCGGATAAACTCATCTGTTACCTGATTGGCATATGATTTTTTAATGGAATTGAGCAAATTTTTTGATTTCTCCCCTTCACCATGAACCATCGCATCGTAGGCAAGCTTAATTCGCTCCCATCGGTTGTCCCTATCCATGGCATAATACCTTCCAATAACAGAGGCTATTTTACCCACTGAATTAGAAAGATGGGTTTGAAGGTCATTCAAGTAGGCTAGTCCACCTTTTGGATCTGTATCTCGGCCATCAGTAAAGGCATGAATATACACTTCCTCCATTTCATGGTACTTGGCGGCATCACAAAGACCTTTTAGATGTTCACTATGAGAATGAACTCCTCCATCAGAAAGTAGTCCAATAAAATGTACTTTTTTCTTTCCTGCTTTGGCTCTTGCAAAGGCCGCAGTCAAGACGGGATCCGTGAGTAATTCTCCCTGCTTTACTGCCAAATTGATTTTTACTAAATCTTGGTAGACTACCCTGCCTGCACCAATGTTCATGTGCCCTACTTCAGAGTTGCCCATTTGCCCTTCAGGAAGCCCAACTGCAAGGCCTGAAGCTTCCAGTTTGGCATGTGGATAAGATTTGAATAAGCCGTCTACAAAAGGAGTATTGGCTTTGTCAATGGCAGAAACAGCAGGATTAGTAGCAAGTCCCCAACCATCCAAAATTAATAATAACACGTTCTTATTCATGCCGCAAATATAGTACAATTGAAACCAAAATCTGGTTCAGAATGTTGTTAAATTGCTTAATACGAGTGTTTTTAATGATTTATTTGAGTTGATTTACAGGCGGTTAACTTCATGATTTTAAAAGTTCTGTTGAAAAAAAGAATTTCCCTGCCTGGCCAAAAGGAACCCTTCAAAGAAGGAAAGGCGTATTCGGAATAGAAATTGCCTTGAGGCATTTTCAAGGTTTGGTAAACATCCCCCCCTAAAATTGTTAATTTTGGCTTTATGAGACCCTCCTACCTTAGTGAATCAGCAATCGAACAATTTATTGAAAGCGCATTAGCGGAGGACATAGGCCCTGGAGATTATTCTTCGCTCGCAGTCATTTCCAAGGAAGCCATGGGTACTGCGCGTTTATGGATCAAGGATCGTGGGATCTTAGCAGGGATGGAATTGGCGGAACTGATCTTTAAGGCGGTAGATCCCAGCTTGGAACTCGTTTTTTTTAAAAAAGATGGAGATTCGGTAGTTCCAGGAGAATGTGGCTTTGAGGTGACGGGGCCTATAGTTTCGATTTTATCTGCCGAACGGGTAGTCTTAAATTGTCTTCAGCGCATGAGTGCCATTGCCACGAAAACACAAGGTCTCAGTCAGCTTATAGCGCATACTAAGGCAACGCTTTTGGATACTCGCAAGACCACCCCAAATTTCCGCCTCCCAGAAAAATGGGCAGTATTTATTGGAGGGGGCCAAAACCATCGTTTTGCCTTGTACGACCGGGTGATGCTAAAGGACAACCACATTGACTTTGCCGGCGGGATTGCAAAAGCAGTAAGCAGAACTCAAGCGTATTTAAAAGAAAATAACCTTTCCCTACAGATTGAAGTGGAGACCAGGAGTTTGGCAGAGGTGGAGGAAGTACTCAAAATTGGGGGAGTTGACTACATTTTATTGGACAACATGGATCCGACTACGCTAAGAGCCGCAGTAAAACGGATCAATGGCCAGATAAAAACAGAGGCATCAGGAGGAATTACAGATGAAAACCTGGTTGAAATTGCGGAGTGTGGGGTAGATTTTATTTCCATGGGAGCACTTACCCACTCTGTTTCTAGTTTAGACTTCAGTCTAAAGGCCTGTCATTAGAAAGGAAATCCACGTTTCTTTTGATCCCTTTGAACTTGGTTCTGTTAACAGCAGAACCAGCAAATACACGTTTGAAGGTTTCTTCCGTGAGCTCTTTCCAATCCTGTGAAGTAAAGGACTCCAGTTCAGAAGAGGGACTAAAACCAGGCTCTTGGTGGGGTTTTGAAAATCGATTCCAAGGGCATACATCCTGACAAATATCACAACCAAACACCCAGTTATCCATCTGCCCACTAAATGTGGTTGGAATGGCCTCTTTTAGTTCGATGGTGAGGTAAGAAATGCAACGAGAACCATCTACTACCCCTGCCTCAACAATCGCGTCAGTAGGGCAAGCATCCATGCAGGCCGTACAGGTGCCACAATAGTCTTTAGTCGTAGGAAGGTCTGGCGTCACTTCCAGATCGATCACCAGCTCGGCCAAAAAGAAAAAACTTCCCATAGAACGATTGAGGAGAAGGCTATTCTTACCAATCCATCCCAATCCTGCTCGCTGTGCCCATTGACGCTCAAGGATTGGTGCAGAATCTACAAAGCTCCGTCCATGAATCTCACCAATTTCCTCTTTAAGGCAACTCAAAAACTCTCTGAGCTTCTCCTGAATCAAGTCATGGTAATCCTTACCATAAGCATATTTGGCTAATTTGAGGTCCTCAGATCCTTGAGGAAGTGATTTTTCTGGGTAATAATTGTACACCAAAGACACCACCGTTTTTGCTCCTTCGACCAATTTTCGAGGATCAAGTCGTTTATCAAAGTGATTGGATAGGTACCCCATCCGACCCTGGTAATCTCGACGGAGCCATTCCTCCAATTTGGGAGCCTCTTCAGCCAAAAAATCTGCCTTGGCTATTCCACAAAAGTTAAATCCTAGCCGCTTGGCTGTAGCTTTAAGTAGGTAGGCATGCCGTTCAGGAGTAGTCATAGGAAATCGAAAATAGGGACTTTATCCCTGTTTATCCTACACTTGAACCTTTGTTTATTTTTACAATTGTCTGGCAGTATATCAGTAAGCAAAGACCGCGGCACTTGAAATTGTATTCTACGTCTTGTCTAAATTGTGTACCAACTTGTACAACTGCATGCGCCTATACTTAGCTACCTACCGGATAATGCTATATTTAAAGGATTATTTTGTACCTAGCCAAACTCCTAGCCCTTGTCGCGTGTTATACTAACGCGCCATACAATTGCCTCCTTTTTTGGAGACCTCATTTACCTAATTCCAATCCATGAAAGGGTTCCGTTTTACAAAATTCATCCCCACCCTTGACCCAGAAAAAAATAGGTTTGACAGCCTATTAGATATTTTTTTGCAGCTCGTTACCATGACTGGGGGCAATGTTTCTGAAGCACTGAGCTGGTTGACCAACTTGGACAAGCGCTACCAACTCACTAGTCCAGACTATGGTATCGGCAATTTCATTGAAGACCTCAAATCCAAGGGCTACCTCAGCGAAGAGAATCAACAAGGAAAGTTTGAAATCACCGGAAAAGCGGAGCAAACCATCCGAAAAAGTGCCTTAGAAGAAATTTTCGGTAAGCTAAAGCGAAGCAAGTCTGGTCAACACCGGACGCAAATTTCTGGGCCAGGAGAGGAGCAAGGAACTGAACGGAGGGCCTATGAATTTGGGGATAACCTGGACCAAATTGCACTTACCGATTCCTTACGCAATGCGCAAGCCAACCGCGGCATTGGAGGAGATTTTCTTTTGACTGAGGACGACTTGGAAGTCGTGGAAAATGAGCAGCGTACGCAAACTTCTACGGTCTTGATGATTGACATTTCCCACTCCATGATTTTGTATGGAGAGGACCGTATTACCCCTGCCAAGAAAGTGGCGATGGCCTTGGCCGAACTGATCAAAACCCGCTACCCCAAAGATACCTTAGACATCATTGTCTTTGGAAATGATGCTTGGCAAATTGAAATCAAGGATCTGCCCTACCTCCAAGTGGGGCCCTACCATACAAATACAGTCGCTGGACTTGAGCTGGCCATGGATTTATTGCGTAGAAGAAAAAATCCCAACAAGCAGATATTTATGATCACCGATGGCAAGCCTACTTGTCTGAAAGTGGGCATCAAATACTATAAAAATGCCTTTGGCATTGATAGCAAGATTTTGGCAGAAACCCTCAAACTTGCCGCTCAATGCAGGAAACTAAAAATACCTGTCACCACCTTTATGATTGCCTCAGACCCCTACCTCAAGGAGTTCGTGAAGGAATTTACAAAGGTCAACAATGGCAATGCCTATTACAGCAGCTTGAAAGGGCTGGGAGATTTAATTTTTGAAGATTACAGACGAAACCGAACCAAACGCTTTTAGCATGGATTACGCACACCTTAAAGGAGAGCAACTCCTTCAAATCAAAACCCTAGGCCAATTGAAGGCAGCAGGCTACAGCCCGAAATCCATCAAAGAGGAACTTCGAGAAAACCTGATCCAAAAAATCAAAACAAAGGAAAATGTATTTGAAGGGGTCTGGGGTTACGAAGATACCGTCATTCCAGACATTGAACGAGCAATTCTATCCCGACACAACATCAATTTGCTCGGATTGCGCGGACAAGCCAAAACCAGAATCGCCCGGATGATGACCCTACTCTTGGACGAATACGTCCCGGTGCTATCCGGTTCAGAACTCAACGAGGATCCGCTTCTTCCGCTCACCTCCTTTGGTAAAAACCTAATCGAAGAAAAAGGGGACCAATGTCCCATCACTTGGCTACCACGATCTGAGCGCTATGCCGAAAAATTAGCTACCCCGGACGTATCCGTTGCGGACTTAATTGGCGATGTGGATCCTATCAAAGCCGCCACGCTAAAATTAAATTACAACGACGAGCGCGTAATTCACTATGGGCTCGTTCCTCGTTCACACCGCTGCATATTTGTAATTAACGAGCTTCCTGATCTCCAAGCGCGTATTCAAGTGGCTTTATTTAATATTTTGCAGGAAGGAGATATTCAAATACGAGGATTCAAACTACGTCTTCCTTTAGACATTCAGTTTATCTTCACGGCCAACCCGGAGGACTATACCAACCGAGGTAGTATTGTCACACCACTAAAAGACCGAATTGAAAGTCAAATCATCACCCACTACCCCAAATCCATTGCTATAGGAAAAAAAATCACCGCACAGGAAGCAGGCCTTGAAGGAAAGCCTGTTGCCCACATTCATGTGCCAGAGCTAATGAAAGACCTGATCGAGCAAATTGCTATTGAAGCACGTCACTCCGAGTTTGTGGATGAAAAAAGTGGGGTGTCTGCTCGATTGACCATATCTGCCTATGAGAATTTGATTTCCGCTGCAGAAAGGCGCATGTATCGAAACAATGAATCGACTACGGTCCTTCGGATATCTGATTTGATTGGTGTCATTCCTGCCATTACTGGAAAGGTGGAACTCGTCTATGAAGGAGAACAAGAGGGTGCTGGATTAGTTGCCTATAACTTGATTGGTAAAGCGATCCGCAGTCAATTTGTACACTATTTTCCATCTCCAGAACAAAAGAAAAAAGAAAAGTCTGGAAATCCTTATGTGATTCCATTGGCCTGGTTTGGAGAGGGCAACGAGCTCGACCTTCTAAGTGACTTGAGCGACAAAGCTTATAAAAGCGGGCTACATAGTGTCCCTGGTTTGGAAGAAGTCGTCACCCAATTGGTAGAGTTTCTTCCCGAAAATGAAAGGGAATTCTACATGGAGTTTGCGCTCCACGGATTAGCCGAATATTCCCAATTGAGCAAAAAATTGCTAGATACGGGACTCCAATTTAAAGATCTGTTTAGTTCCATGTTTGAAATGAGCGAAGACGAGGAGGAAGATTTTGACGAAGAGGAAGACGATTCCTAATTCACCATCAGAGAACCTCTTTCGAATCTAGCAGCAATCCGGAAACTGCTGTTAGATTCGTTATATTTGTCAGATGGCCAAAAATCAACTTCCAGGTGCGTTTGAATCTCAAATGCGGGCACTATTGGGGCCAGCAGAATATGCGCTATTCAAGGAGGGTTTAGACCATCCTGCTCAAACCTCCCTTCGGCTCAACTGGAGGAAGCCGGTAGACATTATCTTTTCAAAACGACCCATTCCTTGGGCTAAAGACGGATATTTTTTAGAAGAGCGACCCAGTTTCACAATCGATCCAACCTTTCATTCGGGAGCCTACTACGTTCAAGAGGCTTCCTCCATGTTTATCTCCCACATTCTTGAGTCCCTGAAAATCCCGAAGGGAATTTACCTCGATCTGGCAGCAGCTCCAGGGGGGAAAAGCACCTTGCTCTCCAGTTACTTGGGTGAAGATGGGCTCTTGGTGGCCAATGAAGTAATCGCCGCACGCACGCAAATTCTCAAGGAAAATGTTATTAAATGGGGGCTTGGCAATACGGTAGTAACCCACAACGACCCCGAGCATTTTTCTCCACTCGATGGTTTTTTTGATCTGGTGCTGGTAGATGCGCCCTGCTCTGGAGAAGGGATGTTCCGCAAAGATCCTCAAGCCCGAGCCGAATGGTCTCCTGAAAACGTATTGCTTTGTTCCGCTCGCCAAAAGCGCATTGTGGATACGGCAGGTGAATTAGTTAAAGGAGGGGGCTATTTTCTCTACGCTACCTGCACTTTTAATGAGAAAGAAAATGAAGAGATTCTTCGCTTCTTAACCGAAGAATTTGCTTTTGAGCCCGTCCGCATCCCCTTAGATCCAAGCTGGGGAATTGTTGAAACGGAAGTGAATACGGAGGATGGGACCTTCTATGGCTACCGCTTTTTTCCACACAAGGTCGCAGGAGAAGGGTTTTTCATAACCGCCTTACGAAGACCAGAAGGAGCCTATACACAACTGGCTCCGAGCAATAAAGAATTCAAACACCACAGCCTCAAGCGCGTGGGGGAAAAGGAGTCTGTCGAGTTGGATAAAGAGGTAGGGGGTGATGGAACGGGCAAATTTTACCTGCTACAAGAGACTTATTTCCGTATGCAGGGAGACTATAACCGTGAACTGGAAAAGCTAGCGCAGGTGCTGAGTGTACGGTATTTCGGTGTGGAGCTAGGCAAAAAACACAAAAAAGAATGGATTCCTAGCCACGAATGGGCCTTATCTATCTTGCCTAAAAACGGGTTTCCTCAGCAGGAGTTGACCCAAGAGGAAGCCTTGGCTTTTTTACGAAAAAAAGACCAATCCTATACTAATCTACCCCTAGGCTGGGTACTCCTCACTTACAAAAAACTCTCCTTGGGGTGGGTTAAGAATTTGGGTAACCGGGTAAACAACTATTATCCTAAAGAATGGCGAATTCGAAACTAAATCTTGGTCCAAAACTGACTTTTTGAAATTGTTTTCCACCCAAAATTTTAGAAGGTCCGCACTCTCGGTAACTTAGAAATTCAGTCAAAAAACACAAACGCCATGCTTAAAAAACAGCGGTACGAAGCCTTTATCCAGCATTTTTCGGAGAATATGCCTATTGCAGAAACCGAACTAGACTACGACAATCCTTTTCAACTCTTGGTAGCGGTAGTTCTCTCCGCCCAA
>Ga0181558_10002277_pt1 | contig 18252 bp, 14 predicted proteins | sample 011ome_22_FD_133754 | JGI IMG/M metagenome (GOLD analysis project Ga0181558, IMG submission 133754) | Coastal salt marsh microbial communities from the Groves Creek Marsh, Skidaway Island, Georgia - 011507BT metaG (megahit assembly) | ecosystem: Environmental > Aquatic > Marine > Intertidal...
GACGGATGTAGCGTGGTATGCAAACGGAGTGGCGTCGGTTCCGCAGCAGGACCAAGCGGAAATGGCTGCCCCTTATCCAAACCCTTTGTCGGAGGGCGAAGTGTTGAACGGGTTCTTGCCTGAGGGTTGGAGTTACCGGGTCCTGTCCATGGAAGGAAAGGTGATGGAGGAGATCCGGGCAGAGTCTGCAGGGTGGGTTCAGATTTCGACAGAAGGATGGGGCCACGGGATGTACTTGCTCGTGCCTTTGCGCCCCTCTGGAGAGGCGCATGGCGCCATTCATCGCGTTCTGATTCGCTGACCCGTGCTGACGAAAAAGGCTCAATACGCATTTCGGGCACTGACCGTTTTGGCGCGCAGGCAAAGGGCGGCGGCGTCAAACGAGGTGTCTGAGTGGCTCAGCGCCCGTGAAATTTCAGAGGCAGCTCCGATGAGTGTGAAGTTCCTGGAGCAGATCCTGGTGGAGTTGCGCTCTGGCGGTGTGGTGAAGAGCCGCAGAGGGCCTCACGGGGGGCATGCCCTGAGCCGCCCGGCAGAGGAAATCGCCATGGCCAAGGTGCTCAGGATGATGGACGGTCCCATTGCTCCTTTGGCGTGTGTGAGCCTGCATTACTACGAGCGATGCGAGGACTGTGTGGAGGAGGACTGCGGATTGCACCGCATGATGGCGGATGTACGGGACGCCCAACTGTCGGTTCTGGAACATCGGAGTCTGGAGGACCTTCTAAATCCTACCTAGTTTATAGGATAAGTGTGAATACACTATCTTCGGCGCCATGGTATTGGCTCCGAACACCACGTCTTTGGACGTGCTCGTCAGGGAAATAGAAACAATTGCAACCGAACAGCTGAAAAGCGGCGGAGTGGTACTGACCACCTCGTTCAGTAAGGAAGACCAAATCTTGACCTGGGCCGTGATGCAGGGCGGTGCCGATGTTGAGGTAGTGTCTTTGGATACGGGTTATTTGTTTCCTGCGACCCGCCAGACATGGGAGGCCACACAGTTGCATTTCGGTAGGGAGATTCGGGCGTTGAGGCCGAATGAAGCAGAGGTGGTGTCCTTGGATGGGTTGGAGCGGATCTACCAGAACGTAGAAGGGCGAAAGCAGTGCTGTTCGGTGCGGAAGATTCAGCCATTGCGGGCTGCTTTGGCGGGCAAGGGGGCTTGGTTGACGGGATTGCGCCGGGCCCATAGCCCGAACCGGGCCGCCATGGAGAGAAGGGAACGGGATGCCGCGTGGGGAATTCTGAAATTCCACCCGTTGTTGGAATGGGACGATCAGATGTTGGATTCAGCCGTTGCCTCTACGGGTGTTCCGGTGAACCCCCTTCATTCTATGGGCTATCCGAGTATTGGCTGTGCTCCTTGCACGCGGCCCGTATTGCCGCATGAGGATCCGCGTGCAGGTCGATGGTGGTGGGAGAGCTCCTCCAAGGAGTGCGGACTGCACCGCGGCTGAAAAAGAGAGGAAAGCGGTCCAGTCAGAATCAGTAGGCGCGGACTTTTCGTCCCTGCTTCCAGAAAACAAAAGCCCGATTGGCCACGCGGTTTCCACCCGGGGTGGGAAAGTTTCCGGTGAAGTACCAGTCGCCTTTGTGTTCGGGAATGGCGGCGTGAAGGCCTTCTACGCTCTGGTATATGATGCGGACTTCCGCCTTGATTCCTTCCGGGGTCAGGAGTTCTGAAATCTTCTGGGATGTTTCCTCCTCTGTCAGGTGGTCGTAGATGGGTTTGACCTTGTTTTCCTGCTCGGTGTAGGGTTTCTCCAGCTCGGCCAGGCAGTCGGCGAACACCTGCTCGATGAGCGCATCGTTGCCGCGCTCGCGGTGCAGTGCGATGGCGGCTTGGAAGGCGATAAAGTCACCCATTTTCGCCATGTCGATGCCATAACAATCGGGATACCGGATTTGGGGTGCGCTACTCGCGACGACAATGCGCTTGGGACCCAGTCGATCGAGGATGCGCAGGATGCTCCTTTTCAGCGTAGTGCCACGCACGATGCTGTCGTCGATGACGACAAGGTTGTCCTTGCCCCGAACGACGGTGCCGTAGGTAATGTCGTAGGCGTGGGTAACCAGATCGTCCCGCGCACCGTCGTCGGCGATGAAGGTGCGCAGCTTGGCGTCCTTCAAGGTCACCTTGTCCACCCGCGGCCTTTCCTCTAGAATCTCCCGCACATCATCAGGCGACGGGTTTTGGCCGAGCCCCAGGATGCGCTGGATTTTGCTTTGGTTCAAGTGACTCTCCAACCCTTTGACCATGCCGTAGAACGAGGTTTCCGCAGTGTTGGGGATGAAGCTGAAAACAGCGGAGTCGAGGTCGTGTTCCACGGCTTCGAGGACCTTGGGAACGAGCGTTTCTCCCAGCGCGACGCGTTCTTTATAAATGTCGGCATCGTTTCCGCGGGAGAAGTAGATCCGTTCGAAACTGCACGGTGTGCGTTCCGCTGCTTCGCGAATCCCCTCAATGCGGCTGTTGCCTTCTCGGTCCACGATGAGGGCCTCACCGGGGTGCAGTTCTTTTACTTCGTCCGTGCGGGCATTGAATGCCGTCTGGATGACGGGGCGCTCGGAAGCCGCGACAATCACCTCTTCATCTTCAAACCAGAAGCAGGGGCGAATGCCATTGGGGTCTCGGGCGATGAAGGCGTCCCCCGTGCCGATGATGCCCCCCATGACGTAGCCACCATCCCATGATTCTGAAGCGCGGCGCAACACCTTCCCAACATCGAGGTTGTTGGCGATGAGGTCGCTGATGACCTGGTTCTCATGACCCTCTTGTTTGAAGTTGCGGAAGCGCTCTTCTACCTCTTCGTCGAGGAAGTGGCCGACCTTTTCCAGCACGGTTACCGTGTCGGCCTTCTCCTTGGGATGCTGGCCCAGTTCAACGAGGATGTCGAAGAGCTCGTCCACATTGGTCAAGTTGAAATTTCCGGCGAGGGCGAGGGTGCGGCTGCGCCAGTTGTTCTGCCGGAGGAAGGGGTGGACGCGTTCTATGGTGTTGCGCCCGTAGGTTCCGTATCGCAGGTGTCCGAGAAAGACTTCACCGGTGAATGCGAACTCTTTCTGAAGCCAATCCGCGTCTTTGAGGCGTTCGGGATGATGCTCGCGCGTTTCGGCGAAACGGCCCATGACCTGTGCGAAGAGATCTTCGATGGGTTGCTTTTCGACCGACCTCGATCGGCTCAGGTAGCGGTGTCCAGGGGGAACGCTGAGTTTGACATTGGCGAGTCCCACACCGTCTTGCCCCCGGTTGCGTTGCTTCTCCATCAGGAGATACATCTTGTTGAGGCCATAGAAGGCCGTTCCGTAGGTGTCGATGTAGTACTGAAGCGGCTTCTTGAGTCGGAGAAGGGCTATGCCACACTCATGTTGGAGAAGGTCGCTCATCGGGTGCGGGGGGTTCCGGAGTTGCGAATTTAGAACGGAGGTGAGGGAATTAATCCAGGTAGCCGAGTTCGATGAGACTTTGGGCCGTTGCGACCCCAGCATCCTCTGCAGATCGGGGGTTCCAGTCATAACGTTGGCGCGATCGTTCAGAGGATACGCTGGCCATGTAGCCCAATTCCGCGAGCACACCGCGCAACGAGGGGTCGAACAGAGCGAAGAACCGAAGCAAGAAGTTGGGCATGGCCAGGGTTCCCACTTTGCGTCCCTCTTTCGGAAAGGCGCTTTTAAGGGCCTTTGCCAAGTCGCGAAACGGAAGGGTGTTGGCTGTTGCGGCAAAGCGCTGTCCGTTGGCTTTTTCGTCGTTGAGCACATGGAAGTGGAGGCTCACGACGTCCCGAACATCTACGGTGGGGTAGCCCAAATGCGGAACGCCCGGGAACTCGCCGCGCATCATCTTGAGGACCACGTCGCCGCTGGTGCCGGCGTCCTTTCCATCGAGGACGGGCCCCAGGATGAAGCCGGGGTTGACTGCAGACACGGCCACATTCGGCTGTTGCTTCGCCAGCAACCACAGGTCTTGTTCGGCCAAGGTCTTGCTTTTGATGTAGGCCGTGATCATGCCACCGTCGAGTTGTGTCCAGTCCTTTTCGGTGAAGGCGGTCTTTTCTCGTCCATGCCCGTATACAATGGCCACGGTGGATGAGGTCTGAACAAAGCGTTTCACCCCCTCTGCAGCAGACGCTTCGAATACATGTTTGAGCCCTGTTCGAGCAGGCCCGATGAGGTCTTGCTCATCCTTGGGTGCGGTCAAGGGGAAGGGGGAGGCGACGTGCAATGTGGCGTCACAGCCGGCAGCGGCTTCCCTCCACCCGTCTGGAGAAAGCAAGTCGGCCTCGTGAAAAGTGAGGCGACGCAGGGCTGTTTCCGCGCCGTCACCGAGCTGTGCCGCCAACATTTGCCGGACGGAATCTGCGCGCTGGAGCGACCGCACCGTGCCCCGGACGGTGTGCCCTTGGCGCAACGCTTCGAGCGCCATGTGACCTCCGAGAAAGCCGGTCACCCCTGTAATGAGGAGGGTGTTGTATTGCATCGAAAGGAGGGGGGGTCAGTCGGGGTGTACGGGAAGGCGCTTGAGCCACTTGTAGTTCGCACGGGTGAGGTACCACATCATGACGGGGACGATGACCAGTGTGAGGAAGGTGGCAAACGTGAGGCCATAAATGATCGCCCAGCTCATCGGTTTCCAGAAGATGTTGTTGTCACCGCCGATGTACATTTTCGGGTCAAACTCGGCGAGCAAGCTGACAAAGTCCACATTGATTCCAATGGCCAGTGGGAGCAGTCCCAGAACAGTCGTGATGGCGGTCAGGAGCACGGGGCGGAGACGTGTGCGTCCACCCTGCACGATGATCGGCACCACTTCGCCAAACGGAAGCATGTCGTCATCGCTCAGGCCCAGTTCGGCTTTGCGCCGGTCGATGAGCAGGTGGGTGTAGTCAATCAAGACGATCGCATTGTTCACGACGACCCCCGCCAGGGAGATGATGCCGATCATGGTCATGATGATGACGAAGTCCTGTCTGAAAATGACCAAGCCTAGGAAGACACCCGTGAGCGAGAACAGTACACTGAAGCCGATGATGAAGGGCGTGGAGATGCTGTTGAACTGCGCGACGATGATGAGGAAGATCAAAAAGAGCGCAATCACCAGGGCGCGTGAAAGGAATGCCAGCTCCTTGGCTTGTTCTTCTTGCTGGCCGGTAAACTCCCATTGCACTCCCTGTTGTGTGGGATAGTCGCTGAGTTTTCCTTTGATGGCTTCTACGATTTCATTGGCGTTGTAGCCTTCGAGCACATTGGAAGCCAGGGTGACGGTTCGGTCGAGGTCCTTGCGTTTGATGGCATTGTAGGTGGTGGAACGCCCCGCAGTAGCCACAGCGGAAATGGGCACCTCCTTGATTTGGCCGTCGGACTGGCTGCGGAAGATGACCTTCTGGTTCATGAGGGCGTCTGCATTGTTTCGGTACGCGTCCGCAAACCGAAGGTTGATCGGGTAGTCGTCTTCGCCATCCTTGAAGCGGCTGACTTCTCTGCCGAACAGGGCACTGCGCAGGGCGAACCCGATTTGCTGTGTGCTGAGTCCATATCGCCGCGCCTTGTCCCGATCGATGGTGATGGGCATTTCCGGTTTGGACTTCTCCACGTCGAGCTTGAGTCCTTCGATGCCATCGACGCCGGTGGACTCGATGAACCGCTTCAGGCCATCTGCGTAAGTGAGGGCGGTCTCGTAATCGGCGCTGGTGATCTCAATGTTGATGGGCAACCCTTGGGGCGGACCGTCCGAGTTCTTGGTGGCGCGTATGATGGCATCGGGGTAACCCTTGACCTCTTCGCGGATGGCGTTGAGAACGTCGGTGGTGCTGAATCCCTCGCGGTCCTGGAATTTCACGAAGCTCACGGTGATGCGGCCTTTGTGGGGCGTGGCGCCCAATTGCGGTCCCTCCGCCGGGTCCGAGGTTCCTTCGCCCACCTGGGCGATGACGGAGTTGGTCAGGAATTGCTCCCGTTCTCCGTCGTCCCCATTCCGCATGAATTCCTGCCGGTTGATGGCAGTCATGACCATGACCTCGACCTCTGCCGTGACCCGGTTGGTTTCTTCGATATCGGTTCCGATGGGCATGTCGATGTAGACATTGACATACTGTGGCTCGTTCTGGGGGAAGAACTCCACCTTGGGCGGGAAGATGCCGAGCAGCACCAGCGACCCGAAAAGGAGGCCGATCATCCCGTAGAAGAACAACCACGGCTTGGCGCCGCGGAGTGCAAAGTGCAGCAGCCGTTCATAGCCGTTTTCAAGGGCGGGCAGCAGGCGGTTCTGGAACCAGGCGGTGGCGGGTGTGAGGGCGTAGCGGTTGATTAGGCCGACTGCTCCGGCGAGGACCAGCAGGTTGCCCAGGGTGTTGAACCCTGCGCCGAGCAGCAGCAAGCCGAGAATGATGAGGATTCCCGTGGTGATGAAAAGCCGGCGGACGTTCATTTCGGCCTCCTCCACTTTCATGTAGACGCTGGTCAGCACGGGGTTGATGACCAAAGCCACGAACAGGGAAGAAGACAATACGATGATGAGGGTCATCGGGAGGTACTTCATGAATTCTCCGATGATGCCCGGCCAGATGGCCAGGGGCAGGAAGGCGGCCAGTGTGGTTGCCGTGGAAGCGATGATGGGCCAGGCCACCTCGCCGACACCGAAACGGGCGGCGTCGAAAGCCGACATTCCTTCGTCCATCAGGCGGTAAATGTTCTCGACCACCACGATGCCGTTGTCCACGAGCATACCGAGCGCAAGTACCAGCGCAAAGAGGACCATCACGTTGAAGGTGATGCCCAGCGCGTTCAGGATGGCGAAACTCAGGAACATGGAGAGGGGAATGGCCACACCGACAAAAAGGGCGTTGCGGAGCCCCAGGAAGAACAGCAGGACGCCGACCACGAGCAGGACGCCCAGAATGATGCTGTTCTGCAGCTCATCCACCTGGGTGCGCGTCTGGTCGGATTGGTCGGAAGTGATGCTCACACTCAGATCGGCCGGCAGGAATTCAGCCTTCGCTTCTTCGATGATGCGGTTGATTTCATCCGAGGCGATGATGAGGTTTTCTCCGGCGCGTTTTCTCACATCGAGAGAAACCACAGGGTTGCCCCATTCGCGGGCATAGCTGGTCGCTTGCTGGTCCACAAATTGAACCTTGGCGACGTCGCGCAAGTAAACGGGGTTGCCACCTTCGGCCTTGATGATGATGGACTCCAGGTCTTCGGCGTCACGTATGTCGCCCACGACTTGGACAGTCCTGCGGCGGCCATCCATGAGGATGTCGCCTCCTGAAATGGAGAGGTTCTCCTGACCGATGGCCTGGGCGATGTCGTTGAAGCTCACGAGCATGGCTTCTGCACGCAGGTAGTCGATCTCGACTTCGAGCTCCTTTTTGTTGACGCCGCGGATTTCGGCCTCGTTGATCTGGTCGAGGTCCTCAATGCGGTCTTGCAATTCTTCCGCGTAATCCTCCAGTTGGTCCACCGGGTAATCGCCGGAGAGATTGACCTGCATCACCGGAATGAGTTCGGTGAAGTTGAGGTCGAAGATGTTGGGGTCGCTGGGGAGGTCGTCCGGAAAGCTGGGGTCGCTCATGGCGATGTCCACCTTGTCCTTGACCTTGCGAAGGCCGACCTCCGGGGTGACCGAGAAATCGAACTTGACGTCGATGGCGCTGTAGCCTTGCTGGCTTGTGGAGGTGATGACATCGATGCCCGTGATGCCCTTGAGCTCTTTCTCGATGGGTCGGGTGATGAGCTTCTCGATGTCGCTGGGGCTGTTTCCGGGATAGGCGGTACCGATGTATACCTCGGGAACGACGACTTCCGGGAAGCTCTCCTTGGGAACGGTGATGTACGAGGAAATGCCCGCCAGAAGGATGATGGCGATGAGGACCGCCACAGTCGTCCGGTTTCGGATGGACGCCGTGCTGAGGCCGAACTCCTTGGGTGTATCAGGATTCATGGGAATCGTAGGGGGTTCGGGGGTCAGCGGAGAACTTGAACGGCTTCACCTTCCACCACTTGTCCGGCGCCGCGGTCAATGACGGTGGAACCGGCGGAAAGGCCATCCAGGATCAGGATGCGGTCCATGTAGGCTGTGCCGATTTTGACCGGCTGCCTTTTGGCCTTGCCATCTTCAATCTTGTAGACGAAGTCCTTGCCCTCCCGGTCTTGGAGGATGAGGCTGGACGGCAGGGCGATGGCGGAATCGAGGTGCAGGTCGTTGATGCGCAACGAGACGAATTGGTTGGGCAACATGACGTGGTTTCCTTCAATGGGCACCACGATTTCGAAGGTGCGATTGGCAGGTTCGATGTAGCTGCCTACGCGCCCAATGCGGGAGGTCAGGGTATCGACTCCCGGAACAAGCACTTCCACGCGTTGGTTTTCGGAAACCTTCCCGACGTAGTGATCGCTGACCTTGGCGCGGACATACATTTCATCCAGGTCCAGGATTCGCGCGGCTGGGTTCATGGGGCTGGCAAGCTCTCCTTCCTTGGCGAAAATCCGGTCCACCGTTCCGGCAAAAGGTGCGGTGACGGACCCGAGGTCCACCTGTTCTCCAAAGGCGGCAATGCTTTCTTCCAGCGCTTCCACGCTGGTGCGCGCTTCGAGCAACTGCACTTCGGTGCCAATGCCTTGGCTCCAAAGGCGCTCTTGTCGAGCGAGGACGTCCTTGGCGAGCGCCAGACGGGTTTCCAGTTCATTTTGGTTGCTGGCCACTACATCGTTGTCCAGTTGAATCAGCACCTGGCCTTTGCGGACGGTCTGGCCTTCCTCTACGAGGATGCGGCGCACGGTTCCCTGGGTCAAAGGGAAAACCTGGGCCATGCGGTCGGTTTCGACATTGCCTTGTACGGTGAAGTAGTGATCGAAGGGGGCCGTCTCCACTTGAAGTGTGGTGACTTTTCGGGCGTCTTTCACCGCTTTTGAGGGGTCGGTGCTGGCAGCAGATTCCGTCGAGGGGCTGTCAGGGGTGCTGCACGAAGCAAAGAGCAATGCAGGTAGGGCGAGAAGGGAAATAGAACGGATCATGGCGTTCAGGCGTTGAGGGAGCGTTGGAGACGGAGGTGGGCATTGAGCCAGCGAAGCGTGGCTTGGGTAACGCCGCCTTGGGCGTTGATGAGTTGGTTCTGTGCCTGTGCCAGGTCAAAGCTGCTGGCGAGGCCTTCGGTAAATCGAATGCGGGTGCGGTCCATGATGCGGGTGGCCAGCTCCAGGCTGCGTTGGGACTGCTGGCGCTGTTCCAAGGAGGCGTTGTATTCGGATCGGGCCGCACGGTATTCGAGGCGGGCAGCTTCGGTCATCTGCTCCAAAGCTGTAGCGGCTCGGTCGCGCGTCAATTCGGCCTTGAAAACGCGCTCCTTGCCAGCGAAGCTGGACCAGATGGGAATGTTCATCTGCACGCCAACGAGCTGGATGGGATACCAGCTGCCGTCACCGAAGAAGTCAAAGGCGTCTCGCTGGGCATTGCGCTGGTTGGTGTAGAATGCGCCAATGCTGGGAAGGCCGGCCGCTTTTTCGTTTTGAATGCCCAGTTCGGACAACGCGAGGTTCTGCGTTTGGGTGCGGATTTCGGGCAGCCGGACGGCATCGAAGGGAACACCCAGCACGGAAGCGGCGCTCAAGGCACCATCCAATGTCTCGAAGCTGTCTGCGAGGATGACCGTGGTTTCCACGGGCATTCCCATGGTGAACTTGAGGGCATCCAATGCCACCTGTGCCATGCTCTCGGCTGCGGTGCGTTGTTGTTTCACGTCGGTGAGCGCGAGTTCCAATTGGTCGGCATCCGTGGATTCGGCCACGCCTTCTTCCACCATGGCACGCATCTGATCGTGGCTGTCGGAAGCGAGTTGTTCAGCGGATTTGAGCAGGCCGACGTTTTCATCGGCTGCCAATGCTGCGGCATAGGCCTCGCCTGCGGCACGACGTGCATCTACGACCGAGCGCGACTCGGCGGCTTCCATGGCGCTGGCGTACGCTTTGGCGGCTTGGATGCCGACGAAGTAGCTCGGGCTGAAAATCAATTGAGTCGCTGTGATGCCGGCGGTCATGGTCTGCTCCGCGCCGAACTGGAATTCCTGTATGGCATCCGGATCCGGGGCCGGGGCATCCAACGGGACGCCTGTGGCCTGCGCTACCCCTCCGAGAAACGTGTTCAGGTAGTCAGGGAACCCGAACACATCTCCACTGGACACCTGTGTAGGGATGTCGATGTAGCGATTGTATTCAACTGACCCGCTGATCTGGGGGAAGCCGGATGCAATGATTTCTCGGGTGTTGCTGGCGGCTTCGTCTTTGTCCATGGTGGCATAGCGCACGTTGTATGCGCGTTGAGCGGCGATGGATTGGGCTTCATCCAAGGTGAGTCGGATGCTGGATTGGGCTGTGGAAGCTGAAGCCAGGACGAGGGTGGAAAGGAGTAGAATGGAGCACTTCATGATGCGGCGTGGGCCTGTGCGGCCAGGTGTCGGATGCGGTAGTATTCCATGCCTTTTTCGGTGGCGATGCCCCGGAGGTGGTAGGCGTGGAGTTCTTTCTGGAGTTCGGAAAGGGGTCGTCCGAATTCTTCGAGGGTGGAGGGGTCCGTCATGGTCTGTACCATGGACATGTGCAGTCGGGCAATCAGCTTGGCGTCAAAATCCTGCCGATAGAAGCCTTCTTTTTGGCCGCGTTCGATGTTGCGAATGAGGTAGCCCTGCATGTTTTCCTGCTTGTGCTTCTCTAGCCTCTGCATGGCATCGGGGTGGTACTTCTGCAGATCGAAGAGCATGCTGGGATGCATTTCCCGCAATTCGGACTGCATGTATTCCATGGCGCCGATCACGGCATCGATGGCATTTTCTCCACTTTCGGCCAACGCGCAGATTTGCGCATCCTGTCGGGTGCACATGCGATCGAACACCTGAAGCACGAGGTCGGACTTGTCCTTGACGTACTTGTACAGTGTCTTCTTGGAGACGCCCAACTGTCGGGCGAGGTCATCCATGCTGACAGCACGGATTCCCAAGCGGCGAAATGCACTTTCGCAACCGTCAAGCAGCTGGCAAAGGCGGGAACCGTCAGGGGTTTGTGGGGGATGGAGATTCACCAAGCACTTGTTTCGGGCGGCAAAAATACCCATTGACATGCGCGATGGAAACGAAACGCTTGTTAAATCGTTTCCATGGTTTCTTTACGGAAATGAGATGGGCTCAATCGAGCCGAATGCCCATCCTTCCGACGAGCCCTTCGAGGTTGTTGGAGGCAAAACGCGTATCCCGGACGCGGTTTTCCTGAGGGTCTATGTTCCACCCTGTTGCGGTGCGGAAATCGCCCTCCCGAAGGTCCGATCTGTGAAAGATAACCTCGTTGAGTTTGCTGCCGGACCAGTCTACATTGCGGGCATCCGCTCCGCTGAAATCGCAGGCTGAAAGATTGCTGTCAATCAACTTGCAGCCTTTCAGGTCGAGGTCGCTCCAGTCACCCCCGGTTGCTTGGCATTGGTGCAGAGAAAGGTTCAGGAATTGAGGCGACAGTGTGCACCATCGGAGCTTATCGACAGTGCATTCCTTGAGGGTTACGCCATGCAATCGTGCGCCAGTCCAGCGCACGCCCACAAGGCTGCAGTGATCGAATGTGCAATTCTCGAAACGGGTGTTGCGCCAATCCATTTCTCCGAAGGTCAGGCCTTCAAAGTGGCAGCTTTCAAAATGATGGTTGGTCCAGGGCCCGTTGGGCAAGGGGTCCGGGCCATCTGTCAGGAATCGAAGATTGAACCACTCCATCAGGAAAGGGTGCGTCGGATGAGGCCTTCGTCCGCCTTTTGGGCCAATGTGACTTTGAGGCGGGGCTCGGCCTCCATGGCGCGCTTGATGGCGAACTGTGCTTCTTCATTTCGGGCCCAGCTGCGGCGTGCGATGCCGTTGTTGACGTCCCAATGCAGCATGGAGGTCAGGCGTGCTTCGGATTCGGCAGAGCCATCGAGCAGCATGCCGAAGCCCCCGTTGATGACCTCTCCCCAGCCGACGCCGCCGCCGTTGTGCAGGGAGACCCAAGTCGCACCGCGGAAGGCGTCACCCACGAAGTTCTGTACCGCCATGTCGGCTGTGAAGGCGGAGCCATCGTAGATGTTGGAGGTCTCTCGGTACGGGCTGTCGGTGCCGCTCACGTCGTGGTGGTCTCGCCCGAGTACGACCGGTCCGGACAGTCGGCCGCTCGCTATGGCGTCGTTGAAGGCCTTGGCGATGCGCATGCGGCCTTCGGCGTCCGCATAGAGGATGCGGGCCTGCGAGCCAACGACCAGTTTATTGGCCTTGGCCCCCCTGATCCACTGCACGTTGTCTGCCATCTGTTGCCGGATTTCGGCGGGCGATTCCGCCATCATGGCTTCCAGCACCTCGCAGGCGATGGCGTCGGTGGTGTCCAGGTCGGCCGGATCGCCACTGGCACAAACCCAGCGGAAGGGGCCGAATCCGTAGTCAAAGCACATTGGCCCCATGATGTCCTGCACGTAGCTCGGGTAGCGGAAGGCTTCCCCGTCGTCGGCCATGATGTCGGCGCCGGCGCGGGAGCTTTCCAGCAGGAAGGCGTTGCCGTAGTCAAAGAAGTAGGTGCCGCGTGCGGTGTGCCGATTGACGGCGTCAGCGTGCCGGCGCAGGCTCTCTTGGACGTGGACCTTGAATTGCTCCGGGTCCTCTGCCATCATCTTTTGGGATTCCTCGAAGCTGAGACCGGCGGGGTAGTATCCGCCTGCCCATGGGTTGTGCAGCGAAGTCTGGTCAGACCCCAAGTGAATGTGGATGCCTGCGGAATCAAAGTGCTCCCAGACGTCGACTACGTTTCCGAGGTAGGCGAAACTGACGACCTCCTTGGCTTCCATGGCGGCACGGACTTTGGTGGCCAGCTCAGCTACGTCCTCGACCACATGGTCCACCCAACCTTGTTCGTGGCGTTTCCATGCGGCTGCGGCGTCCACTTCCGCTGTCACGGATACGACACCGGCAATGTTGCCCGCTTTGGGCTGGGCACCAGACATGCCGCCGAGGCCGGCAGTCACAAAGAGTTTGCCTGCGAGTGATGGGTTCTCGGGGTCGAGACGGCGGCCGGCGTTGAGTACCGTGATGGTAGTGCCGTGCACGATGCCCTGTGGTCCGATGTACATGTAGGAGCCGGCGGTCATCTGGCCGTATTGGCTGACGCCCAAGGCATTCATGCGCTCATAGTCATCGCCTGAGCTGTAGTTCGGGATGACCATGCCGTTGGTGACCACCACACGCGGCGCACCCGGGTGGGAGGGAAACAAGCCCAGCGGATGGCCGCTGTACATGACGAGGGTTTGTTCCTCGGTCATTTCGCTGAGGTATTGCATCACGAGCCGATACTGCGCCCAGTTCTGAAATACCGCGCCGTTTCCGCCGTATGTGATGAGTTCTTCGGGGTGTTGTGCCACGGCAGGATCCAGGTTGTTCTGGATCATCAACATGATGGCAGCGGCTTGGGGAGTTTGTGCCGGATACTGATCGATGGGCCGGGCATGCATGGCGTAGTCCGGCATGAACCGATACATGTAGATGCGTCCGTAGGCCTTGAGTTCCGCAGCGAACTCGGGTGCGAGTTCGGTGTGCTGTTCGGCCGGGAAATAGCGCAGGGCATTGGCCAGGGCGAGCTCTTTTTGCTTGGGCGTCAGGATGTCTTTTCGGACGGGTGCATGGGGCACTTCCGTGCTGCGGTTGCGCGGCGCGGGGAGCACTGCGGGGAGTCCCTCGGCGATGGAGGCCTGGAACGCGGCAAGGGGAGTCGATGGGGTAACAGTGGTGTTCATCGGTCAGAGGCCTTGGGGATTGCGGATGCGTCCGGTGCCCTTGTCGAAACCGAAAGGGCAGTGTTTGCAACCGCTGGTGCAGCAATAGCCACGCTTGCGGTGGTATTGTTCGGTGAAGACGAGAAATCCCTCTGGAGACGTATAGGTGTCACCGGGTTCAATGGGGATTTTCCGCGTACGATCCACGTACTCGAAGGTACGCCGGTCGCGCCGTTCAGGTGCGCAGGTGGCGCCGACGGACCCTTTCCGGAATGCGGCAAAGCAATTCGTAGGGTATGGTGTCCGTGGCCTTGGCGAGGTCTTCAATGGGTGCGAGGTCACCGAAGATTTCTACGCTGTCGCCGATGGCCACGGCCAATCCGGTAACATCGATCATACAACCATCCATGCATACGGGTCCAACCGTGGGACAGGACCGGCCGGCAGCGTGAAGCCGGGCCCTCCCCATACCCGCGGAGCGCGGCAATCCATCGGCATAGCCCACGGGTAAAGTGGCAATCATGCGATCGCTTTCGGCAATATCCTTGGCTCCGTAGCCTACAGGTTCACCTGCCGGGACCACATGGAGGTGGCTGACCCGCGTATGGAATCGGCCGATGGGTTGCAGGTTGTCGAGGGTGCCCGATGCATCCAGGCCATACAGTCCGAGACCAATGCGGATGAGATCCAACCTGGACTCGGGGAACCTTGCCGCACCGGCGGTGTTGGCGATGTGGCGCAGATACTCAGGGGAAGCGCCCATGATGGCCGACCAACCTTTCGAGATTTCTGCGCAGGCGTGGCCGTAGGCATCGAGCTGTGTGTAGGTGTGCGCATCGGAACCGGGGTCATCCGCTGCGGAAAGGTGGCTGTACACACTGAGGATGGGAACGTGAAGTTCGGCGCACCGTTGACCCGCGGCGTTCCATTCACCTTCCCCCAATCCCAGGCGATGCATGCCGGTTTCTACTTTGAGGTGGATGCCCCTCTTTTCTCGGGCAAAAGCGATGACCGACCGGTGCCAAAGGTCCAGGTTGGCCAGGCTGTGTATTTCAGGCTCCAGCTCCCAGAGTAACAATTCATCATAGCGCTGAGGTTCGGCGTTCAGGACCATGATGGGGCATTGCACCCCTTTTTTTCGCAATCGTATGCCCTCCTCGGCAAAGGCGACGGCCAACCTTTCGATGCCCAACCTGTCCAGTTCTACCGCTACGGATTCGCCTGCACCGTAAGCAAAAGCCTTTACCATGCCCATGATGGGTTTTTTCCATTGCTCCCGGTGGCACTCCAGGTTGTGCGCGAGTCGTCCCATGTCGAGGTCGAGCACCGTGGTGTGTGGATTGGATTCCAATGCCCGGGCCACCCTTTCGAAGGCGAACGGGCGGGCACCTTTGACCAGGACATTCCACCCTTGAAGTTCATCGAGTGCGGCGCTGTCCAGCAAGGATTCTGTGGTTTCGAAATGCAGAACGGCTTCTGGCGGGATTCCGGGAATACCACCTTCCAGCTGGGGCCCCACAGAGATCCAACGGTCCATGGCGTGGTGTTCGACTGTGTTTCGCAACCGCGCAGTCTGGTTGGGGTCAGCCGCGTCAAATGGGACGAGGTCAGAGATGACGACCGCGGTCTTCCGGCCGTCTTGGATCCTGCCCAGCGCGCTCAGGGCTGTAGCCAGGCCGTCCAAGTCGTGATTCCATGTGTCGTTGATGATCGTGCCACCGCCCATGCCGGACAGGTGTTCCATGCGCATACCAATGGGCTGAAGTTGTTGCAGCCCCGACGTGACCCGTGCCAATGATGTGCCCGTTTCGAGCGCAATGAGGGCCGCAGTCAGCGCATTGGAAAGGCTGGCTTTGTCTCCGAAGGGCAATGTCCAGAGCACCGGTTGTCCTTTCCATGTCCCGGTGATCTGTGTAACGTGGTCTGAGGACTCGACGTGGTCGAGGACCAATGCTGCAGGAGGGGTCAACCTCTCATCGGGAGATGCGTCGGGCCATTGCCAATACTGGACCCGGCCGATGAGCTGGGACTCTTGAAGGGCGGTGATGACATCGGAATCCTGGGTGCCCAGGATGATGGTCGCGCAACGATGGAACAGCCGCACTTTCTCTCGAGCCTTCTCCAGTCGATTCGGAAAGTGCGCATCGTGTGCATCGCCGAAATGCACCATGACTCCGATATCAGGTTGGATGATGTCAGCCAATCGGTCCATTTCTCCCGATTCGGAAATGCCGGCTTCGATCAGGTGGAGCTCTGCTTGATCATCGAGACTCCAGACCGAAAGGGGGACCCCCATTTGGCTGTTCCAACTTCCCGGGCTGCGGGACACCTGTTTTTCAGAATCGGCGAGGGTGTAAGCCCACTCTTTTACGGTGGTTTTTCCATTGGATCCGGTGATGCCAACGACTTGTCCTTTGAGATGTTCGCGCTTGGCGCGGCCAATGGATTGAAGTGCTTCGAGGGTGTCGGGCACCCGCATGACATGTCCATCTGGATCCGGGCCGGGCCAATCTTTCGATAGAATGAAGCCCTGAACACCCATTTCGGATGCGGCACCTATATGTATATGACCGTCGTGACGGTTTCCTTTGAGTGCGATGAAAACCGTTTGCGACAAAGAGGGGGTTCCTCTTTTTAGTGTGCGGGTGTCCGTCGACAGATGAAGAAAAGAGGGCGGACCTGTCGGGTCGTGTCCGACGATGGAGCCACCGAGTGACTCCGCAAGGGCCTGCCAGAGGGAGCCGTCGAGGATCATTCTGAGGACGCTACCCGGTGGTGGGAGCGGACCACGACGTCGTTGTAAGGTTCGCGGGACAGGGCCTGATAGGACTCTGCGCCGCCGATTTGTACATCTTCATTACCGCCCTCCACGCGGTGGGAAAAATGCGCTGGGCGCCCCGTGATGGTGCAGATGGCGTGCAGTTTGGTCACGTATTCAGCGTGGGCCAGGAGCAAGGGCATACATCCAAAAGGACGTCCGAGGTAGTCGAGGTCGAGTCCGGCGGCAATGACGCGGATGCCCCGATCTGCCATTCGGTTGCATACATCTGCAATGTCTTTGTCGAAGAACTGAACTTCGTCGATTCCCACTACGTCCGGCATTTCGCCCGCTGCGATCATCAGGTCCAATTTGTCCTCGAGGGCAGAGGCGTTGGCAACGGCATGCGCAGGTTGGCGCCGTGCATCGTGGCTGACTACGTCGGTGGTGCCGTGGCGGTCGTCCCGCTCCGGTTTGAAGAGGGTGACCGTTTGCTTTGCCAAGGTGGCCCGGCGCATTCGGCGCAACAACTCCTCGGTTTTACCGGAGAACATGGGGCCAGCAATGACCTCGATGGTGCCGCCTACAGGGTGGGGCGGATGCCTTTCATATGCCGTCATGGAAGCCCAATTTTACGATGTCTTCGAGGCAAGTGCCCAAGGAGGTTTTCCAAGCAGTGTCAACGGAGGGGCGAAGGGACTTTTCGTCGTCCACGATGGCCCATGGGAAACACTCTTTCTCAGGGGTTTGCGACCCATTGGAATTGCCACTATATTCGCACCCCGAATTTTCCGGGGTTTTTCAACCAAGAGCGCAGTGGATACGTTGAGCTACAAGACCGTCTCCGTCAATAAGGAGAACGCCGATAAGAAGTGGTTGCTGGTCGATGCCGAAGGGCAGCGTCTGGGCCGTCTTTGTACAGAAATCGCGCGCTTGCTGCGCGGAAAGCACAAGGTGAACTTCACCCCCCATGCCGATTGCGGCGATTACGTCATCGTGATCAACGCGGAGAAGGTCGAGTTGACCGGCAACAAGTGGGAGGACAAGGAGTACATCCGCTTTTCTGGATACCCCGGCGGTCAATACCGCCGCACCGCCAAGGAAGTGCGCGAGCGCACGCCTGAGCGCCTTGTGGAGAACGCCGTGCGCGGCATGCTTCCCAAGAACCGCCTGGGACGGGCCATTTACAAGAATCTTCATGTAGTCGTCGGTGCCGATCACAAGCACGAGGCACAGCAGCCGACCGCACACGCCATCCCCTCCTGATTCGCATGCAGACGATCAATACCTCCGGACGCCGTAAGAATGCCATTGCCCGCGTATACATGACGCAGGGAACGGGCAAGGTGACCATCAACAAGCGGGACTTGACCGAGTACTTTCCGCTTCCCACGCTTCAGTACAAGGTGAAGCAGCCCTTCATGATCACCGAAACCCTCGACCAGTTCGACATCAAGGCGAACCTCGATGGTGGTGGCATCACGGGACAGGCTGAGGCCCTTCGCCTCGCCATCTCCAAGGCGCTCATCGAACTGAACGAGGAGCTCAAGCCCTCTTTGAAGGCCGAGGGCCTGACCACCCGCGACCCGCGGATGGTGGAGCGCAAGAAGTTCGGTCAGAAGAAAGCGCGGAAGAAGTTCCAGTTCTCCAAGCGCTGATTCCAAGCACTTTATTACCCCACATATACAGCTAGCATCCAAACGACAGGGACCTTCATCCGAAGCTACCCTGC
>Ga0181558_10002281_pt1 | contig 18235 bp, 9 predicted proteins | sample 011ome_22_FD_133754 | JGI IMG/M metagenome (GOLD analysis project Ga0181558, IMG submission 133754) | Coastal salt marsh microbial communities from the Groves Creek Marsh, Skidaway Island, Georgia - 011507BT metaG (megahit assembly) | ecosystem: Environmental > Aquatic > Marine > Intertidal zone...
CATATAACTGGCACTAAATCGTGGTAGATCAACGATAAGAACATGACTGGCACCGCCTCTGGCAATTTGCTTGCGTCGTTGATGAGATTGAAATTTTTGAAATCCGCGACGATCGCGCCTTCGTATAAAATACCGAAAAACAAACTCATCAAAACGATCGTCAACACTCTGTTGATGTTATCGATGACGTTCACGGACCCAAACGCCATTACTGCTCCTAAACCGACGGTAAAAGCAATCGTGCTCGCCTCGAGCGTCAGCGCCGGATCGATCGTTTCGATAATCTCGCCCGCTTTGGCGATGTACGCGACCAACAAAGTCGTCGAGGCGAGTAAATACGTCGCAGACATGACGTACGAGCCGGTTGAACCTAACGTCGTCATCGCCATGTCCGGTAACGAAATCACCACGGGTGAATGCCCCCTACCGTGTTCGAACCGCACCTCGTCTCTCTCTCTCATAACGCTCACGTTAATCTCCGCCAACAACAGCGCGGAGAGCAATAACAACGTCCACGTACCGACGATTCCGGCCACGGAAGGCACCACGCCCGTCTCTGCGCACACGCTCGGCAACGCCAATATACCCGCACCAACTGTCGATCCGGTTATGAGCGCCACCACGCCGAACAGCGTCCCTTTGCTCTCCACCGTCTTATTTTGCAATATCATCTCGTCGAACGCGGTTGGCGGGGAATAACTATCCAAAAAAGCCTGGTCCGCCTTCGACGCGTAGAAACTGCTAAACTCTTTTTTCTCGTCCTTCTCGTCGATTAAAAACGTCTCGAATCGCGTCACCTCTTCCAGTTCACAAAACGAAGACTTTGCTTCGTTCTCGTTTTCATTTTCGTCGACAACCAACTCGCTTTGTTTCAGTCTCAACAGTTTTGTCCCCGTTCGTTGTTCTTGTTCTTGTTCTTGATCTTGTTCTCGTCGCTCGCATTTCTCGCTTTGAATCGCGCGCGTGATGCACGGCACAGCGCGTCTCTTTGCTCTCGTTCCTCGTCCTCCTCCGCGTCTTCTCGCAGTCGCACTCGTCGTTGATTTCGCGGCGACTCTTGAACGCAACATCCTCTTTCGTTTCCGTTAGAGAGTAATCTTTTTTCTTTTTCCCTCTAAAGACGAGAAGAAAGAGAGAGGAAAGAGGTTTCGTGTATCTTCTAAACGCGAGAGGAGTAAAAACGGAAACGCGCTCTTCTCCCTCTCTCTCTCTCTCGCAAGTGCGTTCGTTCGTCCGCGTGAGCGCGTTTTATGATATTCGCGAGCGCCCCTTCGCCTTTTCCGAAAAAAAGTGAAGGCACCTCTTTTGGTCTCTTTTCTGTCCCTTCTTGTTTAGGGTTTTAAACCCTAAAATCTTTTATTTGTGGATTTCCACTTAAAATACAACTCCCGCGTTTTGAAGCGAATACAAATAAACACGCTCGTCGCACAAACAGACGATACGCGTCGTCATGAGCTTCTCCTCCGCTTCTTACTCGTCTTCTTCTTTATCTTCTTCTCTTTTGTTGAAGAAGAAGAGTGGTAACACTGATATTAAAAGCAGACAGACGCGTCGTTGTGGGAATTCGATTGTCGTTTCTCTTTCCTCGAGAAGTGATGACGACGACGTCGGAGGAGAAGAGTTGATGATGAACAGACGCGCGACTTTAAAAACGATGATGATGACGACTGCCGCTGCTTTCGCGACGACGACGACGACGTCTTTTGGCGGCGTCGCTTTTGCCGGAGGAGAATCTCTCATCAACGTTGGCGATGTCGCTCCAGATTTCACGTTGCCGAGCACTGGTGGTGGTTCGATTGCGTTGAAAGATATTTTAGCCGAGAACGACTACGCGGTGGTTTACTTCTACAACCAAGACGGCTCGACCGGTTGCTCGATCGAAGCGGAAAGATTCAACCAAGCGCAAGACGCTTTCAAAGCGAAGAAAGCGCGCGTGTTGGGCATTTCCATGGACTCGATCGAATCCCACGAAGGCTTTTGCGACAAGAAAGGCTTGACCTTTTCGCTCTTGTCCGACGGCGACGGAAGCATCTCCAAAGCGTACGGCGCCGAGTTGAACTTACCCGTCTTTGGGAAGTTTTCCGACCGCCAAACGTTCTTAGTCGGTAAAGACGGAAAAGTTAAAGCGCACTGGAAGGAAATGGGCGCCAAGACGGACGAGGAGAAGATGGCCTCGGTGAAAAGTACCGCGCACGTCGAACAAGTTTTGGCCGCCATGTAAATTTAATATTATTATCATTCTACTTTCAATTAACTCACGCAGACCTAGTTTTTTTAAAGCGCGAGAAGAGAGAGTGAGAGAGAGAGAGAGAGAGCCGTCTCTTCAAATGCCTCTCGCACCGCGAGCGCGCGACGACGCGCGGTATATTTTCGCTTTCCCACTTCTCGCGATACACATAAAACAAAACACACTTTCCAAAAAGAACCAAAAAAAGGGGAAAAATAAATGCGCCCTGTGTTCACTCCAAGAATAGATCGTTACATGTGATTTGAGAAAGGATGAATCTTATTGAAAAAAAGCAAAAGAAAACACCCACAAACAAAAGTCGAAAAAATAGTTTTGGGAGATTTAGGGAGAATTCTGAGACCAGAAAGGCAACAGGCGTGTGCCCCAAAAATCAATCCATCCGAAAAAAATCTGAAAAAAGAAAGGGCGTGTGTCCTTTTTTTTTCAACAGAAATTCACGCGCGCGTGGATATACGTATACACATATGATCGCAACATCGCAACATCGCGGCGACATCGCCCAACAACGCGATGGGCAGTCGTTGTCGTTATCGCGTTGTTCGCGTTATCGTCGTCGCGCGAGCAAGAAGAAGGAGAATAAAAACAGAGCGATTTCTTCTTCTTCTTCCTTGTCGGATTCATCGTTCGAATCCACGTCGTCGTCCGACGACCGATCTCTTTCGAATTTGGATAACACCAGCGCAGGGAACGAGACTTTGATCGTCGGCGTTGGTGGTGGAGAATATTACTACGCTTCCCAAACAGCGCCGGGAGGATCACCGACGACGAATACGAAACTTTCCATTCAAGACCGATTGCGATTGAGGTCTGGGAATAAGTTTAAATCGGTGGTGTGTTTGGGATGTTCGCCGAGAGCGGTGGTGAGTGATTTGTCCTTCGACGGGGAAGAAGAGGTGTTTGTGGATGGCGAGGACGTGTTCGGAATGCACGACGAGTATCTTCCGTCGTCGTCGTCTTCATCATCATCATCGCGAGAAGGAAGAGGTAACAGAAAGGAAAAGATGAAAGACAGCGTGTCCTCGGAACTGATGCAAAAGTCCGCGTTCGCGGTGGAAATGGCGGTGAGGAAGATTCGATCCACCTATTTCGCCGCGACGACGAGGGAGAACAAACATTTCTTAGTCAGAGAAGAGCGAGATCCGCGAGACGGGAGGGTGATGCATCTGAGCATCCGAGAGGCGAAATTGAGCGAGCGGTTGCGGAGACGGATGGAGAAGGAACAGATGAGCCAAATAGAACGGATGGGGAGAGGCTTTCCTATTTTGGATGTTTAATTAAGCGCGTATAGTTATTCAAAAGAAAAAGCACAAGCCTCGGGGTGTTGAACAAACGCCGTGGCGTTGTCGCTGTGGATTTTTGAAATGTAGAATAGTATTGTGTTGTAATCTTTATATGTAGAGCGAGTCGAAAAGTTATTGCTAAATCTTAAAATACATTTTGCGCGTTGCTTTTAGAACAGAGCGAGTTGTCCTAAATGAGCTATTCTCGCTGCTATCGTCATCTTTCTCGTAAACGTTTCAAAACGCGTTGGAACGCGAAGGCTTCCGCAGCCGTGACGTTTTTCGAACCGTCTTCGCTCTTAGTAAACTTTTTCAAACTCGATTGGCTTAAATACGTGTTCAAAACGATTTTGGTGCTATCTGGGTTACGAAACGCTTCGGCAACGCGCAAGCACGAAAACAACGCGTCCGCGGCGACCTTTGTTTGCTTGAAATCGTCGGCGAGTACAGAGACGGCGTAAAATAAAGCCGCTGGATTGAACTCTTGCAGTCGACGAAGTATCGCGACGAGGAGTGCTTTCGCATCCTTCGTAGTCGTTGACGTTGACGTTGATGTTGACGACGCGTTCGCGACGATATCAGCAAACGCAGACTTGACGCCGATGAGTGCTAACGCGATTTCTTTGTCGATTGAATCGACAGAGATATTTAGCGATACCTTCTGTGCGGATTCGTACGGAAGCAGCAAAGCGCACTTTGTCGCCTCTGAGAGCGAGTCGTTACTACCAGAAGACGCCATCTTCAACAATTCCAACGCGCACGTCTCGGAAAGAAGCGAAAATTTCGAGTCGTCTGCCAGTTGTTTCTTTCTCTTCTTCAATTTAGTCGTCGAAGCGAGCGCAAAGCACTCTTTTGCGAAGGAAAATTCACCAGATTTTTTCATGAGATTGAACCACATCGACGACAAGGCGCTCTCAAAGACGACATTTTCTCCGGTACTGTTTTCATCCAATCTCGCCCAAGGCGCGATATCTTCCCACAAGAACAAAATGTCGCGGATAGCTTCCATTTGGTTCGCGTTTGAGGCTTCGCACGCGTCGAGAGCGTCGTCGATGAATGCTTTTGCATTCGCAAAACTCACCAAATCAGATTCTGAAATTTTCTTCGTCGGCGCCAAAGCTTTCAAACAACTTTCACTTTGAATAAAAAACAAACGAGGAACGCCTGTCGTCGTCGTCGTCGTCGTCGCGACAGGAGCAACAGCAGTCGTAGCCGCTGGTACGGACTGTTGCGATGGTTGTATTGGTGGTTGAGCAGCTTCGTTTACTTTCTTCGTATCTTCATTAATTGAAGGAGAAATCTCTTTTCCTTCTTCACCGTCGCGCGAAGCGGCGGCGGCATCCGCGGTGGCGGTAGGAGTATCGTCAACATTCACCATCATCATTTCAGAGGCGATGTCCGAAATCCATGGAACCTCGTTACTGCTCAGTAAATTGACCACGAACGTGCGATCGTTCTCATTCACGGCTTCACCGACGAATCTCTCCAGGCGAGCAATTGAATCTCTGCGTACAGTGTTCAATACGGACACGGTCTCCTCATCGTTACAACCTTCGTCCGAACCAAAGGACTTTATGATTACGTTTTCAAGCTTTTTTGTATCGAATGGATTTTCATCCAATGCGATTTCGAGCGCGTTTGAGCACATCGTACAGAGAAGAGACTTGTAATCTTCATCGTTGTGCGTGGAGGAAGCGTAAATCTCGGCGACGGCGAGAGCAGAAATGAAAGGTTCGCTGTTGTTCAAAACCATCCATGAAGACACGACGTCTACCAACGTCGCGACGCTTGCTTCTGCGCACACGTCCACTTTTTCTTCCAGTGCGTCGAGTTTATCAGGATGTAATCGCGGTAACGCATTTTCTACTTGATGCACAAACTCGAGATTTTTCACAGAGCGTTTTGCTTCTACTATGAACGCTTTCAAATCATCGTCGCCTGATGATGAAGTCGAATTTTCGAGCTCGTAAAGAACATCTGAATATACCGTGATCTTCAACGCACGGGAGGCTTCGCTGAGAAACGTATGGTCGTTAACGTCTGTTAACAATAAGGATTTCAGGAAATTTGAATCCAAAAATGAAAGCGCTGAACACGCGCTTTCCCATCTCGATTCAGGCGTCGACCGTTTCTTTTTCGTTGTGGTCGTCGTAGCCTCTTTCAAGACACTCGTCACCGCCGACGCGTAGATACTTTGGGATGAAACCATCGAGTTGGCAAATGCTTTCGCGAGAGCAGAGGCGAGCGCGTTCGGAAATTCGGGGTGCGTTTTTGAAGCAACCTCATTTGCAAACAGTCTCGAGATTTCTACCGCAGAAGACTTCCCGTGTATCGCGCCGTCCGATTGAAATATTTGGAACGCGTCGAGAGAAGGGACGAGTTCTTCGAACATATCAAGAAGTAACAAGGCATCATCGTACGAGGCAATCTTGAAATATGAACGCAACACGTCGATGCGTCGCGCGTTTGAAACCACAGGCCAAGCGATGCGAGTCAAAACATCAGCCAAAGAAGAGGATTTCTGTTCCTCCGTTCTCGTTTTCAAAGCTTCCGCGTACGCGTTCAGCAACGTTTCATCGTTTTCGAAATTTGATTCCAACAATGTCTCTGTTCGGGAAATATAAACGTCTCGCGGATCAACGCCGTATGTGTCTGCAAGTCGTAGACAAAGTTTTAAAACAGTTTCAGGCGGTGTCGACGATGTGCTTAATTCTTCGTCGTTGCCTGATTTCGATTTCGGCAGACGGGCTAAATCCGCATCCGAAACGCCGCTACTCGCCAATTCGAGAATTGATTTCGCGCGGTACCCGTACTCAACCTTCGAATCATCGGCTGCAACAAACTCGTTCGCATCAAAGTTTTCTTGTCCGAGTAAAAATGCCAACGTCTCTGCATCTGTCATTGCGTGAACTCGACTGCGATACTTATCAGCCAACTTTGCGTCAACAGTTCCACTTCGTTGCAATGCGTTTGTCAAATCGCTCATACTTGCAGAGGTGAAAGATGATGCATCGTTACGAACCGTCGCGTTTTCATCGTTACCGTCGTCTAGCGCTCTCGCGGCTCTCGAAAAGAATCCAAGAGATAATAAAATGCGAAGTGCGCGCCCGCTCGAAGCTTTCGCAGCGAGTGCGTCCACGGCGTCTCCGGCAATGTTCGGATCCTCGATCATAGCAAGGTAGCCGAACGACTTCGCACACGCGAGCTGTGGCAATTTCGGGAACTGTTGCTCACCGCACTCTTGTCTTTTTCCCGTCGACGAAAACTTTCCAAGTTCGTCGATTTTCTTGAGCATGCATGGCTCCTCTTCGCGCAAAAACGCCAACAACATTTCATCCGATGCCTCCGTGCCTTTCAAGCCGTGATCATACAACGAATTAGGAGAGGAAGATAGTGATTGCTGCTCTTCCACCTGCGCTCTCTGCCACTCTTCTAGAAGTCCGGGTACGTGGGAGGCAGGACAGTGCGAAACTGCGAAAGATATTAAAGTCAATCGCGTCTTCACCGTTAACTGATCGCTACTACTCCCGAGCGCTGCGCAGAGTCGCCAGCACTCGCTATAATCATTCGCAATGAGGCGTAAAGACATTCGAGCGGACGCTTGCAGATCTCTATGCGCGGAGAACGCGTATTCGGCACACATCAACTCGATGCGAAGTGAGGATATGCCGAGACGGTTTCCAACATCGATCAGTTCATCGAGGCGCAAATAGTTCCTTTTTGGGTTCCCAGTGAGACACGAAGATAAAACGCTCTCTCGATTTTCCTTCGCATTTTCAAATTCAAGTGGAGCAATGAAGACGTTGAAAGCGCCAAGTTTTCGAAGCGTGTCTATCAAATATAGCTCTTCGAGCACTTCTGCAAAATGCGATCCAGTCTCCTCATCAAGCGGAATTAATCTCAAGATGGTTTCAGCATTTACGATTGTCTGGTCGTTGATAGATAATGCAGAGCGCGTCAAATCTTTTGCGACCTCAAGTAACAGTGGAAGTGCGTTTTTTTTGGTCGGTAAAATCGGAAGTTTATTACTTTCGGAACGATAGATGTGTTTCTTTGCCGCCGACCAGGCGTTGTACCGTAATTGACTCCGAACGAGCTTTTCTAAAGCAAAGAGTAGAATACCGGAATCTTCCTTGTACTCGACTTTTGGGAACGCACCGAGGAGTAGCGTTTCGATATCCTTGAACAAGTTGAGCCATCCAGAATCGTTGAGTTTCCGGATGTTCTCTTCGTCTAAAATATCAATCAAAAGTTCTTTCGCAAACGCATCATTCGCAGCCGATTCCGATAGTTCACGCAACGATATTTCAAACATATCTTTACGAGAAAGGATAACTTCTGCAGCATCGATAAAAGACATCAACATTTTTATAACTGTATCTTCTTCGTTTGTGATATTTATGTCGTCATTATCGTCATTGAAAATGAGATCCGATAATATCGACTTCAGCTTTTCTATGGACCGTTTATCGATACGGGTAAACGAACGTGTAACCTCTGTGACAACGCGTTCAATACCATTCAAACCACCGAAATATAACGTCGCATTGTTTCTATCATCTTTCGTAAACCATTGTAAAGCACGAGAGAAATAAGTCAATTGCGAAGGTTTATCATGCGCGATTGATACCAACCATTTTTGTAACAAAGTCTGCATTAACGTCGTACCATCGTCGTCATCAACAACGCGAAGGTATCTCGTCGCAACGTCGAGCATCGACCAAACGTTATCTATCGTGGTATTTTCATCGTTCAGCAATAACGATAGTTTCTCATTGTAGGATTTGTCGTGGAATTCTCTCAAGGAAAGCGAGTGAGTACGCATTTGTAAAAGCGCATCGATATCATCGTCTGCCTCTTCGAGAAGAATAATTGCGCGGAGCGCTGACGCGCTTTGCAACGCACTTCCAACGCTAGCGTCTTCCATACAGTTTCTCGAGGACGATGTGGCGGCAAATAAGAAGTCGTGCGCGTTTGATATCGACCCAGATCGTTCGTCAATCTGAAATGCACGTTCAATGACCCATTGTCCGATGTTCCTGGCATGATCCTCATCCTTCCCAGCGTCCATTACATGTTGTACCCTCGTGTGCAACGCAATTGATTTTGCACAGCCATCGTTTTGTTTAACAGTAAACGTCATCCCACACTCTTCGGGCACGATTGAATGTATCATTTCAGGAGATTCACACCAATCAGGAGTTCGAAGTTGAATTTGTTGTCCATCCGAGGAAGTATCCCCATGGTCTAGAATGTCGATTAATACCCTCTTGTATTCCGAGATGCGAGTACACTCTGAAATCTCGCCGAGAGTATCGAGCAAATCACGCTTCCGGAACCAATCCTTGTGTCTTTGAAGCAATATTTCTAATCCTCTGGCATTCCCGGCCCTCGCTATCGCTTTTGCAGCGTCTAGGTAATGAACAAATCGAAAACTTTCGTACGCTGAGGACGAAAAATTACCTAGATGCATTGCACGCAGCGTTTCGAGCCGATCCAACGCGCCGAGAGCCGCTAAGCGCACCCGAAGCCACCATTTCGAATCTTCATCATCGGCGCTTATATCACTAGCGTTGCTAAATTTATCAGTTTCAGCGACGACTCGTGAAAGCAACATTTTTTGTATTTCGTATGTCGGCGCAACGCGCAATAAGCACTCCACAACCACCCACTTTCGATCTGATATGAAAGACAACGCTTCAATAACTGCGGATGACGTAAACCCCGCGTTTTTACTACTGCTACCATTACCACTATATTTGTTCAAATCGTCGACGAGAGCAAACCATTTTTTCTTGTATAAAGCATTCGTGTCCAGCCCGTATAAATTTGCTAGCTCGAGCGCTTCATTCCAGCATTTCGTATCGAGATATTTCGCAAACATTTCTTGTGGCGTTCTTTCATCGATCGTGATCAATCGCCACGATTGGTCGTTTTCCGGAAATGACTCCAGCACACACACTCGCTTCAATTCTTTCTTACTAATGCTGATGCTCCTACTACTATTACTACTGCCGCTCTTGATTTCACAGATGCCTGAAACGTGTGCGAATGTTCCCTGAAATAAAATCTTGCAGTTCGGATTGTCTCGCAAAGTCATCTCGCCAGACTCGTCGTTTGCAAACGCCGAGAGATTATTAGAGAGAAGAGTTGCGGACGAAAGCTGTATTTCCCCGTTGAATATTTTATCTGCTTCATCATCCATACGCGTAATGCTTCGATACTGATTTTCACCGATGAACTCATCTTCACCCGTAAGATCTGTTTCCCACACCGACGCGCTTTTCGTATTCCCGTCGCAAACACCTATTCGAGTCGTCGCGGTTGATGCGTCGGAATCTACACTCACTTCGCAACGCGACGATGATGCTGCTCTGCGGTTACTTTTTACAACAGAGGAAGACGACGCTTTACCAGACGCGACGACTGGCAACTCCCCGTTGTTTTCTGAAATGCAACGAAAACTATACATTGTCACACCCGTCGTCGTTTCCCTTCCTTCATCATCTTCCGATGCTATGCCAACGATGGTGACCGTTCCCGTCTTCTCATCGACCTCAAACCCTTTCACAGAAACCATGCCTTCCACGTTCTTCAACGTAGTTTTTTTCATTTGATGCACATTGCGCACGACAACATCTTCGTCGTCGTTGAACTCAATCGAACGCAACTCCAACTGACACTGCTTTCTCTTCCCTTTTCTCTTCTTTGTACTATTCCCAAAAGAGAGTGCATTCATCCATCCACTCGAGTAGTAAAACGAACGCTCTACGATTGCACACAGCGTAAACGATTTTTTTCCTTCTTCTTCTGTCGTCGTCGTCGTCGGGAGCACAAAGCCGCCGACGAATCGTTCGTCCGGTTTCATATCTTCCCTCCCATCCACGCATATCACTCTCCTCCCGACTCTCGTGTGCACGAACATTTGACCCTTACCAACCTGCGAGGTAAAAAATTGACCGTTATTAAAGAACGACCACTTTGCAAACGCGACGAATAAATCTTCTCTTCTCTTGTTGATGTTATTGATGTTGTTTTTATTGATGTTCTTTTCCCCGTCGCCGCTCGCGCGCAAAGTGACTAACGGCCTGTCCAAATCTTGTCCTCGAAAGACGTATATTTGCAAATAATCAGTCACCAAAACCATCGAGTCTTCCTTCTCGTCATCGCGCGACGAAGACGACGAAGGCGAAGAGCGAGGAGAAGACGCGATCGATAATCGCTCGCTGAACGAAGGCACGCAAATATTCGTTCCTTCTTCTCCTCCTCCGAGTTGATTCTTCTTCTCGACTTCCTCGTTTCGATGCGCAACGGTGGGAAAATCGTCTTCGCGCTCGTAGTGCACTAAAACTTCGTGCAGCATCGTCATCTTTTTCTTTCTCTCTCCGACAAAGAGACTATTCTCTTCGCGTCGCTCTTGCCTCGGTCGCGCTCTTTCTCCTCGTTTTAGATAGATAGAGAGACGAGAGAGACGAGAGAGGAGAGGTGAGAAAGGCGCGCGTGTTGCGAAAAAAAAAGTGGTGATTTTAAAGAGAAAAAGCTCTCCTCAAAGTCACAAAGACAGAGAGCGCGTGACCAATAATGTCGAGAGAATTCCAGTTTGAAAACGAAAAGTCGGTGTGCGTGCGCTCTCTCTTTCTCTCTCTCTCTCTCCTTTTCTCTTTCTTTCTTTCTTTCTTTTGCGCGTCTTTTGTTCTGTTTCTGCGATGCAAAACTTTCGATTTCCCCTAATAATAAACTGTCCCTTCTCCTTCTCCTCATCTGATAACGCTCTCTTCCTCTCTCTCTCTTTCTCTCAACAAACAGATGTTGGAAGACGACCATCAAACCGAACGCGCCGTTGAAAATGCATCGGCACGATCGATTTCGCGTCATCGTCGCGTTACAAGGAGGCGTGCTGAAAAAGACAGAGGAAGATGGCTCTCAGTCTGACTTGGTGTTTGAGACCGGGAAAGCGTATTACTTACCGCCGGATCCGCCGAACGAGTTACACGCGGACATCAACGAAGGTCACGTGGACGTGGTCGTCATGGTGTGCGAGTTTAAAAACGAGGGCGAACCGGCGACCGGGGCGAAGACGTGCTCGTGCGGCGATGGCGTGGAGTGTAGTTGTCCGAAGTTTACGGGTTTTCGTTTAGAAGGGAATAGGGCGAGCGACAATTGGCAACCACCGACGACAAAAAGAGACGGATAATAGCTAGAGAATAACTAGAAGAATGAAAGTGCATATGTAACGCTGTACAATGGTAGTAGATATTGAGTGAGGCGCATTTTTTTCTCGTTACAAAGTAGGCGCTTCTTCCGCTAACCGTTCCAACTTTTCTCGAACTTTAACACGAATCGTGCGCTCTAACACTTTCGGGAACTCCATGTACGTCGCCTTGGCGAGCAACCATTCTTCATCTAGGATTTCGAACGCGTCGCAGTACAGCTCGTGGAAAGCGGCGACAAAACTTTTAGGATGACCACTACTTCCGTTACTATTATTGCTATTATCACTACTACTCGCGGTAACGGTAGTAGTCGTGGTAGTGCGTGTTCTTCGAACCAACTCAAAGAACCCAACCACGCATTTATCTACTCTCAGCGTTTCGTTTACCGATCCGTTTTTTATGATTCCATCCACGTCTAAGAGTTTCGTCAATTCGTGCGTGACGTTCACACCCGCTGCCGCGAACGGATACTCCCAATCGCTTCGCTTCCCGTTTTTCTTCTCCACGAGAATTTTAAACGCATCTTTCCTCGTTCGCGAGAAGTAGACTAAATTTTCTAGAGCGAAGACGCCGCATCCTCGTAAATCCGTGGACGGGTGCGTGCCTTGCCATCCCATGTCTTTCCATTTTTCGCTGGCGTGGCCTAAACGCGGTTGTCGAGTAGACGAAGACGAAGAAGACGGAAACTCGACTCCATCCTCTTCAAAACAACTCCTCCACAATATTTCCAACATCTCCACGTGTTCTCGTCTCGTCTCGTCGTACTTCACGTCTAACCGAGATCGAATGTCCACCGCCGTTTCTAAATCGCTTTCGGTCAGTTTCGCGTTTATCTTCCCAGCTTCGTTGTTGTCATCGTCCGGATTCAACTTGGAAGAAATAAATTTGCTCAACTTTGAAAAGAAATACCCGACGTACTCCACGACCGACGCGATCGCTTGTTCGATCGGACTCTGTTGCTGCGAAGCGCTCGCTTCTCCTTTCTTCTTCTCTTCTCCGTCGTCTTTTTTACCTCCATCATCACCACCACCATCATCTTCATCACCGGCGTTGATGTTCTCGAATTTTCGGTGCCTCATTTCCATTTTTTATTAAGAAAGAAGCGAGCGCGCGCGCGCGGAGGGTGCTCTCTTATAAACACACACACACGCACGAAACGGAGATTACAACGACGAAAACGTCGAGCACAAAATAGCCGCGATAATCACCACTACCACCGGTGCGTGCGTGTGTGTGTGTGTGCGCGCGCGTGCGTTTGTTGTATCTATTTTTGAAGTTTTTGGCGAGCGAGTTCCACACTTTTTTATTTTCCAATTTCCCCGCGAAGAAGAAGAGTTTTGAACGCGCGCGCGCGTATGATTCGCGCGGCATCGTCGTCACCATCACCACTTCTCGCCGCTCGATTCATCGACGAAGCGCGGGGAGGAAAATCGACGACGTCGCGAAGAGTGCACCGAGGAGGAGGGAGAAGATTTGACCGCAACTCTTCTTTATCCAAAAGCTGTCGTCGTGGTCTCGGGAAAAAGGGAAACGCCTCGTCGTCCACCCTTCTTCGTCTTCGCGCGCTTCGAGCAGCATCGTCATTGGCGTCGTCGGCGGAGGAGGAGGAGGACGATTTATTCGCCTCGTTGGAACCACCGAGCATAGACTTAGATTTGGAGTCCATGCAAGAAGATTTAGGCGCCGTGTTGGACGACGATGGGTTTGTTTTGAGATACAACAAAGATGGCTGCGAGGAGGAGATGAAAATTTTACGAAACGAGTGCGCGATTATCGATCGGTCGCAGTGGGGGGTGTTTAGAGTCGCGAGCGGTGGAGGGGGAGACATGCGCCGGTTTTTAGAGATAATGGCGTCGTCGTCGTCGAATGATGGCGCGAAGGATAGTAGTAACGAGAGTTTTACGATGGAGGAGCTTGAAAAGATTCAACCGGGGACCGGGAAGCGGGTGAACGGCAGGCTCGATATCTACGCGCAAGAATCTGGCGCATTCTTAGTCATTGTATCGAGAGAAGACGTGAAAGAAAAGAAAGTTGAAACTGTTGCGAAGGAGTGTGGGATTAGCGAAGTTATGAATTTAGCGAGTCGTTGCGTGTTGCTCACCGTGTGCGGGCCAAAAACGTTGGAGGTTTTGAAACCTACTGGCTTAGCGATGGTGTTGGAAGCCGGGAAGGAATACGAAAACGCACACGCAGTGTTTGGATTTGCAAACAGACCGGTGGTGTGTTGTAAAACGAACGAGTTTCTCGGTAAGTGCGGAGAAGAGTCTGCCGTGAACTTTGTTGTGGACGAAGGCGTAGCTGGACAGGTGTGGGCGGCTATTATTAAAGCGGGCGCGATCCCGGTTGGTTCTGAAGCGCTTGAGGCAGTTTTAGGTTAGATCTCTAGTCTACGATGTATTTTCTATAGCTTCTCTAATCCTAATCGTGATATGCTAAGATATGCTAATGCTAATCATCAAATCCAACGGCATCGACTTTTGTCACGTCCAACTGAATGATATCGCACTTAGTCCCGTTCCCGAGTAAATCACCTAAACTCGGGTTGGTGCGGCCTCCGTCGCCGTGGCAAAACTCCTTGATATACGTCCCAGCTTCTGCGCGCAGATCGACGTACACGCACCGGCCTCTCGTTCCAGGTACTACCGATACTTTAATTTCGCGTAAAGTCCTCGGGCGAACCAGATCAGATCGTCTGTGTGACACGCGAATGGGTGTTTGTTGTTTCAACTCTACGTCTTTCATAGCGCTCACGACGTCGCAAATAGTGGAATCCATTGGCACTGGCGGGTCGCAAATACACACGCACGAGTAGCTCTTCTCTTTTTCGTTCGAATCTAATCGTAGTCCGACGTTTTTGTATGTTTCTTTCGGCACGGCGCGTAAATTGAACGCTTTGACGTCGGTTTTCAGGAAACTCGATTGATTCATAAAAGCTTCTGCGCGAATGAGATTTTCTCGAAGTTCAGAGGTGCTGGCTTTCGGATTGTGCACCTCCAAAACGAATGGTCTTCCATCACCAAGCATGCGAACGTCCAAATCTTCTCTCCCAGAGGAGTTGAATTTTGCCCCGTCCGCGTGTGCAGATTTTACGATGGCATCTTCTAGCGCGTCTTGAACGCTTTCCGTCGCTCGCGCCCATTTGACTGGACAATTCGACCACGGCGACTGCGGCACGTCTCTCGCAAATTTCGCGTACCGCCCGGCGACGTAGACGGGTGAAGCCCACACGCGGACTCGCGCGACAATTGGATTTTGCTTCTTTTCTACTTTTTGTTTCATTCGCACTGCTTCATAGGTGTTATTGTACAACGCGTTCATCAGCGTTTCCGTCGTAGCGTTTTCAATCGCTCGCAAAAAACTATCCGTCAACGTTTCTTTATACACTCTCGAATACTCCAACCGAGCGTCTTCAAACGCCGCTAAATATTTCGGCTCTGGTTGCGACAGAACGAGTTCCCAGTGCGGTTTTTTGTCCTCTCGTCGTTTTCGTTTCTTCCAGTTTTTCTGTCGATCGTTTGGTCGTTTAACGTTGAAGTGTCGCATCGCTTTGAAATCTTCCGAGACAATCGTCGTCGAACCGTCTCTTTCGTTGCCACTGTCGTCGTTGTTGTCCTTATCACTCTTATTATTATTTCTCGCATTCGCCGCCGCGGACGGCAAACCTTCATACTCCACGTACACCATCACCGACGCTTTCGCCTTATCCCTCACTTGTTGCACTTTATCGCACCCGCTCTCCTCTCTCACCGCCGCCATCGCCGCGTCTCGCGCCGGTTGCGCGACGTCCTCGAGCGCCGCGGAAATACCATTTTTATTCGACGTCCGCACGACAAAGTCGCCGTTCTCGTTCTCGTCCTCCTCTCCCTTCTCTCGTCGTTGTTGTTGCGACTCTTCTCTCTCCAATCTCGATAAAACCTCCCTCGCGACGGACTGGCGAAACGCCACCGACGGCGGAAACGCGAAATCCACGAAGACGGTTTCTCCGTTCGTAACCGCTCTCTTCTTCTTTTTATCTTTGTCTTTCGACGTCGTCACGTACTTTACGAACGCCGCGATATCGCACACCTCGCGTCCTTTATCATCACCGGTGGTGGTTCCTTTTCTTTTGGTGGTATTCTCGTCGTCGTCGTCACCTTCTTCTTCTTCTTCTTCTTCTTTTGGCGGCTTCGACGCGCCACGGAGGAAGAAGAAGCAATTCAAACACGCCGGACACAGCGACGACGACGACGAAGAAGAAGAGAGCGTGAACGAAGCGTACCTCTTCGTCGCGCAGAATTGGCACAGGTCTTCTCGCAATGATAACAACGCTCTCTTCTTCGAGCCTTCTTCTTCGCTCGTCATCTTCTCGTCGCCGTGTTTCTTTTCGTTCGTTTCGCGCTTTTTTTTTAACGATTTTGTACGCGCATAATACGCGTCAAAACATAATAATAAACGCACGTAAACGCGCGACCGAAGAATGAAGAACAACGATTAATCATCGCGCGTCGTCGTCACCCATGGTCGCTCGTCTTCCTCTCGCCGCCACCTTTTTTCGGCCCCGGCGCGCGTCTGTTTCCTCCTTCGTCGTCTTTTTCTTCTTCTTCTTCTTCTTCTCGTTCGTTTCGGGAAACGAATCAGTCGACGATAACGAAAACGCGAAGACGGCAATAACGATGACGAAAACGAATAAATATCTGTTCCTGTCGACGATCCCTCGCTGGGCGCAAGCGCGAAACGAGCTCGATTTAGAGAGCGATCGGAAGTACGCTCTGAAAAACGCGGATCACGCGATAAACGGAGACGGGAGGGCGTTCGTTGAGGAGACGATTCGAGACGAAGCCACGGGAGAAGTTTTAAAGGTGGAAAAGAGGAAGGCGCGCGAGCGAACGACGCGAGCGAAGGCGTACGCGAACTTTGAGAAGATGTTCGCGGGGTCCGCGGGGAAGTCGAAAAAAGCGAAACGGAGGCCGGCGAGGACGTGCGCGGAAAGGAAGCGCGACGATGAGAGTGGTGTTGTGCGTGAGAATGATAACGCGAAACAGTTAGGCGTGGTCATCGTCGTTTGTTTCGAGAACGTCTCCACGTTGTTGCGAGAGATTGATTGCGAGAAGACGAACGTGTACGCGTACGTCAAGTGCTCGCAACATTTAGTGTTCGATGAAGACGTGGCGGAGAAAGTTGATGCGTGCGTGACGGTGATTCACTCGAAGATCACGAGGAGGCCGAACGCGAAAATGCACGTCGAGTGGATGGGACATATTTTGGCGCGTTACGACGCGCTTGAACCGAATTTGATGTTCTTGAAAGGCGTGTATAGGAATAAAGGGAAATCGAGTTTAGATCCCGCGTGGATCAACGCGCTCCAAAGGGAAGAACAAACTGCCGCGATGGATTTTTCGTTCGCGTGCTTGATGGATCAATCGACCGATTTTCCGGTACGAAGTGAAAATTTGTTGGACGTCACGGACTCGGAGAACTTGTTGTGTTCGTTGTACGAACGGTACAGTTGCGAGAAAGACACGTGCAAAAACTTTTTAGGGTGCGCGCACTCGATGTTTGCGGCTTCCTCAGAACGGATTCGATCTTTGCCGAAAACGGAGTATTTACATTTGTACGATTTCCTCATGAATGAACGGAGCGATTATCACATATACACGATGGAAAAAGCGTGGGCAGTAATCCTCGGGTGCGCGAAGACGTACGGAGCATATGTGAGAAATATGCCGTTACCGCTTCGCGTGCGATGCGGACGAGGAGAGTACGGGACGTTTGATGTCGCGCAAGTGCTATCGCCATGGTGGATAGACATTTTAACGAGGCAGGGTGTAGAGCCGAAATCACCGCCGATAACGATGACGCCGTGCGAGAACCGAACGAAACATTTTTACGACTCGTGGTTTCCGTGCGGATTGTTTTAAGAGAGAATTTTAGAATAATGATTTTAGGAGTTCGCGTAGCGATGCAGGATAGCCGCAAGTAGATATAATTTTAGATGGAGCACATGCAAGTAATAGATCATCTCATGTTAGAATTTATTCGAGTTTATCTAAGCTAACGTCCACTTCCTCCCTGGTTTCCAAATTCTTCACCTTGACAATCCCGTCTTCCTGTTCTTTCTTCCCGATGGTCAGCAACCGCTTCGCGCCGACGCGTTCGGCGTGTTTAAACGTCCACTTGGACTTTTTGCCATCCTCTAAAACCACGTCTACTTTTCTTCCGTTTTTTCTCAAAATACTCGCCGCTTTCATCGCCGTTTCTCGGCAACTTTCGTCCATGGAAAACACCACGTCGTCTACGTTCATCGTTTTCAACGCCTCTTCTGGCATCAAGCCTCGATCTTTCAAGAGCTCTACAATCACCGCGTCGCCAAAACCAAAACCAACCATCGGAGTGTATTCGCCACCTAACGTACTAATCAACCCGTCGTATCTCCCGCCGCCGCAGATCGCTCTCAACTCGCCTCGTCGATCGAAGCCTTCGAAAACAACACCGGTATAATACGCCAATCCTCTCAC
>Ga0181558_10002284_pt1 | contig 18232 bp, 20 predicted proteins | sample 011ome_22_FD_133754 | JGI IMG/M metagenome (GOLD analysis project Ga0181558, IMG submission 133754) | Coastal salt marsh microbial communities from the Groves Creek Marsh, Skidaway Island, Georgia - 011507BT metaG (megahit assembly) | ecosystem: Environmental > Aquatic > Marine > Intertidal...
CAGAAAGTCCGCGTTTGGGATTCGACCGCCGAGATGCGATATCTCGTGCTTCCGATGCGCCCCAAAGGAACCGAAGGCATGACCGCCGCAGAGCTGGCGGAAATTGTCAGCCGCGACTCGATGGTGGGCACCGGCCTCGCCCGAGGTTCCTAGCCATGAGCCGCATTCACGATATGGGCGGGCGGTTTGGCGACGGGGCGGTGATCCCCGATGCGCCGGACGCGCCGGTGTTTGAGAGGGATTGGCACGCGCGGGCGCTGGCTGTGACGCTGGCGGCGGGCGCCTTGGGTCAGTGGAACCTCGATATCTCGCGCCATTCGCGCGAGCGTCTCTCCCCGAAGGATTACAGCCGCTTTTCCTATTATGAGAAGTGGATGGCGGCACTGGCCAACCTTCTGGTCGAAAAGGGCGTGGTGACGCGGGATGAGTTGCAGGCCGGTCATGCGGAAGGTGGCTCGCCTCTTGCGGAGAGCAGACTGCTCGCCGCGAACGTCGGCGCGGCTCTCGCCAAGGGCGGCCCCGTGGATCGCACCGGACCGGCGCCAAAGTTTCAGAAGGGCGACAAGGTTCGCACGATCCACCCCGCCGCCAATCCATTTGTGGCAGGCGGGCATACGCGGCTTCCCAGCTATGCCTCGGGCCAGACCGGAGAAATCCGCGCCTTCTACGGCTGCCACATCTTCCCCGATGCCCATGCCCACGGGCGCGGCGAAGACCCCCAGCCGATCTATGCCGTGGCCTTTCCGGCGCAAGCGCTCTGGGGCCCAAGCGCCGATCCGCGCGACGAGGTGATCCTCGATCTGTGGGAGCCCTATCTCGAGTCCACTGATGGATGAGCCGGTCTTTACCGCCCCCTGGCACGCCCAGCTTTTCGCGCTGACGGTGCATCTCAGCGAGGCGGGGCATTTCTCGTGGGCCGACTGGACCCAGACCTTTGGTGCGGCGCTCAAGCGAAATGGGCTCGCAAAGGAGCTCGACGGCGGCGACGACTATTTCGCCGCGTGGCTCGAAGCGCTGGAGACAATCCTCAAAGGCATCGCTGGCGGGGCCGAGATCGCCGCCCTAACCGACCAGTGGCGCCGTGCCTATCTCAACACGCCGCACGGCGAGCCGGTGCGCCTCTCGGCAGGCTAGGCGCTATTCGTTGTCGTCGTAGTCGTCCACGTCGAGCTGCCCCGACAGTCGGCGGCGCACGATCGAACAACCGAGGCCGATTGCCAGCACAAGTGATAGGATCTGAAGGCCGAGCCACGTGTTCACGGTGGGAATGGTGAGTTCGATCACGTTGTAATCGTAAAGCACCCACAGAAGTGTTCCGGCCACCGCGAGCAAGAGGATCATCCCGAACACGCCGATCGAACGAAGCGTGGCGCGTAGGTAGATGACGTAGCCGATAAAGAGGACCAGCCCCGCGAGCACAACAAGCGACATCTGCTCGCCCCAGCCGACACTGGCCCAGCGGGCATAGTTCCACTTGGTCGGATTATAGGTCGCGGCCAGCAAGGCAAAGGCAAAGCCCCAGCGCAAAAGAAAGCCCATCTCAGCCTCCTGTGTTCTTTGCTCGAAACATGGCGCGGGCGGGCAGCCCCGTCCAGCCCTGCGGCGAAATTGAGGTTTCGCTTCATGGGGCGCGGCGCTATACGGGCGCGGGCTTACTCGAGAGGGATTCCGATCATGGCAAATGTGGTGGTTGTCGGCGCACAGTGGGGCGACGAGGGCAAAGGCAAGATCGTCGACTGGCTGAGCGAGCGGGCCGATGTCATCGCCCGCTTTCAGGGCGGCCACAATGCCGGCCACACGCTGGTGATCGACGGGACTGTCTACAAGCTGCACGCGCTGCCCTCGGGCGTGGTGCGCGGCGGCAAGCTGTCGGTGATCGGCAACGGCGTGGTCCTTGATCCTTGGCACCTTGTGAAAGAGATCGCCACGATCCGCGAGCAGGGCGTCGAGATCACCCCCGAGACCCTGATGATCGCCGAAAACACGCCGCTGATCCTGCCGTTCCATGGCGAGCTGGACCGCGCCCGCGAGAGCCAGAACTCGGTCGCCAAGATAGGCACCACTGGCCGCGGTATTGGTCCGGCCTATGAGGACAAGGTGGGTCGTCGCGTGATCCGCGTGGCCGATCTGGCAGATGATGCGACGCTCGAGCTGCGGGTTGATCGCGCATTTGTTCACCACAACGCCCTGCGGGCTGGCCTTGGCCTTGGCCCGATCGACCGCGATGCCCTTCTGGCTGAACTGCGCGCCATCGCGCCGCAGATCCTGCCCTTTGCTGGTCCGGTTTGGAAGGTGATGAACGAGGCCCGCAAGGCGGGCAAGCGCATCCTCTTTGAAGGGGCGCAGGGCGCACTTCTCGATATTGATTTCGGCACCTATCCCTATGTCACCTCCTCCAACGTGATCGCGGGTCAAGCCGCCACCGGCACTGGTGTCGGCCCTGGCGGCATTGATTTCGTTCTGGGGATCGTCAAGGCCTATACGACCCGCGTCGGCGAAGGTCCGTTCCCGACCGAGCTTTTTGATGCCGATGGCGACCGTCTTGGCACGCGCGGCCATGAATTTGGCACCACCACCGGCCGCAAGCGCCGCTGTGGCTGGTTCGATGCCTGCCTCCTGCGCCAGACCTGCGCGACCTCGGGTGTCAACGGCATCGCGCTGACCAAGCTTGATGTGCTCGACGGGTTTGAAACGCTCAAGGTTTGCGTCGGCTACGATCTCGACGGTCAGCGCCTCGACTATCTGCCGACCGCCGCCGACCAGCAGGCCCGCTGCACGCCGATCTATGAAGAGCTGCCGGGTTGGAGCGAATCCACCGAAGGCGCGCGCAGTTGGGCCGACCTTCCCGCAAATGCGATCAAATATGTGCGCCGGATTGAAGAGCTGATCGAATGTCCGGTCGCGCTTCTGTCGACCTCGCCCGAGCGCGAGGACACGATCCTCGTCACCGATCCTTTCGCGGACTGATCGTATGGCGCTCAGTTACAAAGCCCGCCGCCGCCTGTCGCTTCTGGTGCTGATTGTTGGCCTGCCGGCCTATGTGGTCGTCGCCGTGACGATCCTTTCTACGATGGACCGTCTGCCGCACTGGCTTGAATTGCCGATCTACATCTTCCTTGGCGTGGCTTGGGCCTTCCCTTTGAAATTTGTCTTTCTGGGGGTGGGCAAGGCCGATCCAGACGCGCCGCAAGAGGCGAACGAGGAAAATTGAAAAAGGCGGAGGGGGTTCCTCCGCCTATTTTCTGTTTTCTGTCCGGCTGATTAGCCCTGCGCGGCGCGCGGCTCTGGGCGGAAGCGGGTCTGCTCCGAGATCTGGAAGCGCCCGTTGCGGATTTTCATAATCCGGCCCTGACGCAGCAGCGTCCCGAACGAGCGCAGGCCATCTTCGCGGTTGAAGTTATCCGGCGAAAGATCACGCACTTTCTTCATGATCTGCGGCCGCGAGAACTCGTCCACACCTTCGACATACGAGGTATAGGCAGCAGCAGCTTCGAGAAGCTCGGCAAGGCTCGTCGCGCCAACCTCTTCGGCATAGTCGGCAAAGCTGCTGGCACCGCGCGGCGCAGCGGCTTGCGGGCGCTCTAGCGGCTCGGCACGACGCGGATGGACCGGCGAGATCGTGGCGGGCGCGGCTTTCACCGGCTCGATATCGACACGCTGCGAGGCCACAAGGCGCAGCGGCGCAGCGCGCGGACGCTCGGGGCGCTAGGGGCGCGGCTCGCCACTTTCGGGGCGCGGCACGCGGCGGATCGGACGGATGACCGTGTCGAGATCCTGACGGAAGGCGCTGCGCACCTCGGTATCGTCGCCCGGGTTTTCGCCAAGAGCGCGGGCCGCCTCGGTCGCCGCATAGGCGGCCTTGAGGTGGGCGATCGCATCGCGGCGGACTTTGTTCTCGGGCTGGTCCATCGCAGCATCGGTCTGAGACATGATGCGGGCCATTGCGGCCTCGTCTTCATCCGGCTCGGCGCCGAGGATCTCGCGGGCACTTTCGACCGCTTCGATCTCTTCCTCATCCAGATCTTCGTCGTCGAAAGCCAGTTCTGCCGCGTCCTCTTCGTCGATCTCGTCGGCGTCGGCCAAAGCAAGATCGCGCATCAGCGCTGCTTCTTCGTCGTCTGACAGTTCACCGTCGTCAAATTCGGCGAAAGCTTCGAGTTCTTCCAAACCATCAAGTCCGGCCAGATCGGGCGCGGCCTCGTCGTCGTCCTGGTCGTCCTCGGCCTCAGCGGCGATTGCGGCGATCAGATCAGCATCGTCCTCGTCGTCGAAATCATCCTCCGCATAGGCTTCGTCCGCCTCGTCGTCGGCTTCCATAGCCTCGGTCAGCTGGAAAATCTTGCTGCTGATCGGCTCTTCGATGGTGCCGTCGGCGGAGAGATCGTCGTCGACCTCATCCCAGCCGTCTTCGTCATCTTCAAACTTTTCCGCCTCAGCGACTGCGACTTCATCGTCTTCTGAGGCCTCGTCGTCGATAGAATCTTCGCCGGCGTACTCTTCCTCGTCGTCGACGGCTGCGATCAGGGCTTCAAGCTCGGCGATGTCTTCTTCGCTGACTTCTTCTGCAACGATCTCTTCCGGAATCTCCGCGAGGATTTCTTCGGCCCCCGAAAAGACGGCGTCTTCGTCCTCGAAACCGCCCACTTCGCTCAAGGCCTCGGCGATTTCTTCCTCGTCGTCGGCGGCTTCGGCGGCAACCGGCTCTTCAAATGTTTGGGCTGGCTCTTCGAAAGCCTCTTCGTCGAAAGCTTCGACAGGCTCGGCCATCGCGATGTCGAGGTCTTCGTCGTCGAAGGCCTCTTCCATAACCGGATCAGCCACGACCTCGGCGAGCGGCAGGTCCTCGACATAGCTCTCGGATGCGGTGGTGGCGGCCGAACGGCCGACAACGGCGCGGATGCGCTGGAGCTTGGCAGCAACGCTTTCGGCGTCGACCGGGGCAGGCGGTTCGTCGCGGGGCGCCGGCATCGGCGGCACAAACATCTCGTCAGCCGTGGCTTCGGGTGCCGGCTTGGGTTCAGGGGTGGCTTCCGCACGAACAGGTTCGGGAGCAGAGGCCGCCGCGGCCTCATCAGCGATCGCCGCACGCAGGACGATACCAGAGGTGCCCATCCGGGCCTCGACCCGCCGCGCAGTCTCGCGTTCGGCAATGCGAGCGAGCATTTCAGCGTCGGGCGTAGGCGGTTCGGCGCCAAATTATCTGTCATCTGCAGCAAGATCGCGGAAATACTCCGCAATCGCCTTCATCGTGTCGAAGGAATCATCGAAACCTTCAAGCGTGCACGAAAAGGTGCCGTATGAGACGGTCAAAATCTTGCTCGATCCAACCATTCTTTACTCGCTTTCTGCCTCTCCCACCGACAGTCTGTTTAGCAGCAATTGGTTCGCAACCCGGAACGGAAACGAGATCATGTCGGTGTCATTTTGTGACACTTTTAGGGAATGTTTCCTAAAATGGAGGTAATGCGTGGCTCGTTTCATGATTGTTGATCTTCAAGAGGCGGTCACTCTGATTGGTGGCGGCCCCATTGTTGCTGAACTTCTGACGCTGGCCAGATCCGTTGCGCCGAGAATCGTTGCGGCGGACGGCGGGGCGGGCGTGGTCCTTGCGACAGGCGCGGTTCCAGAGGCGATCATCGGCGACATGGACAGTCTCGATCCCAAGGCGCGCGCGGCTTTCGCGGACCGCTTGTACCACATCGCCGAGCAAGAGACGACCGACTTTGAAAAATGCCTGACTCGGATCGAGGCGCCTTTGGTGATCGGGGTTGGGTTCCTAGGCGGGCGGATGGATCACAGCCTCGCCTCGCTTAATGTGCTTGCGCGGCATCGGGATCGGGCGGTCATCCTCCTGAACGAGGCCGACGTCTGCTGCCTCGTGCCGCAGGGCGGCTTGCGCCTGTCGCTACCTGTGGGGATGCGACTGTCGCTTTTGCCGGTTGGGGCGGGGCGACTTTGGACGGAAGGGCTACGCTGGAATGTCGAGGGGGCCGAGATGGCGCCGGACGGGTTTGTCTCGATCTCCAACGAAGTGGCCGGTGAGGTCACGCTTCGCGCCGAGGGGCCGATGCTTCTCGCCGTGCCGCTCGAGGGCTTCAGCGCGGTCGTCAGCTCTGTGCAAGACGCCTTTCGCGCAGGATGATGTAGAGTCCCGCGCCGATTGTCACAAGAATGCCAAGCGCGGCGAGGCCGTTCGGCAAATCGCGGAAGATCAGCCAGCCGATTACCGTGCCGAAAGGGATTTCCAGATATTGCATCGGTGCGAGCGTCGAGGCGGGCGCAAAGCGCAGGCTCCATGTCATCAGAAGATGCGCGGCAGTGCCGACAGCGCCAAGGGTAAAAAGGAGCCAGCCCGTCGACAGATCGAAGGCGGCCAAGCCGCTTCCGGGTAGGTCGGGCAGGAAGATCAAGACAGGCAGGAGGATCGCGCTGGCCTGAAGCCCGCTGATCGCCTGAAGTGCGACGGGATCGACCTCTTTAGCGATTTGGCGCGTCACCAGCATGAAAAGGGCGAAGATCACCGCCACGGCGACCGGCAGCAGGGCAGGGGCGCCGACCTCGGCAAAGTTGGGCTGGATCACCAGAAGAGTACCGCCGAAGCCGACGACGGAGGCCCAGAGCCGGTGCGGCCCGACCTCTTCGCCAAGGATGAATCTGCCCAGAAGCAGCATGACGAAGGGCATGACAAACGCGATAGCCAGCGCGTCGGCCAGCGGCAGATAGCGCAGCGAGGTGAACATCGCGCTGATGCCGGCGATATGCAGAAGCGTGCGCGCGGTGATCAGCGCCAACAGCCTTCCCCGAAAAGCCAGCGTCGCCCCAGTCAGGATCGCCAGCGGCAAAAGGATTGCCGCCTGCGCGGCAAAGCGGGTCAGCACCAGCATTCCCAGATCGAGCCGCCCGCCCAAGACCTTGGCCAACGCGTCTCCCAAAGGGGCGAGCACGCAAAAGCCCAGCATAAAGAGGATGCCGATAAAGGGCCGGTCGATATGGCTATGCCCCGACATCGGTCAGGACGGGCTACGCGGCGACGAGACCTGAGGCATCACGACCGACCCGCGGCGCGCGGTGATGCGCTCGCGGTCGACGATGTAAATGCCCGAAAGGGCGATGACCGCGATACCAGTCCAGGTCAGAAGGTTGGGGAAATCGCTGAAGAAGACATAGCCGAGGATCGCGGCGCTGATCAGCTCGAGGTAATGCAGCGGCGCAAGCGTGGTCGAGGGGGCAAACCGCAGGGCATAGGTCATCAAAAGATGCGCCAGTGCCGAGGCCGCGCCAACCATGCCAAGCCACATCCACTCGATTCCGTGCGGCATGACCGGATCGAGGGTTGGCCAATGGGTAAAGTCGGCGATCACGATGAAGGGCAGGCATATGGCGGCGGCCAGCGTCGATGTATGAAACTGCATCGCTACAGGGTGAAGCTCTCTCGAAAGGCGACGAGTGATCAGGATGTAGAGCGCAAAGAAAAGCGCGGTGCCGAGCGGGAAGAGAGCGACGGGGCCAAAGGCGACAAAGCTTGGCTGGATCACCAGCAGCGAGCCGACAAAGCCAACCGCCGAGGCGATGATCCGGCGCGGGCCCACCTCGTCGCCGAACATGAATTTGCCGAGGAAAAGAAGGATGAAGGGCTCGACGAACACAATGGCGAGCGCATCAGCAATCGGCATGACGCGCACGGCGGCCACAAAGCAATAGGTCGAGACGATCAGATAGATGCCTCGCAGGATGAGCCGCCCGAGCGAGGCGCGGGGGATTCTGAGGCTCTGGCCCATGACCAGAAGAACCGGCAACATGATCGCCCCTTGAACGATGAACCGGGCGAGTGTGATCTGGCCGACTGGGATTGTCTCGGCGGCGGCTTTGGACCCCACGTCGATAAAGGGCGCAGTGAGGCAGAAGCCGAGCATCAGAAGGACGCCGAGAAGGATGCGGTCGTGGTTCATCGGCTGTCCTAGCTGATCGACTGGGGCATTTTCGGCCTCAGCAGTTGGGAACGTTCACTGCAAGCCCGCCAAGCGATGTCTCTTTGTATTTCTCGCTCATGTCCACACCTGTTTGACGCATCGTTTCAATCGCCGCGTCGAGCGGGACGAAGTGGGTGCCGTCGCCGCGCAGGGCGAGCGAGGCGGCCGAGACGGCTTTGATCGCGCCAAGGCCGTTGCGCTCGATGCAGGGGATCTGGACAAGGCCGCGGATCGGATCGCAGGTCATGCCGAGGTGATGCTCAAGGGCGATTTCGGCGGCGTTTTCGACCTGCTCGGGCGTGCCGCCCATGACCGCGGCGAGGCCAGCGGCTGCCATTGCCGAGGCGCTGCCAACCTCAGCCTGACAGCCGCATTCCGCGCCTGAGATCGAGGCGTTGAACTTGATGAGGCCGCCGATGGCGGCTGCCGTCAGCAGGAAGTCGGGCACTTTCGAAGCGGTCGCCCCCGGCACATGGTCGAGCCAATAGCGGATCGTCGCCGGAATGACCCCCGCCGCGCCGTTGGTGGGGGCAGTCACAACCTGCCCGCCGGCCGCGTTTTCTTCGTTCACCGCCATCGCATAGGTCGACATCCAGTCGTTGATCGTGTGCGGGGCGGAAAGGTTCATGCCCCGTTCCGCCAGGAGCGAGGTGTGTATGCCCTTGGCCCGCCGCTTGACCTTGAGCCCGCCGGGCAGAATACCGTCGTTCTCAAGGCCGCGGTTGATACAGGTGTTCATTACCTCCCAAATGCGGGCGATCCCGCTATCGAGATCCGCGCCCTTCTTGCGGCTCAGTTCGTTCTTGCGCTTCATATCCGCAATCGACAGACCGCTTTCAGCGGCCATGTCGAGCATTTCCCGCGCGGATTTGAAGGGGAAAGGCACGGGCGGGCCGTCGTCGTGATCCTTGCCCCCGGCCAGCTCCTGCTCGGTTAGGACGAAGCCGCCACCAACCGAGTAGTAGGTGACTTGGGTGATCACGTCGCCCTGCGCGTCCACGCCCTTGATAATCATGCCGTTGGCATGGCCCGGAAGATTGGGGCCATAGTCGAAGACGAGGTGTTCCTTGGGGCGAAACTCGAGGGTCGGCAGCCCCTCGGGGGTTACAGTTCCCTCGGCCGCGATGCGGGCAAGCTCGGCTTCGGCCTTCTCGGCGTCATAGTCGTCGGCGCGAAACCCGGCGAGGCCGAGGATCGAGGCGCGGTCGGTCGCATGGCCGACGCCGGTGAAAGCGAGGCTGCCATGCAGCGTCACGCGCAGACCGGCGACCTTGAACGGCTGATGCCGCAGGTGATCGAGAAAACGCGCCCCTGCCACCATCGGGCCAATGGTGTGCGAGGACGACGGGCCAACGCCCACCTTGAACATATCGAAGACGGACAGGAACATTTAGAGCGGTGATCCTTCAGGGGGATTGGGAAAGTGGGGGTCGGAAAACGGTCTGTCGCCCAGCCCCTCGGCCAAGGCACAGCGGCGCGAGGCTTCGGTCGCCTCAAAGCGGCGGGCAAAGGCCATGAGATTGGGGTAGTCGGCAATGCTGATCCAGCCGGGATTGTTGCCATAGATCACAGGCCAGCGCAGCAGCGGCGCCAGATAACAGCCAAGGATCGAATCTTCCCCGAGCCAGTTCGGGGCAGCGTTGTCGAGAAGATGCAGCTGGTTTCGAATCTGAATGTGGACCGACCGATCCAGCTCGGCGACGTGGTCAGCCGAAATCAGCCGCTCGGAATAGAACAGGACGCGCTCTGCCGCATGAAGCTCGTTGGCGAGCCAGAAGAGCCACTTGAGCCCCTCGCCGCGGTCGGGCGTGCCGGGCGCGGGGAAGAGTTTGCCCTCGCGCTCGGAAAGCCACAGGAGAATGGCGGCGGTCTCGAAAAGCGCGCCATCGGGGGTTTCGAGTGTCGGGATCAGCCCGTTTGGATTGATCGCCAGATAGGCGGCGGAAGATTGTTCGCCCTTGCTGCGGTCCAAGAGGCGCAGCTCATAGGGCAGCCCAAGCATCTCGAGCGCCAATCGCACGCAGAGCGAGGCATTGTCGGGGGCATAGTGAAGGCGCAGCAAATCGGTCATAGGCCGAACCTATGGGATTGCCGCCTTTCCGTCTGCCGGAAAGCGACATTTCCTATCGGAAACCGGAGGGTCACGGCCTTCCGCCTCTCGCGCCCGCGCAACATCTTTCCTATAAGCGGGGAGGAATCCCCTAGGAGCTGCTCGATGTCCGATAATCTTTCCCCGATCGACAAGGCAAAATTCGTCGCCGCCAAGCGCGCGACTCAATATGTCCAGAGCGGCATGAAGGTCGGTCTCGGCACTGGCTCGACCGCCGCATGGCTGGTCAAATGCCTTGGCGAAATGGTGCGCGACGAGGGGCTAAGGATCAAGGGCGTGCCCACGTCGACCCGCACCGCCGAACTTGCGCGGCAGGTGGGCATCGAGGTGATTACACTCGACGAGGCAAAATGGCTCGACGTGACCATCGACGGGGCAGATGAATTTGACGCCGATCTCAACCTCATCAAAGGCGGCGGCGGGGCGCATCTTCAGGAAAAGATCGTCGCAACCGCCTCGGATCAGATGGTGGTGATCGCTGACATATCGAAGCAGGTTGAAACCCTCGGCGCCTTTCCCTTGCCGCTCGAGGTGATCCCCTTCGGCTGGCAAACGACCAAGACCCTCGTGGAAGAGGCGCTGATCGGCCTTGACGTTCTGGGCCGCAACACAAGCCTTCGCATGAAGGGCGATGCGCCTTTTATCACCGACGAGGGCAATCACATCCTCGATCTGCACCTCAATCGGATCGGCAATCCGCGTCAATTGAGCCTCGTGCTCAATCAAATCCCCGGCGTGGTTGAAAACGGGCTTTTCATCGATATCTGTGATGCGGTGGTCATCGGCTATGGCGACGGCCGCGTTGAGGTTCGGGATATCAATGAAGGCACGGTGGACGAGATGAAGTATGATTTCCTGAGCAAGGACAACATCTTCACCGACATCGCGGACTAGGAATGACCTACGACTACGATCTTTTCGTCATCGGCGGCGGCTCGGGCGGCGTCCGGGCAGCGCGGGTGGCGGCGGCAGACGGGGTGCGTGTGGCCCTCGCGGAAGAAGACCGGATGGGCGGCACCTGCGTCATCCGCGGCTGTGTTCCCAAAAAGCTCATGGTTTTCGCCAGCGAATTCAGCGAGGCGATCAGTGATGCGCGGGCCTATGGCTGGGATCTGGCAGACGGCAAATTCGACTGGAGCGTCTTTCGCACCAAGCTCTATGCCCAGCTTGATTTCCTGGAAGGCGTTTATCGCCGGATGCTCGATACCTCAGGCGTGACGACCTACAACGCCCGCGCAACCGTGAAAGACGCCCACCACGTTGCCCTTTCAACCGGCGAGGTGATCAGTGCCGGTCACATCCTGATCGCCACCGGCGGGCTTCCGGTGCTTCCCGAACAGCAGGGGGCCGAGTTTGGCATCACCTCGAACGACATTTTTCACCTCGAGAAGCTCCCCGCCTCGATCCTGATCATCGGTGGCGGCTATATCGCCTGCGAATTCGCCGGCATTCTCAACGGCCTTGGCGTCAAAGTGACCCAGTTCTACCGCGGTGAGCAGATCTTGCGCGGCTTTGATGGCGAGGCGCGGGGGATGATCGCCGACCAGATGCGTGGGCGCGGGGTCGATCTGCATTGCGGCACCACGATCCTCGCGATGGAAAAGCGAGACGATGGGGTTTGGGTCAAGTCCAGCAATGGCACCGAGGCTGTTTACGAGCGGGTGCTCTTTGCTACGGGCCGTGCGCCGAACACCAAGGGCCTTGGGCTGGCGGAAGCCGGTGTGACGCTGGGGCGGAACGGCGAGGTGGTGGTCGACGAATACTCCCAGTCGAGCGTTCCGTCGATCTATGCTGTGGGAGACGTGACCGACCGCGTGCAGCTTACCCCAGTGGCGATCCGAGAAGGCATGGCCTTTGTCGAGACGGTATTTCGGGGCAATCCGACCAAGGTCGATCATCAACTGATCCCTTCGGCCGTTTTCACCCAGCCCGAGTTCGGCACCATCGGCCTGACCGAAGAGGCAGCGCGGGAACAAGAACCGATCGAGGTCTATGTCGCAAGTTTCCGGCCCATGCAGCATTCTTTCGTCGGCCGGAGTGACAGAGCGCTGATGAAACTGATCGTCAGCAAGGCAACCCGCAAGGTTTTGGGCTGCCATATCGTTGCCGATCACGCGGGTGAAATGATCCAATTGGCGGGTATCGCCGTCAAGATGGGCGCGACCAAAGAGGATTTCGACCGCACGGTCGCCGTTCACCCAACGATGGCCGAAGAACTCGTAACGATCAAAACGCCGGTCCGAACAGCTTGATTTCTGAGCCCGCGGACCCAATCTGAAAAAGGACCTGCCCTGAAAGGGCGAAAGGGAGAAAAGAACTTATGGCTGGAAATTCAGGCGGCCCTTGGGGCGGCGGCGGAGGCAACCGAGGCGGATCCGGAGGCGGTGACGATCAGAACCGTGGCGGACGGCGCCCGGGCAATGAAGGCCCGCAGATCCCCGAAATCGACCAATTGGTGAACAAGGGCCGAGAGCAGCTGCGTGTTCTGATGGGCGGCGGCGGTGGCCGGCGTCCGAACGGCGGCGCTCAGGGCAGCGGCGACGGCCCGCGCCTGACGCGTGGCACCTTCATGCTTGGCGTGGGAGCTGCGGCGATCCTGTGGGGCCTTGCGTCCTTCTACACCGTCAAGCCCGAAGAACAGTCGGTCGAGCTTTTCCTTGGCAGCTACTATAAAACCGGCGAGCCGGGCCTCAACTTTGCGCCTTGGCCCTTTGTCACCGCCGAAGTGATCCCGTTCACCTCCGAGCGCATCATCGAGATCGGCACATCGCGGTCGGGGCAGGATGCGGGTCTGATGCTGACTGGCGATGAGAACATCGTCGATATCGATTTCCAAGTTGTCTGGAACATCTCCAATTCTCAGGAGTTCCTGTTCAACCTCGCCGATCCGGCCGCCACGATCGAGGCTGTCGCTGAATCGGCCATGCGCGAGATCATCGCCCAGTCCGAACTCTCGCCGATCCTCAACCGCGATCGCGGCGTAATCAGCGACCGTCTGACCGATATGATCCAATCGACGCTCGACAGCTATCAGAGCGGCGTCAATGTCGTCCGCGTCAACTTTGACAAGGCCGACCCGCCTGAGCCGGTCATCGCTTCCTTCCGCAAGGTGCAGGACGCCGAGCAAGAGCGCGACCGCCTGCAAAACGTTGCCGACGCCTATTCCAACCGCGTTCTGGCCGAGGCCCGCGGTGAAGCCGCTCAGGTGCTTGAACAGGCAGAAGGCTATCGGGCTCAGGCCGTCAACGAGGCGGAGGGCGAGGCCAGCCGTTTCCTTGCGGTTCTGGAAGAATATCAGAAGGCGCCGGACGTGACCCGTCGCCGGCTCTACCTCGAAACGATGGAAAAGGTGCTTGCCGGCATGAACGTGATGTTGCTCGACAAGGCATCGCAGGGCGGCCAGGGGGTTGTCCCCTATCTGCCGCTGAATGAACTTGGCCGAACCACCACGGGAGGGAGCAACTGATGGGACGCTCAGCTTATTTGATCCCGATCCTCGTTGCGGTGGTTGCTGCAGCGCTTTCCTCGATCTTTATCGTCGATGAACGCCAGAAGGTTCTGGTGCTGCAATTCGGCCAGATCGTGAAGGTTCAGGAAGAACCCGGCCTTGGGTTCAAGATCCCGCTCATTCAGGAACTGGTCCGCTATGACGACCGGATCCTGAGCCGCGACATGACCTCGCTTGAGGTCACGCCTTCGGATGACCGTCGTCTTGTGGTCGATGCCTTCGCCCGTTACCGGATCGTCGATGTCGAGAAGTTCCGGCAGGCCGTGGGTGCCGGTGGGCAGGAGCTTGCCGCTAACCGTCTCGATTCCATTCTGCGCGCCAATACACGCGAAGTCTTGGGTTCGGTTACGTCGAACGAGATCCTTTCGGCTGACCGCGCGACCTTGATGCTGCGAATCCGCAATGCGGCGATCGACGAGGCACAGGATCTCGGGATTCAGGTGATTGACGTGCGCCTCAAGCGCACCGACCTTCCGCCGTCCAACCTCAACGCGACCTACGAGCGGATGAAGGCCGAGCGTGAACGCGAAGCGGCCGACGAGATCGCCCGCGGCAACGAAGCGGCGCTGAGGGTCCGCGCGCTGGCCGACCGGACGGCGGTCGAGCTTGTGTCGGACGCGCGCCGGCAGTCGGAGATCGTTCGTGGCGAGGCGGATGCCAAGCGCAACGCCATCTATGCCGATGCTTTCGGCCGTGATCCCGAGTTCTTCGAGTTCTATCGCTCGATGACTGCCTATGCCCGCGCTATCGGCGGCGGCAACAGCTCGATCGTGGTCTCGCCCGACAGCGAGTTCTTCGATTACCTGCTGTCGGATCAGGCGAAGGCTTCGCAGTAAATGTCGACGATCGTTCTGGCGATCGGATCTGTACTTGTGGTGGAGGGGCTGGTCTATGCGCTGGCCCCTTCCGCTATTGAACGGCTCTTTGAGGCCTACCGCAGCCTGACAATCGACCAACGCCGGATGATGGGGCTAGCCTCTATTGCGATCGGTGTCCTGCTCTGCTGGCTGGCCCGGCAAATGGGCGTATGATCACACCCTCACGCGCACGTGACGCCGCGGGATTAGCCGTGCGTTGCCATTCGGGCCAGACGGTAGGATGATCATACAGGCCCGCATTGACGGGCAGTTCGATTAGCAAACAGGAGCTTGTCGTGATTCCGAGAACTCTCGTCGCAGCACGGTCAACCTCGCGCCCGGCATCGGTGATGCTGCTCGCGCTGTCTATTCTTGTGCTGTTCTTTGCGCAGGCCATGCCGGGCCTGGCCCAGTCGCGCCCTGATACATTCGCGGACCTTGTGGAAAAGGTCAGCCCCGCGGTCGTCAATATCACCACGACCACGGTGATTGACGCCAGTGCCGCGCCGAACGGCGCCATGCCGCAGGAAAACCCATTCGAAGGAACGCCGTTTGAAGATTTCTTCCGGGACTTCAACGATCAAGGCATGGGGCCGCGTGGGCCGCAAAGGGCGACCTCGCTTGGTTCGGGCTTTGTCATTTCGGCCGATGGCTATGTGGTCACCAACAACCATGTCATTGAAGACGCCGACGAGATTATGGTCGAGTTCTTCTCTGGAGAGAGCCTGCCTGCGACCCTGATCGGCACTGATCCGGCTGTCGACGTCGCGCTTCTCAAGGTAGATGCCTCCGACCTCGCCTATGTGGGCTTTGCCGACAGTGATACCGCCCGCGTGGGCGACTGGGTCTTGGCTGTTGGCAACCCGCTCGGGCAGGGGTTCTCGGTGTCTGCCGGCATCGTTTCCGCCCGCAATCGCGAACTCTCTGGCACCTATGACGACTACATCCAGACCGACGCGGCGATTAATCGCGGCAATTCCGGCGGGCCGCTCTTTAACCTTTACGGCGATGTGATCGGCGTGAACACCGCGATCCTCTCGCCCAACGGCGGCTCGATCGGCATCGGCTTTTCGATGGCCTCCAACGTGGTCAAGGCCGTGGTCGATCAGCTGATGCAATTTGGCGAGACCCGCCGCGGCTGGCTTGGTGTGCGGATTCAGGATCTGAGCGAGGATATGGTCGACGCCATTCCCGGCCTGACCTCGACAGCCGGTGCACTGGTGACGGACGTGCCCGAAGGCCCTGCCTTCGATGCGGGCCTTAAGCCCGGCGATGTAATCTTGCGCTTCAACGGTCGCGACGTGCCCGACACTCGCGCCTTGGTGCGGATGGTCGGCGCTGCGCCCGTGGGGATGGAATCGACGGTCGATGTGCTGCGCGGGGGCGACGAGATCACCTTCAGCGTGACCCTTGGCCGCCGCGAAACCGCCGAAGCCGCGCAGACCGGCAAACCGGACCCCGTCGAGCCTGCAACGCATGAAATTCTGGGGATGTCGCTTTCCGAGCTGACACCGGATTTGGCCGAGAAATACCAGACCGGCGATGTGACAGGCGTGATCATCACCTCGGTCGCGCCGCTCAGCGATGCCGAAGACAAGGGCCTCGCGCCAGGAGATGTCATCACCGAGGCCTCGCAAGCGCCTGTATCGAGCATCTCGGAGCTGTTGGACCGGATCGGCGAGGCGCAGGACAGCGGCCGCAAATCGATCCTTCTCAAAATCAACCGCGGCGGCGAGCCAATGTTCGTGGCTGTCTCAGTTGCCGAGTGATCGGGGCAAGATCAGGAAAGGGGCGCCTTTGGGCGCCCTTTTTCATTTTTGGGGCTGATGAGAATGTGAGGCGTTTTGATCGGCAAAGGGCGGTTTTGGCATGAAATTGGGGCGGATTCAGACTGGCGCAGCCCGTTTGCCTCGCCTATCTAGAGCGCCGGACCTGAAGAAACATGGAACAGGCAGATGGCGAAGATCACCTATATCGAGTTTGGCGGAAAAGAGCATATTGTCGATGTGCCAAATGGCCTGACGGTCATGGAAGGCGCGCGCGACAACGGTATTCCGGGGATCGAGGCCGATTGCGGTGGTGCCTGCGCCTGTTCGACCTGCCATGTCTATGTTGATCCCAGCTGGGTCGAGCGCCTTCCCGCCAAGGATGCGATGGAAGAGGATATGCTCGATTTCGCCTACGAGCCCGATCCCGCCCGTTCGCGCCTGACCTGCCAACTCAAGGTCTCTGATGCGCTGGATGGCCTGCGGGTCTTCATGCCTGAAAAGCAGATCTGATGCCGGCTTGGCCGGGCTTGCTCTTCGGGGCGCTGCTTGGCCTTTTGCCTCTGGTCGCCTCGGCCGACCAGATCGTGTCGGCGGCCTATGCCGGGCCGACAGCACGCTATCAGCACGGTGTCTTCGGCGAGACCGAGGAATGGGGTGCTTTGGCGTTTGAGTTGAGTTCAGGCCAAAGAATGATCCTGCGCCTGCCTGAAACCCGCGTTTTCGAAGATATTGCCCCGCGTCTGATTGACGTCGATGGCGATGGTGGTGCCAAGATGATTGTCGTCGAGACCGACATCGCGCTTGGCGCGCGGCTGGCAATCTATGACGAGGCCGGTCTTGTTGCCGCAACGCCTTTTATCGGCCAGACCCACCGCTGGCTCGCGCCGATTGGCGGGGCCGACCTTGACGGAGACGGCCTCATGGAACTGGCCTATATCGATCGCCCGCACCTCGCCCGCCTCTTGCGCGTCTGGCGTTTTGAGAACGGGGCGCTCATTGAGGTTGCTCAGGCCGAGGGTCTGACCAATCACCGTTTTGGCGATGCTGATATTAGTGGTGGTCTGCGCGATTGCGGCGAGGGGCCAGAGATGATCACGGCTGACACCAGATGGTCGCGCACGATCGCCTCGCGGCTTGTCGGGGACAAGATCGAGAGCCGAGTGCTCTCGGAAGATGTCGATTTCGCTGCGGCGCTCGCCTGTCAGCTGCCCTAGACCCAGAGCGCCACGAGCACCGCCAGCGCCGTGATTTCGCTCAGCTGTTGGGTCGCGCCGAGGATATCGCCGGTTTGCCCGCCGATCTTGTCGAGCGCGATGCGTCCCGCGGCAAAGGCCACCGCCGCGATGAAAGCGGCGACGGGAACAACCGCAAGCCCCATGAACACAAAGCCGACTGCGCCGGCTGCGATGAAACCAAACCGAACCGTATCGCGCGTGGGCTGGCCGACTGATCGGCTCAGGCCCGAGGGTCGGGCAGAGGGCAGCCAGCCCATAAGCGCCGCCATTGGAGCGCGGCTGAGGGCCGCAACGCCGATTAAGGCGCCCCAGACATGACCCGTCGCCAAAAGCGCCGAAAGAGCCGCCCAGCGCAGGATCAGCGCAAGGACGAGCGCCAGAACGCCATAGGTGCCGATCCGGCTGTCTTTCATGATCTCAAGCCGCCGGTCGCGGTCATAGCCGCCCCAAAGCCCGTCGGCGCTGTCGGCAAGCCCGTCTTCATGCATTGCGCCGGTAGAGATGATCTGAACCGCGATGACCAGAGCCGCCGCGATCCCCGCACCAAGGCCAAGCCAGAGCGACAAGGAGGCGGTAAGCGCCGCGATCAGGCCAAGTATGGCACCGGCCAAAGGCCAGGCCCAAGAAGCGTCCGCACCGCGTTTGGCCGCGGCCTCGGCATCGACGCGCACGGGTAGGCGGCTCAGGAGGCCGAGGCTCTGCATCACATCCTGAACCGGTTGGCTGAACCGAATGTCGGAAATGTCGGGATCGGGCATCGCTGCGACCTTTCTTACCTTTCAC